>Ga0209938_1000108_pt1 | contig 39880 bp, 37 predicted proteins | sample SalPonR2_C_D1_MG_FD_185708 | JGI IMG/M metagenome (GOLD analysis project Ga0209938, IMG submission 185708) | Salt pond soil microbial communities from South San Francisco under conditions of wetland restoration - Salt Pond MetaG R2_C_D1_MG... ... | reverse complement strand
CCCAACCTAAGCTTGCTAATTGGTTTCTCATGCGTTGGGTTAATTGACCTTCACCTCCACCTCCCATGACGAGCTCTTCAATGGGTAGATTGATATCAAGTAGTACCTCTTCCAATTCATCTATGGCAGTGCGCATGTCATGCTGGAAAATGGCCTCGGCATGGTGTAGCGCTAAAACTTCAAATCCTTTTCTTTGTAGTTTTTCAAGCATGGAGTAAAGAAAGTGTTATCGAAGTGGAATTCTTATCTGTTTATCGTCATCATCAGATTTTTGAGAATGGTTCGAATAGGTTTCCCAATTAGGAAAATATTCTTCTGCTTGATTACCCCAGCAATGCCAGTTAGGTCTTGTTCCCCGGGAAAACATTTCTAAATAAGGTCCCCAACTGCATGACTCAATGATCTCATATTGCTCATCAGGCTTTCTACTGTGTTCTCTTTTTCGGGATGAAATAATATTAGCCTGGCTTCTTCCTGGTTGCAGAGTACGTGCTTTTTTACCTTTTATTCCAAATAGAATGACTTCAGTAACATTTCTAAAATAAAAGCCAACACCTCTTCGGTCGGGGCCACCATCCTTACGTATTTTATACCAAATGAGATTTGTCTTGTATGTAAACCCCCAGGCTTCTAGAACCTCTATGCCTTCTTTCAAAAGAGCATTTGGTACCCAAAGATATAGATGGCATCGGTCTTCACATGCGGATTGAACAGGAATGTTTTTGATCTCGTCGAGAGACAAGGTAGGATAGCGAGATAGCCGCCGGTGCTCGGGTGCAACCTTTCCTGTTCTATTTTGAAACTGCCATGGTGGATCGGCAAGTATTGTGGAAAATTTTTTTCCATCAACAAACGACAAAAAATCTTGGTTAACAGAGCTATCACCCATAAGTCTCGAAGGTTATTAGGTTACGAACAGGAAATAAAAATAAAACAAAAAGTTTCAAAACCAAATTATTTCCATATCTAATTAAAAACACTTACCTATCACAATTAATGTGATAGGTAAGTGTGAGAAGCTTTTACAAATCAAACTTAATTCCCTGCGCTAATGGCAGCTCGGTGCTGTAGTTGACAGTGTTGGTCTGCCGGCGCATGTAGGCTTTCCAGGCATCGGAGCCGCTTTCGCGGCCGCCGCCGGTTTCTTTCTCTCCACCGAAGGCACCACCGATCTCGGCACCGCTGGTACCGATGTTGACGTTGGCAATCCCGGTGTCGGAGCCGGCGGGTGAGAGGAAGGTCTCCATTTCCCGCATATTGTTGGTCATGATAGCGGATGAGAGTCCCTGCGGCACATTGTTGTGGATAGCAATGGCTTCGTCCAGATCTGAGTATTTCATCAGATACAGGATGGGGGCAAAGGTCTCCTCTTTTACCATAGGGTTGTCGGGGCTTACCTCGGCGATACAGGGTTTTACGTAGCAACCACTCTGATAGACATCGCCCTCCAGGCGTCCGCCTTCCACACAGAAGGTACCTCCCGCTGCTTTCACCTTATCGATGGCATTGAGATAAGTCTGCACGGCATCTTTGTCGATCAGCGGCCCTACGTGGTTATTCTGATCGAGTGGATTACCAATGCGCAGTTGGCCGTAGGCATTGACGAGTGCATTGCGAATCTCATCGTACATACTGTCGTGTACAATGAGACGACGGGTGGAGGTACACCGTTGGCCGGCCGTACCTACCGCGCCAAAGACAGCAGCATTGAGTACGATGTTTTTGTCGGCACTGGGGGTGACAATGATTCCATTATTACCGCCAAGTTCAAGGATCGTTTTGCCCATGCGGGCAGCAACGGTGGCCCCGACGATTTTACCCATCCGAACACTACCGGTAGCCGAGATCAATGGCAGGCGTGTATCCTGTGTCATGAATTCTCCGGTTTGGGCATCGCCAACGATAATATTGCTGACCCCTTCGGGAACATCATTCTCTTTAAATACTTTTCGGACAATGTTTTGGCAGGCAACCGCGCACAGTGGAGTCTTTTCCGAAGGCTTCCAAATGCAGGTGTCGCCACAAACAAAAGCGATCATGGCATTCCATGACCAGACGGCGACGGGAAAGTTGAAGGCCGTAATGATGCCGACCGGCCCCATGGGATGCCATTGCTCAAACATGCGGTGATCCGGTCGTTCAGAAGCCATGGTAAGCCCGTATAACTGACGGGAAAGACCAACGGCAAAGTCGCAAATGTCAATCATTTCCTGAACTTCACCCCAGCCCTCTTGCAGACTTTTTCCCATTTCATAAGAAACCAGGCGCCCCAGGGCGTCTTTGTGTTCTCGTAGTTCAAGTCCAATTTGGCGGACGATTTCTCCGCGCTGTGGGGCCGGCACTTTGCGCCAGTGTAAAAAAGCATCCTGCGCTTTATCGACTACCTGATCGTATTCGCGGCGGGTAGTCGTACTAACGCTACCAATGAAAGCGCCGTCGACTGGCGTGTAGGATTCAATGTAGGTTTCGGATAAGACCGTAGACTGCTGTCCGGTGCTCGTTCCGTGGTTTTTGTCCTGGAGTCCCAGGGTTTTTAGAAAATCAGTATTCATAGGTTGGTTTGGTTGTGGCACAAAAGATTGCGTAATAATTATGAATTTAGGAGCTGGCGTACCTTGGTGGAAATGGTTTTACCGTCGGCGCGCCCAGCCAGTTTTTGACTGGCGATGCCCATGACCTTGCCCATATCTTGCATGCTGGAAGCACCGGTGTCGGCAATAATCGCTTTAAGTTCTTTTTCGAGGTCTTCCTCACTCATTTGCTCGGGTAGATAGCGTTCAATCACTTCCAGTTCTTCTTTTTCCTTTTGGGCGAGTTCGTCACGACCCTCTTTTTCAAAGATCTCGATAGACTCGCGGCGCTGTTTAGCGAGCTTTTGCAGCATCTTAATCTCGGCCGTTTCATCAATGTCTTTATTGCTGCCATCCGTTTTAGCGAGGAGGATAGCTTGTTTTATAGCGCGCAGGCCCCGCTTACCGGCATCGTCTTTAGCCTTCATGGCCGTTTTAAGGTCTTCGGCAATTCGTTTTTCCAATGACATAGTTAACTAGTTTATGATGATAATGATGCAATGCGTCGGGTTAGTTCAATAAAGTCGTTTAGGCCAATCTGTTCGGGACGTTGCCGGAAGAAGTCTTCCTGGAGAATCTGGGTGTCTTTTATGAAGGGCTTCATGGTATTACGCAGCATTTTTCTGCGCTGCCCGAATGCTCCCTTCACTACCTGACGAAACAAGCTGGCCTCGCTCTCTCTAATGAGCGGTTGGGAGCGTCGCGTCAGGCGAATGACGCCCGATTGGACTTTGGGTGGGGGCGTAAAGCTTCCTTTATCAACGTGGAAAAGATACGCTCCCTCATAGTAAGCTTGTACCAGGACGCCCAGTACACCATACGTCTTGGAACCGGGCCCGGCAATGACGCGCTGAGCGACTTCCTTCTGAAACATACCAACCATTTCCGGAATTTGTTCCCGAAAGGTTATCATTTTAAATAAAATCTGGGAGGAGATATTGTAAGGGAAGTTACCAATAAGTCCAAAAGGCTGCCCGGCGAATAGCTGATCGAGGGGTACCTTGAGAAAATCCTGGGCGACGATATGTCCTTTGAGTTGTGGATAATACTTCTGCAGGTAGAGTACCATATCGCGGTCGGCCTCCACCACCGTTAGGGGCGTATCGTGCTGTAACAGGTATTTGGTAAGCATGCCGCGGCCGGGCCCTACCTCCAGGATATGGGTATATTCATCGGTTAGTTGCAGGCTATTGGCGATACGCTCGGCAATGTCCTCCCGATTGAGAAAATGTTGTCCGTACGACTTTTTTGCTTTCATAGCAGATGTGCCTTACGGCAAAACCATACTGACTTTGCCATTTGGCGGGAAGATAAGGTTTCCTGTGTAGACTTGCGCGAAAGCCGGAAATTTCCCGCAGGAGATTCCTGCAAAACCGTTTTTTGCGAAAGCAAACCTGTAGCAACAAATATGTACCTTTGTCCTGCTTTGTGCCAAAGGCCTGAAAAGGGTAGGGTGCATTACGGAACGAATAAAATGAGCTACATGGAAAAGATGAAGATAGGAATAACGGCAGGTGATATTAATGGTATTGGACTGGAAGTGATTCTCAAAACACTAAAGGACGAAAAGGTTCTGGAGTATTGTATCCCCGTCGTATATGGCTCTTCCAAAGTGGTATCCTACCACAAGAATATTATTGATGCGGACTTCCATTTTCAGCAAATAGAGCAGGCAGTTGAAGCCCGGGAAGGAGACGTAAACATCCTAAACTGCTGGCAGGAAAATGTCAACATCACATTGGGTAAAGCAACGGAAGAAGGGGGGAAATATGCGCTATATTCTCTGCAAACTGCTGTTTATGACCTGCGCGATGGTAATATCGATGCTATCGTTACGGCACCGATTAATAAAGAAGCTATGAAAATGTCAGGCTTCCCACATCCAGGGCATACCGAATACATCACGGAGCAGTTGGGAGGCAACAGTTTGATGTTTATGGTACACGACGAGTTGCGGGTGGGCGTAGTCACGGCGCATTTGCCCCTGCGCGATGTGGCCGATACCATTACCAAAGAGCTGGTAATGAGTAAGATAAAGACGATGGAGGAAAGCCTGAAAAAGGACTTTGGGCTGGAGCGTCCTACGATTGCAGTACTGGGACTTAACCCCCACGCCGGCGATGGAGGAGCTATTGGGGATGAAGACGACACACGGATTCGCCCGGCTGTAGTTGAGTGTAAAAAGGCGGGTACCTTAGTGATGGGCCCCTATCCGGCCGATGGGTTCTTTGGTTCGGGGCAGCACCGAAAGTTTGATGCTATCCTGGCGATGTATCACGATCAGGGGTTAGTACCATTTAAGTTGCTGGCCTTCGGCAAAGGGGTGAATTTTACGGCCGGCCTGGGCGGGGTGCGCACCTCACCGGATCACGGTACTGGCTTTGATATTGCCGGAAAAAATATAGCTAATCCATCGTCCTTTCGTCAGGCGTTGTTCGTAGCTATCGATGTGGCACGCAACCGCAGACAATTCACTGAAGACCATGCCAACCCCCTACAGCCTCGCAGCCACAAAGGCGGAGGGCACCGCAAGTATAGACGCAATAAAGGTGAAGAAGAATGAGCAGATAGGGAATGGAAGATAAATAGGGTATCCGATTAAACACAATGTGTTTTAGTGTGTATTTATTTTGTGCCTGTAGCAAAGTGTAAACTTTTGTAGATTATGTGGAGTCAATAAAGTAATTATTACTTTTACAGCGCAGAAAAGAAAAGTAGTTATTTGGTATGGAACAGCTTCTTTCGCTGTCCGATAGAAAACCCCAGAAACGATAAAATACCTTTACCAGGTTATATTCTATCCTTTGTATAAATCATTCCGTTATGAGTCAGAACAAGGACAAAACAAGGTACAGCGATGAGGAGCTAGACGAATTTCGTCAGCTAATTGAAGAAAAGCTGGAGAAAGCTAACGATCAGCTGCGATTCTATAAGCAACAGATCGCTGAGATGGCCGACAACCCCGACAGTAAAATAAAGGGATTGGACGATGGAATCGGTACGGCCGAAAGTGAACGTCTGTACAATATGGCTGCCCGTCAGCGCAAACACATTCAGCATTTAGATAATGCGTTAATCCGCATCAAGAACAAGGTGTATGGGGTTTGCCGGGAGACAGGTAAGCTTATTTCTAAAGAACGCCTGCGCGCCGTTCCCCACGCAACTTTGAGTATTGAAGCTAAAAATAGCCGTCCCCCACGCAAGCGATAAGCAACGGAAGGTTATTTCAATAAAGTAGAGAAGTGGTTATTGATCAGGTGCGATCAATAACCGCTTTTTTACTACTTTTCACCGCAACGCATCTAACCCCGAAGGAAGTAACCGCCTGAGAACAGGCTCTTCCTACAACTCTCCGGGAGTTACCACGTTGAGAAGGCAGGTGCCAAACCTGCCCGATAGTATTAGCTAACGTAGTGGAACGAAATAGTACGAATGAAAAAAGCACATATCTTACTACTCATCGTTGTGGGTGTCCTCGTAGTGGATCAGGCGATTAAAATTTGGGTAAAAACCCACATGGAATACGGTGAGGAGCTGCAAATTCTAGGGCTGGATTGGGCACTTATTCATTTTGTGGAGAACCCGGGCATGGCTTTTGGCCTGACTATTAGTGATGGGGCATGGGGAAAACTGGCGCTCAGCATATTCCGCCTGATCGCCATAGCTGTTTTAGCCTTTTTTCTGCGGCAGTTGCTGCGTCGGGATGTGCCTTTTGGTGTATTGGTCAGTTTTGCATTAATTCTTGCCGGAGCACTCGGAAACATGTTGGATAGCGCTTTCTTTGGGTTGTTGTTTTCCGAGTCGTACCCCAATGAATTGGCCGTTTTTTTGCCGGAAGGTGGTGGATACGCCGGCTTTTTACAGGGACGAGTAGTCGATATGTTTTATTTCCCTATGTTTCGGGGGATATGGCCCGAATGGCTTCCCTTGATTGGCGGAGAGTTTTATTTATTCTTTAAGCCGGTATTCAATATCGCTGATGTATCTATTAGTATGGGCGTGCTGAACATTCTTTTCTTTCAGCGATCATTCTTTTTAAGTGATCCGCACCAAAAAAAGGCTGATGAGCAAGAAGAGGGAGAAGCACCTGCTACTCCCGGGAACATTGTGGAAGAGGAGGAAGCAAACCCGTCATCCGGGGCATTAGATCAAAGAGATCAATCACTGGATGAGTTGACCTAAAGAATATTCTGAAACCACATCACAGAGAAAACTTTTTTCGGCTGTAGCGGATCTACCTCGAAAAAAGCTTTCCTGTGTTCTTATTTGTGGCTGGCATTAGGAGTAGTGATGTAGCTTCTTCTAGTCCAAAAAATCATGAATGGACCCGTTCACTGACCCAATCTTATCGTAGTTGATGCTATAGTAAATAAACTTTCCGTTCCGGCGTGTGTGTACCAAACCGGCATTGCGCAAAATGCGCAAATGTTGGGAAGTAATTGACTGCTCTAAATTGAGCGTGTTGTAGATCTTGTTGACGTGCGTCGACTCATTCCGATCAATGAACTCAAGAATCTTCATGCGCAAGGGGTGAGCCAATGCGCGCAACACTTCCGAAGATACATGCAACTTGTCGTTACCTAAATTAATCTTAGCCTTTCTCATAGTATGCTCTTTTTTCCTTCCGGGACAATCCGGAATAGTAAAGATTTGTGGTAGTATGTAAATAGTATGTTTGCTGTTTCTCATAGCTTTCCCTGTATCCTGGATAAATTCCCTGCTTCATCATCAGTATACAGGCGGCAGGCTATTCTGCCAGTTCCTCAACCAAATTGGAGATCTGCTCGAGGCGATCCTTGTTGAGGGAGTAGTAGATGTATTTACCCTGACGATCTGTATTAACGACACCGGCACGGCGTAAAATAGCCAGATGTTGAGAAGCGACAGATTGCTCTAAACGGAGCTTGATATAAATATCGGTAACTGTCATGCTTTCACTTTCCTCCAGCAGATCGATAATGCGCTGACGCAACTTGTGGTTGACGGCGCGGAGAACCAGAACTGCTTTGCGCAGTTCCGAATAATCGAGTTGAATGTCTTCATCGCCCTTCTTGAGGATGATGCTTTCATTTTTTTGCTTTCTCATAAAAAATGCGTGGTTTTAAATTTACAATAGCAGATATCAATTATACCACACCAAAATCTATACCAAAATTACTATATATGTTTATCGCCTGGTATAAAGTAATTGATTATCAGTCTAATATTAACTTTCATTTTTCTCAAAGAACGTGCCTGTCTTTCTTATAATACCTTTTTTGGGGTTGTGATATTAGGCGCTTTCAGATAGAAGGGCTCGGTGTATGCTACATCAGCAAAGTGTTGCCCTCGCCATGCTTTTACAGCGAGACCACGCATATATTGCGCGTGATTGTGGTCGGGGCCAAAATGAACCTTTGGTTGTTGTTGATAGAGTTCGCGGAGTTTAGGTGTACCATTACCACAAAGGAGCACCTGTTTGTATTGAGCCAACAGGTCATCAAGGCTATGTGCGTCCATGATCATGGCACGGGGTGGCTGCAGCTGATTCAGGTGCATGTCGTATTGCGCGCCGTAAACTTCCATTCGCCGGGCATCGATCATGGGGAAAATCAGCGTATCTGCCGTATCTGTCTGCGTAAGTGCACCGGCTGCAGTGATGGCCAGGGTGTCTATGGCGAGCAGAGGCTTTTTAACGGCGTACGCTAACCCCTTGGCTGTACTGAGTCCTACCCGCAGGGATGTATATGAGCCGGGACCAATACTGACGGCTATGGCATCGAGGGTGTCGATCGTTATACCTGCTTCTTTGGTGCAGGAATCGATAAGTTGCGTTATTCTGGCGGCATGAGCGTAACGCTCTTTTGATTCCTGTATCGATAAATTTTGGTGTTCATCGCAAATAGCAATGGACAGGACATCAGTAGCGGATTCTATGCACAGGATTCGGGGCATACGTGTCAGAAAAGCCATAAAAAGGCCTTTGTTTCGTTTATTTAACGGCACTTTTTAAGTCGCCAGTGGTTGTTTCTGTGTATTTAACGGTCAACTTAGGTCAAATGTACATTTTTTTAATTTTATTTTTATCAAATCTGATGTATTATTTTTCCATAATGGTCAAAATATCGCTATTTCTTACCTATAACGAAAATTTATATAAATATATTTCAATATGTAGAGGCGTATAAGTGGAGTCTCGCGAAGGAATAGGAGAGCAAGAGCGTGTTTTGGCTACCTATTAAATCTATTTTTGCGGTAAGCAGATCCTGACTTTTTTCCATTTCCATGGAATGGGTCGTATTTTTGTCTTTTGGTCCCGGCTCGATTTGAGTCATTGCCAATCGGTTGTTTGTGCATGCACTGCCTGCTGCAACCAATAAATCCAACTTAGATGCTAGATAAACTCGAAGCGATCAAGGAGCGCTACTATCAATTAGAAGAACAATTGTCCGACCCGGATATTATGTCGGATATGGACCGGTATACAAAGATCAGCAAGGAGTATAAGGATCTAAAACCTCTGGTCGACATCACCAACGAGTATAAAGAAGTACTGGGGAATATTCAGACATCGCGCGAGATGCAGAATGAGTCGAGTGACCCGGACATGCGGGAAATGGCACAGGAAGAGCTGACCGAACTAGAGCCACTGCGGGAAGAGTTGGAGGAAAAGATTAAAATGATGCTAATTCCCAAAGATCCGGATGATGACAAAGATGTACTGGTCGAAATTCGCTCGGGGGCCGGTGGTGACGAAGCTGCTCTCTTCGCGGGTGATTTGTATCGCATGTACTCCCGCTATTTTGAAACGCAAGGCTGGAAAGTAGAGGTCCTGGAGGTTACTGAAGGTACCGTGGGAGGGTATTCCAAGCTGATTTTGGAAGTTTCGGGGGAGGCCGTGTTTGGCCACCTGAAGTTTGAGTCGGGGGCTCACCGGGTACAGCGCGTTCCTAAAACAGAATCCCAGGGTAGAGTGCATACCTCGGCAGCTACGGTGGTGGTGATGCCCAAGCGAGAATTAGAAGATGTAGAAATCAATAAAGCGGACCTAAAAGTGGACACGTTCCGCTCCAGCGGTGCGGGCGGGCAGCACGTAAATAAAACAGAATCAGGGGTTCGTTTTACGCACATTCCTACTGGTATCGTAGCGGAGAGTCAGGATGGTCGTTCCCAGATTAAAAACCGGGAAATTGCCTTGCAACGCCTCTATCAAAAAATAGCAAGTGTTGAGCGCGAAAAATATGAGTCTGAGCAGGCTGCACACCGTAAATCGTTAGTGGGCTCGGGCGACCGGTCGGATAAGATACGAACCTATAATTTCCCTCAGAATCGCGTTACAGATCACCGCATTAACCTGACGCTCTACAACCTCGATAAAATTATTGAGGGACAGCTGGATGAAGTCATTGAATCCCTGCGCGTAGCGGAGAACGCCGAAAAATTAAAAGCAGCGGAAGAAAACCTTTAAAAGTCAAGTCCAAAGGAAATGTACAGGCGCGGATCCTGTACTATCTGAGTCTCGACGCCCCAGGCGTAGTCCACGCGCACAAAATACCCAAAGAGCATCGTGCGTGCCCCTACTCCATATCCTGCAATCAGAGGATCGCGAAAGTAGTTGATGGTCACCTCTATGTTATCATTTCCTTCTACAATGGTGGAGGTGTTGAGCGGGTTGTCTTCCCGGTAAGGGTCGCTTCCAGCCCAGGCTGTACCGACATCAAAGAAACCAACCACCTGGAAGTTTTCCAGGAAGGGGGAATTTAACCGGCGACTTAGATATTTAAAAATAGGCACCCTCAGTTCGGCATTTGCTACGGCAAAAGAGTTACCGTTGCGAATGCCAATGCGAAAACCGCGCATATTAGTGGCTAATGCCTGAAAGGCATAGTCACCAGGTGGTAGGGAAATATCATTATTCTGTGCGGGGAACAGCCAATTGTTTACTCCACCCATAAAATACAGGATACGCTCGGAGCCAAAAGAAGTAGCTGCCGCCAAACGTGCAGCAAATACGGAATGCTTCAAGATGGGCTGATAGTGGCGGGCATCCAGTCCTACTACCGTCATGAAACCGTCGTCAAAGCTGACATCCAGCCCATCGTTGGTGTTTACACTAAATTTTTTGAAGGTTTCGGCAAAGAATTTATAGCGCGAACCGTTACGAAGGTTAATAGCCCGTTCAAAGGAATTATCAAATACATATTCCAGACGTAACCCTGCCCGTTGTGAGTTGTTGGCGGGTTCGTTGAACGAGCGTACATCAGTAGCTAATTGGGTGATGCGGTCTTGACGCAGCGTGGCGGTGGCTCGTAAGCTGCGAAAGACATCAAGGGGATAGCGCACACCGTACTGACCTAGCAGGATAACGGATTCCTGTCGTTGTAAACTACGGCTGGGAGCCAGGCTGTTATTCTGTCGCTGTCGGCGCATATAGACCGAATAGCGTTTGTCCAGGCGCTTTTTACGATTGTTAAATGTAACAAAGTACTCCGCTCCGTCAAAAGAAGTGGGGATGCGAATACCCCCGACAATTTCGTAATCTTCAAAGATGTCTTGTACGGTAGCTTTGAGCAAAATGCCGGGAGGAGGCGGGTTGAAAACACCATCCGGATTAGCGGCAAAATTGTTGAAACCCTCAAATAACAGGCTATTGTCGAGCTGGGTGGTCACAAAATCAGCGCGGAATTGTAGGCGGTAGGGAATAATTCCAGCTGATCGAAATTTATATACTTCTTTGGTATTTACCTCTTCACTGGCGGGAAAATCAAAAGAAGCGATAGGTGGGAGAATGCTTACATTTTCTTCTTGCATGATTTCGCCCAAACCTGATTCCTGTTCTTCCAGTTTTTGCGTCAGCGGCTCTGGTGGATTGCCAAATTCGGACTGGAAAAACTGGGGGTCTTCGGTTACTTTGGGTACGGTATCCTGCGCTGACGGTGGTGTGGACTGCTCGGGCGTTGTAGGTGCATCAACCTGATCTAGCAGTTCCTGTAACCGTTCACTAACGTCACTACCAATAGCCCGACTTAGGTCACGTATCAGCGCAATACGGCTGCGATGAAATACTGTGGGAATGGGGGAAAAAACCGAATCGGGATCTACGGAGCGCATGCGAATAACCTGCTGCCCATTCCGGGCTATGGCCTGGATGATTTTTCCGGCCTCCGTTGCACTGTGCTGTGTAAGTATATTCCGGTCTACGTTAGAATTGATATGAGCAATGGCACGGGTGCGTACCACGGGGTATATTTCTACCGTATCAATAAGGGCCGTATCTAGCTTCTCGAGCGTAGAATCGGCGTGCATCACAATTTCGGTGCCATCGGTGAGCAGAACCTTTTGCTCATAATGATGAATAAAATCTTCTAGTCTGGCGACCTCCCGATTGTAAATACCCCGTCGGTCGCTGAGGTAGCCGAAGTAGCTGCTGTCGATGGCCATAGGTTGGCGTTCATTAGCCAACGGGGTGTTGGTGACGCGTACCAGTTCTTTTAGATCTTTATCCAGGTTGTAGTAATAGAGGTCGAAGTTGTTAATCGGTAAAATGGTATCCAGGGAACGGTTCTCCAGTAAGGTGTCGGTACGGTTAGAGGTAAAGAGTATCCCACGGTCACCCCGTACCTCGACGTATTTTGCGTCCAGATCATCGTAATAATCATTGGTGATGCGCTGAGATTGTCGCGTACGTGGATTGTAGAGATAAATGTCACTATGGCCATTGGCGGCCGCCGAAAAAACCAATTGGAAAGGATCAATATAGTCGATGCTGTAAACGCGCTGATAACGCTCGGCAAGAGGCTGCTCTTCTATTTTTTCGGTAAAGATATCGTAGGTTCGAAAGATGATATCGTCGCGCTTCTCGTAGATCATGGCCAGTTGTGAGCTGGTTGGATTCCAGGCCAGTAACGGATAATTGAGATCTGTGGTTTGAAAGTTGTTTTTGAACCCCTCTTTAAATATGCGTTTGCGTTTATTTTTAGTTAAGTCGTGTAGATAGACTTTGTATTTGCCGAGGTTGTTCAGGACGTAGACAAGCCTGGTACCATCGGGGCTTAATTTGAGCTGGGTGATGGGCAGTTCCTTGCGGTTTTTCGGTGTAAATACCTCTCCACCCGGAGTACGGCGGCTCGCTTCATCGCGTTGATAACGTCCGGTATAAAAAGCAGCCCATTCCTGTAAAATACTTTCATAAGAATTACCTAATACATAGAGAAACCCACTTTCTACGGAGCGGTTAATTCGCGTCAGATACAGGAGGTTAGATACGGTAGAACGCCCATACCGCACTCCAATAAAGTGCCAAAGGGAATGCCCCGCGAGGTTGGGGTGGAGATCGGACAGCTTCTTAAAGTCCTCAAATTCTTCGTCTAACACCAGATCCTTTAGTCGATTATCGTGGGTTGTGTTCCACGGTTCTCCGATGTAATTGACCAGGCCGCCCTTAAACCAGGCCGGGAGGTTGAGCATCACGGCATTCTGTACAATCTCCTGTATATTGGCCCCGAAGAGCATAGCGTTCAAATACACCTGAGCAATACCTTCGCGTATTTGTCGTCGCAGGTGGTTGTGATCACCGTTGAAGTAAACAAACATAATATTCCCGACGATCTTGGTCTGCCCGCCGGTATTGGTGAAGATTTCTTCGGTACCGATGTTACTCTGCTTGAGATCGGTGAGGTCAGTGTAGACGATAATTTCGACCTTCTGATTAAGACGGTGCTCGAGAATACGTTGAATTTCGGTGAAATCATATTCGGCCATCTGTATAACTGATTGGCCAATGTTGCGGGATCGGCCGTACCAATACGCCACGAAGTTGTCGCTCTCGTACTGCGACCACTCGTCAAAAAAATCGTGGTACTGTACCCGGTTTTTACCAAATTCAACTTGTGTGCCCTGTCCGAACAGACCCGTTGTACACACGGTTAGCAGTAGAGCGAGGATGAAGTAGTTTTTTCGCATGTATGCTCAGCAGTTTGTGATGGGCGATAAAACATGTATAATTACGCTTCCGCAAAAGGAGGTTTCATCTCGTGGAGCGTTATCAATATAATCTATTTGTTTCTCACGGACAATCTACAAACACAAAAAACATGGTGGATGTTGTCGGCCTGACGTTTAATCCTTTTCAGGAAAACACCTATATCGTCTTTGATCAGACAAAGGAGTGCATCATTTTTGATCCGGGGTGCTTTGATGCTGCTGAACGCAAACAGCTACAGGATAAGCTCAAAGAGTTAGACCTGACCCCGGTACGCTTAATCAACACGCATTGCCATATCGATCACGTCTTTGGTAATCGGTTTGTGGCCACCGAATATGGTCTACCCCTGGAAATTCACCGGGGAGAAGTGCCAGTACTGGAAGCTATTCCTCAGGTGGCCGCCATGTACGGTATTCCCTATGCTGAGCCATCTCCCTCGCCGGAGCGTTTTATCGAAGCAGGCGACATTATCGAATTCGGTGAGACTCGTTTGCGGAGTATTTTCACCCCGGGACATTCTCCGGCCAGTCTTTCTTTCTATTGCGAAGAAGACCAGTTTCTTATTGCCGGGGATGTACTTTTTTACGGAAGTATTGGCCGTACAGATCTGCCGGGTGGCGATCACGACACCCTCATCGCGTCTATAAAGAACAAACTACTGCCCCTGGGCGACGACGTCAAGGTCTATCCGGGGCATATGCAGCCCACTACCATCGGTTTTGAAAAAGCAAATAATCCATTCTTGCGCTAAAATAATTCGCCCTGCTCCGCGTGGGGTAACAATCGAAAGGACTGCCGGTGATGGGGCGTTACTCCATGGGTGGCAATGGCTGTTCGGTGGGCTTTGGTGGGGTAGCCTTTATTACTTATCCAATCGTATTGCGGGTATTCTTCCGCAATCTTTGCCATATAATGGTCGCGGTAGGTTTTGGCCAGAATAGATGCCGCGGCGATAGAGCGGTAAATTCCATCTCCTTTAATAATACAATGAAAAGGGCAATCCCGCCAGGGCGTAAACCGGTTGCCGTCGATCAGCAGGCCTTCCGGTACGAGCCGCAGCTGATCGAGCGCGCGGTGCATAGCGAGAAAGGAAGCGTTGAGGATATTGATCTCGTCAATTTCTATTGGCGAAACCTCGCCCACTGCCCAACAGAGGGCGTGTTCTTCCACTATTATCCGTGCTTCCTCTCGCTGTGAGTGCGTAAGTTGCTTGGAATCATTGAGCAGGGGGTGGGAAAAGTCAACCGGCATAATCACCGCAGCCGCATAGACCGGCCCCGCCAGACAGCCCCGACCAGCTTCGTCGCAGCCCGCTTCTCGTATTCCCTTCGTGTGATAAGCTTTTAGCATTGTACCCAAAAGATAGCAGGATTTCCGGACGAATAAAAGCTAATCAGCCTCAGCGTACACACCATTATACTTTGTTGGTTGGGGTTGGCGGCATTTCCCGCAAGGAATCGCAGAGCAACAGGAAGCTTTCGCAAAAAAACAGTCATGCTTTCGCAAAAAAACGAAGTCGGTTTTAACCCTTCTGCCGATCTATTGTTAGGGAGTATACTTTTATCGCTCCGACTGCTTCTCCGGAAGCCCCCAAATAATTACACACAACACCATGAGTACGCGCTTTCGAATTTTATCCTTATCCGTATTTGCTGTATTAGCCCTGGTGGCTATTTACGGTGTCTTCAATTTGCAATTTTCCTTTGACTTTGAGCAGTTTTTTCCGGAAGGGGATGAAGACCTGGAGTTCTTCCAGGAATTCACGGATCAGTTTGAAACCGACGATAATTTTTTACTCATAGGCATTGAGCGTAGTGAGGGTGTTTTCGAGCAAGACTTTCTGGAGCGTTTCCACGACTTTACGCTAGAGGCACGTGACCTGCCCCACGTACGCACGGTTGAGTCGTTGACCAAGTTCGAATACCCGATTAAGACCCCCTTTGCCATTACCTCGGTGCCGGCTATACATATTGACCAGCCGGAGCGCTACCCGGCCGACCGGGAGCGGCTACTTAACGATCCCCGCTTTGTCTACAACCTGATTAACGAAGATGGTACCGCCATGGTAGTTTACATGAAAGTGGTGGAGCGCATTCAGCTCGAACAGGCGAAAGAGCTTATTACGGCCATCGAAGATAGGATCGGGGAGTACAATTTTGAAGATTATCATTACCTGGGACGCCCTTATTTTCAGAAAGAGCTGGTGGCCATGCAAAAGCGAGAAATAACCGTATCGGCCATTGTTTCCGGTATCCTGGTCACCATTATTATGTTCTTCCTGTTCCGGCGGCCGTGGGGCATTGGATTAGCCTTGTTTTCTATCGGTCTGGGGATGCTCCTGTTTATGGGGTTCCTCGGAGTAACGGGGCGCGAGCTCAATGCTATGGCGGCCCTCTATCCGGTGTTGATGATTATCGTGGGCACAAGTGATGTCATCCACATCATGTCGAAGTATATTGATGAACTGCGCAAAGGCTACAGCCGGCGTGATGCTATCCGTACAACGATTAAGGAGATTGGTCTGGCTACTTTGCTGACGTCCATTACGACCGCTATCGGTTTTGGTTCGCTGCTGACCAGCCGCGTAGGGCCTATTCGCGATTTTGGTCTTAACGCTGCTCTGGGGGTCCTCATCGCGTACTTTACGGTCATTTTTTTCACGACCGCAGTGATGAGTTGGTTTCGTCAGGATCAGATTATGAAGTTTGGTCGCAGCCAAAAATTCTGGGAACACCTCATGCAGTGGTCGTATCAGCTTACCGTACGTCATCCCCGGCGCATTGCGCTGGGCGGGATTGTTTTTTTGGCGATCAGCCTATGGGGGATCTCTATGATCTCCACCAACTACGACATTATCGATAATATGCCCCGTAACCGGAAGATTACGTCCGATTTTCAGTTTTTTGAGCGAGAGCTGGCGGGGTTCCGTCCACAAGAGTTTGCGATCTATGCTCAGGAAGGGTACGAAGCGACGGATTACGAAGTGATTCGGGAAATGGGTAAAATTGAGGACTTTCTGGCTGACTATCCCTACGTAAGGGCGGTGAATTCCGTAACTGCGGTGTATAAGAGTATCAATCAAATGAATGCGGGGAATAATCCGGACGCCTATCAGCTCCCCGAAAGCGAAGAGCGCTTCGATCGCTATCAGCGCATGGTGAATCAGATTCCACAACTGGACATGAAGGTGCTGGTGAGCAAGGATCGGCAAATGGCGCGCATCACCTCGCGTATTGATGACATCGGAGCCGACAGTATTAAGCAGTTCGGGCAGCGCTTTGATCAATGGGCTGTGGCTAACCTGGACAGCGACGTAATTGACGTGAAGCGCACCGGTACGGGCCTTATTATTGATAAGAATGCTGAGTATATTCGACGAAACCTGATTCAGGGATTGGGGATGGCTATTTTAATTGTCAGTATCCTCATGGCACTATTATTTCGCAACGGGCGGATGCTACTCATCTCGCTGGTGCCTAACGTTTTTCCACTTCTGCTGGCGGGGGCCCTACTCGGCTTTTTGGGCATCGAACTGGAGGCCGGCGTGTCTATTGTCTTTGCCGTGGTATTCGGTATTGCTGTCGATGATACCATCCACTTCCTGAGTAAATATAAACTGGCTCGAAACAAGGGGTATGGCGTAGAAAAGTCGCTGGAAATTACCTTTCTGGAGACGGGCAAAGCCATTGTTCTTACCAGTATCATTCTCTTTTTCGGCTTTCTGGTTATGCTCTTTTCGATTCACCCGCCAAGCGTGGTGGTTGGTCTATTGATTAGCCTGACTCTGGTAAGTGCCCTGGTGAGCGATTTAATGCTCATCCCGGTACTCATCCGCTGGATTATGCCGGCGGATGAGGGGACGCGGGGAGATGATAAGCCGACGCCTAAAGAGCCGGCGATGGCAGCCAATCAGGCTTGAGCCAGTAACGTGATGCTGTAAATGCCGGTGCCGCTGTCGCGAAAATCTTTGATCTCGTCGGCTGAAACATGGCGGGCCAGCAATGCGTCTGGTAATTCAATTTTCCGTTCTTTCGCTACGTCCAGCGCTTGAAAGCCAGCTGTACGTACAATGTCAAGGTAGGTGTCCTTTTGCAACGCCCCGGAAACACAACCGGCATAAAGGGCTGCGGCATCGCGCAGGGCGGGGGAAAGTTCACCTTGCAGCACAATGTCGGAAATGCTGAATCGTCCACCTGTTTTGAGTACGCGCTTAATTTCGGAAAAAGCCTTCTTTTTATTCGGTACGAGGTTGAGAACGCAGTTGCTAATGACCAGGTCGAAGCTGTTATCTGCGAGGGGCATATCCTCAATATCACCCTGTACAAAGGAGACGTATTCCAGACCCAATTTGGCTTTATTGGCCCGGGCTTTTTCCACCATAGCCGGGGTGAAATCAATGCCCACCACGTTGCCGGTAGGGCCCGTCATGCGGGCGGCGACAAATACATCATTACCCGCACCGGCACCCAGGTCGAGCACAGACATGCCGGGCTTAATTTCGATGTGGTTGACGGGAATGCCGCAACCCAGTTCCAGGTCAGCGTCTTCCACATAGCCTTCCAGTTGGGAGTAATCTTCGCTAAAGAAGGTGATGTCATCGGCATCCGTTGGCCCACAACAGGACGAAGGGCCGCAGCAGCTCTCTTTTTCCTGAGTAACCAGGGCTGCGTATTTGTCCTGAACGATTTTCTTAAGATCTTTTTTCATAGTTAGTACCGTTTGATGGTGATTAAGAGCGACGACTATGGTAATCGACAATATTGCCGTAGCGGTCCGTTTCGATGTGGCAACAGGCCAACAGCATCTCGCGCAGTTTTTCGCGACCACGCTGCACGCGCGATTTAGCCCCCGAGTAGCTAATGCCAAGCCGTTCGGCCAGTTTTTTTTGCGAAAGCCCACCAATCTCACTGAGCAATAGTGCCTCGCGATACGGTTCGGGGAGCGCGCGAATCATGGGAACAATACAACTGCTGAATTCGTGGGTGCGATCGCCCTCTCCGGTCAGCGCATCTGCCGTTTCGGACACCGCTTGCACCCGGGGAGCACGGCCCGACCGGCGGTAGTAGTCTGTCAGGGTGTTGCGGGCAATGCGGTAAATCCAGGCGGTAAGGACTTCTTCGTTGCGCAGTTGGTTCTTTTTGGCATAAGCCGTCATCAGGACATCCTGCAGGATATCCTCTGCCTCATTGCTATCGGCGATGCGGGAGCTCAGGTATCTCTTGAGTCGCTCGCGCGTTTCCTGCCAGTATTGGTGATCCATGGCGTCGCTTTTTATCTGTATAGACGCAAGGTGCAGAAAAAGACGCAGGAAAGGCATGACTTTTTTCATGCTACTCTAAGGTCTCCAGTGCCTCGAACAGGTCGTCGAGTTCATCGAACGACTTATAGCCCACTTTTTCTTCTTCTCCGCCGCGGACACTGAGGCCGGTTGGCTGTATGTCGTCGAGGATGGTATCGAGCTGATCGTTGAGGTCCGCAATACTTAGCAGTATGGGGTATTCTGCACACACCTCCTTCAGCCAGGGTAAAGGAACTGGAAGGTTGGTCAGGGCGAGGCCATTACTGTCGAAATTGAACAGGAAATAGGCACAATGGGCCGCGTGGGCTTCGAGGATGGTTTCTATATCGGAGGCCTGCGTGCTTGCTTCAAAGATAATTTCTTTAATGACGGGCACCTGCGTATCTAAGTCCATTAGCGTTTCAACGGGCGTGAATGGACCAACCTGAATCGCATCAAGGTTGAGGTTGTCAACCAAAGACTGAATATCAGCGGCTGATTGCAGGTTAAATTCGCCGGTAATTTGCGGTCCTTCTACCCAATCTTTTATGGCGTGCACGGTATTGGGGTCGACAAAATGGTCGGAGGCGGGATCGAGAGAAAATCCCATCCATTCCACATCCCAGGCTGCGAAATAGCGGGCATCGGTAAGGTTGGTAATGGCGGAGGCTTTGATCTTCGTTTTCAGCATAAACAGGTTTGTTTTCCGTCGGTGGCAAAGGTAATTTTTTCAGCAGGATAATCCACTATGTACCAGGCGTAATGAGCCATGATTAGCCACCTTGTGAATGATATATATCAACAACTTTATGAATAAAGCGTTGACATTACTGCTGATGAAAAAAACGAAAGCGCATTACTATCAACAAGTATGGGACGTAACCTGCCAGATACCGAGCGGCCGGGTATCGACCTACGGAGCTATCGCCGACTATCTGGCGTTGGGCTCCGCCCGGATGGTTGGATGGGCGCTACGACAAAGTATGGGGAATGGTCCTATTCCGGCGCACCGCGTAGTAAACCGCAAGGGTGAGTTGACGGGGCGCCACCACTTTCCAGAGCCCGGCATGATGCAGGCTTTGCTGGAAGCCGAAGATGTTGTAGTGGAGAACGATTGTGTAGTTGATTTTGAGAAGCTGTTCTGGCATCCGGCGCAGTTAGACGAATGACCCCTTTTGATTAACCATAAATAGTAGAATTATGAAGTATGTAGGCTTATTTGTATTGATGTTCGTAACGACGGGCATGGCTTTGGCTCAAAATAATGTGCTGGGCACCTGGAAGAGTATTGATGATGAAACCGGAGAGGCAAAATCACACGTACAGATTTTCAAGAAAGGCGATAAGCTGTACGGTAAGATCGTCAAGATTCTAACGGACAAGGGCGACGATGCACTATGTGATGCCTGCAAGGGTAAAAAGAAGAATCAGCCGGTGCTTGGAATGGCGATTATTGAGAAGCTGGAATACGATGGCGAGCGTTGGCGCGGAGGGCAAATATTAGACCCCGAAGATGGAAATACCTACGGCTGTGTCGTATGGACACCTGACGATAATGATAACGTCCTCAAAGTACGGGGTCGCCACTGGACCGGACTGTATCGGACACAGACCTGGCACCGGGTTAAGTAATGTTTAAATTAGGGAGTGGACTTGGATAAGTGTTAAAAATAACAGAGTGGGTGCAATAATGGAATAACCTTCGTAGTTTATATACTGAATTTAGCTCATCAAAAATAACCTTATGAAGCAAAACTTTACACCTTCTCTTATCGTCAAGTACCTGTATAATGAAACCACAGCGGCTGAGGCCAAAGCTGTTCAAATGCTTCTACGCGAAAATGCAGAAGCTCGCCAGGCGTATCAGGAAATGCGCGAGGCCCAACAGCATTTGCCCCGCGTTAAATTTAACGCTTCCGCAAAAACAGTGAACAACATTCTGGCGTACAGCAAGCAAGCTGCGTTGGAAAATCACTGCTAGGTAAATTTGTACAGCGTACGAAAGCCTCTGGATGTCCTAATATCCAGAGGCTTTTTTTATTAGTCGTTTTTAAACGTTTAGCGGACGACTAGGCGAAAAAGTTTTACGTAAATTCCCATCAGTGTTTGTTTTTACAAACAAAATGTTTATTTTTGTTTCAAACATAAAACAAAGCGTTCAGCGCTAAAAAGTAGAAAGACCATGTCAAAAGATAAAGAAGCCAAGCTGAAGGCCCTACAGATGACGGTTGACCGCATCGAGAAGTCATATGGTAAGGGCACGATCATGCGCCTGGGCGACAGTCAGGTAGCTAATGTTGAAACGATTCCTTCCGGTTCGTTGGGGCTTGATGTAGCTCTGGGGGTTAATGGTTTTCCGAAAGGGCGGGTTGTCGAAATTTATGGCCCGGAGTCTTCGGGTAAAACCACATTGGCTATTCATGCCATTGCCGAGGCTCAGAAGCAAGGAGGTATTGCCGCTTTTATTGACGCTGAGCACGCCTTTGACCGCACATATGCGGAAAAGCTGGGCGTAGATATTGAAAATCTACTGATTTCCCAGCCTGACAATGGAGAGCAAGCATTGGAAATTACAGAGAATCTCATCCGTTCCGGAGCGCTCGATATTATTGTGATTGATTCGGTTGCCGCTCTGGTTCCGCGTTCTGAGATCGAAGGAGAAATGGGCGATTCCCAGATGGGGCTACAGGCGCGCCTGATGTCTCAGGCTATGCGTAAGCTAACGGGTACGATTGGCCGCACACGCTGCTGCTGTATCTTTATTAATCAGCTACGAGAGAAAATTGGCGTCATGTTTGGTAACCCGGAGACGACTACCGGAGGTAATGCGCTGAAGTTTTATGCGTCCGTTCGACTTGATATTCGTCGTACCGGCTCAGCGATTAAAAATAAGGATGGAGAAGTTGTTGGCAACCACGTGAAGGTGAAAATTGCCAAAAACAAGTTGGCTCCCCCATTCCGCGTAGCTATGTTCGACATTACGTATGGGGAAGGTATTTCAAAGACCGGTGAAATTATCGACCTTGGCGTCGATCACGAAATCATTCAGAAAAGTGGTGCCTGGTATAGTTATGGCGGGGCTAAAATTGCTCAGGGTCGTGAGGCTGCCAAGCAATTTCTGAGTGATAATCCGGAAGTAGCCGACGAGATCGAAGCAAAAATAAAGGCTAAAATCCTGGGCTTACCCGAAAATGGGAAAGCGGATAAAAAAGAAGCGAAGAAAGAAACAGCTAAGAAATAAGCGTTAGGTTAACGAACCCAACCATAAGCCGGATATCCCCTACTCGCAGGGATGTCCGGCTTTTTTTGACTCATTCTGTCCAGGTAAAGGTCTCGATCATCTTCATCACATCCTTGCGTACAAAGTCGTAAATGGGGCGTAAGCTATCTGGCCTAACCTGTGTGTTAAAATATAAGGATGCGCGAAAAAAGTGATCCTCACCATCGGTGAGGTAAAACTGAAAAGGCGTGGCGGCAGGTCCCTCAATAGCAAACGCAAAACCCTCTACATTAGCTTCATTCTTACGGTTAATGCGTAATTCATCGATATAATTGGCCCGCTTGGTATGGTAGTCAGCCATTTCAAACGCATCAGACTTGAGTTGCTCGATGGATTTATCCGCTCCTACTTCGATATAGCTGCAGTGAAGACGACTATCAAAAGCTGGCATGTAGAGATCAAACCAACAGGGGTGTACCGGATCCTCATCAAAAAAGTTGTTGTCCTGCACTACCTCTGCATAAGATGGAAACTGAAATGTAAATGCGCAATAGTCTTCATCGAACTGTTGGTAGGAATATTCCTCCGGGTAGTTCACCTTGGGAAAAGCGCGCGGCTTGGGTGTTGGTGGTGGCCCATCAGAGGAACAGGCAACTAATAAAAAAAACAGGCCGGTCAGGCTGCCAGAAAAGAGTCGCAATAGCATAAGGTATAGATAGTTTTGTGTCATGCTAAGAACGCGCTTCGAACGGACTATATTTTAGCGGATCCGGTAAGGTCAGTAGCACCTGCTCAATTCGGCGTTTACTGGCTGCAGTTACCTTAAAGGTAAACCCTTCGAAAGGAATCTCTTCGTCTACCTTAGGGATGCCGCCATGGAGTTCGAGTAACAGGCCGGCTAATGAGTCAGAATCACCGCGTGCCTCATCGAATTGGGCAGTATCGAGAGTGAGTACGCGGCATACGTCATTAATCAGGGTTTTTCCTTCAAACAAGAAGGTCGAATCATCGATACGTTGATATAAGATTTCGGGCTCATCATCAAATTCATCCTGAATATCCCCAATGATTTCCTCGAGAATATCTTCTAGCGTGATAATTCCCGAACTCCCTCCGTACTCATCGACTACAATAGCGAGATGCAGTCGTTTTCGCTGGAATTCTTTTAGCAGATCATCAATCTTTTTAGCTTCGGGCACGTATAATAAATTAGTGCGAATGAGTTCCTGCCACTCAAATTTATTGTCCTCTTCGTTGTAGCCGAGTAGATCTTTTACGTAGAGAATACCAGTGACGTTATCAAAGTCATTTTCATATACGGGAATGCGGGAATACCCCGACTCCCGAACAATATCCATAACTTTCTGGTAGGTCAGGCGAAAATCAATGGCCACCACATCCATCCGGGAGCGCATAATTTGTTTTACACTTACCTCCCCAAATTTCACAATACTTTTCAGGATATCTACCTCCTGCTCGGTATCTTCTTCCATACTTACGGTCAGCTCAATCGCATCGTCAATGTCTTCGCGGCTGGTGGTTTGATTGGCGACATTCGAGTTGGCAAGACGCCCCTCCACCAGGTTGGTAAGACGCACCAGAGCTGAACTTACCGGATGAAAAAAGCGGAATAATATGCTTAGAGGCAGCGACATGAAGCGTGCCAAAGTGAGGTTATTGATTCGGGCATAAATTTTTGGCGCTACTTCGCCAAATAATACCAGTAAGAAGGTAATACCAACGGTGATGATCAGGAAATTGATGGTCCAGCCAATCTGTTTGATCGTAAACCACAGGTTTAGGGGGAGCCACTGCGCCAGGGCGGCTCCCCAACGTTCAAATGTTTCCTCCGGAATGAACCTGAGTAGTACAAAGTCGGATAGGATGACAATGGCGATGTTAACGAAGTTGTTGCTAATGAGGATGGTGGCCAACAACTTTCGAGGGCGCTTCAGCATATGAATAATGCGCTCGCCGGCTCGATCCCCTGCTTGCTGTAATTCCTCGTAATCATTGTGGGTAAGAGAAAAAAAGGCAATTTCAGATCCAGACACCAGGGCAGAGCACATGAGTAATACTACAATACCCAACAAGCCAAAAATAACTTCTCCGGGAGGTACGGCAAGAAAAAATAGATGGAGAAAAACCGCGAGAAAAGGTTCCGGCTCAGGTTCCAAAAAAGTGAATGTTAATGAGTAATAGCTGGTTTAAGCACGTTCGCAATTGAATCGAATACCAGCGGTTTCTTTAACAAAAATAAGATATCCTAACGAGAAATGCACCGGTCATGGCATAGTGACCGATGGCAATTATGCTTTCTGCTCCATATTAAGGCTAAGCCCATGCGTTTAGAAGGGCAGGTCGTCTTCAGCATCTTCCGTTACGACACTGGAGTCCCCGGTTTGGGTGGAATCCGCAGGTTTGTTGGCCACGGGGGTGTTGGTGGTACTTGGTTCGTCCTCTGCATTCGGGAAATTATTCATACTGTTGGAGCTACTACCTGATGTACCAGGGATCAGCCGGAAATATGAGGCAACCACTTCGGTTGTTCGACGATTGTTGCCGTCTTGGTCCTGCCAGGTGCGGTGAGTTAATTTACCTTCGACATAGACCATACTGCCTTTTTTTAAGGAAGACTCTGCTCGTTCGGCAAGCATGCGCCAGGCGACAATATCGTGCCACTCCGTTTGTTGCTGCCATTCTCCGCTTTTATCGCGGTAATTTTCATTAGTAGCAATGGGGAACTTTGCTACGACCGCCCCATTTTCCAGTCTTCGTACTTCCGGGTCACGGCCCAGGTTGCCAATAAGTATGACGCGATTTACCATATCGTTGATGCTATTTTTTCATTTTTGACAATGTACAAAGTCGATGTCAGACATACAGCCATTTTTTCTGACTATGTAAGACTAAATACGCATGTTTTAAGAGAGGATTGTGCTGTAATTTATTGATAGTCAGTGCTTTTTATGCTTGTTTTTATGTTTTTTGGGCTAAAGCTTATAATTTTAAATATAGGGAATTATCGGCTAAATACCAATCAATAATACGAGGGAAAGGATAGGCGGACAGCTCGTTTCTGGATATCCATTTGCCCGTCTCTGCTGGGGGCTGAACCGGAGAAGAGCATTCGATTTCAAAGAACCGGGCCCGAATATCCTGATGGGAAAGCAATTGCCGGAATGGTTTGCTGACTTCCCTAATCGTCAATGTGGTGTTTTGTGCCAGGGGCCAATGCTTTAATTCCTGTATGAGCTGGTCTTCATTCAGCAGTTGGGTTGTTTCGAGCAGAGGAAATTCATAGAGTTTTTGCCATACGTCTTTTTTCTCGCGGCGACGAATGATGATTTGGTTATCGTAGTTAAAAAGGAGAAAGTGAAAATAGCGGATACGCCGGGGAGCCTTGGGTTTCCTTTGGGGAAGCTGGTCAACCCGGCTAGTTTGATAAGCAACGCAGTGGGTTTGTAGGGGGCAGGAGGCGCAGTCAGGCTTTTTGGGCGTGCAGAGGGTTGCTCCAAAATCCATGATGGCCTGATTGTAGCGATCAGCCTGGTTGGAAGCAAGTAGCTGATGGGCCAATTCGGTGAATAGTTTTTTGGCCTGAGTGGTATTGGTGGGCTGGTCGATGCCAAAAAAACGGGCCAGTACCCGGTATACATTACCGTCCAGTACCGCGTGTGGTAAATTGAAAGCGAAGGACGCAATCGCCGCAGCGGTATAGTCGCCAACGCCTTTCAGGGCTCTTATGTCTTCATAGGTGTTGGGAAAGTTTCCCTGGTAATTATGGCATATGGTGCGGGCAGCGACCATCATATTACGCGCACGGCTGTAATAGCCAAGCCCTTCCCAGTGTTTCATGACCTCATCTTCCGGGGCACGGGCCAGGTCGCAAACCGTCGGGTATGCTTTAATGAACCGTTCGTAGTAGGGAATGCCTTGTTCAACACGCGTTTGTTGCAAGATAATCTCTGATAACCATATCCGATAGGGATCAGATTCATTTTTCCAGGGCAGGGGGCGGTCTTCAGGGACATACCATTCCAGCAGTCGTTGCGTAAAGAAGGCTGTATTCGGATAGCGGGTCATCGCGTTTAGATAAAAAAGAAGCAGTAATTAACAAGGGTTAATTACTGCTGCAAAAAGTACAAAATATGATAATGGACAGCTTAAGTCGGTTTGTATTATCTATGGAAAAAGGTTTACAGGCCGCGCAATGCCGAAATACTGCTGTAGCGCTTCCCAACCAATTCTTTAAGTTCTTTGCGGGCGAAGAAAATACGACTCTTTACGGTACCAAGAGGCAAATCGAGTTGGTCGGCAATTTCCTGGTACTTGAATCCCTGGTAATGCATGAGGAATGGAATTTTCACACTGTCATCCAGTTCCTCGATCATTTTGATTAATTCGTTCATCATGATATTGGATTCCGCTTGATTGTTAATGGTGTTTTTACCAGAATTGATGTAGTATAAATTATCGGTCGAATCCATAATGGTATTTGCTTTGACTTTCTTCCGGTAGTTATTGATAAAGATGTTCTTCATGATGGTGAAGAGCCAGGCCTTGAAGTTTGTACCCACGCGGAATTTGTCTCTATTCGTCATTGCCCGGAAAGCCGTTTCCTGGAAAAGGTCCTTGGCGTCCTCTACGTTCTTAGTAAGGTTGTATGCGAATGAATTGAGCAACGTCGACATCTGGTCAAACCGGTCGTAAAATTCATGTTGCGACATTGTAGCTGCACTTGTTTCTTGAGTGTTCATATCTTCTTTCTTTAATTGTTGAATCAAAAGTATGTAAAAGTTCAACAAAATACAAGTGTGTACACCGAATGGACGGCTTTTTCTGGGATTTATGTGTATGAATTCCTAAATACATTCTCGTAAGTGTCTGTTTATCAGATTATTATTAATAATAACGAAAAGATAGAAAATTTTTAATTTTCAAAATTAAATGAAAGTTGTTGAATGTAAAATGCGGGATTATGGACTTTTTGGCATTATTTAACGTAAAACAGGGAGCGCAAAGCCTCGGGTTGGGGGGCGGTAAATCGTATTTAGGGCAATGTTCAACAAAAAGAGCGGTGAGGGTTAAACAGAATGAAGGTTATTTCTGAGCGCGAACAACCAGGAACACTGCGATAACTCCGAAAATCATGTTTGGTAACCATATACCGAGCCAGACCGGGATGCTTTGCCCCTGGGCAAACACTATGGAGAACCGGGAGAGGAAAATGAATACTGCACCCATCCCAATCCCAAGCGCAAGGTGTATCCCAATCCCCCCTCGTACTTTACGGGCAGCGATAGCCATACCGATTATGGTGAGTAGAAATACCGTAACGGGTTCGGCCGTGCGACGGGCGAGCTCTAATTGGTACTTTCGTAAATTACTCGCGCCCCGTTCCTCCTGGCGATTGATATACGTTCGCAATTGGGGGGTAGTCATCATGTTTTGCTGATCTCGAAAATCAATAAAATCCTCTGGCCCGAGGTTAAGTGTAGTATCGATAGATTCACCGGTGCCGATATATAAGTCCTCCTGCATTCCCGAAAAGGTGCGAATCTCATAATTGGTCAGGCGCCATTTTTGCGTGGCTTCCACCCACTCGGCACGAGGCGCTTTAATCAGCTTTACCAGCTCGCTATTCTCAAATTGCTCAATGCGGAAATCGCGGGCAGTACTGTCGCGTTTGCGGTAGTTACGGATATAGACTTTGGTGTCGGGAGCTACAAAAAGGTGTACATCACGGGTACGTCCTTTATCCTGGTTCTTATCAATATAGGTATAGGTAAAATCAAGGAGGGCTTTATTTCCGTTAGGAATAATAAAATGACTTCCGAGCAGGTGTAGGCTCACCAAAAAGCCAGCACCCAAAAAATAGGGACGAGCAAATCGCCGGAAACTTACCCCGGCATTAAATATGGAGATGATTTCTGAGTTGGCCGCCATCCGCGAGGTAAAAAAGATGACGGCAATCAGGGTAAATAACGGCCAAAGTAAACCTACAATCCATAGAATAAAGCTGGGGTAATACTGCAGGGCAATTTCCTGGGTTGTAACGGGCTCTTTTATGAATTTTTCTACTTTTTCACTAAAATCAATCACCACCGCGATCATCACGAAGATGAGTACCGTGAAGAAGAAGGTACTCAGGAATTTGCCAATGATGTATCTGTCTAGCGTCTTTAACATGGTCTTGTCCTAACGGATTTTTACAGGCGGCGTTGTAAGGTGGGTACTATTTTATTCTTCCAGTCGGTAAAATCCCCGGCGGCAATATGCGCTCGCGCTTCCTGCATCAGCCACAGGTAAAAACTAAGATTGTGCAGCGAGCATATTTGCGCCCCTAACAATTCCTTACTGTGCAGAAGATGGCGGACATAAGCTTTGGTGTAGTGCCGACTGGTAGCGCAGGGCCCATCGGGATCAATCGGGGTAAAGTCATTCTTCCATTTAGCGTTTTTCATGTTCATAATGCCGTTTGCCGTATAGAGCATGCCATGGCGTGCGTTACGGGTAGGTAGGACACAATCGAACATATCTACGCCCAAGGCAATACATTCCAATAAATTAACGGGAGTACCTACCCCCATTAAATATCGAGGCTTGTCTTTTGGCAAAATGGAACAGACCAGCTCGGTCGTCTCGTACATGAGCTCGTGAGGCTCCCCTACGGATAATCCACCAATCGCATTAGCCGGCCGGTCGAAGGAAGCAACGGTTTCGGCTGATTGTTTACGCAAGTCGGTATATGTACTGCCCTGTACAATGGGGAAGAGGGTTTGCTCATAACCGTAGAGTGGGGCCGAACCCTTGTCAAAATGGGTGCAGCACCGCTCTAGCCAGCGGTGCGTCAGTTCCATTGATTTTTTAGCGTAAGCATAGTCACAGGGGTAAGGCGTACATTCATCGAAGGCCATAATGATATCAGCACCAATCTCGCGTTGGATATCAATGGCTCGCTCCGGACTGAAAAAATGACGCGACCCATCAATGTGTGACTGGAAGGTTACCCCTTCTTCTTTAATTTTACGGTTATTACTAAGAGAATATACCTGATAGCCTCCACTGTCGGTCAGCATGGGCCTATCCCATCCAATAAATTTGTGTAGTCCTCCTGCCTGATGAATGATATCCGTACCGGGACGCAGGAAAAGGTGATAGGTATTGCCGAGAATGATCCGGGCCTGTACCGCTTCCTTTAATTCGTGTTGATGCACTCCTTTCACAGTACCGGCCGTACCAACCGGCATAAAAATAGGTGTGGGAATACGGCCATGTGCAGTTTCGATAACCCCGCTGCGTGCTGAAGATTGAGCATCAGTGTGCTCAATGGAAAAAGTGAACAAAAGGCTACTACTTTAATAAGGTAAAATGACTATTACTTTTTGGACAAAGGCAAAGATACACATCACATCCTAAATCGATTGCTGTCCATTTTCAAGAGTACACCAATCATAATGGTAAAGCCAAGAAGAGACGATCCGCCTTTACTAATAAAGGGCAGCGGGATACCAATTACCGGTACCAAGCCCATAGTCATTCCGATATTGATAAAAAAGTGGGTAAATAAGATTCCCAGCAAACTGTAGGCATAGATACGGGAAAAGTCAGATCGCTGCCGTTCTGCTATTTTTATGATACGGAATAGCAGCATCATATACAGAATAACCAGAGCAAGTACGCCGGCAAACCCCTGTTCCTCTCCGATAGTGCAGAAGATAAAATCAGTGGATTGCTCCGGCACGTAATTGAGGTTGGTCATATTCCCTTTGAGCCAACCCTGTCCTGTCCATCCTCCCGATCCGATCGCGATTTTGGATTGTAAAATATTGTAGTAGCTACCCCGCTTGTCGGCTTCATCCGGATTGAGCCATACATTGATGCGGTCTTGCTGGTGGGGTTGCAAAATGTTGTTGAAGCCGTAGTTCGCGACGTAAGCCACTGCCCCTCCGATCACAATGCTCAACGTAAGCGGCAGTAAAACAGACGACCCTCGCCGGTAGAGCAGGGTGAACAGCAAAACCCCGTACGCTGCCGCGGAGCCAATCAGCACTTCCTGAATTAGATTATCCTGTAGTAAGTAAATGGCGCCAGCCGTAAAGGTCATTACCGTACCTAGCCACATACTACGGGGAGTTAATTGGTAAGCGAGGATAAATAAACCGATCAGAAGCAGGGCGATAAGAATATACCAGGGGGAAAAGACGAGCCCCAGGACGAGCATCAGTACTAAAAATGACCCAACTATAAAATACATCGGATTGAGCCCTTCCCGGTAAAGGACTAAAAGAAAAGAGAAGAAAATCAGGGCTGATCCGGCATCGGGCTGAAGTAAAATGAGAAATGCGGGAAGTAGAAAAAGCCCTGCGGCAGTTACCTGAAAAGAAAGCTTGCGTAAATCAACTTTATACGTACTTAAGTAGGCGGCCATCGCCAGGGCGGTACCAAACTTGGCAAATTCAGAGGGCTGTATAGTGAATCCTCCAAAAGAATACCAGGAGGTGGCTCCTTTTATGGTTACCCCAAAGAGCAAGACCCCCACAAGCAGAACCATGGTAACAATATAAATAGGATACGCGAAGGTCTGCCAAAAACGCCATTCTATCGCCTGGAGTAGCATAAAGGCGAAGAACGATATTCCAATCCAGATCAATTGTTTTCCGGCCGGGCTGTCTAGCATACCCTGTGTTTTGAATTCCTCAAAACCCACCGCATAAATCATACTCCACCCCACAAAGACTAGTGCCAGGTAGAGTGAAAAGGTAATCCAGTCAATATTTCGTTTCGTACCACCTTTGCGGAACATCATGCCAGGGTGTATATGATCGAGAATGATCTAGTTGAACAAAAGAGTAGTAAGCCTGTGTGCTTAAACGTAAATTCCTGCTGCCAAAATGTATCGACTGGATTATTCTTCGTCTTGACTACCGATAATCTCTTCGGCGAGAATCTCATTGTCAACCGCCGGGTATGCACCGGGGAAGTCAGCCCGTAATAGATATTGCAGCCGCAGCGCATCAAGCTTATTGGCAAATGCGCCGGCCCGGAGTTTGTAATAAGGACGATTGTGCACCCAGGAGGTGGTGACGTATGGATAGCGATTCTTAAAGGATGCCCGTACCGATTCGAATTTCTGTCGATCAACCGTGGATAGGATTTGTACGCGCCATCCTTTTACGTAGGGCTTACTTTTATTACCCGACGTATAGGTGGCCATAATGTCCTGCACGGCCGGATCTTCCGCAACGGTTATTTTTTGGGCATAGCCCGCGCTGAGAAAAAAACAAGTAATACTTAGACTAAGCAGAAAACGAGTCATGCTCCTTTTTTTACAAAGATACATTTTCTTACGTATAACTGTGTATATCAACAAATTGCTTATTCGCTTACCAGGGCAATACTCTTGGAAGCACCTATGCGCTTGACGCCCATTTCCAGATATTGACGGGCTGTTTGAGCATCGCGAATACCTCCTGACGCTTTTACTGAAATCTTGCCCTGTACCCGATCCATGATTTGCCGGACTGCTTCCGGCTGGGCTCCTGGGCCGTTGAAGCCGGTTGATGTTTTGAGAAAATCAGGTCTTAATTCCAGTGCAATTGTACACAATTGATCAATTTCCTCGGGAGTAAGTAAACCGGTTTCCAGGATAAGTTTAATCTTTTTATTCTTCAAGTGAGCTGCCGTAATCAAGCTGTCCATATCGCTGCGCACATAATTCCAGGCTTTGCTTTTTACGGCACATATGTTGATAACGGCATCGATTTCATCGGCACCATCATCGATAGCCCGTTTGATTTCTTCTACCTTGGCTGCCGTTGCGGAATATCCCATGGGAAAGCCGACCACGGTTGCTATCAGTGGTCGTTGCTCTTCTTGCGATAAGACCTTAAAAGCTTCCTGAACGTAGAAAGGAGGAATGCAAATCGCTTTAAACGAATAAGCAATCGCTTCCGCACATATTTGCTGAACGTCGATGGCTGTAGCATCAGGGTTTAGCAAAGTATGATCAATAAATGGGGCTAATTCCATGGTGATAATAATTATAGTCTGAACAGCAACCTACTATAAGCTAACTGGTTATAAAACGTTGCCTATGAGCTTGCGAACAATGCTCCGGGTTATATGGCTTTTGTAATCAACCGGCGACGAATATTTTACTTACCTGACTTTGAGTGGAATATATTACAAATATCCGTTTTGAACTAATTTTTTTAAAGCCGATGAACGCGAAAGCCATTCTGATCTTATCATCAGAATGGCCTTCGGTGCCGGGAAGAGGGCGTAATAGTTTCTCGTTATTACTACGCTCTTTTCCCTGGCAGGATATAAGCCGGCTTTGGTGAAAAGGACTTATCCTTTTTTCCCGTGACAGTGCTTATATTTCTTGCCGCTTCCGCAAGGGCATGGATCATTTCGTTTCACCTTTTTCTCTTCGCGCTTGAAGGTCTCGGGTTTACTTTGCTGACCACCACCTGCTTGAGCCATTGCGCGCTTGCGGGCCTGTTCCTCAGCTTGCTGCGAACGGTTCGTTTGCGTGCGACTCATGTCGGTCATTTGTTGGTCACGTGCTTCTTCTAGTGTCGTACCATCGGAGAAAACCAGGGTACCTTTTGACAGATAAGAAGTGATTTCCTCATTAATCCGGAAAATAAAGGCCTCAAAAAGATTATAGGCTTCCATTTTGTAAACGACCAGGGGATCTTTTTGCTCAAAAGATGCCGACTGTGATGACTCTTTCAGTTCATCCATATCGCGCAGATGCTCCTTCCATTTATCGTCAATAAGTGTAAGGGTGACTGCTTTCTCGATATCGCGCATGATGGTTTTTCCATTGGATTCAACAGCATCCTTGAGTTCAGCTGTAATCATGTATGGATTCGACCGCCCATCGGTAAATGGAATCAGAATGCGTTTGTACTGATTACCCTGCCGCTCATAAACATCTTTAATGCGGGGGAAGAGTACTTCGGTGATTTGTTCTGCTTTGCGCTGGTAGTGCTCATCGAATTGCTTAAAGAAGGTATCCATTACTTCTTGCAACTTACCATCCTGAAACATGCCGGGATCAATAGAAGGGTCGATACCCAGCAATCCAATACTGTCGCGCTGGAACGATTGGAAATTGCCCGATTCCCGGTGGGTTAAAACCAGGTTTTCGATCATCGCGTGGAACATTTGGTTGAGGTCAACCGAAAGGCGCTCTCCCGATAGGGCATTATCCCGTTTTTTGTAAATGGCCTCCCGCTGAATGTTCATCACATCATCGTATTCCAAGAGGCGTTTACGGATGCCGAAGTTGTTCTCTTCCACCTTTCGCTGGGCACGCTCAATAGATTTGGAAACCATACTGTGCTGTATGACTTCTCCTTCCTGATGACCCATACGGTCCATTAACTTGGCAATGCGCTCTGAATTAAATAAACGCATCAGGTTGTCCTCCAGCGATACGTAAAATTGTGAGCTACCGGGGTCTCCCTGACGTCCGGCCCGTCCACGCAGCTGCCGGTCTACCCGACGAGAGTCGTGCCGCTCTGTACCAACAATAGCTAAACCACCGGCTTCTTTAACCTCATCGGATATTTTGATATCCGTACCCCGACCAGCCATATTGGTGGCAATGGTTACATTACCGGGTTTACCGGCTTCGGCAACAATTTCAGCCTCGCGTTGGTGCTGCTTAGCGTTCAGTACATTGTGTTTGATGTTGCGCAACTTGAGCATACGGCTCAGTTTCTCCGACACATCTACGGAGGTCGTACCAACCAGTACGGGGCGTTTAGCCTCGCTTAATTCGACAATTTCCTCAATAACGGCATTGAATTTTTCCCGGGCCGTTTTAAACACGAGGTCGTCACGGTCATCCCTGACAATAGGACGGTTGGTTGGAATGACAACCACATCGAGCTCGTAAATTTCCCAAAACTCGCCCGCTTCGGTTTCCGCTGTACCTGTCATACCGGATAGTTTGTGGTACATACGGAAGTAATTCTGCAGCGTAACGGTAGCGTACGTCTGGGTAATGTCTCCTACTTTAACATCTTCCTTCGCTTCCAATGCCTGGTGCAGACCATCGGAATAACGCCGGCCTTCCATGACGCGACCGGTTTGCTCATCGACAATTTTAACGTCATTGTCGGTGACAATATATTCTTCATCGCGTTCGAAGAGTGTATAGGCTTTTAGCAATTGACTCATAGAGTGCAGGCGCCGGGCTTTAACCGCATAATCCTGAGAAAGTCGTGTTTTCGCCTCCTCTTTGTCTTCCTGAATAAGGGTTTCGTTTTGGTCGATTTCGACTAAACGCGTCGAAATATCTGGCATGACAAAGAAGTTCTCATCTTCCACAAATTCGGAGAGGAATTCTACACCTTTCTCGGTAAGTTCTACCTGCCTATTTTTTTCGTCAATCGTAAAATAAAGTTCCTGATCGACGAGGTGCATATTCTTTGATTGCTCCTGCATGTAGAAGTTTTCCGCCTTCTGCAGATTAACCCGTACCCCCTCTTCACTCAAGAACTTAATCAAGGGTCGGTATTTGGGGAGCGCGCGGTACGCACGCAACAGCGACATACCGGCCTGACCTTCTTCGTGGCCGAGCTCTCCTGCTTTGAATAGTTTTTTGGCTTCCGCCAAAAAACCGGTGGCTAGTTTGCGTTGTGCCTGAATGAGTTTCTCGACGAACGGGCGCAGCTCTTTGTATTCCTGATCTTCAGAGCCCTCGGGAACGGGGCCGGAAATGATTAATGGTGTCCGGGCATCGTCAATCAATACCGAGTCGACCTCATCAATCATAGCGAAGTGGTGTTTACGCTGTACTTTTTCCCCGACAGTACGCACCATATTATCCCGTAGGTAGTCAAAGCCAAATTCATTATTGGTACCATAGATGACATCGCAGGTGTAGGCTTTGGTACGTTGTGGGGAGTGTGGCCGGTATTTATCAATACAATCCACCGTCAGAAACAGAAACTCCAACAAGGGGCCAATCCATTCGGCATCGCGTCGGGCCAGATAGTCGTTGACGGTGACAACATGTACCCCCTGTCCAGAGAGGCCATTGAGGTAAGCGGGGAGTGTAGCGACCAAAGTTTTACCTTCCCCCGTTGCCATCTCGGCAATTTTCCCATCGTGCAGTACCATACCACCAATCAACTGCACGTCGTAGTGAACCATGTTCCAGGTGATATCACCTCCGGCTGCTTTCCAGCTGTTTTTCCAGATCGCCTGGTCGCCCTCAATTTTTATGTATCCTTTTTTCGCATTAGCGGCCAAATCCCGGTCGTGATCGGTCGCCGTTACGCGCAATTCCTGGTTTTGTGAAAACCGCCGGGCAGTTTCTTTAACAACGGCAAAGGCTTCAGGGAGTAGGTCTTTTAGGATAACCTCGAGCTCTTTGTCGCGCTCTTTAGTGATTTCGTCTATCTCTTTGTAAAACTCCTCCTTCTCTGCCAAATCTGACGATTCCTCACTTTGCTGCTTTATGGTATCGAGCTCCACGTCGATGTCTTCCAGGTAGTCAGTGATCCGTTGCCTGAAGTCAGCTGTTTTTTGCCGCAATTCATCATTGCTGAGGTCGCTTAGGTTCTCAAAGATCTCGTTAATCTGATCAACAATAGGGGAGTAAGTCTTTACGTCCCGGTCATACTTGGTGCCGAATAGCTTTTGAATCGATTTTCCAATGGTGCCAAACATATTATTGATGTAGTTTCTTTCCGTGATTGAATCAGATGATAAAGATAGGCCGAAAACGATGAGGTCGAATAAAAAGGAATGACTTTTCCGCAGTTTTCCAGCACAACCCTGCCATTTATGCGTTTAATTGCTGTTTCTATCGTACACTAAACAAGCAGGCACTACCATTTCGTTTAATGGATAGGTTTATTTTGCCGGATAAACGAACAAATAAACTCATGTACGTTTAAGGGTCAGATATTAATCATTATCTATTGGTCAGATATCATACCAGACCTGAATTACGCAGAAAACCCTGTCAAATTGACGTAAAAGTTCAGGAAAGAGTGCTCTTTTGACTAGACCTGCAATCAGCTGAGACGTTTTGGCAGGACCTGTACATTAATTTTTAAGGTATGCTTCTAATGCGTTATCTGTTTTTAATCTCCTGTATCTCCCTTTTGTCAGGATGCTCCACGGAAAATGAACGCCGGGATATACGCAACTATTACTTTCCTCTTCGCGGATTAACCGAAGGCCTGGTCTATGAATACGCTGCGGTCAATAATGATAGCCTGGCACCGGAATACTGGTATTACCGGAGTCTGTTACCGGGCGATAGCATTTTCTTAAGCGCCACCTATTACGAAAGTGATTTACTGCCCCGACAGCAGTTGACACAAAAACTAACCTCCAACGGCATTATATTAAAGGATATGTACCTGTACGAAACGGATAGTACCCGCTCCGATGTGCAATTGCAAATTCCTGTAGATGTTATTGCCGATGATGTATTCCCTTTTTATGTGCGAGATTCGGGGGGTATTTTTGTCTATCACATTAAGTGGGATCTCCCGCAAGAAGCAGAAGCTAGCATGCGTATGATTAAAAACCGTCGCTTCGCTGGCGATACAAGCATTCAATACAAAGCGCTAACGTACGACGCTATAAAATTCGAGGTACGCGAGTTGTTTGAATACGACAAAGAAGGAATACTGCAGCAAGAATATAATGGAGAAGAAATCTATGCCCGTGGCATCGGACTTGTTTATTACCGAAAAGACATTTCGGATGATTTTCAACTGGAGTACCGGTTGGTCGACCGCTACCCCATGGAACAATTAGAAGCTAAATTCCGTTCTTTGTACGGTATCGAAGATAGTTTGGATCCTGATATGCCGAAATCTAAAAATTAATAGGCCTCTATACTGGCTTTGATGCAAAATTAATTCTATATTTGCATCGCAAAAAGAAACCGGGTTGGGTGGCCGAGCGGTTAGGCAGAGGTCTGCAAAACCTCGTACGGCGGTTCGAATCCGCTCCCAACCTCCAAGCAAGATAAGCCTCCACGACGACCGTCGTGGAGGTTTTCTTATGGCCCCCAATGGCAAAGTTAGGGGTGTTGCTCTTTTAACCGGTAGGCATCAGGGGAATAGTATCCGGTACGATGATTCTGCCGTGAGTTACCTTAGGATATCGACAGCGAAAGCTTAAGAGCTTGTTGTTCTTGCGGTTTACGCTAATCTCTCCTCCAATCCTTTACTTTTTTCGCCACTACTTGCATTACATCAAAAACCGATGTATCTTTGCCTTATCCATAAGCGAAAGTACATGTCTTTTCTCTCTCCTAACCAGTCTTTTCTTACTGTTTTCGAGCGAATTTAAGGGTACATTAATCTTTCTTGCTTGGATGCGTCCGTCTACTGTCGGATCATTCCGACAGATAAAGGCGTGCGTTAAGTATTTTTTTCTCAACACGTCCGGTAAATTTTGACCGGGCACGTATTTAATTTTTGTGTTATGAACATTTTTGTTGCTAGGCTGAACTATGACACCACCAGTGAAGGACTTCAAGAAGCCTTCGAAGAATTCGGAGCGGTGTCGTCTGCTAAAGTTATTATGGATCGGGATACTGATCGTTCAAAAGGGTTCGGCTTTGTTGAAATGGACAACGAAGACGAGGCTTATGCAGCCATCGAAGGGCTCAATGAAACCGAGCTTGACGGTCGTACTATCGTGGTTAAAAAAGCGCGTCCGCGCACTGAAAATCGCGGTGGCGGTGGCTACGGCGGTGGTAACCGTGGTGGCGGCGGATACGGCGGTGGCCGTGATCGCTGGTAAGCCTCTTACTCCGATACAAGACAACAACGTATTGGTCGGCAGGTCTTCCTGCCGACCGATTTTTTTACTCAAATAAATTGGTTACATGCTCATTATTAATGTAAAGGATGGCGAGTCCATCGATCGCGCACTAAAGCGCTATAAAAGAAAACACCGAAATGTAGGTACGATGCGTGAATTGCGCCGTCGTAAGCATTTCACTAAACCTTCGGTTAAGCGCCGCAATGAAATTCAAAAAGCGGTATATAGCGAGCAAATGCTTCGCGAAGATTAAAGCAACTACACCGATTCGCTTGGTTTGCCACCTCAGCCGCTGAATCTTAGCAGGCATATCGCAACCAAGCGAATCGGTTTGCTTTTTTATCCTTTCCTTTATTTTGCCCTACCCTTCTTTTCTCATCCGGGCAATGCCTTCCTGCACAATAAATTTTCTCTATTTTTACCCAGACCAAACGAAAAATGGTCGATTCCTGAGTATATTTCACCTTTGTTTTCGCTTACGCAAAAGTACTACATAAATTATGTCGGTTACTACACATCAGGCAGAGGTACTGATTGTCGGAGGCGGGTTGGCCGGAATGGTCACTGCGTTAGATCTGCTGGATTATGGAAAAAAAGTACTCATCGTCGATCGCGATACCGAAGCTAATCTCGGCGGGCTTGCCAAGTGGGCTTTTGGCGGTATGTTTTTCGTCAATACCCACGAACAAAAGCGGTTAGGAATAAAGGACAGTACTGAGCTGGCCCTGTCCGACTGGTATAGCTACGCGGAGTTTTTACCCGAAGAAAAGTGGGGCCGAAAATGGGCCGACCAATACGTCAACCTCTGCACTCCTCATGCCTACCGGTGGCTTAAAGAACGAGATTTTAGTTTTTTCCCTATCGTCAACTGGGCCGAACGCGGACTGTTGAAGCCAGGGAATTCCGTGCCGCGTTTCCATATGATTTGGGGTACCGGTTGGGGGCTGATTGAAGGCCTAACCAAACGCCTGCGTCACCACCCCAGGATAGCGAATCTACAACTGCTGTTTGACCACCGGGTGACGGAACTAGTGACCGAACAGGGCCGTGTGGCAGGAGTGGCGGGAATCCAGGAAACGAATGGTACGCCCTTTCAAATTGAGGCTGACCAAACCGTGGTAGCTACCGGAGGTATCAATGGTAGTATCGAACGCGTTAAAGAAAACTGGTACAAAGCCTGGGGCGATCCGCCCGAAACCATCCTGAATGGTGCTCATCCTTTTGCTATCGGCGACCTGCACGATGCGACCAATCGCATCAATGGTAATGTGGTTAACCTGGATAAGCAATGGAATTATGCGGCTGGTATTCGCCACTACGCACCGCGCAAAAAAGATCATGGCCTGAGTTTGGTGCCCTGTAAATCGGCTTTGTGGCTCAATTACCAGGGAAAACGGATGGGACCAATGCCTTTGGTGACCGCCTACGATACCCGCTATCTGGTCGAACGTATCTGTCAGGAACCCAAAAAATATTCCTGGCAGGTGCTCAATTATACCATTGCTAAAAAAGAATTCGCCATTTCCGGCTCGGAGCACAACGACCACGTCCGCAATAAGAAGTTCCTTAAATTCATCTGGCAAACCCTCGTCACTGGTAATACCAGGCTGGTCGATAAAGTAATCGATCGCTGCGAAGACGTGGTGATCGCAGATTCGGTGGATGAACTGGTCGATAAAATGAATGCCGTAACGGGCGAAAATGAGGTGCGCAAAGAATACGTACAGGAAGCAGTAGCCAATTATGACGCGCAAATTGACCGAGGCCCCAAGTTTTTTAACGATGAGCAGCTGCGTCGTATCGCGCACGCCCGCCGCTACCGGGGTGATCGCTCGCGCACCTGCAAGTTTCAAAAGATTGACGATGTTAAAGCTCGTCCACTCATTGCCATCCGGGAATTCATCCTTTCGCGCAAGAGCCTGGGCGGTATTCAGACTGATTTACAAAGCCGCGTCCTGAATCGACCAGATGCAGTGGGCCGACAGGAAGCCATTCCCGGTCTGTTCGCAGTAGGGGAAGCAGCGGGTTTT
>Ga0209938_1000103_pt1 | contig 40083 bp, 36 predicted proteins | sample SalPonR2_C_D1_MG_FD_185708 | JGI IMG/M metagenome (GOLD analysis project Ga0209938, IMG submission 185708) | Salt pond soil microbial communities from South San Francisco under conditions of wetland restoration - Salt Pond MetaG R2_C_D1_MG... ... | reverse complement strand
GGACGGCACTGGCGATTCGAGCAGGACACACACAGCTGGTGGTAGATTGTGGGCCCGACTTTCGTCAACAGATGTTGGCCAATAAAATCACCTGGGTGGATGCTATCCTGATGACGCACGAACACAATGATCATATTGTAGGGATGGATGATGTGCGGCCCTTTAATTTTATGAATCATCAGGATATGCCGGTTTACGCCAACGAGCGGGTTCAGCAACAGCTCAAAGAGCGTTTTGCGTATATCTTTGAAAAGGAAAATCGCTATCCGGGAGCCCCCATGTTATATTTGCATGGTATCGACAAAGATACGCCCTTTGCGGTGAATGGTATCCCTATACAGCCCATCGAGGTCATACACGGTCGGCTTCCTGTCCTGGGTTTCCGCATCGATAACTTTGCCTACATCACCGATATGAAGACGATCAGCGACGAAGAGTTCCATAAATTGGAAGGGGTGGAATACCTGGTCCTGAATGCGCTGCACCACAAAGAGCACCATTCTCACATGAACCTGGAGCAGGCCGTGGCTTTTTCACGCCGGGTAGGGGCCAGCGCTACTTATCTGACGCATGCCAGTCATAGAATGGGCCTGCACGCGGAGGTACAGGCCCAATTGCCGGCTAAAGTATTCCAGGCCTACGATGGGTTATCGGTGCGGGTTACCTAACATGGTCACAAGGAAATAATTATCTTTTATTGCCGAAAGCCCGCCAGGTTACTGACGGCATTTTCCATTTGGTCCCAATCCGAAAGGAGTTCTATGGCGGATTGATGTTGTTTTTGTCGAGCCAGGTCCAGGGCGGTTTCGCCCATCATATTTTCCAGTTCCGGATTTGCTCCGTTTTCCATCAAAGTTTTCAAAAGATCCAATTCTCCGAGGTCAGCGGCAATGTGCAGGCTACTATTATCGAAATAGTTGAGGGCATTGGCCTGTGCACCGTAATCGAGTAATAGTTTGACGATGGTCTGGTTCTTGGTTTGAATGGCGGTTTGTAGCAGCGGTTCGCCGATGGCGTTTTTCCAATTGACATCTTCCTGTGCCTGCTTACTTTTCTTGAGTAGCATTTTGGCCATAGCCAGGTCTTTCGCGCGGACGGCCTTAGCCAGCGGCAGGGTGCCATCATCATCTTTTACACTGGGATCCGCTCCGTTCTTCAGCAGCAGAGCCAGTACGCGCATCTGACCCGTTTCTACCGCATGGGATATCGGAGTGCTGCCTTTAGAAAGGCTATTGAGACGAGCGCCATTGTCAATCAGCATCTGTACTAGGTATAAATCTCCCTGGTCAATGGCCAGCCATAAAGGGGCTTCGTCGAGTTCGTTTTTCAGGGCCGCTTTAGCCCGCTTCGCCACGATCTCAATGATGGGTTTATTCCGTTTTTTAATGGCTAAGGTCAGTGGCGTTTCACCGGCTTTATTCTTCAGGTTAATCACAGCTTTATCCGATAGGGTTTTGACCAGATCGACGTCCTGTTGTTGAATCGCCAGGGTGAGCGGCGTTTCGCCGTTTTTATCGTGTTCGTAATGCGCCAGGGTCCAGGAAAGTCGTTCAATTTGGTGTTTATCTTTGGCATCCACTGCGTCGAACAGGTATTGGGTACGCTGTTCGGGCGTCATCTCTTCGAGTGGGATGTCAGCAATGGCAACGGAATCTTTCTTAGATTTTTGGGCAAATAAAAGGGAGGTGCATAGCACGGCCATGAGGGTGACCATCAACGATTTTGATAACGGCATACTTCACTTGTTTTGTGGCATTGTTCCTGATTTCCCTTCTGGGAAAAAATACCTGATGAAGTAGAGGGTGCTGCAATAAGTGTGTGTTGAATTAAAGGATATAGGAAAGGATTTTCATCCCACTGTGCAGGTTAATAATGCTTTTCCGGGGAAGAATATTGTATGGGCTGTCAGAAATTCTTTATTTTAGGTACTTGAACCAGAAGGGCAAATTTCCGAAGTCCGGCAGATTAACAAAGCCTTTCCCACTTTAACCTTTAAAAGGTCACTATGTCTAGAATAGATTACATCACGCTTGCGCTGGTTGCACTTTGTCTGGGCGCATTGATCTTTCTTTTGGTAAAGGTCGCTCGTATAGACGATAGCCTTCCTTCCACCCTCGCAGAAGAAGAAGAAAAGGTAGGGAAAATAGTGGTCGATTCCACGGTAAGTTCAGATACGCCAGCAATAGCAATGGGGGATACGGTGGTTTCGCTTCCGCAAAAAAAGCAAGGGACCGTACTGGCCGGCGAAGAAAAAAGATACCTGGTCGTAGCGGCCTCTTTCCCGGAAGAGCAGTTGGCACAAAAAGAATTGGATCGACTGATGAGACTGGGGTATGCAGACTGCGAGATTGGTTATTTTAACCAGCGTAAGATTGTCTCGGTCATTGCTGGTCGTTTTGATGATTATGGTATCGCTTCGGCTTTCGCCCAAAAAATGAACGAGCAACATCAGTTAGAAGCCTATGTACATCGCAAGCGGTTGCAGTAAATTAAAAAATACCAGCTGATGACAAAGTGCCGTAGTTGTGCAATCGAACATACCATTTACTTTCGCTACGGCCCAAGCTGTGGAGCTAGAGTAGTGCGAGAGCGGCTTACCCTGCGTGTTTTGTTCCGGGAATTTATCGAGGCCTTGACCAACCTGGAAGGCCCCGTTTGGAATACACTACGGGATCTTACCCTCCGGCCACGCCTGGCTACGCAGGGTTTTATTACTGGTATTCGAGGGCGGTACATGACGCCAGTACGCTATTTATTGCCTTTACGATTTCCGGTTTGTTCTTTGTGCTTTTTCAGGGATATTTTGAGGAGGCCTATCCTAATACTTTTGCAGCAGATTTTAAAAAGTCCTGGCAGACTAGTGTTTGGAGAAGTCTGGTGACGGTAACCATAACTTATATTGTCTATTTTATTATTGCAGGTCTGGGTGTTAGCCTGTATCTGTTGATACCCATGATTCTGGAGAGAATTTAGCCTATCCGTTTATTTTAAATTAAACGTTTAATAACCGACTAAGAGTACGATCTGTCTGCATATTTGTATCGAAAGCAATTCTTCCGGCCGGGAAGTTGCCATTTTGAAATGAGAGGGCCAGCGGTCCTCATTAAAACCTGTAGATATGAATAACCTGAGAAACAGTGTGCGCCTGGTGGGTCATCTGGGCGCTGATCCCGAGTTTAAAAAATTGGATAATGGCAGTGCGCTGACCAAGTTTAGCCTGGCTACCAATGAATATTACAAGGGAAAGGATGGTGAAAAGATGACCACCACGCACTGGCACAACTGTGTCGCCTGGGGAAAAACCGCTGAACTGATGCATCAATTACTCAAAAAAGGACAGGAAGTCATCCTGAGTGGTCGCATCAATTACAATTCTTACCAAGACCAGAACGGACAGAACCGGAAACGCACCGAGATCATTGTCCATGAGTTCTCCAAGGTTGGGAAAAAAGAAGTGGAGGCATCCTGATGGCGATGGTAGACTCCCGTCTGTCCGCTTTCGAGCGGACAGGCTTTTTTTTACCACTTCTTCAAAATGGCCTGCGCTTCGCTTTGACGGTAATGGTTTTCGCTTTGAGTTATTTCCTCAAAGGTCTCCCGAGCCATTATTTCTTTACCGGCCTGGTATTGGCTAAGGGCCAGGTACCACTGCGTCTGTTGTACCAGTGCGGCGGGCGCATTATTATTTAGGATGCCTTCAAAAAGCTCAGCGGCACGGGTGAAGTTAGGTGGAGCCAGATTCAGATAACTCTGAGCAAGTAGGAAAGCATCCGTAGCTTCCAGTTTGACATTATTCTGTTCCAGCTGGTTGATGATTTGCTGATAATCGCCCCTGCTATACCAGCGCCCCAGCTCAGCGCGCTGATCATTGGTGTCGCTACTGCGCTGATTCCCATAAATATTACCATAAGGTTCCTCAAGGGCATCGGCCACTAATTGATCAGTACTGCCGGTGGGCAGGATTCGATCGCGAAGTAGGAATACGCATAGCACGAGCCCGAGTACAGCGGCGGCTATACTCAGTAATCGGGGATTAAGTCGTCGCGTCTGCGTGGGGACATGCTCCTGAACTAATCTTTGCTTAAATTCCGCCAGGTACTCTTCCAGTTCGGCACGGCTGGCGCCGTATTCCCGGTAATAGTACCGAATCCCCTCTACGACGGTTCGGTGGTTTTCATCTTGTGCCAGGAATTGTTCTACTCGTTCCTGCGAGGAAGAATCCAGCAATCCCTCCACGTAATCGAGGAGTAGTTCGAAGCTGATACCTGGTTGATCCCGTAAGGTCATGACGTATTAGTTTATCTATTGAGCAAAAGCCTGCCGCAATTTGTTTCTGGCGATTGACTTTGTATTCGCTGCCGTTTTTTCGGTAATTTTCAATCGGGCAGCAATCTCCTGATTGTTGTATCCTTCTTGATGCAATTGCCAAATCTGCCATTCTTTACCGTTCAGTACCGATTGTATTTTTGCTTTAATATCTGCTGCTGCCAGTTGTTGATCTCCTTTGGCCGGAGCGGTCGTCTCCAGATTAGGTTTGAGCTGATCGATGATCTCCCGCCGGCGTTTTTTTTGTGAAAGCAGGCTGAGGCAACGATTTTTGGCAACGGTGAACAACCACCTTTCGGGTTTTTCTATTGTTTCCTTTTCCTGCTCGAATAATTTCAGCAGCGTATCAGTGGCAGCATTCTCTGCCAGTTCAATATCTTTGAGAAAAGCCAGGCAATACATCGTTAGTTTTTTGTGACAGGGTAAATAATACCGACTAAATAGCGCCTGTTTATTAGTTTTTTTGGCGACCCAGAGCTGCTGAAATGGATTTTCCAGGTTGGATTTTGCCCATAAGACGAATAAATCCTCGATTATTCCCGAAAGGATGCTACTTTTTTTAAAAAAACCAGCGAAATTTAAGCTATTCATCGCTTTTAGCTTTGATACCTGCTTAAGATAAAGAAGTTTTTGAACCAAAACCGAGATTTTGCAAAGCTTTCGATCCTTGTTGTTCTGTTTTTTTCTCCCCCTGGTGTTCGGTAGTCCCTTTGCTTTGTCTGGACAGCCGACAGCGGTTTTGTTTCAACGGGCTGATTCACTGAGCCGGCATTCCCATACACACCGCTCAGACTCGATTTATTTGTACTTGTTGAATCAAAAAGATCTAGCAGATCCGCAATTGGTTCGATTTCGGGCCCTGCTGGGTTTGAGTAAAAACCGCCTGGATTACTTTCAGTTTGAACCTTTCGAGAAATACATTGAACAGGCAGATCGCTTATTAAAGAATCGACCGGATTTGCCTGTTTTCTACAAAGCAAATTACTATTCTTTAAAGGGGCGGGCCGCTCAGAATCGGGGGCGCCTATCGGAGGTCGACGATTATTTGCTACTAAGTACAGAAATCTACAAGAGTCGACCCGAATATTGGCGAGAACTGGTAGGGGTTTATTTGTTCCATTCGCAAACTCAAATCAGGAAAAATAATCCACGCCAGCAAAAGTTGCTGATTGATAAAGCCTTTGCTGTCCTGTTGTCAAAAGAAGCAGATGCCGAGCTGATGGGCGATGCGAATCTACAGCTGGCTCGCTATTATCGACAACAGAACCAATGGGAAAAACATCTAAAGCACGCCCAGCAAGCAGAGAAGAACTATCGTCAGGCCTTCGGAGACATCCATCCTAAACTGGGAGTGGCCATCCAATCACAGAGTCACTTCTATGACCAGGCCGGGGACTTGAATACCATGTTGGACCGGCTCGAAAGAAGCCAGACGGTTTTTGATCAATTGTATCCGGAGCACTATGCCCGAATTGGTCAAAATGCAGGCTTATTAAGTAATAGTTACCGGCGTCTGCAGCGCTACGAACTTGCCCATCAGTATATTGATTTGGCCATTGATCGATTGAGCAGACACCTACAAAACGCTAAGGTACCGGTACTGGCCGATATGTACCGGCGCAAAGCCCTCATCTATGAAGGACAGGACAGTCTGGAATTGGCGGTCAAGTACTTTGAGCGCTCTTTGGATATTTTTGAGGTTAACCGGGGTAATGTGCGGGACGTTAGTCGGAATTATCAGGGCCTGGCGCGCTGCTATTTGACCCTGGGCGAGCTGGAGCAGGCGGAAAAATTCAACCGGGCCGATTTCCTACTGCTCACCCAGAATTTTGGTGCAGACTACAGCCTGTTGGCACAAACCTATCTTACCGCTGGGCAATTAAAAAATCAGAGCGGCCAATTGTTGGAAGCGGTCGCCCAGTATCAACTCGCCCTGGAAAAATCAGCACCCGGGTTTAAAGCCCTTCATTGGAGTGATTTGCCCCGTGCGGAGGATTTTGAATATATACCCACGGCCATTCCCACTTTACAGGCTAAAGCTCAGGCGCTCAGACAACTCGGGCGACAGGAGGAAGAACAATTACGGTACCAACGGGCAGCATATGACACCTATCTATTGGCCATTGATTTAATTGATTTATTGCGCTCTACTTATCAGTCGGAAGAAACCCGACAGATTATTCAACAGAATGGGGCCGTAATGTATCAGCAAACGTTGGAGACCATGCTGGTCTTACAAAAAGAACGACCAGGAGCTTACTGGACCGATAGCCTCTTCAGCCGGATTAATCAGGGAAAATCGCTTTTGTTACGGGAAGCGATCCTCGATCGGGAGGCCCGTCATTTCGCAGGTATTCCCGATAGTATTTTACAAAAAGAGCAAGAGCTAAGAGCAGCCATCAGCGATTTACAGTATGGATTTAGGGCAACGGAGGCACCGCTTACTACTGGCCAACGAAAACGGGAGTTGGCTTACCTAAAGCAGGAGCTGGCCGACTGTATCGCCTACATTCGGGAGCAGTATCCGAAATATTACGATTTAAAATATGCGGATAGAGATTGGCAGCTTTCTAGCCTGCAGGAGTACTTGTCAAAGGAGCAGGCCATCGTTCAGTATTTCTTTACCACTCAAGCCCTGGTCGTCGCTATACTGCAGGCCGATCAAATTGAACTAAAAGTGCTGCCCCGTCCGGATTCGCTGGATAAGACGATCGACCACTTTCTAAAAGCCCTAAGAGATATTGACTTCATCCGTGCGAACAAAACTCAGGCAGATGCCTACCTGGCTGCCTATGGGCATGAGTTGTACGAAGCGCTCTTTTCGGGCGTAGTTGCTCACCTGGGGCCAAAAATCAACCAATTAATTATTATTCCTGACCGTAGACTGGCAGCTATTCCTTTCGAAAAACTACTTTCTTCTTCGGTTCGCCCAGAGTTACCCTATCGGGACTGGCCCTGGCTGCTAAAAGAATATCGGATTAGTTATGCGTACTCTGCCGATATGTGGCAGCAGGGGGAGGAGCGGTCAAAGTCTCCGTCTGCCAGCCTTCGACTGGCGGCTATGGCTCCGTCTTATGCGCAAGTCGGGGCTTTTACGGGGATGGAAGACCTGCTGTTTGAGTTGCCCAATACCCGAACGGAGGTACGCCGTATAGAAAAAATATTTGGAGGAGAAACCTGGGTGGGGTCCTCCGCGACCAAAGAAACATTTAGAAAAGCGCTGGGCCAGTACGATGTTTATCATCTGGCGATGCACGGAGTAATTGATAACGAGGAACCCCTGCGTTCCTACCTCGCTTTTGAGTCGGATGAAAACCTGGCAGCTTTTGACAAGCTTTCCGTCGCCGAATTATATGCTTTAGATCTGGATACTCGCCTGGTCGTCTTGAGCGCCTGCAATTCCGGAGTAGGGCAGATACACCAGTCGGAAGGGATGATCAGTCTGGCGCGGGCCTTTGCTTATAGTGGTGCAGCCTCCATTGTAATGAGTCGTTGGGCCGTTGCTGATAAAAGTACAGCTGAGTTGATGGAACAGTTCTACCGACAGTTAAAGAAAGGTAAAGCTAAGGATGAAGCACTGCGGCAGGCGAAATTAAATTATTTAGGGGAAGTTGACGATCCTTTGTTTTCACACCCTTACTACTGGGGGGGCTTCGTTGTGATTGGGGATGCGCAAGCTATTTTTAGCAATCCACTAAAGAAGTGGGCCTGGATGCCCATCGCCGTCTTGCTGCTCTGGTGGTTGGCCCGAATTATTTATTACCGGATCAGGTAAAGATTATCTATGGTTGTTTAGGGGGTAAATGTCTGTTTTTTAGGTTTTTATAAAACTGTTTTATTGGGTTTACTCTTTGGAGTCACGTAAAATCTGTCCTTTTTTGTCCCGAGTCCAGTCAGCAGTGTAGCCTATATTGGAAATGATAATACTAATTTATCGTTAATTAGGGTGCTAGTTTTAGGAGACAGGCTTAGGCATAGCTTGTCTCCTTTTCTCTTTTTGCGGACTACTTAAGTTCGATACTTCTAAAAAATAAACCCTTCAGTCGAGTTGCTGCTGGGATTCTATTGATTATTTTAGATATTGGCGGCATTAAAAATTAAAAACGTATTTTAGGTCATAAGATGCAAGAAGTAAGCCCGGAAGAGATACTAACCCGCCTTAAAGCGGATGATAAATCTGCACTGAAATCCCTCTTTCAGGCCTATTATGCTTATGTCTGTAGTAATATCCTTCGCATTGTAAAGGATCGGGTGCTGGTTGAAGATCTGGCCCAGGAAGTTTTTTTGCGCTTCTGGCAAAAGCGACACCAAATTGAAGTCAATACCTCACTAAAGGCCTATTTACGACGGATGGCTATCAATGAGGCCTTAGGTTATTTGCGTAAACAAAAAGTATTTGCCGAAGAAATTGATCAGGATACCATGGGGGGAACCACCCGCAGTGGTGAAAAGCAATATCTACATCTGGAGCTGGAAGACCACATCCGTTTGGCCATTAATCAATTGCCTCCCCGTTGTCGTACCGTATTTCAACTGAGTCGTTTTGAAGAATTGACCTATAAAGAAATCGCACAACAAATGGATATTTCGGTGAAAACGGTAGAAAATCAAATGGGTAAAGCCCTGAAGTTTTTGCGGAAGGAATTAAAAAACTATTTACATTTTTTCCTGTAATAGGATAGGGGGCTACACCCTCATTCGGCATCCGGTTAATTAGGATTAAAGATTTATGACAAACGAGGCACAATATCTGGAACTAATGAGTAAGTATCTGTCGGGGAATATCAGCCCGTCAGAGCGTAAACAGCTATTGAGCTGGGCTGAGGAATCACCCGCTAATAAGGCCTTTTTTGAAGAGATTATTCAACTCTGGAGCATCTCCGATGCCTACGAAGAACCCATCTTCGAAGTAGACGAAGAAGCCGCCTGGGCTAAATTGGAACCCCGCCTCGAAATTGCGGAATCTAAAAAAAAGGGTAATGATGCGATAACGGAAGAGCCGAAGGCCAAAGACAAGCCGGATGATAGCGAGGTCAACACACCGGTGGGGGGTGGCCATTCGCCCAAAGTTATCCCAATGAAGCCCAAAGGTCGCAACTGGCGGCGCATCGCGGCCGTTGCCGTAATACTCATCATGAGTACCGTAGCCTTTTATCAGGTATTTATGCCACAGCCTTACCGGGAGGTGATTACACAGAACGACGAGCGGCAGGAGGTGCTACTGCCCGATGGTACTAAAGTATTACTCAATCAGGCTTCCAGTTTACGTTATAGTACCCGATTTAATCAACGCACTGTGCGTCTGGAAGGGGAAGCCTTTTTTGAAGTGGCCAGTATGCCGGAGCGTCCTTTTAGCATTACTTCGGGCGAGGTAACGACTACAGTGCTGGGTACGGCTTTTAATGTAAGAGCTTATCCTGGGGAAGCCGAGGTAGAAGTAGTGGTGCAGGAAGGTCGCGTACAGGTAGAAGCCAGTGGGAATCAAGTAGATCGGGAGCCGGTGCAACTTCGTCCGGGGGAAGCCGTTCGCTATGACAAACAAGCGCAGGCGCTGCAAGCCGCTGAAGTCCCCATTGAAGAGGTAATGGTTTGGAAATCTGCCAGTCTGGCCTTCGAGGACGAAGCGTTTACCCAAATTGCCCGTAAGCTAGAACGCTACTTCAATGTAGAAATAGAATTAGCGGAGAACAATTATAGCAATTGCCCTTTCACCATCGACAAGATCGTGCGCCCCAGGCTGGAGGATATATTTTTGATTTTGGAGGGATTGGATTTCGAAATCGAAGAGTTGGGCCCCGGACACTATCGGATTACTGGTGGCATGTGCGAATAAAATCATTTTATGCTCACCCGTTTACTCAAAACACACTTATGGTTTTGTTGTATATTATTTGCCTTCGCGGCAAAAGGGCAGGCGAATTATGCCTGGTCCTTTCAGGGTACTCCTTTGAAAGCCGTACTGGACGAATTGCACGAAAGTTATGCCTTAAGTTTTGCCTACAGCAGCCGTTTTATTCCTTTGGAGACACCTATTCAGGCTTCTGCTAATACGGCTTCCTTGGAAGATGCGCTAAATGGTATATTCGATCCACTCCCCGTAACCTATCGGCGGGTGGGCCAACAGATTATTTTACGGCCGCAAAAGGTGGAAGTAGAGGAGATCAGCAGAACAAACCCGCCGACTCCGGTGGTGCCAAGGCAACCGGCCTTTCAGAAAAAAGACGAGCGCATGGAGGAGCTGATGGCCGCTCGGCGGGAAAAATGGCGAGAGCGATTACCGTACTTACAAAAACGCTATATCAGCTCCATAGAAGGCAATCGGCCGCTTGATGAAATTGATCTGGAAAAGTATCAGCTCAAACCGGGTGACCGTTTCTACGATCCGGTTTATAATTTCTTTTACGATCGCAACGAAGATCAGATCAAGATGATGAATGACCTGGACGCCCAGTCGCGGCTTGGTCAGGTTTCTTTAGTTCCCTTTCTAGGAACCAATGCTTTTTCGAGTTATAATATTACCAATGAATTTAGTGTCAATTTACTTTGGGGCATGAATGGTGGTGTCCAGGGTAAAGAATTCGGAGGCGTGGCTAATACCATCAAGCGCGACGTGCAGGGGGTGCAAATTGCCGGCCTGGTCAACACGGTGGGCGATGATGTATACGGAACGCAGATTGGCGGACTGGCTAATTTTGCGGCCGATACGGTCCAGGGTATGCAAATTGCTGGTCTGTTTAATGTCAGCGGTTACGGTACGGCCATTCAGTTGGCTAGTTTGGCTAATATCGCCCGTGGAGATTTTGAGGGCGTCCAGGGAGCCTTCCTGTTTAATTCTATTGCGGGTGAACGAGCAAATGCGGTTCAGATGGCCGTTTTGATGAATCGCGCAAAGGGCGCGACCAAATTCCAATCGGCTCTATTGCTAAATACGGCTGGGGATATTAAAACGGGTCAGGTGGGTATGTTAAATAAAGCAGCTCACTTAGAGGGGGTTCAGCTGGGGCTGATTAACCGTGCTGATTCAGCTTCGGGCCTTCCATTCGGGCTGATCAACATTGTCAGAAAAGGATATAACCGGGTAGAAATCTACAGGAGTGAATTTTTCCAGGGAAATTTTGCACTCAAGATAGGGGTACGACGCTTTTACAACATCTTTACTATAGGAGCTCGGACAGACGAGGTGGAGATCAGCCCAGATCGTACGCTCAAAGAGATGAGTTGGGGGCTGGGCTATGGACTGGGAACAAGCATCCCGCTTCAAGATCAGCTATGGCTTAATACGGAGTTGGTCAGCTGGCACATCAATGAGCGGGAAAACTGGACCAGCGATTTGCACCAACGTAGTCAGTTGAAACTACTTCTGAATATAGAATTTGGTGGTAAAGCCAGCCTGGCGGCCGGCCCGGTCTTGAATTGGATGGTTTCGGAATATTATCAGGAAGATAACCGGCTACCAGGGACCCGTCTGGCGCCCAAAACCATTTTTGACGGGGAGCGAAATGGCCGTGACCATAAAGTATGGATCGGTTGGAGCGCCGGGTTAAGATTCTAACCTTACACACATTTGTTGAAAAAAAAACGAGTCATCCGCTTACGGTTGGCCGTGGACTGTAGTGTAAAGCTGCAGGGGCATATTTATGGAAGCAATTAGTTATCAAATAAATCAAACATTATGACAAAGCAACTCATTAGCCTGACTTTTGCCCTGTTTTTGGGGCTTACCTTGCAAGCGCAGACTCAGACTCTATTTAACAAAGCCCGAGTCGTCGGTGGCTTCGGCGGGCCACTGGTAGAAATTGGTTTGGACGAAAATTATAATACTTCCGTTGGCGGCGGCGGTGGTTTACTGATCAATAGCTTCTTTCTGGGAGGTTATGGGATGGGGAGCCTGGATTTTGAGGAATTACTTACGCAAGATGGAGATATACAAAGTATTGATTTAGGGCACGGGGGGCTTTGGTTAGGCTTTAGTGTGCCGACCCACAAGTTGATCCATTTTTACGGAAGTACCCGAATTGGCTGGGGAGCTATCGATATCCGTACCCGGAATGCCGTTTTTGATGAATTGGATCAGGTTTTTGTACTGACGCCCGAAGCGGGTATTGAGCTCAATATTACCCGCTGGTTTAAATTGGCCGGTACGGTGGGGTATCGCTATCTGGATGGTATTAATGACAACAGCTTTTATACCAACGATGACTTTCGCGGCGCCTTTGCCGGCATTACCTTGCGTTTTGGCGGCTTTGGTCACGATCGCAGTAACGACTGGTAATTCAGAATGTATAAAATTTAATCACCAACGACTGTTATTATGAAATCGATTAGCAATTATATCACGACCCTCTTATTAATATTATTAGCTAGTGGCTGTATTATTGACTTTGATGATGATGGCCTACGAACTTGTATTCGGGGGGAAGGGGGGATCATCAGTGAGGAACTGGATATTGCTTCCTTTACGGGGATTAATCTTCAGGTGGATGCCGAAGTATTCATTACTCAGGGCGATGAATTCTCCGTTGTAGCAGAAGGCCAGTTCAATATCATCCGGGAATTAGAGTATCGGGTACGTAATGGAATCTGGGATATCGACCTGGATCGCTGTGTTCGTCGTATGGACGAACTCCATATCTATATTACCATGCCGGAAATTTCCTACCTGGAAATATCTGGTTCGGGGAATATATATGGAGAAAATGTTTTTGATCTGGATGATGTTTTACTGGAGATAGATGGTTCCGGTAATATGGATTTGGCGATGAATGCCGACGATATCGACGCGGTCATATCCGGTTCGGGAAATATTCAGTTGGAAGGTACGGCCAACGATATTTATCTGCGTTTGGAAGGTTCGGGCCTTTTCCGGGCTTTTGATTTGGCCAGTCAGCGGGCCAATATCCGAATTGATGGCTCCGGAGATGCCGAAGTGTCGGTATCAGAGGAATTAAACGTTCGTATTCTTGGTAGTGGTGATGTACGCTATAAGGGGCAGCCACTTATTGATGAGGAGCGCAACGGCTCGGGTCGGGTAATCGATGCGAATTAAGGTGGGGAGATGGCCCGCCCCAGGCGGGCCACTTACCTTTTGTTTATTTCATTCTTGGTCGACGGCGCTTACTCTTGCCACCTTTGATGCCTACCTGGCCACGACCACCCATTCGATTGGCGGCATTCATGGCACCCATGTTTTTGAGCCCCTGCTCCAACTGTTTTAGTTGGTCCTTGATGGTGGCTTCTGTAATATTGAGTTGTTTGGCATTGCGCAGGTGCATTTGCGCTTGTTTGCGCTTACCTTTATTGGCGTGAATACTGGCCAATTGAATTTCGATCATTCCTTTTTCGTTATCCGTGGGTACTTTGACCGATTGTGCTTTTCTTAGCCATTCTTCCCCCTCGTCCATTTTTTTTCGAGAAAGGGCAATACTTCCTTTTAGCATATAATAGTAAGCCCGTTGAGAAACGTAAAGCCATTTGGGCATTAGCGTGAGATCCAGGCGTTGCTCCGTTTTTTCCAGGTCACCCGTCTGCATCAGCTCAGCAGACGATTGAATGGTGCCCAATGCGATATAACCGGCAAGTAGCACCAGGCCAATCAGAATAAAAGGAAAGCCGTACCAAAAACCCCATACGGCGGATAAGATGGTACCTCCTATGATACCCAGGGCAATCAATGCAAATCGTAAGTAGATATTAATCGTAAACATGTAATCTCGGTATTATTCTTTATCTTCAGAACACATAAGTCGGCGCAAAGTTAGTATTTTCGTCAGATTGTTTGGGGTTTTCGACGCCAAATCCTGGCATTTATGGAAAATCTACCAGACTTATCGAATTATTTTGGAGGGTTTTGCAAAAGCTTGTAATTCCTATTTCTGTTCGAGAATAAAACAGAAAAAGTCTATTAAATAAAACGTTTAACAACCAATGAAAAGCACCGCGTTAAAAACCCTGATTTGTTTATTTACACTTCCCGTCATTTTTAGTTTTGCAGAAGCTCAAATACAACAAGAGCCCAGCACTGTTTTTGATATGTTATACGGGGATGAGCCCGTGGAAGTCAGTATTTTTACAGACTTTGAGCAGCTGGATTCGCTGCGAAATACCAATGAATATCAGGCCGCAGCTCTTGCCTTTGAATATAAGGATACGGAGTCAAAATGGGGGATTAAGTTACGTACCCGGGGCAAGTTCCGCCGAAGAATTTGTAACCAACCGCCGCTGAAGTTGAACTTCGACAAAGATGATTTAGTAGCGTATGGTTTGCAGAAGGATGATGAGCTAAAACTCGTTACGCAGTGTGTGCCAGGGTATCTGGGCAAGGATTACGTGTTGAGAGAATACCTAACTTATCAATTATACAACATACTTTCTCCGCATAGCTTTCGGGCACAATTGGTGAAATTAGAATATAATTGCACCTCTACCGGGAAAAAAGAAAAAAGCTGGGGTATTATTCTAGAAGATAAAAATACCCTGGAGCGTCGTCTGGATTCGGAAAAGTGCGGGGACTGCTATGGGCGACTCCGCGAAGAATTCGATGAGCAATCCCTCGGCCGGGCTACGCTTTTCCAGTATATGATTGCCAATGCAGATTATAGTCTAAATCAGGCTCGTAATCTGGAATTTTTCAGAAATAAAGAAAGTGGAAAATTATTTGTTGCTCCCTATGATTTTGATTTTTCCGGCCTGGTTAATACGAGTTATGCTCTGCCGAATCCGGATTATCAACAGAAGAGAGTTCGGGATCGGGTATTTTTGGGTCATTCCAGCGATGAGCAACTGGCAGAAACCATTGCTTACTTTAAGGAAAAAAAATCAGAGATCATGGCTTACGTCGATGATGCGAAGTACCTAGCTAAAGGTTCTCGAAGAGACATAGAAAGATACATTGAATCTTTTTACGATTCACTAGACAAAGGACTGGTGCGACCGAAGTGATAGATCAGCACTTCTTCTTCGGAGCGTTGGTAAGCCATGTCATAACAGACAAAGATAACTTGCTGTTCGGCAGTGACTTGCCAGGAAGTGCAGTAGTCAAAGTGAAAACCGAAGGCTTGTAGCTCTTGTGCACTTACCCGGATACGATAATTGCTAGCCAGTTGGTGCAGGATCGTTCGATTACGGCGCAAGATCTGATTGACTTTGCGGAAGAATGAATGCTCTTTCCGTTTCTGTAGGTTGTGGTAACGGTTGCGACAATAATCAGAGCAAAAGCGCTGATCGGAACGGCCCCGCAGCCTGGATTGGCAGGTAATACAGGTTCTTTGCATAAATTGAAAAGATTGCGGGTACTAAGCGAGAGAAATTTATTTTAGTTTTTCAAAAATAACAAGCGCTACTTTGTCGTCGGGCAGACAGGCGCCTATACTGGCTGGTCGAGGAAACGCTCTTCGTTTAGAAAAATAAAATTGGACCGGGTGTCGATGTAGGTCCCTTTCGGGAAAAAGGGGCGGAAAACATCGCGGAAGTATTGAAAGGCTTCTTGTCGATCTTTATTGGTTACGGCCAGGTGGTTGAACAGGAAAATGCCATCCGGACGCAGGTGATCTTTTATATCTTCCAGAAAATCTTTTTGCCGGAAGGGCTCCGGGATAAAATCATCTTTGAATACATCCATACAAATCAGATCGTATTGTTGCTGATCGATTTGTAGAAAATGCCGCGCATCGGCACAGATGCTTTGAATAGGATTGTTTAAATCTTTTAAAACGTATTTCTCGGCGAGGTAAATGACTTCCTCATCGATCTCTACGGCGGTAATGGGCAGTTGGCAGTGAAAAGTCCGCTCCAGCAGGTAAGGGATGCTCCCCAGCCCTAAGCCTAGCAAAAGACAATCCTGAAGTTTGCGTTGATTGATGTGGGTTTTGGCGAAAGCCATCCGGAAATTATCGTAACGATCATCGTAGGAGTAGATCGCATTCTCCGTACACAATTGATACCGCCCATTTTTAAGGATGACCTCTAAATGTTCGTTATGAGCACTACCGGACTGCTCAAGGGTGATCTCTGCGAGATAGCTGCCGATCCGTTGCCAAAAGTTTGCCTTACCTATTTTTTTTCCCATCTTCTATGCTTGGCCGTGTCTTCAAAGACCCGCATGGTGATGAGGCGGTCTTCAGCGGTAAACTTCACATCGCGGCGTGCCATCATACGCTCCATCATTTGGAAGGCCTTATCAATCTGAAAGGTCTTATAGCCGTGTGGGCCACCCAGGGCAAAAGAAGGAATGAAGGTGCGTGGATAACCCGCTCCGAAAACGTTCGCACCGACCCCAATAATAGTCCCCGTATTAAGCATGGTGTTAATGCCCGTTTTGGCATGATCCCCCATGATGAGCCCACAAAACTGACTGCCCGTAGCTACGAAACGCTCTTCTTTGTAGTTCCAGAGTTTGACCTCCTCGTAATTATTCTTTAGGTTGGAAGTAACGGTATTGGCGCCGATATTACACCACTCTCCAATCACCGAGTGACCAAGAAAACCATCGTGCTGTTTGTTGGAGTAGGCCTGAAGGATGCTATTGTTGATTTCTCCACCGGCTTTACAGTGTGGTCCTACGCTGGTGCCTCCATAAATTCGGGTACCCATCATTACTTTGGCCTGCTCGCCAATGGCCAGTGGCCCGCGCAGGGTGCTTCCTTCCATGATTTCTGCCCCCTCGCCCAGGTAGATGGGGCCGCCCTGCGTATTTAGCGAAACCCCTTCCATGGATACTCCTTTTTCGACAAAGATATGCTTGGGATCTCCGATGATACGGTTGCTATCGCTGATGTCTTGAGAGGATCGTCCGCGGCTAAGCAGATTGAAGTCACTTTGTATTTCCTGGGCATTTAATTGGTAAAGGTCCCAGAGGCGGTCGATTTTCGAATAGCGAGTGCCCTGCAGGTTTATCCCTACCAATTCGTCAATCTCTTCATCTTTAATGAGCTTGTCGAGTTGGCCCACACCAACCTTGGCGACAATCAGTTCATCTCCCCTTAAGTAGGCCTCGTTGTCATCCATCTGTCGAATGAGGGCACAAAGCTGCTCCGAGGGGAGTACCGATCCATTGATGACGTAGTTAACATCACTGTAGTCCATGCCGTATTTGCCGGCAAGGTAATCGCGCGTGATATGAAAGGCGGGCGCCTTTAGCCATTTTTCCCACTTTTCTCGAATGGTGAGTATGCCGACCCTTAACTCACAGATAGGTTTGGTAAAGGTAAGTGGTAGAAGATGCTCACTAATTTCGTTGTCGAACAGGATAATATTGGCCATAATGCAATTGCCGAATTGGTGATTGGATATCCGCCCGAGGCGGTTGAATCTGGAAGCTTAGGTTTAATGAATAGGCCTGTATGCTTAGGGCAGAAAATACGCAACAAAGGGTAAAGCGGTTACACCAACTTTACCCTTTGTTAGGAGTGATAACCACAAAAGCGGTTTAGCTTTCCTGCTCTTCGGTTTCTCTTTTCTTCGCAAATCTTGCGAATTTCTTGTTAAACTTATCGATACGACCAGCGCTATCGACAAATTTCATTTTACCGGTAAAGAATGGGTGGGACTCGCTAGAGATCTCCAACTTCACTAAAGGATACTCATTACCATCTTCCCAGACGATTGTATCCCGGGCCGGAGCGCAGGAGCGCGTCAGTATGGCTTCGTCACAAGACAAATCCTTAAAAACCACCATTCTATAATTCTCTGGATGAGTTTCTTTTTTCATCAGTCTGTTTTTTTAAATTTGAGACCGCAAAAATAGCGATTTTTTTTGTAAAATGAAACCCTGGGTAGGTTCTTTCCCTATTCTGCTAAAATTAGACTATGGTATTTCCGAAAGGTTATAAGAAAAGTGCCGCTATGATCGTATTGCGACACGAGGATCAATTTATGCTGTTAAAAAGGGCAAAACCACCCCATCGGGGGAAATATGTCCCCGTAGGTGGCAAACTAGAACCTTACGAAGACCCCTACACTGCCGCTAAACGAGAACTGCAGGAAGAGACCGGTCTGATGATTGATCATCTGCATTATTGCGGCGTTCTGATTGAGACTGCTCCCGTCGATTACAACTGGCAATGTAATATCTACCTGGCGGATATCGACTTTATGTCGCCACCGTTTTGCGATGAAGGTGAGCTGGAGTGGATTTCTTTTACGGAAGTAAAACATATACCCACCCCGCCCACCGATTGGCAAATCTATCAATACATTATGCAGCAGCGCCCCTTCGCCCTCAATGCCGTCTACGACCAAGAGCTGAACCTGGTCTCCATGGTGGAAGAAATTCAGCAGGAAAAATTAATTTAACCAAACCACCGATGGCTTCCCAACAAAAACTTTTGCGCATCTTCCGGTTGATTCGATTGCTGAATACGCGTCCCTATAAAACCGTTCCCCAGTTGAGTACTATCCTGGAAACGACGGGCCGCTCGGTATATCGCTATCTGGATTTTCTGGAAGAGGTCGGTTATTTAATTGATAAAGATGAGCAGCATCGATACTTTATTATGCACGAGGCCGATGGCAAGCGGGATAGTCTGCTAGACCCGGACGAAGCCTATTATATACAGGATACTCTACAGCAGGTAGCGCCGGATCATCCTCTGGTCGAACAGATCACCGCTAAGCTCAATAAAATACAAACCCAGATTCCCAATGCCCAAAATCTAGCCAGTGTACAAGCTTATCAAAATGTGCAAAAATTGTCGAAAGCGATTGCTCTGGGCAGGCGGGTCTGGTTGCGGAAGTACCATTCAGCCTCCAGCCAAAAAATTAGTGACCGGCAGGTGGAGCCAATTCACTTTGATGAAGATTTTACCTACCTGATCGCTTTTGATCTTAATACTGAGCAGCAAAGGCAATTTAAAATTGAACGCATCGCAGCGGTAGACTTAAGTGAAGTACCTATTCAGCATCCTTCTAAAGCGATGCCCCTGGATCTGTTTGGGTTTAGTGGGCCCCAGGTCTCTGAGGTTACCTTACTTTTGAGTCCGCTGGCTTATCGCCTCCTGATCGAAGAGGTTCCACCCGCCAAAGCCTATCTCGAACCCGAGGGGCAGCGCTTTTTGTTGCGTATCCCCGTGCGCGACTGGCGCGGGATCGGTCGATTTGTCATGGGCCTACCCGGGGAGATTGAGGTGATTACCCCGGCCACCTTTCTCGACTTTCTCAAAGCAGAAGTCAAGCGATTTCTTTTTTGATATTGACACAAACTGTCACTGGCCTCCCTTATCTTTGTGTTGTTGAAAGAAAGGAAAACACCTAATACCTCACTTTTCGGATAAACCCCCATAAGATTCCTGATTGACTCCTCTTTAGCTGGCCGGTTGGATATGATCCACGCCGGCTTTTTTTATGCTGACCCGCGCTTTTCCGATTTTTACAAGTATTTATCGAAAAAAGTGGAAATAAAGTGCGAAAAAATCGAATTTAAGAAAGACTTTTTAATCACATTAATCCAATTAAATATAATGGAAGATCAATTATTAGATGATACTTTTGACCAGACACCAACGCATTGGAATCCTACTCAGGATGAAAAAACCCTGGCGCTAATCAGCCATATCGGGACATTAGTGGCGGGTTTTATTGTGCCACTGGTTATCTGGTTGACGCAAAAAGACAAATCCGATTACGTTACTTATCACGGTAAAGAATCGCTGAATTTTCAGATCACCATGTTTATCATCATTATGGCAAGTGTTATCTTAACGTTTGTCGTAGTGGGGATTTTCCTGTTGATCGCTGCGGGTATTTTTAACCTGGTTGTAGTTATCATCGCTACGGTAAAAGCCAGCGAAGGAGAAGCTTACAAATACCCGATTAATTTACGCCTGATTAAGTAATTTATTCCTCTTCAAGGAGGAAGGGACGGTGCTCTGCTTGCGGAGCATGGTCCCTTTTTTGTGAAAAAATGAATATGCGATTTTCTACTTTGTTTTTATTTCTTTTCGTTAGCTGCATTTTTTTGTTGGCCTGTGGACAAAAAAGCTTTAAACCTGCTGACAGCCAACTGGTCACTCAGGACGGTTTTCCTTCCGCGATGACCGATACCTTGGCTAAATACTTAGCGACTATGCCCAACGGCACCCAGGTGGCTTGCGTCCGTATTACAGATAGCTTACCTTATTTTTATGGTGTCTTGCGTGAGTCAGATCAACTCAAAACAACGGCCAACCCGGCGGCGATTTTTGAGATTGGCTCGATTTCGAAAGTAATGACAGCTACCTTGCTGGCCCGTGCGGTACAAAGAGGCACGGTTGAGCTGGATGAGCCGATTGATCCCTACCTGCCTTATACGCTTAAGGGGGAGCTGCCAATTACTTTCCAGCAATTGGCCAATCATACCTCGGGACTACCGCGGGTACCCGGTGACATGGCTCAGGATATTATTTTCAATCGCAACAACCCTTACAAAGATTATGATACAAGCCGACTGCGGAAATTCCTTTCCGAAAAACTGGAACTGGAGCAAGATCCCGGTGAGGACTTTGCTTATTCTAATTTGGGAGCCGGGCTACTGGGCCAAACCCTGGCGTATATCACAGGTAAATCTTACGAACAGCAGTTGCAGGAAATTATATTTCAGCCTTACGGTATGGAACAGTCTACCACGGACCGGACAAAAGTAGACGCCGCTCTTGTCCAGGGGCTGAACGCCAATGGTAAACCTACTGCCAACTGGGATTTGCCCGCCCTGGCCGGAGCAGGAGCTGTATTATCTTCTGCCGACGACCTGGCATCATTCGTTTTGGCCCACTTTAACCCGCAGGACTCTTTACTTTCCCGGACCCGGGAAATGACCTACCAGCGGGGAGAAATGGGGGGCGTGGGCCTGGGCTGGTTCATCCGCCGGGAGGGCGAACGGTCGCTGTATTGGCATAATGGTGGTACCGGAGGCTACAAAGCCTTCCTGATGATGGATCCCATAAGCCAGGATGCGGTAATTGTCCTTTCCAACTGTTCTGCCTTTTCGGATCAGAGCCCTAAAATTGATGCTTTGGGGCAGGCCTTGCTACCTCCCCTTAATAATTAGCCCAGATCCACTCCAGTACTTTTTGCATCTCTTTTTTTACCGGCGTGGAACTACCCAGGTAATTGTTATGCATAAAGCTGAAGAGTAATACTTGACCACTCTGGGTACGAATATAACCACTCAGGCAGTGTTTATTACTCAGGGTGCCCGTCTTGGCGAATACGTAGGGCTCTTCCTTACCGCCGTACCAGTTTTTGATGGTGCCCGACTTCCCTCCTTGTGGCAGCATGGAGAATAACCAGTCTTCGGGATATTCCTCGTAGAGTTTCTCCAGAAGCCGGACGACCGATCGGGGGGTAAAAAGATTGTAACGCGAGAGCCCCGAGCCATCTACCCAGCGAATAGGGTCGGGAAGATCATTTAGGAGGCTATCCTGCGCATACTGGATGACGTCGGCGGTCGACATCCGGCCATCAAATAAATGGGCACTGGCACTCAATAGGAGTTGCTCCCCGATAAAATTGTCGCTTTCCTGCATAAATTTGCGCAGCAGCGTATCGGGTAGTGGTCCGTAAACCTGTTTGAATTCGAGTACGCTATCGGCCGGAATCATATAATGTCTGTAAATGCGGGTACGCGCTATCTTCCCCAGGAGCGCCCCCACTTCGTTGTCTACATCGTATAAGGGGAGATCGTAAGCAAAGTATTCCCCCTCTTTGGCAGCGCGATTATAGGCAAATAAGTTTCGGGATTCTTCCCGTCGAAAGGAGGGGTAATCGTATTGATTTAGGGCTGGATCGTAATAAGTAGCGCCCTGATAAATACTGGGGAAAATACGCATCTGGTTGGCCAGAGTATCCCACTCTACCCGAATGCGGTTTCCAAAAATAGGGAAGGCCGCTTTCTCCATTTGGTAGGAATAGCTATAATCCGCCCAGGACCAGCCAGGACCGAAGCGTTCTTCTACGTAATTATCAACCGACAAATGCGTAATACCGTCCAGGCTTTGAACCATGCGAATCAAACTGCTATCTCCCGGGAAGTCGGGGTGCATAAATAAGGGATTACCCGTCCCCTGAATGACATTGACACCGGGGCGTTGCGCGATACGGTACAGGGGCAGGCTGTCGCCCAAAACCTTAAGCGTGGTATAAAAGGTGAATAGTTTGGTATTCGATGCCGGGGTGTAATACTTTTCGGCGTCGTGGGTGTACAGCATGGAGTCCAGCGTCGGATCGTAGAGGGCAAAGCCCGTGAATATTCCAGAGAAAACGGAGGATTCTTCAATCTGTCGCTCGATGGTCATGGGGGGCGCTTCGCTTACTTTCTTACTCGTTCCACAGGAAGTCAGCCCGACAATACTGGCGAGAATGATTAAAATGCTTATTTTATGCCCCATAATGAGATATGTTTGTCCTATATAAATTTGGCTGTAATGATAAGAAAATATGTATTGATTTTTTGCCTATTCCTGGGTTTTATCCCCCTCTCCCGGTCGCAGTATCTGGATTCTGCTGCTTACCAGGAAGCCTGGGCCAGTCTGCAGGTAGCTGATCCAGCGGGTCGGCTGCCCCTTTCCGTAGCGCTTGCGCAAAAAATCGCTTACCTGGAACTTCCCGACGATGATTTCGACCAGGCTTATCAGTACCTCAGTAAGTATTTGCCGCTACCCCGTCACTCCTTGTCAGATGACCTGGAGGGGTATCAGGAATTAGTGATAGCGGTGCCGGCTGACTTGAGCGCCTCCGAGCGGGAAAAGATAACCAATCTTGCCCAAAGGAAATCCACAACGATTCTACAATTTGGCGAAAGCGCAGGGGAGTCCACCTGGTCGGCTGCCAAAGTAGTCATTCGGGCTAGTAAAACACCAGAAGCACAGTCTCTGGCCGCGCAAGTCGTATTCGGTGGAGTTAAGCCGGAAGACTGGTCAGCAGGTAGTCGCCTGGGCTATGCGCCGCCTGCTTTGCTTGGGGTAAATGCGGAACGATTACGCGATAGTATTCGTGCGATCGTCGAGGAAGGCTTGCGCAAAAAAGCCTATCCCGGCGCACAGGTTCTGGTCGCTCATCGGGGCAAAGTGATTTATCACCAGGCTTTTGGGTACCATACCTACGATAGTACCCGCGCTACCCAGTTGACGGATATTTACGATCTGGCCTCGGTGACTAAGGTAAGCTCCGGCCTGGCCGCTCTGATGAAGTGGTACGGGGAGGGTGATTTTGATTTGGAGGCTCCCCTCAAGAAATATTATCCTGACTTTGAAGGGTCGAATAAGGCAGATTTGCCCCTTCGGAAGATACTGGCGCATCAGGCCCGCCTCCGTCCCTGGATACCCTATTGGCAGGGAACCCTGCGGGGTAACGCCAAATATCCCTGGCGTCGGCGTTGGAAGAGCGGTGTCAACAATGATTTTCGTTTTAAATGGGCTACCCTAAGCCCCGATTCCAGTGCACGCTTTCCTATTTATCTTTCGGATGGCTTATATCAACATCGCAATTTTCGTCAAGAAATGATGAAAGCGATTCGGAAATCACCCTTAAATGAAGAACCAGGTTATGTATATTCCGGTCTTTTCTTTTACTTACTACCCGATATTGTTGCCGAAAAGGCGGGAATGGATTACGAAGCTTACCTAAAGGAAAACTTCTATCATCCACTCGGCGCCTATACTTTGACTTTTAATCCCTTGCGTTTTTATCCAAAAGATCGTATCGTACCTACGGAGGTGGATACTTTTTTCCGGATGACGACCATCCACGGTTATGTGCACGACGAGGGAGCAGCGATGATGAATGGTGTGTCGGGAAACGCCGGGTTGTTCAGCTCCGCCAATGATCTGGCAAAATTGTTTCAGATGTATATGAATAAAGGGAGTTACGGCGGGCAGCAATTTATTTCTGAGTATGCCTTAAACGAATTTGCGCAATGCCAGTATTGTCCGAAAGATAATCGTCGGGGATTGGGCTTTGACAAGCCGCTGATCGAATACGATGCCAGGGCTAGTTCCGTAGCGGAGGCCGCTAGTCCGAATAGTTTTGGACATAGCGGATATACCGGTACTTTTGCCTGGGTCGACCCAGATGCTGAATTACTTTTTATATTTTTGTCAAATCGGGTGCATCCGACCCGAAATAATCGGAAATTGTACCAACTAAATATTCGACCGCGCATCCATACGGTGCTCTACGAAGCGATCAAAACAAATTAGAAAAACATGTGGTCATTATTAATCATATTCGCCTTAGTTTCCATTTTATTCTCCTTCCTTTGCTCAGTATGGGAAGCAGTACTCTTAAGTATTACGCCCTCTTATATCAATGTGCAAAAACAGGAAGGCTCTCAATTAGGGACCGATCTGGAAGTTTTCAAGGACGACATTGATCGTCCGCTCTCCGCTATCCTGACCCTGAATACCATTGCGCATACGGCAGGCGCCATTGGGGTGGGTGCGCAGGCAGCGGTCATATTTTCGGAAAAGGCGGATCTACACATTGGTCCCCTTGGTATTAGTTTTGAATCCATCGTAGCGGTAGTGATGACTTTAGCCATCTTAATTGGCTCCGAGATCATCCCCAAGACGATCGGTGCCAATATGTGGAAGCAGCTGGCCCCTTTCACCGTAAAGTCGCTAAAGATATTGATGTTTATCCTCAAGCCCCTAGTCTGGTTGAGTCAACTGATCACCAAATACTTGAAGAAGGACAAAGAGAAGTCGGTACTCTCCCGCGTCGATTTTATGGCCATGACCAGAGCCGGCGAGGAAAGTGGTGCCCTGGCCGCTAATGAATCAGAGATTATTAAAAACCTGTTGCGCTTTGATCGTATTCCGGTACGCTCCATTATGACACCGCGTACCGTAGCCGTCATGGCCAAGCAAAGTCAGACGGTACAGGAGTTTTATGATTCCCACCATACCTTACGCTTCTCGCGTATCCCCATCTATGAGAAATCGCGCGATGAGGTAACGGGCCTCATCCTCAAGGACGATGTCCTGGAACACATGATCCAGGGCCATCAGGATTGGCCGCTGTCTAAGATCAAGAAAGAGATTATGGCGGTCGATCAGGATAAACGCCTGCCCGAGCTGTTCGATGCGCTTACGCAAAACCGTACGCACCTGGCCATCGTGGTTGATGAATTCGGCGGCCTGGCCGGCCTGGTCACTATGGAAGATGTGCTGGAAACCCTACTCGGTATGGAGATCGTCGATGAGATGGATGCCGTTGCCGATCTGCAGGATCTGGCCCGTAAGAAATGGGAAGAACGGGCGCGACAGTTGGGACTGATTGAGTAAGGTTAAATCTTGAACATCCCTAAATACTCTGTAATCTAAATTTCTAAGCATTTTGAAAGTCATCTTTTTGTCCATTATTGCGTTGCGTACTCACCTTTGTAGCTAGACGAAGAAAGGGAATTCAAGGGGCCCTTTCTGAAGTAACAAGGCTCCGCCGCGCCTTATCTTGAACAAAAACCGGAGGTTTCAAAATACACATTAACTTAAATACCGTGGATGGGTTTAAAAATTAATTTTTAGGATGAAAAATTACTTACTGCTCTTTTTTCTTGTCTACTCCGTAGCTGGATTTGGACAAGCCAATTATCAAGCTGAACTAAATAATTTACTCACCTCACTGAACGAGTTATATCGGGTTAATTATGGCGCTTTACCCATTGCTAAGAAGGATGCCCGGGTTATTTATAGTGCACCGATGAAAGCACTGGTGTTTTTCACGCCATCGGGTGAGCGGAATGGGAATGATCCTCAAGCAATTACCCAGATTCAGGTCGTCTCTATTTCCTTGAAGGATCTTCATTATAAGAGTGCCGGCATCAAAGAAGTAGAAGGTGGATATTTTGTAGGAATAGTTAGCAGGAAATACCTGGAAAGTTTCGAAATGGCTGTTATTGATACTCAAACGAGGGGCCTTAGAGCTGGGCCCAATTTTAATTTCTTTGGTCTTCAATGTAAAAAACCGGCTTGCCATCCCTTTATTCAGATGATCCCCGCCCAGATAGAGGCGCTGATAAGAAAATTTAGCCCGAATATTTCTCCCTTAGAAGAAGTCCCTAATCCTTTCCAATGAAGTGGTTTAATCCCTACTGCTGTACGTCCCTTCAATTTGGCCTTTCTAAACAAATAGTCCCTCCAGTGGCGGTAGTGGCATCAAATCATGCCCTCGATCAATCGTATAGACTTTATGCTTCTTGAGCAACTGGGCGAACTTGCGGATGGATTCTACCTTGACCAGCCGATCGCGTTCGCCAAGTACAAAAATAGTAGGTGTATCGACGTTAGCGCCCAGCGTGACGGGGAAGTTGGGTAGCGACTGCCAGCAGTGAAACAGGCGCTCGCGGTTTTCTTCGCTTTTCAGGTGCTTTTGAACAAAGGCGTTGGGGAAGCGACCCAATAGACCATTATCGTGCAGGCTGCGGCTCAGGTCAATTAACCACTGCGGATTATCCAGCCAGGTCCCCAGTCTTTTGCGAAAACCCTGTGGAATGTACTCCGTTAGGAAATGATAGGGGCCGGCGATGCCGTCGGGGGAGAGTAGGGTCATACTCCGGGTCAGCCGGGGGTAGACCTGACTCAGAGCAATGGCAATTCGTGCGCCCATACTGAAACCAATCAGGTGAATGGGCCCTTCCTGATCCAGAAAGCGAATGATGGGATCAAAATCACGCAGCTGCATGGTCTCGGCCTGCCACTGCGTCTGTCCGTGCCAGGGCAGGTCCAGCGCGCAGATGGTCAGGTGTGGATACTGCTCACTGAGCGTCTGGAAGTAAGTCCCATCCTGATTAAAGCCGTGTAGGGCCAGGGCATAGGCCGAGCCATTTCCGTAAAAATGGGCATTAAATACGCCCTTATCCGTCTTGATCTGATGTTGCTTATAGTGTTTTGGTGCGTCCGCCATCTACCGTGATATTTGTGCCGGTAATATACGAAGCCGCCGGCGAAGCTAAAAAGGCAATCGCATTGGCGATTTCTTCAGGCTTGCCAAACCGCTGCATGGGGATGCTGCGCTCCCAGGCCTGGCGTTCTTCTTCGGCCGTAATACCTTTGCGCTCGGCCATGTCGTAAAGCAGGCTGCGCAGTCGCTCGGTATTGGTCGCTCCGGGTAGTACATTGTTGAGGGTGATACCGTGGGGTCCCAGTTCTGTAGCCATGGTCTTCGACCAGTTGGCCATCGCCCCCCGGGTCGTATTCGAGACACCCAGACCATCAATCGGCGTTTTTACGGAAGTAGACACCACGTTAATGATGCGTCCATAGCCCGCTTTTTTCATGCCCGGCGTCAGTAATTGCACCAGTAGGTGACTGCAGATCAGATGCTGCTCCAGCGCCGCCAGGAATTGTTCGGGTTTCGCTTCGATGATCGGCCCGGCTGCCGGTCCGCCCGAGTTGTTGACCAGGATGTGGTAAGTACGTTCCATAACCAGGGTCTTGATGCGTTTGCGAAGCTCTTCCGGCTTCGAGAAGTCCAGACTCAGATAATCGTGATCTTGTTGCTCATGTATCCGGTTTTTATCCAGGTCGAGGGAGATTTCGCTAAGCAGATCGGTACTACGGGCCACCAGTGTGACGGAGGCACCCAACTGGGAGAGCGCATAAGCGGCCGCTTTACCGATGCCTTTGCTGGCACCACAGACGAGCGCGTTTTTTCCGGTTAAATTAATGTTCATATTGTAATAGTTTTTATATTCAGTTGTTACTTGATCAGGCCGAAGACCGAGCCAAGGCTTACAGTAGTCATCAAAATATTGCCTGCTTTCACGGGTATGGCTATCGAATTTACTGGATTTTTTGTTAGTCTGCTTCAACTTTCCGACAATAATTTGATCTTTACCCACACTTAAATACCTTTGCAGGTAAATAAGACCAAAAACCGTGTCTACAAGAGCACAAGTTCCCGCACAGATGATCATACCCGCCGGCAAGAAAGTATATTTTGCCTCGGATTTTCATTTGGGGATTCCCGGGCGCCTTTCGGCAAAAGACCGCGAGCGGCAGATTGTGCGCTGGCTGGATGAGATAAAAAACGACGCAGCGGCCATCTTCCTAGTCGGTGATCTCTTCGAGTTTTGGTTTGAATACAAGCGGGCGGTGCCCCGTGGCTATATTCGCTTTTTGGGTAAACTGGCAGACCTGCGCGATGCCGGAATTCCGATCTATGCCTTTACGGGCAATCACGATATGTGGCTGTTCGATTATTTCCCGGAAGAATTAGGAATCCCCGTTATCCGTAAGCCGATCCGCATCAAGCTTAACGAATTTGATTTTATGATTGGCCACGGCGACGGACTCGGCCCCGGTGATCACGGCTACAAACGCCTCAAGAGAGTCTTTGCCAATCCTTTGTGTCAGTGGCTGTTTGCCCGCCTGCATCCCAATTTGGGGATAGGTATGGCCTGGTACTGGTCCGGAAAGAGCCGCGCGGCCCAACTGGAAGAAGAACAGTTTCTGGGTGCCGATAAAGAATGGCTGATTCAATATTGTGAGCGTAAGCTGAAGGTACAGCCCGCCGATTTCTTCGTCTTCGGCCACCGCCATTTACCCATCAATTACACCTTATCCAACGGCCACAGCCGCTACCTCAACCTGGGCGAATGGCTGAATTTTAATTCTTACGCGGTCTTCGACGGGCAGGACATGCAGATTCGTTTCTTTGAGAATGCAACAGGTAAGGTGTTTGGATCTCCGGAAAATATTTCTTCAGGTTAATCACTGAATCGAGAATAATTAAATCGCTTCAATATATCCATCTAGACTAAAAGCACTATTTACCGTTTTAACCCTGGAGTGACTAGTTCTATAAGGTCTACGCTCTTTTGGCATAGCCATCCCTTCGGGGTGCCGATTCGCCTGAGACACACCAACGCTAATCCCTCCAAAGGGGGACTTTTTAAATCTTGCAAAAGACAATGTTTAGAACCAATCCACTCAGGTTCAACCCTTTCCCTTTCCACTTTGCCCTTTAACCTTGATTCACTTTGTCGCCACATAAAACAAATCAATACAAGCTTCCTCCGCTGGACGCAGGGCATAATCCTCCATTTTGATATCCGCGGCGTGGGCATTTTCATTTTGCAGCAGTTTGCGACGATTCATGCGGTTGAGGATGTCGTAGGGGATTTGTAAGAATTGGCGGGGCAGGCGATACTGCAGGTTAAAGATATCGAAGCGCGTGATTTTCTGCACCGATTTTTTATTCTCTTCGTAGTAGTCCATGATCTTTTCGTTGCCGAAGACGCCCTTGGCTTCTACCTTAGAGAAATGCTTCGCCAGCAAATCTTTTAATTCGGTGATGGTGTATTCGCGAATGTGCCAGGGATTGCGCGTGAGTGACATCTTTTTATTTGGGGTGGTGACGATTAGTTGTCCACCGGGCTTAAGTACGCGGGCGATCTCGCGGACGAAGGCCTCATCATCTTGAATGTGTTCAATCACCTGGAAGGTAATTACGCAGTCAAAAGTATTGTCGGGCAGTTCAATCGGGGGGACCGACATCTGGCGCTGCTCGACCTTGTCTTGCAAATCGGCGGGTAGTTCTAGCTCGGTCAGGAACTTATCGATGGTCAGGAAGTGCTCCGTATGGGGGGCTACAATCTCTACACCGTATCCGCTACCGGTACCAATCTCCAGCACTTTACCTTTAATGGCACGGGCGGCTTCCACATAGGCCAGCAGTGATCGCTGAAATACGTAATTATCGGATAAGTCTTTATGAGAAACGCGCTCGGCTGTCTGCATAGTTAGTTTGATGATTTAATGAAAAGACCTCACAGGTCTGTCTGACCTTGTAGGTCTGGTTCCCAAGTGCTTTTAGCGAAAGCAAATATACAGGAAAGGGAACTATTCTGCGAGGGAGTAGTTTTGTCGAATGGTTGAACCAACGAAACTTTATCCCTTACCCTTTCAACTTTAACCTTGTTATACCATGAACCTCAAGAAAACCAGTAAATACCTCAGCTATCTCTTACGGCATAATCCCGCCGCACTAAATCTAAATATGGATCGACAAGGCTGGGTCGATGTTCAGGCTATGCGGGTCGAGCAGCACGTTTTTTACCTTTCCGAAAATGGCGTTTGGCTGGCGGATCGGGTGCCTGCCGGGTATCTCAGCCTAGCCTAAGTTAGTCCTGGCAGGGAATGGATTCTGCGGATCTATGGCAAAGACCTACATTCTTGTATATTTGCGGTCTCAAGATCAAGCGATATGAATCAGGCCCAACAAGCATTGCATAGTAAATACCAGAACCGTGCGAGCACTTTTGCCGCCAAGGCTGCCGAGCTGAAGCAGAAGTATCAGCGTTTTGCCCTGCTGCGCCTGCTAAGTTTCTTTGCGGGGATTGCCCTGCTTATTCTCTTTTTTCAATGGCAGGCCCTGGCTGGCATTGCTGGTACCGTCGTTTTTTTACTTCTCTTCCACCGCTTTACGCAGTGGCACCAAAAGATTCGGGACGATCGCTACCACCAGGAGGCCCTGGTGCAGATTAATCAGCGGGAGATGGCCGCACTGCAACACGATTACAGCGCTTTTGCCGATGGCGAGCATTATCAGGACCCCGCGCACCCTTACTGCATTGATCTGGACATCTTTGGCCCGTATTCTTTCTATCAGTACGCTAATCGCACGAGTACGATCGTCGGTGCGGATCGCCTGGCGGCTGATTTGTTAGCGCTATCGGTGCCGGATAATGTATCAGCCCGACAGGAAGCCATCCGGGAACTGAGCGAGCAGCTCGACTGGCGACAGCATTTTCTCGCCCTGGGCCAGCGTACGGAGGACAGCGCGGAGCAGATTGATTTATTGCTGCGCTGGTTACAGCAGCCCGTCTTTGTGTCAAACAAAGGCTGGCTACGGCTCATTCTACCCGTCTTTCCCTTTATGGTTTTGCCGGTTTTTATTTGGCTGCTTTATCAGCAGCAGTTTGGCTTATCGCTACTCTGTTTTGTTCCGGCCTTTTTAATCCTGCGTCCTTTCGTAGAGCGGGTGAATCGCGTTCACGAGCAAACCAACCAGGCGGAGAAAGCTCTGCGACATTACGCCAGGCTGATCCAACATATTGAGCAGCAATCCTTCACGGCTCCTTTGCTAGTGGAATTACGCGCTCATTTGCTACCGGAGGTATCCAAACGTATTGATCGCCTGTCTTATATTATCAGCCAGTTGAATGCTCGCTATAATGCCTTTGCTATCTTACTCAATCTGTTTGGCCTTTGGGACCTGCAGTGGATGCTGCGTCTGGAACGCTGGCGGGCAGCCGAGGCGGAGTCTTTGCCCATTTGGTTCGACACGCTGGCGCATTTCGAGGCCCTGAGTAGTCTGGCTACCGCTGTTTACAATAATCCGGATTGGGTCTTTCCGGTTTTCACCGAAAAACAAGAACTCGAAGCGAAGGCGTTGGGCCATCCGCTGCTACCCGCTGATCAGCGCGTTACCAACGAGGTCACTTTACCCACTTCGGGCCATATCAAACTGCTGACCGGCTCCAATATGGCGGGAAAAAGTACCTTTCTGCGTACCGTGGGCTTGAATGTTGTACTGGCTAATACAGGTGTCGCGGTCTGTGCCCAAAAGATGGAACTACCCGCGCTGCAGGTTTACACGAGTATGCGCACCCAGGACGCCCTGCACGAAAGCACCTCTTCCTTCTACGCCGAACTCAAACGGCTAAAGATTATCATCGAAGCGGTCGAGCAAAAAGAAAATATATTCTTTCTGCTGGACGAAATCCTCAAGGGAACGAATTCTCGCGACCGGCACACCGGTTCCAAAGCACTGATTCACCAACTGATTCAGCAGGGCGGCGGCGGGGTTGTGGCCACCCACGATTTAGAACTGGGTAGCCTAGAGGCTAAATACGGCGGCGCCATCGAAAACTGGTGCATGGAAGTCGCCATCGAAGATGGCCGACTCAATTTCGATTATAAAGTTAAAAAGGGGGTGAGTCAAAGTTTTAACGCCACGGTGCTGATGCAGCAGATGGGGATTAGGATTGAAGGATAAAGTAAAGCAAGCAACCTTGGGCCACATTCCTTGTCTTTTTCGTTAAAACGAAAAACCATGAGGATCGCTCTACTAATTCTACTAGCTATTGGTGTCTCTAACCTGACCTTTGCACAATCTCCTGTTACCGCGGAACAATGGCAGGAGGACCTCGACTCCTTACAGCAAACCATTCATACGGATTATCCTTTTCTGTTTAAGAAGACTACCAGGGAGGACTTTGATGCTGCCGTAGCCGATTTTAGAAAGGATATTCCCAACATGGAAACCCACGAAATTGTAGTGGGGTTTGCCAGGATCATTTCTTCCTTTAAATACGGACATACCTCCGTATCCTGGGGAAGTTATGAGGGGGTTGAATACGACCGCATGCCTTACTACCTCAAGATGTTTAAAGATGGTTTATTTATTCAGGCCACCCAACAGGCCTACGAAAAGGCGTTGGGGGCCCAGGTACTGGAAGTAGAGGGAATGCCCGTCGAAAAAGCATTGGCGGCGGTAAAACCCGCTTTCCCCACCGAAAACGATGAATTTTTTAAAGCCTATGGCGTAAACTACCTGAGTAATGCCCAATTGCTTCACGCACAAGGGGTCACTCCGAGGCTGAAGAAGAATATTACCCTTACTCTGAAAAAGGACGGAAAAACTTTTCAGCAGACCTTTGCGCCCCGCGCCGGAGATGAGATTCCCCGTCAATACACTTATGTACAGGAAGAGGGCGACTGGTTGGATGCCCGAGATAATAGTACCGATCCACTGTACCTGAAAAACCTCGATCGTATTTATTATTACGAGTACCTGCCGGAAGCGAAAACGGTATACGTACGTCAATCGCAGATTCAGGATGATCCTCAGGAAGATATTCCTTCCTTCTACAAACGGGTATTTACCTTTGTCGAAGAGAACGAGGTCGATAAGTTGATCCTGGACGTCCGCCTGAACGGTGGGGGAAACAATTATAAAAATAAGCCCGTGGTAACGGGAGTTGTCCAATCGAAAGTTAATCAACCGGGCCATTTTTTCGTCATCACCAGTGGGCAGACTTTTTCGGCCTGTCAGAATCTGGTCAACGAACTGGATAACTATACCGAAGCCATTTTTGTGGGTCAGCCCACCGGTGAAAATATTAACTTTTATGGCGATAACCGGACGGTAGTATTACCGAATAGTAAGCTTCCGGTTCGCTTGTCTTTTGCCTGGTGGCAAGACAAACCGCAGTGGGAAAATGACCAATGGCTGGCGCCACACATTTCGGTAGAAATGACCTTTGAGGAATATGCGAGCAACAAAGATCCGGTCCTGGATAAAATACTCAGCCTGAATCTGGACGAATTTATTGCCGCCCCCATGACCTACTTCACTAATCTGTTCACTACGGGGCAAATTGAGCAATTAAAGTCCGAAGCGGCGCGCATGGCAAAGGATCCGCTCTATACCTTTTTTGATTTTCAAGGGGAATTGAATCAAGCGGGCTATAATCTGCTGGCCAATAATCAATATCAAGAAGCGATTTTTGTATTTCAGATGGTAAGTGACTTGTTTCCGGACTCCGCCAATGCCTGGGATAGCCTCGCCGAAGGCTACTGGCGAGCCGGAAATAAGGAAAAAGCCAGGGAATATTACCAGAAAGCCATTTCCATGGACCCGGAAGGTCCTACGGGTAAGCATGCCCGGGATATGCTGAAGCAGATGGAAGAACACGATTAGGTTTTTTGTTCTTACCTTTACTGTATTCAAAGGGTTAAAAGATAGAAGTTGTTTAATAATTCCTGCTTGCGCGAAAAATGAGGTTTTTAAACGAGATTGTTTTCGTACTGGTTAGAACCAACCACCCTACTTATTTAAGGCGCGCGCTTTATTCTAAACTGAAATTTGATAGAAATACCTCCAAGTTCATATGTCACTACCTTTAACCTTAATGATATGCAGGTTTTTTCCTTACCAGAGGCTCTTCAGCACGCAGCAGCAGTCACTCACCTGCACCTGGATCGCTCTGGCCTGAAGGAAGTGCCTCCTGAGGTCTTGCGTTGCACTCAGCTACGGGTGTTAAACCTGCGGGATAATCAGGTGTTGGAATTGCCAGACTGGTTACCTCAGCTGGCTAAACTGGAAGCCCTTGATGTATCCGGAAATAACTTGCGGAAATGGGCCGCCGACTGGTCGGGCTGGAGCAGCTTACAAAGCCTTGATCTCAGCCGTAATCGGTTGACCACTATACGGGGAGCTCGCCTGCCCGTGGACTTGCAAAACCTTAATCTCAGTCATAACCGGCTACGGACCCTGGCAGTAACGCATCTACCAACGAACCTACTTCGTATCGACGTTTCGAATAATTCACTGAAGCAATTACCCGATATGAGGGCTTGTGAGCATCTCCGACAATTACATGCCCAAAAAAACTTGCTGGCCGATTGGCCCGCCTTACCCTCCTCGGATAAGCATTTGGCAGGCTTACAGGTCTTATCTTTGGCGCAGAATCGCCTGACTGGGGTGCCAAAAAGCATCCAGGGCTGTCAGGCCTTACGCGAGCTGGATCTGAGGGGGAATCAATTGCAAAGATTGCCCGCTGAGATGGGACAACTAAAATGGTTGGTTCGCTTGTCTCTGGGGAATAATCAAATAAAGCGTATTCCGGCGGTACTGGACCAATTGACTATTCTGGATCAATTATCTCTGGCCGAAAATCAAATGGAAGGGAGCATAGACCTGAGTGCGAATTCTCAACTGCGCCGACTGGATTTGAGTAAGAATCCCATTCGAGAGATTCGGGTCTTACCAGGTTCTCTGCGTCATCTAAGGCTTAAAGGCCTGGCTTTACAGGACTGGTCTTTTTTGCGAAAGCAGACAAAATTGCGGTCGCTCGACCTGCCCGCCCAGACGTCGGAAGAGCTATTGCAGGCGGTCTGCCATCTTTCAGAGCTGGAGTCGCTGCGGGGTTTACTGCCTTACGGCAAAAAAGAAAAGTTGCTACGGCTATTAGGAGAGGCCTTTTCGCCCCCGGAGAAACGAGCACTACTAGATTTTTGGGTGCTGGGTAAAAAGATAGACACAGACCCTCTGCTGCTACAGAAAACCTTGTTAAGTGAGATTCCAGCGCTGCGTAAGCAAGCGCGTCGTCAACTGTTAAAGCCTACGGAAGGCCAGGGCATACCCCCGGATACAAGAGCTATCTACTGCCTCGGTCGTTTGCAGACCTCCGATGTCGAGCTTAGGTCTCTTTTTACCACCAGGGGAATTATCCAAACGGGGAAAGCGAAAACTGCTATTCTCGGACAAGCCCCCTATTCTAATTTTCAGTCCGAAGGGCCTTACCATTGGTATTCCGAGGCTCAATTGCTGGCTTTTTTGCGAAAGCAAGGTCCAAAAGCAAGTTCCTGGACCAAAGAAGAGCTGGGGAAACTGAAAAAACGGCTACTACATACCAATCCCAGTCAGGTGAAACTAGCCTTGCTGTTAATGGAAAAGGAAGCACTACCCGCTGAGATCTTCCCCGCATTAATTCTGGCCGGAAAGCTACAAGAGGTACCAGCTTTGAAACGAAGACTCTTGGCGCTAGCCCGTCAACATTGCCCGCCGACCTACGAAAAGTTGCTACAAAGGCCCATTTATGTAAAGCGTGAGTCGGACACTAAAGAGGCGATTCGTCAGTGGGTGAAAAACGCACAGTTACCCGATGGTGAGTTGGAAGAGTTACTTTCCCTCTGCTGAAAAGTGCTATCTTGCCGCAAACCACCAAACGAAAGATGAGTATACAATCCGATCTACAAAGCCGCAGCGGCGGCAACTGCGAACTCTGCGGAAGCGCCGAGGAGACTACTGCCTTTGAGGTGAAACCCGCCCAGAATCAGGGAAGCGATGGCTACGCTTTGCTCTGTGCTAACTGCCAATACCAATTGGAGCATCCCGATGAAATGTATTCCGATCACTGGCGCTGCCTGAACGATAGCATGTGGAGTGAAGTGCCCGTCGTGAAGGTCTTGGCCTGGCGGGCCTTGTATCGCCTGCGGGGGGAAGGCTGGCCACAAGACCTACTCGATATGATGTACCTGGACGAAGCGACCCTGGAATGGGCCAAAGCGCGGGCAGAAATCTTTACGGAAGATCAAATTGTACATAAAGATGCTAACGGAGCTGTACTCGAAGCGGGCGATACCGTTACCCTGATTCAGGACCTGAAGGTAAAAGGGGCCGGGCTGACGGCCAAACGAGGTACGGCGGTGCGTCGCATTTCCCTTGATCCTAATAATGCCGAATACATCGAGGGCAAGGTAGATGGACAGCATGTCGTCATCCTTACGCAATTCGTGAAGAAAGCTAATAAGTAATTAACTACTTACCCACTTCCAGTATCTTGATCTCTACCCGCTGGTTTTTTTGTCGACCGTCGGGGGTGTCATTGGAGGCGATGGGTGCGCGCTTACCATAGCCTTTATAGACTAGCCGGTCCGGGTCAACTTGTTTTTGGCGGAGGTATTCGTAAATAGCTTTCGCCCGCTGAGCGGATAACCGATCGCAATACTCGGCTGGAGGCAGGCTATTGGTATGGCCTCCGATTTCTACCTTTTTGATTTCCGGACGGTCATTAAGGGTAGTGGCAATCTGATCCAACACCTCGTAAGATCCTGGTTCGATCTCTGCCTGGTCGGCTTTGAAAAAAAGTTTATCCACCTGAAGGATAGTGCCTGCTTCCAGGTTTTTATCTGCCAGGGCATCTACTACTTTTGCTTTATCATCCGAGGTAGGCGTCGCAGGCGACTCCTGAGCTATCTTGGGTATAGTTGCGATATCTTCTTCCGGACGGTCCAGGGTTTCCTCTTCTGGAGCGGCGGAAGTGGCCGGTTCTTCGATGATAATGGTAAAGTCCAGTGCACTGGGGGTTTGCTCATCTACCTGAAAATCGGCCGTCCCCCTTCGTTCGTGAATGGTGATGGCGTATTGCTGGTAATCACCGGGCATCTTCGCCAGGGAAAAAGAATATTCCCCCGTTTCACTATTACTACGCGCCGTAGCCAGTGGCGTCGTGGGATCAGCTTTGTCGAGCAGCAGTATTCTCGCTTCCAGTGGATTGCCAAGCGGGTCCTGTACCCTTCCATTGATGACCAGGGTAGCGTTGGGTTTTGCCTTGTCGAGTAGTTGCATCTCGTGGATAGCTCCGTCAATCACCTGGTAAGCTTTGTCGTCGGTGGGATCTACCACGAAGCTGTATTCATCCCGTGTTGAATTATAGGGGGCTCCAATGTTTTCGGGTGGGGCACAGGCGGTGCCCCCCAGGAGCGTGGTTTTGTAGATATCGTAACCGCCCATGCCACCGGGTTGGTTGGAGGCGAAATACACGGTTTGGTTGTCGCCGGCGATGTAGACCGAGATTTCATCGGCCCCATTTGGGATATCCAGCGGCTGCGGATAAGACCATTCCCCATCGGCACTGGGTCGTCGGCTGATGTAGAGGTCGTATTTTTTTCTGGAGGGAATGTAGGCGGAGACAATAAATATTTTTTCGTCGGGGGAGATGGCCATACCATCGGTACCCAGGATATACTGCGTGATATCGAAGCCTCTACTTTTTAGCCGCTCTGCCCAGGAGTTGGGGTAAACCATACTGAACTTAATGTAGTCGCGATAAAGCCCTTTTCGCTTTAGGTCGTCGTCAATGGCTTTCTCCAATCTTAGTTCCAGGTCTCGAAAGAACTGGGTGATATTTCCACCCAGGCCAACGGGTTGGCCCCAATTGGTGCCATTCAGGGCAGCCCGGTAGTAAGGGCCGCCGGAGTATTCCCAGGCGTTGCGCCAACTCTGAAAATAAACGGCCTGCCCATCGGCGGTGACATTGGGTTCATCTTCGCCACTGTAGGTATTGACGCCTCCGGTCAGACACTTCGGATCGCTCCAGCCGTCGCCCTGTTTGACGGCGTACCAAATATCGCCATCGTATTGTGGTCCGTGTCCGTGATAAGATTGGCGGGGACTGGACCAGGGCATACCGCCCCGTTGTGACATGAAAAACAAGTATTTGCCATTGGGCGTAATGGAGAGATTGGTTTCGCGGTAGCGGGAATCCAGATTAGGAATCTTTTGCATGACCTGCGCCGGGCAGACCAGTGGAAGCAGGAGCAAAAAAAATAGATAATGCCATTTTTTCATCTGAAAAGGTTTAGTAAAACACACTTATTTAGAATGAGAAATGTCTCATTAATGTTGTGTAGCCGGGAGAACTTGGGGCTTCCCGCCTCTTTCCCTATAAATTAAATGACTTTGCGCTGATTTTCAAGGGGCTTATCAATCAAAAAGCTCCTTTAATTTTGCTTCCAGGGAAGCTCCCCTGAGGTTCTTGGCTACGATGCGCCCTTCCGGATCAATCAAAATAGTACGGGGGATGGAGCGAATACTGTACTGCTGTGCGACGGCGTTTGACCAGCCTTTGAGATCACTGACGTGACTCCACTTAAGTTGGTCTTTTTCAATGGCGGCCAGCCAGCGTTTTTTGTCGCGGTCCAGGCTTACGCCTAAAATTTCGAAGCCTTTATCCTTATAGACATCGTACATGCGTACGACGTTGGGGTTTTCTCGACGGCAGGGACCACACCAACTGGCCCAGAAATCAATCAGTACGTATTTACCCCGCAGATCGCTCAGGCTTAACTCTTCGCCCTCGGGGGTGAGTTGGGTAAAATCCGGAGCGACCCGTCCCTCTTCGAATTGGGTCAATTGTAGAATCCGCTGTTCGAGTTGGCTGGCTAGTTGTGGGTACTTCTTCTGGTAGGTGTCTACGAATTGTTGCGCATATTTGCCATACAGGCTGTTCTTGTTTTTGTCCAGGGCACGGATCACACCGCTGAGGGCATATTCGTGTGCGCCACTGGGCTGGGGTGTCAATTGCAGGGACTGACTTAAGAACCGGTCTAGTATATCCTTGGGAATATTTACCCCACTGAGTGTTCCGGCGTAATCAAAAAAGGCATCAAAAACCAGCGGTAGGCTATTAAAGGTTTTATCTGAGAAGTCAACGTGACTGAAAAACTCGTTGCCAAAGTATTCTATTTCATTGCGGTAATCTCCCCCGTTGTTGGGGAAAGAAAGGTAAGTATTCAGGGCGAGAATTTTCCCTAAAAAAGGCTGCCTTTGATTTAGAGAGTCGAGCAGTGCCATGCGCTCTTCATCCAGGGCTTTCATATCCTGAATGGCTTTTTGTTTTTCTTCTTCCGTTTGGGCTTTGACCATCTTGGCCATGATCTGGTTATTTTCTCGCTTGTAATCATTCATGTTGTTCTTCAACTGAATGTACTGCCCATTGAATTCAGAACCACTGATCTTACTACGCTGGGCATAATTACAGCTGCCGCTAATCGTAAATTGCTTTTCTGGGCCCACCATAACCGGTACAACCTTATTGGGCGGTATGCCGATGTAAACCATCTTAGGGGCCTCCGTTTTTAGTTCAACCTGGTATTGGTTTTCGCCCTGCAATGAGGCCTGGGCAATCGGATGCAATTGCATGGCTCGAAATTCAAAAGCATATATATCTTCGCCGCAATCTTCCATATTGGCGGTAATGGTGACGTTCTCCTGTGCTATCGCCAGTCCGGTCCACAAAGTCATTAGCAAGAGGATGATCTTTTTCATCTGTATGTAATTTTAGTAAAGTATTGTTTTATAGATAGTTATGTAGTACTTAAGCTTAGGTTGAATTCGAAGGTTAAAGGTTAAAGTCCCAAGGTTAAAGTCATGTCACATTTTAACCTTTACCCTTTTTACTTTATCCTTTTGCCCAGAGCAAATCCCCTATATTCATCC
>Ga0209938_1000101_pt1 | contig 40244 bp, 41 predicted proteins | sample SalPonR2_C_D1_MG_FD_185708 | JGI IMG/M metagenome (GOLD analysis project Ga0209938, IMG submission 185708) | Salt pond soil microbial communities from South San Francisco under conditions of wetland restoration - Salt Pond MetaG R2_C_D1_MG... ... | reverse complement strand
CAGAAAGGGTCGTGAGCCATTCGCTTATAATGGGCGAGGGTGGTATGGTTTCGTTGTCTGTTCTGCTTCGTCCGATGTAGCTGCAATAGTGAAAAGATTCAGATGCCAGAATAGATTCAAGGAACAAGCTGCGGTCCTGCTTTTTAGGACTTCTTTCATAAGGCCTTGGATCTGACGCCATTAAATCGAAATCGGGGTCTTTTGGTTTCCTTGGAAACTCCGATTCATTCAACCCGATTAACGCAATAATTTTGGCTGGGATCGATCGAACCGGTACCATTGAACTGAACGTAACGCCTCGGGTAAAATGTGCGGGTGAGGCAGATTGGTGCTCCAGCTGTTTCCGTACGTGCGACCGCAACATGGAATAAGAGATCTTTCGATCAAGTCCTGCGGTGTCGCTCTCTTCCTGTATCGATTCAACTGCTTGCCGAATTGCAGAATGTTTGTCTTGTAACTCTTTAGCTGAAGAAAAGAAATAATCAATCTCGTCTTCAATTAAAGAGCACCAATTCTTTGGAGTTAGGTGTGATTTTATAGATTGATTAAATTTTTCCAGATGCCCCATCATGTGAGAAAATCGAGACCAAACCTCTTCCATTTCCTGTCCCTGGATGTCACCGAACCGCAGTTCTGCTCCATCCTCAAAGAGATTGGCTGCCTCGCCGTACACAATGCCACTCCATCCCCTTCGCAAGGCTGACTGCCATGTTTGAGACGTACTGGCAGGCTGTTCTTCTTGTCTTCTGTGTTCAGAGCTTAATCCCCAGATAACGTTATTCTCCACGAGCCACAGCTTTAACCGTCTTAATGAAGATTTACTAATTCCAATCGATTCATATACTGAAGGCTCCATAAGGAAATCCATCACATCAGAAAACTTGTACCGTGAATCGATGAGATCCAGGAGCTGTAAAAATGATCGCGTGGTTGATTCCGACGTAATTCGCCTGTAGTCTACATGATACGGGATGGTGGGCGTTCCCTTCTGTTCAGTCCCAAAAACAGCATGAATCAGCGGCTTATACGAGTCTATATCCGGCGTCACAACAAGCACATCATCAGGGTTAAGTTCCTGATCCTCTTCAAACCGTCGCAAGAGAAATTGATGAAGCACTTCGATTTCTCTCAATTGCGTATGGCAGGAATGAATTTCGATTCCTGTAATTTCCTGTTTGATGTTTTTTGGAACGGATTTATCAAAAGTGACGGAATTCTGCAGATGCTTGAGCGTTGACGTGCCTGTGGCACCGTCATCAAATGAATTGATAGTTTCAGCATCCAACGACTCCATCAAAACTTCCTGCCCTCTGGCTTCTTCACCGAAGGCACTCAGCAGGGAATTCTGAAAATTCTCCTCTACATTTTTAGTTACAGCTGTCTGATACAAAACGAGATCCTGGTGTTTTGAAGCCGCCTGAGCCATTCTCAAAACCGGACTTGGTAATAATCCGGTATTGAAAAACAATAGTGCATGCTCGACAGGAACATTACCTTCTTCTATCGCCTCAGTTGTTTCTGACATCAACTGGGCTTTATTCGGGAATCCAACCCCCTTCTCCCTGACGAGTCGTTTTTTCTCAAGCAGATTCCACAGGTCGGCCTGCCACTTTTCATCTGCGCTGTTTCCCACAATACCTTTTTGCCATTCCAGTATCATTTCTGGCCTGTAAACAATGTACTGATCAAACACGGAGGATACCTTTTTTGAGAGCTGCATCACCGCACGGTCCTTTACTTCTGATGGTTGAGCAGAAACATATCGTTCAAGGCGGGGAAACGACTTCCGAAGACTATCATCCATCATGATGTCATAAATTGACCATGCCAGCGGGCCAGGATCACTTGAGAGTAAATCCGGGAGCTCAGGGTAAAGCTGCCTGATCATCCTGAACTGCCATTCAGCTGGCAAAATAAACTCAAAATTGGCTACGATCGGATTGATTTCTGCCAAAAAGAGCTTAAGCCATCGTGCTGTATCTCTGTTTGGAACAACAATTACTGTTGAAACCAATGGGTCTTTCGGAGCATATCCATGAATATCCTTTGAAAGATGCGTTGCCAGGGTTTTGAGTTTGTTGCTTCGATGAACGCGAATCATATTTGGCGTCTCTTTTTAGGTTATCAGATGATACTGAATTCAGTGGCATTACTAAAGTATGAATCAGGGGTGACACATTGTGTCATGGCATAAGAGGATGCGTAAATTTTGTGTCAACTTTGATAATTACTACTCTATTAGTATAATCTATTCTATAAATCGCATACACCTGAGTTTGTTCTGTTGCTTATGAAAAAACTATTCTTGTTAAACATACTTCTATTTATAACCTTTTGCTCCAGCCATGGCAACACCACAGTTAGTGGAACAATACTAAGCGTTACTGGCGAACCAATGCCTGTTTCTTCAATTGATGTATCTGCAACTGGGCCTACAAATATTTTCACCCTGCCCGATAAAGTTTACGCCGATAAGAATGGGAGTTTTTCAGTCACATTCGAGAATCCGGGAATTTATACGCTTAGCGTTCGTGGTGTCTTTCATAAATCTGTTCGAGTTCCAATCATGATTTATGATCAGGATAAGATTGAGCTTGACATATTCCTGCTCCCCCATTCATACAATAATGGAGAGTATTTTGATCAGCAGGTGTACCTGAAATGGATTCGCGCCTACGGAAATTTTAACGGGTACGATTTCTTTTCAGGTGAAATTTTCAGGGCAAATAAGGATGGATCGATATCAGCTTTTATCAAAACAGATCTTGATACAATCAGATATCAGATACGCGGACTCACCAGAGGTGCTACGGTATTACCAGGTGCAGATGAATATTCAACACTTGGTTCTGATTTTGAAGCAGTAATTTATAATAAGTCAGACACCGATTCTATAGAACTACGTTTTAATCCTAATCAGAAACAGCCTTATTCCCGTGTCTTACCAGAAGCTCCGGTTTCGTGGCAGGTGTCACTCGCTGCTTTTGTTCATTTCCATAATGACAATGACAAATACTGGTCACTTTCACTGGAAAGGACACATTCAAAACGTCTGATATACTATACCTTATCCTCAGCTAAAGATTCTGGCATTCCTCCCGCTGAAATAAAAAAAGCTATGTTAAGAAGCTATGGATTTCATTCTTCAAGCCAGATGTCGGCTTTTCGCGATTCAGTTTTATCGGCTCTTGAAATTAAAGATTTGCATCCAAAGCAGAGATCAGCATTGTTAATCTCATATTTGGGCTCAATTCAGCAGCAGCGGACCCGCGAAAGATACCTTCAAAGTATCGGACAGGAGCTGTCTGATTTAAAAATCCATTATGATGTATTTGATGAAATTTTTAGGACAGTGGATCCAAGAAACCCTGTGTGGGCACTAAATGACGAGGCACCGCTTATGCTGCTTCTGGAAACCAATTATTCAGATGAAGCAGTTTCATACGCAGAACAGATGATTCTTAATCATGCGGATGGCATGGTTGTACGACATCTTGTTCTGAGTTTAATTGAGAGATTTGCCAACGATTACGAAAAAGTAACTGAGATGCCTTATTACAGCTTAATTGTTAATCGTTATGGAGAAAGACATCTTGCCAGGCGCGCCGTTCTGACATTTCAACAGTCAAATAATAACCGTTAACGTCATCAGCAGCGATCTGAATTATTATCAGTTTTCCATTGAGGCAAGATGCTTACGTAAAGCCTGCTCAACTACTGATGAATAACTCAGTTTGTTTTGATCAGCAAATGACTTGAGATCTGCCAGCGTCTCAACATTGATATAATAACTTGCGATTTTTTTCTCACCTGAAATATGTGCTTCTTCAACCGGCGAAGTTTTCTCAGATCCTTTTACTGCCTCCTCCATTTCAATGGCTGTATCGGCCGCTTCTTTGACAGCTTTTTCTGTATCTCTGAATTCTGCTACTATAGCTTTGGCTTTTACCTTTGCCTCAGCTTCCGCTCTTGCTTTCGCTTCCTCTGCTTTCCTTACAACTTTTTCAGAGAATGAGTCCACAAGCTGCATTCCGCTGGAACTGTCAATATATTTAAATATTGATGATACACATTGTGTGCCTCTGGGCCTGTGATCTTCAACAAAATCAAACTGTGAGTCATCGCCTTTAGGTTCACTTAAAGGTGAATTCAAAAAACTTTTTTTAACACCCATAATTTAGTATCCGTTTCTGATCTCTTTGGCAAGATTCATATAGTCTTGAGCACCGTAGCTTTCGCTATCGTACTCAAATATGGTCTTGTGATGACTTGGAGCTTCTGCGAGTGCAATATTATCTCTAATAAGCGTTTTGAATACTTTTGAACCAAAATGCTCTCTTATATGGCCGACAACTTCCCGATTGAGGTTTTTACGTTTATCAAATAATGTACATACAATACCTTCAACCTTCAGATCGGGATTAAGCCTCTTCTGAACAATTTTGATGAGATCCATAAGCTTTGATAAACCGTGCAATGCCAGGTATTCCGATTGCAATACGATTACCAATTCATCCGCAGCTGTAAAAGCATTAAGCGTCAGTAAGCCTAAGTTCGGAGGGCAATCGAGCAGAATAAAGTCATAATCATTTTCTACCTCTTTCAGGGCAGAACGTAATATCTGCTCTCTTGCAGGTTCATTCACAAGTTCCATTTCCGCAGCCGATAATTCGATTGAAGCAGGCAGTAAGTCAAAGTCGCTATGTGGCATTACCACCTCACTGACAGGTAATTCACCTTTCAAAACATGATATATGTTTCGCTTCATTTTTGAAGAGTGAATCTTAAGTGAATAGGTAAGATTGGCTTGAGGGTCCATATCTACAAGCAATACCTTATAGCCAATTTTACTTAGCCCGGCACCGGTATTAATGGTTGTTGTAGTTTTACCAACTCCACCTTTTTGATTTGTAAATGCGATTTTTCTCATGAGATTTTTGACGCTTTATTTTATAGTAGAAATAATCAGAAGGCCTTCGTGTCGTGAATGTTAAATTTTTCTAATATTTAAGAGCTTCTAACTTTTGTTTTCCTTTTATCGGCACAAATCGAAATAATCTTCAATTTAAATTGTCATCTTTCTGCATATTAAATAAACACTGGGATTTTCAATCTTGAATCAGCCCCTATCCCCTTCTGGAATAGGTTTCTAATGAAATTCTAATCAATCACGCACCAGGTTTTATCACTTCAGAAAAGAGTTATGCTGTGAATCTTTTTTACGATATCTTAAAAATGGTTTTTACATGTAGTAACCTGATCAAAAATCGAAAACTTCATCCTAAACTAAACTCAAAAATGCCAGATAATTTGCCCCCTATGAGATTTTTCAGCCGAAAGCTAATCAAACCAACAGATTTGAATGCACACGGTACACTCTTTGGCGGATCTGTTTTGGCATGGATAGATGAGGAGGCCGCTATTTATGTAACGTGTCAGCTAGGAAAAGGCAATATCGTTACAAAATTCATGTCTGAAATAGACTTTGTAAGCTCCGCGAAACTTGGAGATATCATTGAAATAGGAATGGAAACCGTTAAATTCGGTAAATCCTCCATTACTGTGCGATGTCTCGTTCGCGAAAAATTTAATCATGAAACTATCATCAGTATCGACAAAATTGTATTTGTTCATATGGATAAACATGGGAATCCGACTCCGCATAATATACTTGAACCTGCAAACGAATAATTATGAGCACCAACAAAGGTCCAATCGATTTTCAAATCATCAAAGACATGCTTTACAATGATGATGCCTATGTAAAAGAATTTTGTGATGCATCGGTCATTTCATTTTCTGAGTTCAAATCAAATTTCAGAAGAAATCTGATGGATGAAGATCTCGAAACACTTCGTCGAACGGGTCATAAGATCAAACCAGTAGCAAAAATGCTAAAGCTTGATCCCCTGCTTGAAATCTATGAGAAATCAAAACTACTGCTGATGGAAGGGGGCGATATGGATCTCAAAGAAGAATATGCGAAAGAGATGGACTCATATTGCGATGAAATATTAAATCAACTCCATCAAAGAGCAAATTAAAGGAATTTCTACAGCAGCCTATTAAGTACCAGGAGGCTACAAAGCCTATTTGAGCGAAAAAATCATTTAAGAACACTAATTATGAAAATTTTAGTTACTGGTGGAGCGGGTTTTATTGGGAGCCACACTATTCTTGAGCTTCTTAATGCCGGACATGACGTCATCGTAATGGACAACCTGTTAAACAGCAAAATTACATCTTTGGAGCGTGTTGAAGATCTGACAGGTCAATCCGTTTCTTTTGAAAAGCTTGATCTTCTAAACATTGAAGGAATGGATGAACTTTTCAAGTCTCACTCTATAGATGCAGTTATCCATTTTGCAGGTTTGAAAGCGGTGGGAGAGTCTGTTGAAAAACCACTCTATTATTATGAAAATAATGTCACCGGTACAGTGAATCTTTGCAAAGTGATGGATAAATACGGTGTCAAAAGGTTGGTCTTCAGCTCATCTGCTACAGTTTATGGGAATCCTTCAGAGTCTCCTATTAAAGAAACTTCAGAATTATCTGCTACAAATCCATATGGACAGACTAAGCTAACTATTGAGCATATTTTCAGGGATCTGTGTGTGTCCGATCCAGAATGGAAAGTGTCACTTCTTAGATACTTTAATCCTGTCGGTGCTCACGAGAGTGGCAGAATTGGTGAAGACCCGACAGGAATCCCAAATAATCTAATGCCATATGTCACACAAGTAGCAGTAGGTAAGAGAAAACGTCTATCGGTATTTGGCAGCGACTACCCCACTCATGACGGGACCGGTGTCCGTGATTATATACATGTTACTGATCTGGCAAAAGGTCATTTGAAAGCTCTTGAGCATTTGGAGCAAGAATCCGGAGCTGAGGCTTACAATCTCGGGACCGGCCAAGGTTCGAGTGTTCTGGATGTGATTAAAACATTTGAAAAAGTAACAGGCAAAAATATCCCATACGAATTAACAGATCGTCGTCCCGGTGATGCAGCTGTTTGCTATGCAGATGCTGAAAAGGCCAAGAACGTTTTAGGCTGGGAAACAGAAAATAATCTCGAAGATATGTGCCGCGATGCATGGAACTGGCAAATGAAAAATCCCGATGGCTACGCTTAAGCCTTTTATTGACAAAACATTAGAAATATTTTTTTCTGTAAGGGCTATTAAGTAAACGTATCATACATAGCCAGGCAGTTTAAATTTATTTTTAAGTCATTTATTACTAGTGTTCAGTCAATGGAAAAGTGTCGGGGTAGTCATCGGATGAGTCAATTATTTATTACTTCATCAGACTCAAATGTGCTTAGTTTTTCAAAAAAACTCATCCGATGACTTTCATGCTTTATCCGACAGTTCAAACTTGACTTAACACTAGTTCCAATAACAGTCACGATGTTACAAAGCTTATCAATGAGCTTGAATCAGATGGAACAGAAGCATACAATAAATTATTTCCGCTGATTTATAATGAACTGAAAGATATTGCTTCAATTCAGATCTCATCCGAGAGAAATGATCTTTCCCCGAAACAGAACGGACCTCGTTCATGATGTTTACATCAAATGGCTAAATCAGGAAAAGTTGGAATGCAATAGCCGTAAGCATCTCATAAGACTTGCATCGAAAGCAATGCACCAAATTCTTGTAGATTGTGCAAGGAAAAAACTTGCTGAAAAACGTGGCAATGGCGCTGTAAAAATTGAGTATGACGACGAACGATTCTACATAGAAGAAGCAGAACAATTTCTAGAACTCAATGAAGCCTGTAATGAGTTGCGCAAAATTGATGAGCGGCTCTTTGAAATAGTCCAGCTAAATATTTCAGTGGTTTATCCGTACAGCAGGTAGCTGATACTTTAAATGTGTCGAAAAGCACTATAAACCGAGATTGGAAAAAAGCAAAAACCCTCTTATTCATGAAGCTCAATTAACTACAGAGCTCATAAATATGTGCTTATTTGGCTTTCTGTTTCACTTCTATTCCCAATTCATCTATGAAATTGCTCTATTTTTTAGTGCACTGTAAATGCCTGATCAGGTTCCATTGATAGAACAGATTCCGCCATAAGATCGATTAGCTGCTCCAGGTCTTTCAATGATGCTGTTTCAACCGGTGAGTGCATATATCTTATAGGTACAGAAACCAACGCACTCGGAATACCTGTACGCTGATAAAATATACTGTCAGTATCGGTTCCGGTTCTGACACTTGTTGCCTCGTGTTGAATATTGATTTTATGTTTTTTGGCGGTGCTTTCCAGCAGTTCTACCAGTTTAGGATGGTTCGCGCCCCCATGCTGCACACTCGGTCCATCGCCAAGTTTTACCTGCCCATGTTCTTTTTGGTCAATTCCGGGCGAATCCGTTGCATGAGTTACATCAGTGACTATTGCTGCATCGGGCATATGTCTATAACTCATCATCCGGGCACCGAAGCCACCCACTTCCTCCTGTACCGAATTAAGCGCAATTACATTTACTGCCAGGTTCTTTTTATTGTCACTGATCTTCTTCATGGCCTGAGCAATGGCAAAACCACCTATCCGGTTATCTAATGCACGGGCTGATATGATATCATCATTTAGATACTCCAGATCTTCTGCATATGTCACGGGGTCTCCAATTTGAATCGCCTCAGCAGCTTCTTCCTTACTGGATGCACCGATATCCACGTATATATCTTTCCACGCCGGCTCTTTTCCGCCTCCGTTCTTTTTATCTTGAAGATGGATTGCCGTATTGCCGGTCACTCCGCTAATTTTTCCGTTTTTCCCATGAATATATACCCGCTTTGCCCTGGCTATCGTCGAATCACTACCTCCCAGCTTATTCAGATAAATAAATCCATCCTCTGAAATGAATTGTACAACCATTCCAATTTCATCAGCATGAGCCTCAAGCATAACTGTCATTACATCAGAACTGGTATTTATTTTGGCAATTGCCGACCCATAAGCATCTGCTTCAACCTTATTTGTAAACTGTGAAATGTAATCCATCCACACCTTTTGGCCCTCTGATTCATATCCTGTTGGGCTTGGAGTGATAAGCAGATCTTCTAGAAATTTGGATGATGAGCTATCTAACATAAATGATTTTCTGTAGGTTGTTTTTTAATTATCAAATGTCTGAGAATGCATAACCAGCGGAACGCTAATATCGGTCATTATGGTCACAAATTAAAGACAGCCTTGGTCAGAATATTGTGGATCATCTCTTAAATCTAAATTTAGAAAGTTGTATGTTCAGATCACAATTCAGTAAACATATCAAACTTTATGAGGTTGAGCTACAAACGTCACGATTTTTTTCACGAAACCACAATCAATATACGATTCAGGGATCTCGATCCTTTAAGGCACGTAAATAATGCCGTTTTCAATACTTATTTTGAAGAAGCCAGGATTCAGTTCATTAAGGTTGTGCCGGAACTCCGTGAATCCATGAATCAGGGTTATAGCTTTGTGCTTGCACATCTTGACTTAAAGTATATCCAGCCTGTTGAATATGGTGAATCTTTGGTAATTGGAAGTTCACTAAAATCTATCGGAAATAGTAGTGTGATAGGTATTCAGGGATTATTTACAGAAGGTGATACGCTTAAAGCAGTTGCTAATACAACCGGTGTCTGGTATGACGTAAAAAGTAAAAAGCCTGCCCGGCTGCCTGATATAAAAGATAAAGATCAATATCTGTTTAAGGGATCGAAAAATGGATAAAAGCAGCCAGTATAAAATTTTCAGTGACCCTATTCATGGCTTCATAACTGTTCCTAAGGGTATCATTTTACGTTTGATTGATCACCCGTACGTGCAGAGACTACGGCGTATACGACAGCTGGGTCTTGGGTATCTTGTTTTCCCTGCAGCCGAGCACTCTCGTTTCTCCCACGCATTGGGTGCACTTGAGTTATGTCAGCGTGTATTAAGAAATATCAAAGAGAAAGATACGACTATAAGTGATGCCGAGATCACCAGCACTCTGATTGCAATTTTACTTCATGATGTTGGCCATGGTCCTTTTTCCCACTCACTCGAACATACGCTTATAAATGACTTCAACCATGAGCAGATGAGCCTGAAGATAATGCAGGAACTGAATAAGCAGTTTGAGGGAGAACTTGAAACCACGATACAGATATTTACAGATCAATATCCTAAGAAGTTTCTTCATCAGCTTATCTCATCACAACTTGATATAGACCGGCTGGATTACCTTAAGCGTGATAGCTTCTTTACAGGTGTATCTGAAGGCTCCGTAGGCATTAATCGAATCCTGAAAACAATGCGAGTTTTCAATGGAAATGTAGTCATCGAAAAAAAGGGTATCTATGCCATAGAAAACTATATCCTTTCAAGACGGCTAATGTATATGCAGGTTTATCTGCATAAAACAGTACTAAGCGCTGATTCACTTTTAAAGAATATATTCAAACGTGTTGAGTATCTGATTGATAACGGAGAAAAAGTAGACACACCTTCGAAACATCTGGGATATTTTGTGTCTAACAAACCATCAGCAAAAAAAGCCATCTCTGATACAACTATGGTTCATTACATGGCCCTCGATGATCACGATGTTATGATCTGTATAAAGAACTGGGCTGAATCTGGCGAACCCATCCTGAAAGATCTTTCCTATCGTTTTATAAACCGGGACCTCTACAGAACTACTTTTTTGTCCGAAAAGGAAATTGCGGGTAAACTGAACAGCATAAAAAAGCAGACGCGGGCTTATCTTAAGAAAAGAGGTCTGCCGCATGATGATCACTCAGCTTCTTACTATTATGATGTGGACAAAAGCTTTAGTGAGGCATATAAATATCAAAGTGAAAGTATCTGGATACTGGAGGGGAAAAAGAAAGCGATTGAGTTTTCAAAAGCAGCCGATACCCGACACATTATTGCTCTTACTCAGCCGGTAGTTAAACCGTATATCGTTCACCTGAAAGATGTGAATTGCTAACATCGCTTGAAAGATGGGTGTAGCTATTTATTCTCATGCTGGACTTCAATGCCTAATCTACTCAGAAGATCTTCTTCTTTAAATGGTTTCTGCATCAGGTCATCAAAACCGACATTCTTTAGCTCTTCTTTAGAATATCTTTGAGTAGCTGTAACCGCAATAATTTTAGAATCAGCATCAGGCTTTCCCTTTGCCCTGATTGCCTTTACAGTTTCAATACCGTCCATCACCGGCATACTAAGATCCATTAGTATTGTATCTGCATTCCAGGATTCCAAAATATTCATCGCCGCTTCGCCATTTGAAGCTTCCTGAACTTCAAGTCCGTAACGCTTCAGCATTAGTTTTAAAAGCGTTCTATTGATAGAAACGTCATCTACCACCAGAATTTTTTTAACGGCATTGTTTGATGAATATGTTTCTTCAGCATTCTCTTCTTCCTCTTCTGAACCTACAAGATTGCTGATTTTTTCATCCAGCTCTTTTGAGTGATAAATAATATTGTCAAGTAGCTGGCCTTGATCTGGTGTCAGATCCTGGTCTTTTTTCAGAAGATCTGAAAAACCTAAGACAGCGTGCAATGGTGTTTTTAATTCGTGCGATAAATCATAATCGAGCACATTTTCGTGTCTTTTGATATCAGGCAGTATTTTTAAAAATCGTCCAACAATTTGTTGATCATCATCTGTTACGGTAAAGTACTTTACAAGATATGATATGCCATCATCTCCATGAACAGACACTACTGATGAGTTCTCTTCGCTAAAAGATCGATCAAGTTTTTTTAGCTGGTGTATTTCAGCAATATTTCTGCCGACGAGAGGCAGTTCATCGGCATTAAAAAGGGCTTCAAACCCAAAATTAACATATCGAATGAAACCATCTGCATCTAATATTGCACTGCTGGTTCCTGAGTGATCAAGAATTGATTTTAAAAAACTGGCTTGCTCGTCTTCAGTAAGGTGACTATCCTCGATAGTATTTTCCCGACTCACACTCATTAAAATTGTAAGTGACAGTGCTATAAATAGTTGCAGGAGCACTAGTTGAACCGGCCAGCCAATAAAAGAGATCACATCTAAAATGAAAAAATAAGACAAGTCGCCTACCAAAGTCTATGATTACAGAAATTATCTTCCGTAACATACAGGCTTTGAGAGGTGTTTTCAGTTAGTCTTTTTTAATTGTATAACCAAAAGAGCTTTAAGGACTTTGCGACTTTTTGCGACTGTATTTCACAAAGGATAATTCATCATGGTCTTCCCTTGAAATTTCAATCCAGACCTCTCCGATTTGATCTCTGTACTCCGGAAAAAAAGTGTCCCCGTCATAAGAATTATGAATCTCAGTTATAATAAGCTCATCGGCCAGATCCATCGTCTGTCTGTATATGTCGCCCCCACCTATAATGAAAACCTTTTCGTATTCACTATCTCTGAGATAGTTGTGAGCTTCTGGTATAGACTCAAATGTTTTTACATGGCTGTAACTTTTAGAACGTGTCAGCACTAAAGCTTCACGTCCGGGTAACGGTTTTTCATTAAGCTCTTCGAATACTATCCTGCCCATTAGCAGCGGATAACCCAATGTCGTCTTTTTAAAAAATTTCAAATCTTCTTTGTAGTGCCAGGGCAAACTTCCATTCTTGCCTATAACCAGATTGGGATCATGGGCTGCGATGATAATAAGTTTCATACGGCAACCGGAAATTTTATTGAATCATGGGGATTATAATTTTTCAGCTTAAAGTCCTCATATTCAAGGTCGTCTATTGGTTTATCTGCTATTTCCAGTTGTGGGAGTGCTGTTGGTTTACGCTTTAATTGTTCTTTAAGCCCGTCAACGTGATTTTCATAAATATGGGCATCCACAATTGTATGAGCAAATATACCCGGCTCTAAATCGGTTTCTTGTGCAATTGTCATCGTTAATGCAGAGTAACAGGCAAGATTAAATGGTATTCCAAGAGCAATATCCCCTGAACGCTGTGTAAGATGGCAGTTTAATCTTCCATTTGAGACATTAAAAATGTACATCACATGGCAAGGTGGTAGTCGCATCTCATCAAGTACACCGGGATGCCAGGCACTCACCACTATACGCCTGCTGTTCGGGTTTGTTTTAAGCATATTGATCGCTCTCTGAACCTGGTCAAACTCATCGTAGGACCACTGCGTATTTTCTGCTTCTCCTTTCCCGGGATATGAAAAACCATCTGATGATTTCAGATTGGGAAAACGTCGCCATAGCGTTGGATAGATGGGGCCCACATATCCATCTTCATCAGCCCATGCATCCCAGATATGACAATCTTTTTCATCACGCAGCCACCGAATATGATCTTCACCCCGCAAATACCATAGAAGCTCAAGTATAACTGACCGAAAATAGACTTTTTTTGTTGTAAGAAGTGGAAATCCTTCTGAAAGATCCACTTTATAAAACTCTGAAAAATTAGAATAGGTGTCTGTTCCGGTTCTATTTTCTTTCCTTACACCGTTTTTAAGTACGCTTTTTACAAGGTCGTGATATTGTTTCATGGTTCAAATCAAACTTAAAGTAAAGTTCCGCTGAGTAAAAGTATTGCAATTGAAAAGTAAATGATAATTCCGGTAACATCCACCAATGTAGCTACAAAAGGGGCAGATGTTACTGCAGGGTCGAGATTGAATTTTGTTAATATAAATGGCAGCATAGATCCGCTTAGGTTTCCAAATAAGATCACACCAAGCAAACTTAGTCCTATGGTAAGTGAAGTTAACGCAAGGGTCGCGTTGATTACTTCTCCCTGTAAAATGCCCCATCCAAAAGTGATCGCGACACCAATTACACCAATAACGCTACCCAGCATTAAACCTGACATTACTTCCCGTTTTAAAATCTTTGGCCATTCTGAGGAATCGATGTCATCGGTAGCAAGAGCCCTTATTATAAGTGTGGCAGCTTGTGAACCGGAATTACCCCCACTAGATATTATCATAGGAATAAAAACAGAAAGCAGAACAGCACTGGCCAATATGGATTCATATGAACTCATAGCCGTTACCGTCAACATTTGCCCAATAAAAAGTAATATTAACCACCGAACCCTTTTTTTAAACATACTGAATACGGTAGTTTGAGAGTAATAATCGTCTAAAACATCCATACCAGCCATTTTCTGCATATCCTCGGTCGTTTCTTCTTCGGCAACATCAATTATATCATCCGCGGTAACTATACCAACCAGCACACCGTCTGAATCTACTACAGGAAGAGCAACTCGGTCGTATTTTGCAAGCATTTTTACAGCTTCTTCCTGGTCATCATAAGCTGACAAAGCCTCATATGAATAGTCCATCAGAGAAAAAATTTGATCGTCCTGATCAGCTAAAATAAGATGAGTAATTCTAAGGTCGTCGATAAGATGTTCTTTATCATCAACTACATAAATTACGTTGATGGTTTCAGCCGTTTCTCCATATTTACGTATGTGTTTCATGCTTTGTTTAATTGTCCATTCAGACTTCACCTTCACATACCTTGGTGTCATCAAACGACCAACACTTTCTTCTGGATAGCCCAGCAACTTTTTGAGCTGTTCTTTATTTTCCCTGTCAATAGAATTCATTACCCGTTGGGTGAGGTGGCCGGGAAGTTCTTCTAGTATGGAAACCTGCTCATCTGGCTCAAGGTTTACCATTACATCGCTAAGCTGCTGTTTGTTAAAAAGCTCAAGCAGTTCTATTCCTTTTGTAGATGGCATTTCAGCAAACACATCAGCAGCTACAGGTTTTTTTAGCAGCCTGAATACCACTATGGCTATATCACCAGGAAGTTCGAGCAACAAATCAGCGATATCTGCGGGGGGAAGGTCATTCAACACCTCTTTGAGAGCTCCCCAATTTTTGGAAGCGATAAGCTCTTCGAATTCCGGTTTTATGAGTTGAACAAACATGATAAATTACTTGTTAAAACCTTAATGTTCAGTGTAAGAATCGGGGATAAACCATCAATAAACTAGTTTAGAAATGGGTATTTATTTAAAGTTTCTTAGCCATTTAATTCTTTAAGAGCTTTTTCAGCGGCAATTTGCTCCGCGTCTTTCTTACTTCTCCCTTTTCCTTTCGATTTAAATTCACCTGAAAGAAAAACTGCAACTGTAAATATTTTATCGTGGGCAGGACCTTCTTCATCTATCACTTTATATTCGGGGAGCGGCTGATTCAAAGCCTGCAGATACTCCATCAGAGAGCTTTTATAATTATCAGCCTTCTTCTCCATCGATTCCAGGTCGATATGCCTTTTGAGAAGATTTTCAACAAATGAGAAAGTAAATGTATATCCTTTGGTTAGATATACGGCTGCTATCATGGCTTCAAACAGATCTGCCAGTACACTTTTAGAAACGTTTATTCCCTGTCCAGAGGCTCTTTCCCCGACCTCCATTACCTCATTTATTTGCATTTGTTTTGCAAGATGAGCGAGAGTTTTTCCTCTGACAATTTTCGCGCGGAGTTTTGTGAGAAACCCCTCGTCTGCAACCGGGTATTTCTCAAATACTATTTCAGTTACAATGAGATCTAATACGGCATCCCCCAGAAACTCAAGACGCTCATACGTATCATGTGCCTGAACTTTTTTTCCATCAATAATAGATCGATGCCTGAGAGCTCTTAAATATACACCTTTATGCTCGTTAGGTATAGAAAAGCCAAGTATGGTTTCGAGCCTTGAAATGCGGGAAGTTGATTCGTGAAATTGATCTTCTGAAGATGCAAACCACTTCTTTAACCTTCCCAGCATCTGCTAATCATCGAATTTTTTAAAGATAAGAGTCGTATTGTGTCCACCAAAACCAAATGCGTTGTTCATAGCGTATTTAACATCTCTCGCTACTGATTCATTGGGCGTGTAGTTGAGATCACACTCAGGATCCGGAGATTCCTGGTTGATTGTCGGCGGTATAATACCGTGGTATGTGGTAAGCAAGGCTGCTATTGATTCAGCTGCACCCGCTGCTCCCAGCATGTGACCTGTCATCGATTTAGTGGAATTCAAATTGATGTCGTAGGCATGATCACCAAATACTTTTTTTATCGTATTCGACTCAGCAAGATCCCCCAATGGGGTTGAAGTTCCGTGCATATTGATATGGTCAACATCTTCAGGTTTGATCCCTGCCATGTCGAGCGCACCATTTAATGCAAGAGTAACACCATTCCCTTCGGGATCCGGTGCTGTAATATGATGGGCATCAGCTGAAAAGCCATAACCCACTATTTCTCCGTAAATACGAGCACCGCGTTCGACAGCTGAATCGAGAGATTCGATAAACATTATCGCCGCGCCTTCACCCAGCACAAAGCCGTCCCTGTCCTTATCGAAAGGCCGGGATGCTTTAGCAGGCTCATCATTACGTCTTGAGAGTGCTTTCATAGAACTGAATCCGGAAACACCTATCGGCCAAACCGGAGCTTCGGTTCCGCCGCATACGGCCATATCAGATTGGCCATATTTAATGCTATCGTAAGCAAGGCCTATATTCTGAGATCCGGTAGCACAGGCAGAGACTGCGCAATAATTTGCGCCGCGAAACCCGTACTTTATAGATATATGTCCGGCAGGCATATCGGGAATCAACATCGGAATAAAAAATGGATTGACTCCCCGCGGTCCGTGCTCATGATGAGATATCGACTGGTCGTAAAACGTTTTCATCCCACCTATCCCTGTACCAACAATTACGGCTACCTTGTCCTTGTTGATTGTATCAAGGTCGATACCGCTATCTGCGATAGCTTCATCGGCAGTTATGAGAGCATACTGTGATACATTATCAAGTCTGCGGGCTTCTTTACGCTCGAAGTAATTACTTGAGTCGTAATTTTCAATTTGCCCGGCAAACTTAGTAGGATAATCAGATGTGTCGAAGTGTTCGATAGTCCGAACCCCGCTTTTTCCTGAGACTAGCCCATTCCAAAAGTCAGGAGCGGTATTTCCTACCGGTGTCAACGCTCCGATACCTGTAACTACTACTCTACGTCCAGTCATTATATCTGAGTGTTCAGCTTATGATTTTTCTTGAAGATAAGTTACTGCATCGCCAACAGTAGCAATGTTTTCAGCATCCTCATCCGGAATACTTAAATCAAATTCTTTTTCAAATTCCATGATCAGCTCAACGGTATCAAGAGAATCTGCACCGAGGTCGTTAGTAAAGTTAGCCTCAGCGACTACTTCTGATTCATCAACGCCCAGTTTGTCTACAATAATTGCTTTTACTTTTGATTCTACGTCTTGTGACATTACGATCTGTGTTTTATTAGTGTTAGTTGTAAGTAATTTGTGTCGCTATAATACAACATCTAATCGAAAAATAACACGCCTTACGTTATTGATTATTAGATATTCAAATACGGTGCTACATCGCCATTCCGCCATCTACCCGGATTACCTCTCCGGTGATGTAGCTGCTAAGGTCAGATGCCAGAAATGCAACCACATTTGCTACTTCTTCAGGGTTTCCTGCTCTGCCAAGCGGTGTTTCACTTTTAATTGATTCCAATACTTTTTCATCAAGCTTGCCCGTCATGTCAGTGAGAATATATCCCGGTGCAACTACATTGGCGCGGATATTACGGCTGGCAAGCTCTTTTGCAAATGACTTGGTAAACCCAATCATTCCCGCTTTTGAGGCGGAGTAGTTGCTTTGTCCGGCATTTCCGGAAATTCCAACGATAGATCCTATATTCACAATGGAACCACCTCTTGCTCTCATCATTGGCTTTGTAGCTGCTTTCGAATAGTTAAAAATACTTTTCAAATTAGTATTTATGACGTCATCCCACTGTTGCTCATTCATTCGAAGGATCAAATTATCGCGCGTTATTCCTGCGTTATTTACTAACACGTCAAGCGATCCCCATTCATTTACTACTGATGCTATTACTTCTTCTGCTTTAGAAAAATCAACCGCATCAGCCTGGTATTCTTTTCCTTTAACTCCATGCTCTTCAATAGCTTTAACAGCTTCTTTGGCTGCATCTGAAGAACTTGCATACGTAATAGCAACATTAGCTCCAAGAGAGGCAAAGTGTTCTGCAATAACACGGCCAATTCCGCGACTTCCGCCGGTGACCAAACAATTTTTTCCTTTTAAATCCATATTACTGACGCCCTGATATATTTGCGTTAGATAGTGTTCGTTTCACGAGCCCTTGCAGTACTTTCCCCGGGCCAATCTCTAAAAAATCCGTAATTCCGTTTTCATCCATATTCCGTAATGTCTGAGTCCATCTTACAGGAGATGTCAGCTGTGCGATAAGATTTTCTTTCACAACGGACGCATCCTTTGTTGGTTCCGCTGTAGCATTGCTATATAAAGGACAATCCGGATCATTAAATGAAATCTCTTCAAGCCGCTTCTGCAATCCTTCGAGCGCGGGCTTCATCAAAGGAGAATGAAATGCCCCACTTACAGGTAGAATTTTAGCCAGCCTGCACCCTTTCTCTTTTGCAATATCTACTGCTTTTTTCACGGCATCAACATCACCGGAAATTACAAGCTGCCCGGGGCAATTATAGTTAGCTGCTACTACGGGTTTTTGAATTTCTTCTGTTGCTTCTTCACATATAGAATCCACAACATCGTCGTCCATCCCAATAATAGCTGCCATGCCGCCCGGATGAACTTCTCCTGCCTCCTGCATAAGGTTACCACGTAAATCCACCAGATCCAATGCGGTTTCAAAATCGATCACACCGGATGCAACAAGGGCTGAAAATTCTCCAAGACTATGCCCTGCTACCGCGTCTGGTTTTTCATCAATCTGCATGAAGAGAGCAACAGAGTGTAGAAATATTGCCGGTTGGGTATGTTTTGTCTGCATCAGTTTGTCTGATGGTCCCTCAAACATAATATCTGTCAGGGAATAACCAAGCTGATCATTGGCCTTTAAAAAAAGCTTTTTTATGTCGCTATCGGTATCGAAATGCTCTTTTGCCATTCCAACAGATTGCGAACCTTGTCCGGGAAAAATAAATGCCTTCATTACATTGACCATTTTAAATAGATTGATCCCCACGTCAAACCACCGCCAAAAGCAGATAACACAAGATTATCGCCTTTATTTAGCTGATCTTTCCAATCAACCAGGCAAAGCGGAATGGTTGCGGATGTGGTATTTCCATACTTATCAATATTGATCATAACCTTCTCCTTATCGAGCCCCATTCGCCTCGCCGTTGCGTCTATAATTCGCAAGTTGGCCTGATGCGGAACGAGCCAGGCTACATCTTCAGGCTCAAGATTATTCTTCTTCATTATTTCAAGTGACACATCGGACATACCTTCGGTTGCCTTCCTGAATACAGAACGACCGTCTTGCCGGATATAATGAAGTTTATTTTCGACAGTATCTTTAGTTGCAGGCTGAACACTTCCACCCGCCGGCTGATAAAGCATACAAGCTTCATCTCCCTCAGTATGATGGATGTAATCAATAATTCCGGTCTCTTCCTCTGTTGCTTCAAGTACAACAGCGGCGCCTGCATCGCCAAAAAGAATACAAGTAGTCCGATCCGTATAATCAATGATAGAGCTCATTTTATCAGCGCCGATAACCAATACTTTTTTAGCGCGACCCGATTCAATGAAATTTCCTCCGGTGGTGAGTGCAAACAAAAATCCTGAACAAGCTGCGGACAGATCAAATGCATAGGCATTTTTTGCACCTATACGCTTCTGTACAAGACAAGCTGTGGCCGGAAAGAGGTAGTCAGGCGTAACCGTAGCTACAATAATGACATCAATTTCTTCTGCCTCAACGCCGGCATCTTCAAGAGCGGCAGTAGCAGCACGCTCGGCCATGTAAGATGTACCTAGTTTATCACCTTTAAGAATTCTGCGTTCTGAGATACCTGTTCGGCTTTTGATCCATTCATCATTGGTCTCCACCATCGTTTCAAGTTCTTTGTTGGTAAGAACATAATCGGGCAGATACTTACCAACACCTGAAATCTTAGCATAAATAGGAGGCATGAAATTCGATTAGTTTAGAAAAGCTTTAATCTTATTATTTACTTCGTGATCAACGCATTGAACCGCGCTTTTAATCATATTCTTTATAGCCAAAGCAGAGCTGTTTCCATGCCCGACAAAACTCACGCCGTTCACGCCCAGAAATGGAACACCGCCAATCTGTTCGTAATCAAACGTATGCATTGCCTTATTTAAAATTTGGAAGACCTGTTTTTGAAGCTCGGCATCAGCAGAAGCAAGGTCCAGCTGTTGTTTTACCATTTTCTGCATCACAGCGGGTATAGACTCGCCAAACTTCAATAGAATGTTTCCGGTAAAACCGTCGGTCAGGAAGACATCAGCTTTTGCATTTAGAATATCCTTGCCTTCAATATTCCCAATAAAATTATCGAGTTCTTTCAGCTTTAAATAGGAAGACTTCAAGAGCTCTGTTCCTTTTTCAGATTCTTCTCCGACATTGAGAAGTCCGATTTTTGGCTCTTCGACTTTCAAAATTTCTTTTGTAAAGATCTGTCCCATCACGGCAAACTGATAGTACATTTCTTCTTTTAGCGTGAGGTTTGCTCCAGCGTCAATTAATATTCTAACACCATTGATGGTGGGAAATATTGCTGCAATTGTAGGGCGATAAACGCCTTCAATCTTCCCAAGATAAACGGTGGAAGCTGTTAAAAGTGCGCCTGTATGACCGGTACTCACAAATCCATGACACTCTCCTGCTTTATGAGACTGCAAGCCTAAAGAGATGGAAGAGTTCCTTTTTTCTTTAAGGACGGCCGATGCAGAATCCTGCATTGAGATGATCTCTGGTGCGTGAAGGATATCAACGCGCGCTTTATCATATTCAAGCCCGGCGAGTTCTTCAGTTATCAGACTTTTAGGTCCGACAAAAAGAAGCTTCAGATCAGGCATTTCATTTAATGCCTGAATACCGCCCTGAATAGGATTTTCGGGATAATGGTCTCCCCCTACTGCATCTACAGCAATGATCATGAAATTGTATTTGTGTTATTCTGATCTTTGGATTACCTGTTGACCTCTGTAATATCCACACTCCATGCATACATGGTGATATCTGTGCATAGCACCACAGTTAGAGCATTCTGCCAATGTAATATCTTTTAGACTTTGATGCGCGCGTCGTTTATTGCGTCGGGCTTTGGATGTCTTTCTTTTAGGATGTGCCATTTAATATGTTGTATTAGTTCTGCTTTAGTTTCTTAAGTTTTTCCCACCTGGGATCAATTTTCTGTTCCTCTTCAGGTTCAATATCCCCAAATCGGGCGATGCCAAAATCTTCCGGGTTTCCATCACCATCATAATATTTGGGATGTATTTTTTTTGCCGGAATATTTAAAATTATTGTGTCTCTGACTTCTTCTTCTATATCCAGAACAAGTTCCTCTGAAGGAATCTGTCTAACAGCACTTTTCACTGTTTCGGTTTCTTCAACCGAACCGGGTTCAAAAAGAATGTCGAATACGCCTTTAATATCATCTGAATATGTATCCAGACAACGGTCGCAAGTTAACTCTACATTACTTTCAACTTCAAAAGAGACTTTGACAAAATGATCCGTTCTGTAAAATGATACAGAAACGTCGGCGTCAATCAGTCGGGAGCCTTCTTTTAGCTCAAAATAGTCCTCTGGTAAGTGAACCGTTTTATGGCTCTGCCCTTCGGGTATTTCTTGTATATCGAATGTTAGTTTTTTCGTATCCACAATAGCTTCTTAAAATACAGAACTAAGCTTTCGAAAGCAATTAGTTAAATAGCCCGAACAGTCGTTGTTCTATGAGTTCAATGACTTTACCTAAATCTTCATTGCTGTTTACAAAATCGAGGTTATCGGTATTTATAATCAGTTTATCATGAGAGTATCGATCAATCCAGTCTTCGTATAATTTATTTAGTTTTTCAAGATAATCGATTCTGATTGTATTCTCATAGTCTCGCCCCCGCTGCTGAATCTGCTTCACGAGAGTTGGCACTTCAGCCTTCAGGTAGATCAAAAGGTCGGGTGGCCGAAGATAATTGCTCATTTGATGAAACAGTGCAGAATAATTTTTAAAATCCCTGTCACTCATCAAATTCATGTTGTGAAGGTTTTTGGCAAAAATCTCTACATCTTCGTATATCGTCCGATCCTGTATAATATTCGTGCTGTTCTCAAGCATCTCCTTCTGATGCTGAAAACGGCTTGAAAGGAAATAAATCTGAAGGTTGAAACTCCAGCGCCTCATATCTTCGTAAAAATCAGATAGATAGGGATTATCATCTACAGATTCATAGTGCGGATCCCAGCTGAATTTATTTGCCAATAATCCGGTCAGAGACGATTTTCCAGCCCCTATATTCCCTGCTACTGCAATATACCGTCCCTTTGATTTAATTACGTCTGCCATATTATTTTCCAAGAAGTTTATACATTGCCTTCTTGTAATTTTCAACGCCGGGCTGATTAAACGGATTTACGTTAAGCATGTATACGTATATACCCGTTAGCATCTCATAGAAATAGATGAGTCTGCCCAGCTGCTGTTCATTGAGCTTTTCTATACCGATCTTCACAACAGGTACACCCCCTTCAACATGTGCCTGGAAGGTTCCGTCCTGTGCACTTTTGTTTATTGAATGTATAGATTTTCCCGCCAGGTAATTTAGTCCGTCCGTTTCCGATTCAGATGGCAATAGTTTCAGGTTAGAAATCGGTTTATCAACCGAAATCATCGTTTCCATCATATTCCGACGGCCCTGCTGAATCATTTGCCCAATACTGTGAAGGTCTGTCGAATAGGACGCTGTGACAGGAAAAATACCTTTCCCTTCTTTTCCTTCACTCTCCCCCATCAGCTGCTGAATCCAGTTAGTGAATTCTTTCAACTCAGGCTCAAATGAGCTCACAACATCAAGCTCTGTATTTTGTTCATGAAGATGGTGCCTGACAGCAGCATATTTGATGATATAGCCAGGATCTTCTTCCAGTTTTTCAAATTCAGCAACTGCACCGTAAAACAACGTTTTTATATCAATTCCGCTTACTGCAACAGGCAGCAGCCCAACTGGTGTAAGAACAGAAAACCGACCGCCCACATCAGCAGGAATTATATATTTTGAATACCCTTCCTCTTCAATAATATTATTCAGGACGCCACCTTCTTCTCCGGTTGTGGCTATAATTCTTGATTTGGCCTCATCGCCGTAAACACTATGCATCCACCTTCTGATCATGCGAAATGCAATCGCTGTTTCAAGAGTGGACCCTGACTTTGAAATCACATTCAGATAAACACTTTTACGATTGCCATCTTCTTTAGGCCTATTCAGATAATCAATAAGCTGTTCGTGATAGTTTGCTCCAAGATGCTGACCTGCAAAGTATATTTCCGGTGCCTGCTCAGAAAAAGGTTTTTGTAGCGCATCAATAATGGCCCTGGCCCCCTGATATGATCCGCCAATACCGCAAATGATAAAAACATCGGCATGTTCACGGATATCTGCACCATGCTGTTCGATTTTATCAAGTTCAGCATCGTTGGGCGACTTGAGAATTCGCCGCCAGCCCAGCCATTCACTTCCCAGCCCGGTGCCTTTTTTTATTGTCTGATATGCTTCTTTTGCTTTATAAACTGACTTTTCATAGTCATCATCTGAAATGAATTTCTTTGCCCCATCAATATTAACATCAATCATTTTTAGCGAAGTATTTTTGATAGTTCAACCAGTTCAAAATTAATATCTTTTTTCTTTCCGAAAGTCATTTTAAGCGGTGTAAGTTTGATTGAGTTATTCACAATACCCACCATCACTTTAGTATGTCCGTCTTTTATTGCATTCACTGCTGCGAACCCGAGCCTGCTGGCAAGAACCCTGTCTCTTGCGGTTGGCCCACCACCACGCTGAACGTGGCCAAGAATACAGACTCTCATCTCGTATTTGGAAAAATCATCTCGCAATTTTTCAGATAATTTTAAGGCGCCGCCTGTTTCATCGCCTTCAGCTACTACAACAAGACTGCTACGACGCTGTTCTTTGAGCACATTGTTAAGGCTGGTACGTACCTCATCGATATTGGTCATGGATTCGGGAAGCAAGATAAGCTCGGCTCCCCCAGCTATTCCGGTTTCAAGGGCTATAAACCCGGCGTCACGTCCCATTACCTCAACCAGAAATAGCCGGTCATGGGCATCAGCTGTGTCGCGTATCTTATCAATTGCGTCCATCGCTGTATTCAGGGCAGTATCATATCCTATTGTTTCATCAGACCCCACCAGGTCGTTATCAATTGTTGCCGGAATACCAATAACAGATATGTCGTGCTCATTAGCTAGAAGTGTACCTCCCTGGAAAGATCCGTCACCCCCAATAACTATAAGACATTCAATACCTTCATCTTTGAGAATCTCAGCTGCTTTTGCACGCCCTTCAGGCGTACGAAATTCATCACAGCGAGCTGATTTTAATACAGTACCACCTCTTTGGATAATATTTGATACATCCGCAGGGCCTACTTTTTTAAAGTTTCCTTCTATAAGTCCTTTATAACCGTGTCTGAAAGCAACAACTTCAAAGTTTTCAGCGGTTGCAGTTCGAACTACTGCCCGAAAAGCTGCGTTCATACCCGGAGAATCGCCGCCACTTGTTAGAACACCTATTGTTTTCAATGGAATTATGATATTTTGTTACGAATTAAGCAAGCTGATAAACTAAGTACACAATCGTCATATCGCAACTTTTAATGTCTGCATTCATTAAATTATCTGATTAACTTTCTATCTATTATATCTGATGCCCCAAGAAGTTGAATCTGTCATAAACATTTCTAAAAAACCTTTGTTGAATACACTGAACGATATTACATCCCCCATTCAGGACGATCTACAAATTTTCCGTGATTTCTTCAGAGAACAAACAGACACTGATATTTATCTTCTTGATAAAATTATGCGGTATTTACTCCGCCAAAAAGGAAAGGAGATTCGGCCTACTCTGGTATTTATGAGTGCCAGAATGTTCGGGGAGGTCGACAGGAGAAGCTACATCGCAGCTACTATGATAGAACTTCTCCATACGGCAACCCTTATCCACGATGACGTTGTTGACGAAGCTGACAAGCGCAGGGGTTTTTTAAGCATCAACAAATTATGGAGGAATAAAGCGGGCGTTCTGCTGGGTGACTTTCTGCTATCGAAAGGTCTCCTGATAGCTCTTGATAATGAGGAGTATCGAATGCTTCAGATTCTTTCCAGCGCAGTTAAAGAAATGAGTGAAGGAGAGCTCAGGCAGCTCAAAACAGCTAAGCTCTTTAATATGACCGAGGAACGGTATTTTCAAATTATTTCAGAAAAGACTGCCAGTCTAATTTCCGCCTGCTGCGAATGCGGCGCATCTGCTGCAACTGATGATAAAGAAATAGCTGCCGCCATGAGGCAAATTGGATTGAATATAGGTATTGCATTTCAAATCAAGGATGATCTCTTTGACTATGGGCTCGATGATGTCGGAAAGCCCAAGCGAAATGACATCCAGGAACGTAAGGTTACCCTTCCTTTAATTAAGGCTTTCGATAATGCGTCTTTTACTGAAACGCTTACAATAAGACGCCTCATGAAAAAAAGGAAAAAAACCGATAAAGATGTCAATAGAATTGTTGAGTTTGTACATGACAAAAACGGGCTTGAAAATGCAAAAAAATCTATGGATGTATTTGCAGAGAAAGCGTTGAATCAGCTTCATGAGCTTCCTGTTGAGCGGGGTCTCAAAGATTTTGAGAATCTTGTCACGTTTATCACTAATCGAAAAAAGTAAGCCGGTTTTTACGAATGAGTCACCTTTTTTTATCGGATGTACATATAGGAGCATTTGAGGAGGATGTTGACCGAATTATCCGGCGTGATCTCATTTCACTCATAGAGTATTGTGCGCTTCAGAACATTCAGATTCATATACTTGGCGACCTTTTCGACTACTGGATGGAATATCCTGAATGGCACCCAAGCCTTGGATCAAATGTGCTTAAGGAAATGGAAGTCTACGCTAAAAAAGTGGCTCCCATAAATTTTATCACGGGAAATCATGATAATTGGACAAAAGGCTATTTTGAAGATCTTGGATTCAATGTGACTTACGAATTTTTTGAAATTACATTGGATGGTAAAAGAGTTTTTCTCCATCATGGAGATGGCCTTAAAGATCCTGCCTATCATTTGCCCCGTCCGCCCTTTCACAGATTATTGAGAAACAAAATGTTCGTCAAACTGTATCAGTCCTTATTGACACCCAAAAACGGGCTTCGGGTGATGAAAGCTTTTTCTGACTACAGCAAACGTCGCTCTTATTGTGATCCTTCAATATTAAACAAGTGGTCAGAAAATTTCCTGAATACAACAAATTATGATGTCGTTATTTCCGGACATGATCATCACCCACGCATACTAAATTTTGAGAATGGCACGTATATTAATCTCGGGACATTTTTTGATCACAGAACCATTTCATTATACAACAATGGATCTCTTGATCTCGTTGTTTGGGATGCAGCCAGCAACACATTACTTCCATTTGAACATCGATATAAAATAGCTGCTAATTTATGAGCAACGATTCCAACGATTTTGATCGCGAACGATATTTTGATGACCCGGTTTACAGGAAGAAAATTCTAGCTGAACGAAAAAAGAACCGGGAAGAAACGGACTCATCTCCAGGACCTGAGAAAAATAAACTCGTAAATAAACTACTTGTCTGGGGATTATCCGTAGCTATCATCCTAATCCTGTTCGCCGCCGGATACACCTTCTACCTGTCACAGGGTATGCCCTCTATCCAGGAACTCGAAAATCCACAAACTGCTATCGCTTCAGTCGTTAAAAGCCGTGACGGAGTTGTCCTTGACCGGTATTTTACAGAGAACAGAACATATGTACCTATAGAAGATATTTCTCCAAATATTGTGAATGCGCTGGTAGCTACTGAAGATCACCGCTTTTACGACCACTGGGGCATTGACATGAAACGCCTGCTTGGATTACCTGTATACTGGATTCAGGGTAGATTTCAGGGCGGGTCGACCATAAGCCAGCAGCTGGCAAGAAATCTTTATAAAAAAATTGGACGGGAAGTATCAGTCACCCGGAAACTTCGCGAGATGTTAACCGCCATTCAGATTGAGCAAAACTATACGAAGCGTGAAATCATCGAAATGTATCTCAATACAGTAGAATTTGCCAACAGCACCTTTGGTATTGAGTCAGCCGCTCAAACACACTTTAATAAACCGGCTAAAGACATTACGGTTTCAGAAGCTGCGATGCTTGTAGGAATGCTGAGAGCTACACATGCCTATAATCCCCGATTATTCCCCGAACGATCAAAAGATCGACGAAATGTTGTTTTGCGGCAAATGCTCCGCAGGGACTTCATCTCAGATGAAATGTATGATAACCTGTCCGTAGAAGATGTCGTTCTTAACTATCAGCCCCCGTCCAGATCAGGCCGCGACAGCCGTTACTTTGGTGAATTTGTAAGACAAAAAGTTGTAGAGTGGACAGAAGACAATGGGTATGATCTATACACTGACGGACTGACCATTTACACCACTATCGATTCCAGAATGCAGCGCCACGCTGAGCTGTCAGTAAAAGAAAATGTAGCAGAATTCCAGCAGGTCTTCCAGGAAGAATGGACGAGTACCGATGGTGAATATATGGACGAATTCTGGGAGAAATATCCAACGTTCCTCCGGGAATTCATGAGAGAAACAGACCGGTATAAAAATGCATTTAGCAAGTACAATACCGACCAGGAATCAGTTGTTTTCAACGAACTCATGGCTGATTCAGCTTATGTTGATTCAGTGAAGCGTGTACGCACCAAGCTGCAAAGTAGTTTTGTGGCAATTGATCCCAACAACGGAAGTATCCTGGCATGGGTCGGGGGCCTTGATTATGGTCAGCAACAGTATGATCACGTATATCAGTCTCGCAGACAAGCCGGATCTACTTTTAAACCATTTGTCTATTCAATTGCTGTAGATAATGGGTATATGCCCTACCACAAGTTTTCAAAGTATCCAACAAGTTTTATAGAACAATCGGGCAGAATTTGGAACCCGAAGGATGCTGCAGTTCCTTCAGGCCCTGAAATGGTACCCTTGCGTGTTGCACTGGCACGAAGTTTAAATAATGTAACAGTTCGTTTACTCCCTGAAATTGCCGGGGCTCCGGGTACAAACCGGGCCAGGGATCTGGTCCCTGCTGCACGTAAGATAAAAGATATGGCATCCGATCTCGGTATAGACATGAGCGATATTCCGGGTGACTATCCATCCATTGCTCTTGGAACCGCCGAGGTGAGCCTGCTGGAACTCGTGAGCGCTTACACGACATTTGCTAATCAGGGTGTGCACATTGATCCTATTGCCGTTACCAGAATTGAGGACAAGGAAGGCAATGTATTGGTTGAATATTTTTCCGATATGAAGCAAGAAGTCATTAGCCCCGAAACTGCCTACATTATGATCGATATGATGCGAGGCGTGATTCGTGGAGGTGATGGTTATAACGGAACAGGCGTTCGTATGAGGAATGTTTATGGTGTACAACAGGATGTTGCCGGAAAAACGGGTACTACCCAAAACAGTGCCGACAACTGGTTTGTTGCAATGATGCCTCATATCGTAATGGGCTCATGGGTTGGCGGTGAAGACCGGCGTGTACGATTTCCTCAAAATGATGCCTATAGTATCGGGCAGGGTGCCCGTACCGCGCTCCCCATTGTTGGAACTTTCATCAACTATGCTAAAGAAGATCCGGAAACACCCTGGAGCTATGATTCATTTTCCCCTCCTCCCGGGTTTATAATGCCTGTAGATCCTAACAGTGACGATGGTCAGATAGATGAACGCCGCGGCCGTATTGGCTGGTAAACATCTTGGATCAAAGCTCAATCAATTAAACAAATCTTCTAAATTAATACGGGAGATTTATATTTAGCAATAACTGAGGATGAAGAGGCGCAAAAGGCGCAAGAGGTTTGTCCTTTCCTTTTCCTTGCTGAGGGTGAATCATGTGAAAAAAGGGTGGATTTAGTACTTCAAAATTTTGAAAAAAACGTTCCAAATTGGCTCAAAAAACGTCTATATTAATTGCCTTGTTAAGAGCGGATGCTCTATTTGAATTAGTTGGCAACAAATATATACTGACAACGTCCCAAAGACAGCTATGTTAGAACAATATTATCCAGTTTTCATATTACTCGGTGTCGCTGCATTTCTCGCTGTGGTACTGATGTCTCTTTCCCGGATTTTAGGACCCTACCGGCCCAGTAAAACAAAACTCAAAGCCTACGAGAGTGGAATGGATCCTGTGGGAGAAGCACGGGAGCGATATTCTATTGCCTTCTATCTCGTAGCGATGGAATTCATTGTTTTTGATCTCGAAGTAGTATTCATCTATCCCTGGGCTGTAGCATTTCTTGATAAAGGAATAGGAACGTTCTTTGCTATGGTAATATTTATAATAGTGCTATTCATTGGCCTCGTCTACACGCTTAAAAAAGGCACACTGGACTGGGACATGAAAAACATCAAATTTAAAGAAATCAAACAGTAGTCATTATGGGTGTAGAAAGCGCACTTGGAGAAGGTTATTTAACGACCAGGGTTGATTCACTGGTCAACTGGGCAAGAGCAAACGCAGCATGGCCAATGCCCATGGGTTTGGCTTGCTGTGCCATTGAGATGATGGCGTTTGCGGGACCTAAATATGATGCGGCCCGATTTGGTTCAGAGGTAATGAGATTTTCACCGCGACAAAGTGATGTAATGATTGTTGCCGGCTGGTGTACCTATAAAATGTCTCATGCTATCCGTCGTATCTGGGATCAGATGCCGGATCCGAAATGGTGTATCGCAATGGGAGCCTGTGCCTCTACCGGCGGCATGCATCGCTGCTACGGTGTGGTACAGGGAGTTGATAACTTCCTGCCGGTTGATACATACATTTCCGGATGCCCACCGCGTCCTGATGCCGTTCTTCATGCACTTATGAAGATCCAGGACAAGATAAAAACCGAACACTCAGTGATGCTTGATACCTAATTAAATTCATCATGGCCTTAGAACTCAACGAATCTTTACAAAATACTATCGACGGGCTGTCTGAAACGTTCACGGATAAGCTGATCGAAGTTTATCAATCTACAGGAGATACCTTCATCCGCATTGAATCCGATGCACTTGTTGATGTTTGCAACTACTTAAAAGATGAACATCACTTCGTGTTTCTAACTGATATAGCCGGCACTGACCGATATACATCTGATGAACGATTTGAAGTAATTTATAATCTTGTCTGCCTTAAACATCAAACGCGTTTAATGCTGAAAGTCAGGTGTGAAGAAGAAGCACCTGAATTAATGACTGTCAGCACTGTCTGGCAGGCCGCTAACTGGATGGAACGCGAGGTATATGATATGTTTGGTGTTCGGTTCAAGGAGCATCCTGACCTCCGCCGGATATTCCTTCCTGAAGATTTCGATTACTTTCCTCTTCGAAAAGAATTTCCGTTACTGGGAATTCAAGGCTCTATTGAACTGCCTAACACAACCCCGGATACAGACTAAGAGCGATTTATGAAATTATCTGACATTCAATCCAAGGTAAACGCAACATTTTTCAAAGAACACCAAAAAAAGCTCTACCAAAGCCTTGAAGATAAGCACACAACCATCGAGGAAATGGATGATGGTGACCCGCTTAACTCAAAGATGATTCTGAATATGGGTCCTCAGCACCCTGCTACGCATGGTGTGATCCGGCTTGTACTTCAACTGCACGGCGAAACAATTGAAAAAGTGAAGCTCGATATCGGTTATCTGCACCGGGGTGTTGAAAAGATTGCTGAGAATAAAACATATCAGGAGTTCATGCCCTATACAGATCGTATGGACTATCTCTCCCCTTACAGCAACAATGTTGCACTTTGTACCGCTGTTGAAAAAATTGCAGATGTCGAAGTGCCTGAACGGGCTCACTACATTCGTATGATTGGATGTGAGCTTGCAAGAATTTCCTCTCACCTGCTGTGGTTAGGCACCATGGTTATGGATGCCGGAGCTGTTCTCGTTTTTATCTGGACATTTAAGGAAAGAGAAAAGATTTATGATATTATGGACCGCCTTGCCGGTCATCGATTTACCGTTTCACATTCCAGAATTGGCGGTGTTGCTAATGATATTACCGATGAGGCAATGGGCGCTATCAAAGAGTTTGCCCAAACGTTTCCAAATGAACTGAAAGATTATCACAAACTTTTGGACAGGAACCGCCTCTTCTTTGACCGTAACGAGGCTGTTGGCGTTCTAAAAACTGAAGATGCACTTGGAATCGCGGCGAAAGGCCCTGTATTACGCGCAGCAGGTTACGCATACGATATCCGTAAATTTGCTCCTTATGCAAGATACGATGAGGTTGAGTTTGGTATTCCGACCCGCCTTGAAGGTGATAATCTGGCCCGTTACTTCGTAAGAATGGAAGAAATGAGCGAGAGTATCAGAATCATCAGACAGTGTATCGATAAATTACCAAAAGGACCTGTCAGAACCGACAATGCAAAGCAAGCCTATCCATCCAAGGATGAGGTTTACTACTCCATGGAAGGTATGATTCACGACTTTATGATGACGGACACAGGAATTTGCCCTCCCGAAGGAGCAGAATCCTATCATGCCGTTGAAGCCCCAAAAGGTGAGCTTGGATACTTCATCCAGAGTGATGGCACCGGCCACCCGTGGCGAATGAAAATCAATGCTCCCTCCTTCTCAAACCTTCAGGTTCTCGAAAATATCCTTGACGGTGAGATGGTGGCTGACACAGTAGTAATTATTGGCGGACTTGATCCGGTAATGGGTGAAGCAGATAAATAATATTATGACATACGAATTCGATAAAGACGATCTTAAAGAAATTGAAAAAATAAAGGCCAAGTATCCTGAAGTGATGCCAGCCACCCTGCCTGTTTTGTGGCTTGCACAAAATAAATTTGGCCATGTTGAACCTGAGGTTCAGCGCCTTGTTGCAGAAACACTCGATCTCCCGGAGGCACACGTCCACGGAGTAGCCACTTTTTACACACAGTACTATAAAGAGAAGAAAGGAAAATATGTTCTTGATGTGTGTACCTGCCTGAGCTGTCAGCTGTGTGGTGGATATGACATTCTGAATCACATTGAAGACAAGCTCGGAATAAAAGCCGGAGAAACAACTGAAGACGGCATGTTTTCCGTCGAAGAGGTTGAATGCCTGGGAGCCTGCGGGTATGCCCCGATGCTTCAGGTTACAAATGGCAAGTACGTCAATAATCTTACCGAAGAGAAAGTCGATACGCTCATTGAGACCTTGAAAAAAGGTGAAGAGCCCGAGTACGAACAAATTGGAATGCCACTCCGAAAAGTTAATTAAGCAATTATGAGTTCAGTCGATTGGAAAAATTACGAGCCGGTTCTCATTCCCAACATCAAGGATCTTCACAAGATTGATGTTTACGAGAAAAACGATGGTTATAAAGCGTTTAAAGAGGTTCTCACAGACAAGAAAAAGTGGGAAGGCCCAAAAGATGTCGTTAATGAAGTAAAAGCTGCAAATATTCGGGGTCGTGGCGGAGCTGGCTTTAATGCCGGGCTCAAATGGTCATTTATGCCACCTGCTGACGGCGGACCAAGATATCTTGCATGTAATGGTGATGAGTCAGAACCCGGTACATTCAAAGATCGAAAGATTTTTGAGTACAATCCTCATGTTTTTATTGAAGGCGCACTTATTGCAGCTTACGCAATGGAGATTACATCTATTTATGTGTATATCCGCGGCGAGTACAAGGATTACATTGATATGATGCAGAAAGCAATCGATGATGCCTATGAGAAGGGATACATCGGTAAGAATATTTTTGACACAGACTACAGTGTCGACTTTTATGTTCATTCGGGTGCCGGAGCTTATATTTGTGGTGAGGAGACTTCCATGCTTGAATCGCTGGAAGGCAAGCGTGGCTATCCGAGGGTAAAACCACCTTTTCCAGCACAAAAAGGCCTGTGGGGACGACCTACTACAATCAACAATATCGAGACTTTAGCACATGTTGTTTCTGTTATCAATAAAGGAGCCGATTGGTTTTCCGGCGTTGGTGCAGAAAATCACCCCGGCCCTGTTCTTTACGGCATTTCAGGACATGTAAACAGACCCGGAGTCTATGAACTTCCATCCGGAGTTCCGGTACTCGACCTGATTAATGAAGTTGCGGGAGGAATGCGTGACGGAAAAGAGTTGAAAGCCGTTATACCCGGCGGCTCGTCCACTCCAATTCTGAGAGCGGATCAGCTCGATGGAGTTTCTATGGATAGTGATAGTCTTCGTGAAGTGGGGACAATGATGGGAACCGCCGGCATGGTAATCATGGATGAAGACACAGATATGGTAGACGTACTCTGGAGAATTGCCCATTTTTATCATCACGAGTCATGCGGCCAGTGCACGCCTTGCCGAGACGGGACAGGCTGGCTGGAAAAAATTCTTCTTAAAATTAAGAATGGTGAGGGCGAAGTTAAAGATCTTGACCTCCTGCTCGATATCACCACTCAAATGGAAGGTCGCACAATTTGTGCACTCGCCGACGCAGCCGCCTGGCCGGTACGCCATACAATTAATCGCTTCAGAGACGAATTTGAAGCACGATGCAAGAAATCAGTTCACGCAGTGGCATAGGATTTATTACTTATTATTGATTATTGATTATTGATTAATTTGATTTCTCGAGAGAATATTCACTGACTATCATTAATCGGCTATTAAGAAATATGAAAAATGATGACCTGAAAATACGGACTAAAATATTTGCACACAGATGCGTTAAGCTGGCTCTTAGCCTGCCAAATGATGCGTTGGGAAATCACAAAAAAAAACAGTTGATACGATGCAGTACATCAACTGCCGCAAATTACCGCGCGGCTTGTCTGGCGCACAGTAAAGCGGCATTCACTTCAAAGATAAGTATCGTAATCGAAGAAGTGGACGAATCGGATTTCTGGATGGAATTTCTAACAGACGAAAATTTTAAACCAAAAGAATTAGTTGAAAAGTTGATGAATGAGGCACAAGAGTTGACCTCTATATTTGTTTCTTCAAGAAAAACATTGCAAACTGGCAATGATTTGAAGAACATTCATCAATAATCATTCATAAATAATAATTTCCAAAGATGCCTGAAGTAATAATTGACGGAAACGAATTTGAATTTGACAGTGACAAAGACGGAAGTCTTCTGCAGTTCATATTAGATCAGGGGCTGGAAGTGCCCTTTTTCTGCTACCATCCATCTATGTCTGTCCCGGCCAACTGCCGGCAGTGTATGGTAAAGGTTGGAACTCCGGTCAAAGATCGTGAAACCGGTGAATTTGAGCTTGATGAAGAGGGCGAGCGCGTTATTCGATGGTTTCCAAAACTACAAACCTCTTGTAACACTCAGCTTTCTGACGGGATGGTTGTTCATACCCAGGAAACTGATGACCTGGTTGAACGGGCTCAAAAAGATACACTTGAATTTATTTTAGCTAATCATCCGCTCGACTGTCCGATATGTGACCAGGCCGGTGAATGTCCGCTGCAGATTCAGACCTACAAATACGGACCTGAAGGAAGCCGGTTTGAGGTAAAGAAAGTTCATAAACCTAAACGTGTTCAGCTTGGCCCTCGTGTTACCATGGATGCCGAACGGTGTATCAACTGTACGCGATGCGTTCGATTCACGGATGAAATCAGCGAGTCGAAACAACTGACGATCGTACAGCGTGGTGATAAAAACTATCCTGTTACTGCACCCGGCCGAGAGTTTGACGATGCATACTCGATGAATACCATCGACATCTGCCCGGTTGGCGCACTTACGTCTTCTGATTTTAGATTTAAAGCTCGTGTCTGGGAAATGAACCAGACGCCAAGCATCGACATCACAAATGGCAAAGGCTGTAATATTGATCTCTGGACCCGGGATAACCTGGTACTTCGCATTACGCCTCGTCACAATGGTGAGGTTAATGATTATTGGATGCCTGATGCAGGACGAAGTGCTTATAAGATATTTAACGAAAACCGTGTATCCCGTCCTTCTCAGAAACTTGATAATGAACAGGTTCAGTCATCCTGGAATAATGCTTTTGCAACTCTTGCAGAAGAAATTAATGGCACAGAGAAAGAAGATATCCTGTTTGTTGGCTCACCGCATGCGTCTGTAGAAGAGAACTACCTGCTGATGAGGTTATCCAATCTTCTTGCAGGATCCACACCTGTATTCACACCTCATGTCGTGGATGGGGCCGGTGACGATTTCCTGCTTACTGACGACCAGGCTCCAAATACAAATGGCTGCCGGCTTCTTGGCTTGGATGAATTAACTGGTAAAAAACTTGCTGATGCCGTCAATAAGGCGAAGCTTGTGATCATTTTGAATGACAATCTCGTAGACCGCGGAATCTTAACGAGTGATGACCTTGGCAATTCATTTGTAGCGATGTTTGCAACGAACAACACAGAAACAGCCAAACACTCAGATCTTGTTATACCCATTACCAGTGCAGCAGAGCATGCTGCCAGCTATGTAAATGTGGATAAACGTATTCAGCGTACGATTCCCGCAAAAGAGACAAAATATTCTAACCGCAGACTAGACATTGAAATGTCTGAGGGACGACTGGATCGATATGGAACCAGTTTTGACAATTGGGTTACTGAAGAAAATAAAGTAGACTGCTTACCCCTGTGGAGCATTACGAATGAACTGGCAGATTCTCTTGGACTTGACATCAAATACAATAGCAGTCGAGAAATTCTATCTGAAATTGCTGATCAGAATCCCTCATTTGCAGGTGTTTCTTTTCAGTTGATGGATGAAGAGTCCGGGATTGACCTCACAGCAACAAAAAACAGTGTTAAATCTTAAGTTAAGGAATGGCCGAAGTTACCGTTACCTCATATATAGTACTTGGAATTGCTCTTTTTATGTTGCTAAACTCCGCGGCACTGGCCGTGTATGCAGAACGTCGCGTTGCTGCATTTATACAGAATAGAGTTGGTCCCAACCGTGTTGGCCCACTTGGGCTCTTACAACCTATTGCGGATGTTGTAAAACTTCTTCTTAAGGAAGATGTGACTCCCAATAACAGTTACCGGCTCTTGCACACCATTGCGCCCGTAATTCCTGTTGTAACTGCACTTTTAACTGTAGCTGTTATTCCATTTGGTGAAGGCATCTACGCTACTGATATCAATGCCGGGGTTCTTTACCTCCTGGCTATTGCCTCACTTGGAGTTTATGGCGTAACACTTGCCGGCTGGTCTTCTAACAGTAAGTATTCTCTTCTTGGTGGCCTCAGGGCAGCTGCTCAAATGATCAGCTACGAGCTACCTCTTGGAATGGCTGTCGCATCGGTTGTTATTTTTGTTGGCTCACTTAGCGTAGTAGACATAGCCGCAGCACAGGAGAACTGGTGGTTTGTATTCCTGAATCCGATAGGAGCCATCATTTTCATAGTAGCAGCATTTGCAGAAAGTAACCGTACCCCATTTGACCTTGTAGAGGCAGAACAAGAACTTGTCGGAGGGTTTCATACGGAGTATAGTTCGATGAAATTCGGTATGTTTTTCCTTGCCGAGTATATGCACGTTGTCATTAATTCTATGTTGATGACAACCTTCTTCTTCGGGTCGTATCACCTTCCCTTTGCAGGCTACTGGCTGCCGGAAATGCCTGAAATAGCGAAAGCAGTGCTCGACATTTCTGTATTTACCGCCAAGACAGCGTTTTTTGTATTCCTGTTTATCTGGGTCCGTTGGACCATCCCAAGATTTAAGTTTAACCAGGTTATGAAACTTGGATGGAGTAAACTGCTCCCAATAAGCATTTTGAATTTCATTGTTATTGCAGGGATACTCTTCTTCCTCTATGGTTCATAATTTTTTACTGATTTTCTTTAAAAGCTGCGACTGGAAATCGCAGCTTTTTTTTGAATTGTAAAAACAAATTTAACTCCTCTGCCTGGTCGAACCTGGTTATTCTCGCTTACTATATTCCTTATCTTAACTATATATAAACTGAGGCATTGAATTGGGTCTGTAATATAGCCCCGCATAAATGCCTTATTTGATGGCGAACGGATAGATGATTATTTCAAAATTTTTCAAATCATTTTAAAAGAGCAAGAGATGAGTGAATGTACATTTGAATTTGAAGTCTGTAAAACTTCTTAAGCTGAAAATAATACAGTCTCATCACGATCGTACTTTAACAATCTTGAAAAGCATTCTTCTGATAAATTTCAGGCTCTGTTGCTTGATCAGGTTCATACTCATACCTCAACTCAAGTTATCGCAGACTGCTGGTTAATTTAAATGAACTTAAACGCTTGATGGCTGAAACCCGAACGAGTCTGGGTGACTTTGTTCTGGTTATGAAAATCTATAGTCCGGAAATTGATAAAGGAATCTACTATGATGTAGATTCGCTTCAAAATATTGTAATACATCGAAGTGATTCTGACAAAAAATCACAAAAAACCCTTCTCTGTTTTTTGCAAATACCACCACACTTCTCGAGTTTAGTGTAAATAGGAAATCTGAGTATGTCAGAATAGAATCTGAACCGCTATAGTCTATCTCTTGTTATAACGGTGGTAATTTAAAAACCAAAAACCCCCTAAATAACTTAAAGTATGTGGAGATACAACGGTAAAAAACGTCCTGATTTTGCAAATAAAACAGGGAGAGGTGAAGAGTCGGTATGGGACTATCCCCGTCCACCGGCATTATCACCGGATAATCGAAAAGTTATAGCCCAATGGAAGGGCAAACAGATTGCACAAACATCAAACGCAATACGTCTGCTTGAAACAGCAAGTCCGCCCGGATTCTACATTCCGCCGACTGATGTAGATGATGAATTTTTGAAAGAAAATAACAGAACCTCTTTTTGTGAATGGAAAGGTACAGCCTCTTATTTTGATGTGGTAGTTAACGGGCATATTCTGGAGCTTGCCGCTTGGACCTACAAGAATCCAAATTCAGCATTTGGCGACATTGCTGGTTACATTTCCTTTTATCCAGGTAAGGTGAATTGCTTTGTTAACGAACATAAGGTTACACCACAGCCCGGAAGATTTTATGGAGGATGGATTACACCTGAAATTGTAGGCCCGGTTAAAGGAGAAGATGGAACCGGCGGCTGGTAGCAGATTTTTTAAACAATAAGTAAAAAAAGAGCGATTGTGATTAAAGGTATTGCAGAAACATGTTTATACGCGAAAAACCTCGACGAAACCGCAAAATTCTATGAGGAGGTTCTTGGCTTCGAAATTTTCATGAAGGAAGAGAATCGTCATGTTTTCTTTAACTGTGGAGATGACAGACTCTTTTTGTTTAATCCCGATCATACCCGCAAAAAGCTGACTGATGTTGACGGTCAAGCCGTCCCTCTACATGGTGCAACCGGTTCGATACACGTCGCATTTTCCGTCTCTGAAAATTCCTACGACCAAATAAAGGAGCACTTAAAAGATCATGAAGTAACTATTGAATCAGAAATTTCATGGCCGAATAAAAGCCGTTCATTTTACTTTCGGGATCCTGCAGGTAACAGTCTTGAAATAATCACATCAGAAATGTGGAAATGAAATGAGCTTGAAAATCATTAACTGTATGTTACTCAAAAATTTAAACGCTATCAGCTAAATGGATACAAATCAGATAAACGACTCTTATAACATCGTTGCCGGTAAAGTAGAATCATGGATTACAGGTTTTATAGAAATGCTGCCTAATCTGGTAGTTGCCTTACTAATTCTCATTCTGTTCTATGTAATAGGTAAGTTTGCCAGGAAAGCTGTTTCAAATCTACTGGGTAAGATATCTGCAAATAAAACGATTACCAACCTGCTCGAGACTATAATAAGTATCTCAATACTGGGTATCGGGGTATTTATTGCATTGAGCGTTCTGCAACTTGACGGAGCCGTTACATCACTGCTTGCCGGTGCCGGTATTATTGGTCTTGCTCTTGGTTTTGCATTTCAGGATATCGCGTCCAACTTTATTTCCGGGGTAATCTTGTCCATACGCCATCCATTCGGAATTGGTGATATCATTTCGACAAATGACTACTATGGAACCGTTACGAAATTGAATCTGAGGAATACAATTTTAAGAACAGTTACGGGACAGATCGTTTATATTCCTAATAAGAAGGTATTTGAAAATCCACTTGAAAATTTTACGTCTACAGGTGAACGACGCATTGACCTTTCATGTGGCGTGTCCTACGGGGATGATTTAGAAAAAGCACGCGATGTCGCAACGCAGGCTGTAAATAAATTAGAGCATATTCAGTCAGAGAAAGGGATAGAATTCTACTTTGAAGAGTTTGGCGACAGTTCCATCAATTTCAAAATACGCTTCTGGGTCGCTTTCTCTAAAAATCCAGATTTTTGGAATGCACGTAGCGAGGCCATCATCGCTATCACAAAGGCATTTGACGAAAACGATATTATGATTCCATTTCCAATTCGCACGCTCGACTTTGGTATCAAGGGTGGTGAAAAACTAGATGGCATGCTTAAAACCGCAAATTCCAGATCCGGAAACTCATCAAACTAATCAGAGCGTAATTTAATATCGGCTGTCTTAGTCGGGCAGCTGATCAACCAGGCTTTTCAAGGGCCTTTCAAATGATTCACCAAATATCTCGAACGGCACCTTATTTGATGTAAGTTCTTTAACATGACTGTCCTCGATGACCTGCTGGTAGGTTTCATAACAGTCAAGAGCTTGGTGGAATGCATTCATATCGTTATCACTACAAGTTTCTACATATGCAATTTCATTATCTGAAGATGCTGACAGCCTGAATTTACCTTCTGTATATGTTTCCCCCATGCGTGTAAAAAATGCCAGGCGTTTAGGATAGTCATCACCGCGGCGTTTCATTCTACAAAACAAGTTTTTAACGACTGCATGGCTGACCAAATGATCATGAAAACCGCTAACGCCATGAACAGCATACGTAATTATAACATCAGGCTTAACAGACTGTATTTCTCTTTCAATTTCATCTTCAATTATTCTCGGATCCAGGTGCTTTAGTTCTCCGTCTGGTAAATCGAGTACGGTCATTCCCGAAAGTCCAAGCGTTTCCTCA
>Ga0209938_1000100_pt1 | contig 40352 bp, 38 predicted proteins | sample SalPonR2_C_D1_MG_FD_185708 | JGI IMG/M metagenome (GOLD analysis project Ga0209938, IMG submission 185708) | Salt pond soil microbial communities from South San Francisco under conditions of wetland restoration - Salt Pond MetaG R2_C_D1_MG... ... | reverse complement strand
ATCAAGGAAGGACATGGATGCTGTGGGATCTTTTTTGGGTTTCTTCGCTTTAGGAAGGATAGACCCCATGATTTTTCGTTTTGAGTCACTCTTTTCAGGAAGATCACTCATCTGTAAGGACGTCTGCTGAATTACAATTTCTTAAAAACAGAAAATATCCTGGATCTCCCAGACGTCTTTTCCCCGATTGACATGCCTTCATCTATACTTTGCTTAAGTCGTAAAGAGGATATTCAGTACAAAGAGCCTTCACTTTTGTTTTCACAGTAGTGAGCGTCCGTTCGTCTTCAGGGTTCTGTAAAACTGTATCAATAAGTTCGGCGACTCTTACAAACTGTGCTTCACGGAAGCCGCGTGTAGTAAGCGCAGGTGTGCCAATACGAATGCCGGATGTTACGAATGGACTTTCAGTATCGAATGGAACCATATTTTTATTGACCGTAATACCGGCTTCATCGAGTGCTTCTTCAGCAATCTTTCCGTTAAGCCCCTTATTTCTAAGATCGAGTAGTACAAGGTGATTATCTGTACCGCCACTAACAAGATTGTAGCCCTTCTCAGTGAATGTTTCAGCAAGAGTAGCAGCATTAAGAATAACCTGGTGCTGATAATCTTTAAAATCAGGCTGCAGTGCTTCGCCAAATGCGACGGCTTTCGCAGCAATGACGTGCATAAGTGGCCCGCCCTGAGATCCGGGAAAGACTGCGGAATCGAGAACTTCGCTCCAGTTTTTAACACGACCAGATTTACGGGCGGTGACACCCAGCTTGTTCTCACCATCTTTGCCGACAAGAATCATGCCTCCGCGGGGACCGCGAAGAGTTTTATGAGTGGTTGTAGTAACGACATCAGCAATCTGGATTGGATTATTCAGTTCGCCTGTTGCAATCAAACCGGCTGTATGCGCCATGTCCATCCACAAAAATGCACCAACTTCATCAGCGATATCCCTGAAAGCCTGATAATCAAAATCACGGGGATAGGCACTTGCGCCAATTGAGATCATTTTAGGCTTCACTTTTTTTGCCTTCTCACGAACCTTGTCCATATCAATGCGTCCGGTTTCTTTTTCAACCCCGTAAAATTCGGCGTGATAGGTGATACCGGAGAAGTTCACGGGTGATCCGTGAGTGAGATGTCCGCCATGAGAGAGATCAAGCCCGAGAAGTGTATCGCCGGGATTCATAAATGCAAGGTACACGGCTGCATTGGCCGAGGCTCCTGAATGAGGCTGAACATTGACCCAATCTGCATCGAACAATTTTTTAGCACGCTCACGGGCCAGGTTCTCAACCTTATCAACAACTTCACAGCCGCCATAGTAGCGTTTGCCGGGATATCCTTCAGCATACTTATTGGTCAGGACAGTGCCCATCGCTTCAATCGTGGCCCTGGAGGCAAAATTCTCGGAGGCGATTAGCTCAAAGTTATAATTCTGTCGTTCAGTTTCCTGCCGGATAAGATCGGCAATCTCAGGATCTTTGTGATTCAGTTCGTCCATTGAGTATGTCTATTTATCTGTGAGTGAGCGTATTTTATTTACGCGCCGTTCGTGACGGCCGCCTTCAAAATCTGTATCAAACCACTTTTCTAAAATTTGTTTAATTTGCTCTCTGTCCAGACTTCTGCCGGGCAGGCAGAGTACGTTTGCGTTATTATGCTGCCGTGTGAGATATGCTGATTTTGTATCATATACTAAAGCTCCCCGCACATTGGGATATTTGTTTGCAGTCATGCACATTCCCTGGCCGCTGCCGCAAATAAGGATCCCCTGGTCGTGTTCGTTTTTATTGATTTTTTCTGCAACCTGAACGGCATAATCGGGATAATCTACGCTGTCAGATGAATGGGTGCCGAAATCGAGCGGCATATGACCCATTTCTTCAAGCAATTCTTTTGTTATCTCTTTTGCCTCAAAACCAGCGTGGTCACTTGCGATAGGAATAATCATAAAATCTGTGTTAAGAGATCATGTGTAAGAAATTTGTGCATCTTTAAATATCTCGAAAAAAACGGTCAGGATAAAACCTATTTAAAGGAAAAGTCAATTTGTTGACGGAAAAGACATCGAGTCTAATCAAAGCGTCATACCGCACTTGATGCGGTATCGTTCTCCTACGTTCAAACAGTGAGTGTCAAAAATAACATCGTGTCATTCCAGAAATAGAAGATCGCGGATCGGAGTCCGCGATGACGGAATCATCTGATACAAGCCTATCAAATATACGTAGCAGAGCTACTGAAGTTGGGTGAATATATCTTTGTTTGATTTGATGAAAAAGGATGTTATGGCAGTTCTGGACGGATAAAATTTGTGATGATGGTATCCGAAGCAATACTTCCAAATACACCGATTCCGCCATCAACATTATATATCAGGTTGGGTATTTCACCTGGTGGCAGTGTAGATCCACCGAGTTGTAACTCTTCGGAACGAGCCAGATCAGCAAGATTTGAATCAACTGAGTTTGTAACGACGGCATTTTCACCATAAAAAGCGACGCCAATCCATGGAAACTGCAGGGTGATAGTCTGATCATCATTTACTTCGAAATTCCCTTCGTTTATCAGGCCCGATGAGTTATTAAAAAATTCTTCAATCCCGGCATCCCGGTCATCAACAGCACTTTTATAAAAAGGAGTAAGGTTATCTAAACTCGGTTCAAGTGTAATTGTATTGAAGACATACACATTTTGTTTGGCATTCGACTCAGTTGCTGTTAGTATTATTTCGAGACGGTCTTCTGACTGGTATACGTAGGATTCATTTACATCACTTAAAATTTCAAATTGCTGTGGCACTACTGTTTCAGCCGTAAGCTGTTCTGTTCGAGACTCAAACTGGATGTTAATTCTGTAAGTAGCGCCCGGCTCAACAAGAACGGATTGATTTGTTGCTCTGTAAACTCCCATAGTACGCCTCGTATAGCTGAAATCCTCTAAAGGCTCTCCGTTTGAATCAAGTTGTGTGACAACAACAGACGCATCGTTAATGGCAACATCAACAAATGAATATTCATCATTTACAGGCCCGGTGGTAGAAACCCGTACATCCGGGAGCGGCCGTCCAGCTATAGCGTATGCTTCCATTACCACCAGTTCACGGTAATCATCTTGATTATACACATCACAGCTTGTGATAAGAATCAAAACTAATAAGATTGGGACGAAGATAAGTCGATTCATAATCTAAAAATTTACGGTATATGATACAGATGGCAGGATAGGCAGGAGCGTCACTTCCGTTCGATCAACAGGATTTTCATCAAAGTCATAATTATAGAACCAGGTGTTTCTTCGGGAATAGACATTTATGATTTGAAAACGCCACTCTGCTTCTCCAAGACCAAAAAAGTTACCTGCCCTGCTGAAAGCTACATCCATACGGTGATATGCGGGAAGACGTGAGGCATTAAGGCGGCCAATTGTAAATGATTCCCGATCCAGATTGCCCCATGGAACACCCGGGAATTCGGTTCGTCCAAGTGGTTCTGTATAAGCTTGACCTGTCCCGTAACTAAATACAGCCGAGGTGCTCCACCGTTCAGATAAACGATAATTCACAACGATGTTCGAATCATGAAGGCGGTCGTATTTTGGTGGATAAAATCTGGCTGTTGGATTCTGGGCGCTGATGTCTGTATTGAAGCCGGGGAACTTTCGGCGAGTCACGCCAAATGTGTATCCAATGAATCCGGTTAGCCGGCCAACCTGTTTTTCAAAAAAGATTTCGGCACCATATGCATACCCTTCACCAAAACGAAAAAGATCACTATAATCCAGTCCCGCGGCATCACTTGTAAACGGATCAAGCTCGAAAAGATCTCGCATGGACCTATAGTAAAACTCGATATCCAGCCCATATCCTTCAAACGGTATTGTTTTAGCCCCAAGAACAAACTGATCACCAAAAGCGGGCGGGACGCCGTCATCTGTGGTCAGCCACAAATCAAAGCCGGAAAATGCTTCGTTGGTGATGAGCGTGAGAAACTGGTAGTATCGGCCGTATGCTGCCTGTAACCTTATAGAAGAGTTTGGACGGAATTCTGTTGACAGGCGGGGAGAGATCTTAAAATAATCACCTTCTGAAAACCGGTTAAATCGAATGCCGCCATTAAAAATCCAACGGTCACCAGGAGTCCACTCATCCTGAATATAAAATGACGCATAATTACTTTGAATACGGTTTGCGAATGTCTCCTGGCGATCAAACCTATCGTTAAATTTCAGAATGAGGTTCCCGGCCCAAAATCCGGCAGATATCGTATGCTTTTCGTTGGGAATATATTCGATATCTGACTTCAGTGAGATATCATACACATCATTATCCCGTTCAAAGGGTGTGCCTCCAATACTGAATTTCGGATTATTGAAGTAGCGGGATCCAGTAACAGTGGTTTTAAGAAAGAGCTTATCAGACAGAATTTTTCTCCATTGGCCGCTGATAGTACGATTCCCGTAGTTCAGTCCGATGGATGCATCTTCACCGAATGGGAAAAGGACATTGTCGGTGCCAGTGTAAAAGGCCAGTGACAATCGGTCATTTTCAGTAGCGTCAATATTGATTTTCCCGTTTATGTCGTAAAAATAAAATTTATCAGGTACGTTGTCCGTTGTGTTTCTCAAAACCGCAAGAGCTGGTTCAAGGGTAGATCTTCGAAAGGCGAGCATCCATGAACCAAAGCCTGTGGGGCCCTCTGCACTGATGCGTGATGCCAGAAGGCCTAAACTCACAGAACCCCGGGTTTCATTTCTGTTACCATCTTTGTTAAATACCGTAAGAACAGATCCCAGGCGCCCTCCGTAATTTGCTGGATATCCGCCTTTATAAAGTCTCACATCTTTGACGGCATCCGGGTTGAATGTCGAAAAGAAACCGAAGAAGTGAGATGGATTATATACGGTTGTTTCATCCAAAAGAATGAGTGTCTGATCAGGGCCGCCGCCTCTGACATAGAGGCCGCTGGAAAAATCATTTGCCGCTTTCACGCCCGGAAGCAGCTGTATGGATCGAAACACATCGGGCTCAATAACAGGAGGGAGATCTTTGATGAGTTCTGTTGTAATTTGAGCCGTTCCAATATTTCTTTGGTCTTCACGTTCGGTTTTGGATTCAACTATGACTTCCTCAAGCTCAACTCCAGCAGGGATCATTTCAATATCGATGCGCTTGGTTTCTCCAGCTCTGAGCTCTATTGTTCGCTCATTTTGGCGATACCCTATGTAGCTGGCCACGAGAGTATAGCTGCCGGGCGGCAGGTTAGTAATAGCATAGTAGCCTGATGTGTTGGCAGAGGTACCCCTGTTAAGTTCAATGATAGCTACATTAGCAGATATCAGGGTCTCTCCGGTTTCAGAGTCGGTAATATAACCGTTGACTGAAGCCGTCTGCTGCCCTTGGGCTACAGACAAAAAACTGATTAGAGTGATGATGAACGTTAATAAAGCAGCTCGTGTCAATGATACTTGATTTTTAAATATGATTATTGATGATTACGAACCAATTAAGCACATGTTGCATTCCTATTCAACCATTGAGATAGATAGAAGGATATTCCTGGAGTGTGATTACGTAACAGGGAAGGAGATGGTTTTTAAGCGTGGCAATGGACTCACAGGTATTCATAGCTCATTCTATTGCAAACAGATAAACCATTTAATCTACACATACTAATTGGACGATAGATTCGTTATATTATAGATCTGTTCATTGTTATGAAACAGACACATGTACTTTGACATTTTGGGGGTGTAACGGATTCGACGGGCTGCGTACAATTGCAGGCTGCATGCCGAGAGTGACCGATGGTTCTCGTAAATCAACCATCATGGATAAAAAGTAGTTGACAACAATTACTCATACCGACTGGCTGCGTAAAGCAAGCCGTCCGTTCTCACAGGTGTTCGTCTATTGACCCTGTCTTGAACGCCGACTTAGATAGACTTTTCCCAAGCCCATGTCTGCTGGGTGGAAGGAGAACTTAATGCAGAATAGGTTGGAGTTGCTTTGCTATTGAGCATTGCTCCATCCGAAACTTTAATCAATAGCTAAGCATGTAGATGCTTGACGATTTACCTTCCCGGACCCGGGTTCGACTCCCGGCACCTCCACTAGACACAAGCCCCGCAAGGTTATATGCCTTGACGGGGTTTTGTATTTCTATAATTTTATTGTCGGATTCTAATTCATTACTCAGGAGAATTAGGATCTGAGCGTTGTTCTTGCGAAGCGGTGCTTCGCGGTTCGACTCCCGGCACCTCCACTAGACACAAGCCCCGCAAGGTTATATGCCTTGAGGGGGGGGGTTATCCAGATTTTGAGTATCAGACGTAAGTCTTAGAATGATTTAGTCCAAAGATCCAGGCGTTGTTCTTGCGGAGACATGCTCCGCCCCGGCACCTCCACTAGATATAAGCCCCGCAAGGATAGATACCTTGAGGGGGTTTTTTTATCCAGATTTTGAGTATCAGACGTAAGTCTTAGAATGATTTAGTCCAAAGATCCAGGCGTTGTTCTTGCGGAGACATGCTCCGCCCCGGCACCTCCACTAGACACAAGCCCCGCAAGGTTATATGCCTTGACGGGGTTTTTTATTGGAAGCAGATTTTAAATAGACAAACCTGGTTTTATTAGGGGTTGATTCGTATAGAAAGGCGTTTATCTAATTTTATAACATAAAAAAACCCGGATACACAGTTCGCGCCCGGGTTTTAAGAAATTAGATTTTTGGTAAACGACTTACTATTTGCCGACCTCTACAACTGAATCTTCAGTGCCAAATTCATTGGGAATATACGTATCTGCGGCATCGTCGTTTTCCCAGACTTCACCGTCAATCAGATATTTGAATCGATATTCGTTCTCTGGCTTCAGACGTTTGGTAATTTCCCATTTCCCTTTCTTTTTCTCAAGCTTGTCTGCTTTCGTATCCCAGTCGTTAAAGTCTCCAACGAGTTTTACCTCTGATGAAGCCCACTCTTCAGGAAGCGTAAATGTGACTTTGCATACAGTTCTCTTTGGCGTATAATTTTTGGTCAGCATAGTGTACAGTTTTATTGCATTGTTGATGAAGTGAAATCTATCTAATTAAATCATATAAAAAAATAATTTAGATATAATAATTACACTATTTGAATTATTTGACATAAATAGTTAAGTCTAAATTTCACTTTATCAATAATTAATCTTGTTTGGAAACGTTTCCCGGTTTTACTCTAAATAGTCAAATGCCAATAATGTTAAAAATTGATGGAATTTTACTTTTTTGTACTGTCTGACTCTATATATCGTCTTGAATTGGGTGTGAATGATTTTATTAACGTAATGAAGTTTATAAGCAGCGGATTTGAGGTTGAACCTGCACTTTAAAAAAAGTAAAACGATAATTTGAAGTTGATTTTAATTACTCTATACATACAAGTGATTTAATATTTCTAAAATACTTTCCGATAAATTTTGAACGGATACCATTGTTCTATTGAAAATATGATCTGTTTTAATTAGCGTATAAAAGCTATACCCATTGATCATCACAGGAGTTTGCTATGAAACAAACAAACCGTTTGTCCCTAAATCTTTTTACAAAGGTGCAGGACGATCTCGAAAAGCGTCAGTATATCATACTGGCTGAATTGAAAAAAATCTCATCTGAATTTCAGTATTACAAAGTATATCCCCATTTGAGCTTTCTTGTAGATCTTCATCGAACACTATCAGAAGTAATTCATCACATTGAAGATTTACGCAATCGTTTTCCCAAGCGAATAAGTAAAATTGACTGGGTAAATAAAACAATCGAACATGACGTGGTATTTGTTGACGGAACAGACCTCAAACGTGTTGAGGAACTTATCAGGTGGGCTATTCCACACATCAAAAAAACGATTCAGGAAGGGATAGCCATCCACGAATACGTATCAGAAGAGCTTACTGTGGAACATGTGGGTATTGTTCCGAACTACAGGGAAGAAGGTTACTTTTTCCTGCCAGATAACCGTCAGAAAAAGCTAAATTTGTTCAGGTTCGAAATATCCATTTTTCAAAGTGCCGATGATCAATACCGGTCGCTTAAAACAAAATTTTTGAAATCATTGAATAAGCTATCAGCTGAGATCTCACCTAATTCATTAAAGCTGGATCTGATAAGAGAGCAGCAGGAATTACCGAACCCTGCAACGTTTTCATTTCAAACGGATCTTGATTTCTCGTTTGACAGAACTATTCTGCCCATTGCCAAACGTAAGCTGATGCTTAAAATCTATTCCTGATTAAAGGACCGCTGCATAAATAGACAGGAAAGGTATATATAATTATTGAGGGCAGACAGACTGTATCAGTCGGGCATGATCAGTGCAAGGATGAAGTAGAAAAGTACCATTGTACCGAAAGAAGTGAATACAAGGATCAGAAAAATTATACGCACGATCGTTGGGTCCCAGCCAAGATATTCTCCAATACCTCCGCATACGCCCGCGAGCATTTTATTTGTGCGTGATTTTTTTAGGTTTGCTGCCATAGATGATCCTTCTTCGTTGATTGAATCTAAATTACTGTTACGGTACGTGATATTTTTTAAAGAGTTTCAAAAAAGTTAAAGAAAATTCTATTGTCCTTTAAAATCAGTCCACGAATCGTATTAACACTGTATAAAATTGAACAAAGATAACTTGTAGTGTATAAATTAACCTGAAAACGAGGTGTTTCATTCAAATTGAACTTGTCAAGTATGCTTTGAGTGAGTCCAGGTTCAAAAAGACTTGAGAAAAAAGAGATGAAAACTGGTCAGAATATAAAAAGCGAGCCTGGTTAGGACTCGCTTTTCTTATAAGTTGGGCTATGTATTCAGATACTATAATGTATCGGTCGGTTCGGAGAATTAATTCTCGTTATACCCGAGAACTTTAATTCCATTATTGCCTGAGTTCATTTTTCTGAATCGGTATCATCTTTTTCACCGGTTTCAATGCTCTGAAGCCTGAATACAACCGGTAATGAATATTGAACACGAACAGGCTGGCCTCGCTGGACACCTGGTTTAAATTTAGCCTGCTTTACAGCTCTGAGTGCTTCTTCATCAGCGCCGCCTCCAATTCCGCGTATGACTCGTGGATTTTCAACATCACCATTTTCATTGACGATAAACTGTATGTAAACCCTGCCTTCAATTCCAGCCCGGCGGGCCATTTCAGGATAATTGATATCTCTCTGAATGGATACGAGCCCGCCGATTAACTCCGGCATCTCTTCAACAACCACAAAGAAGTCTTCTTCAGCTGCATTACCCTCTCCGGATGCAGGTGAGGGTGGCATGTCTGGCTCCATGCCAAGTGCATTAAGGGCGGTATTATAGGACTCAGGATCCTGTTCAGTTCTGATTTCTATGACGCCATACCGGGCACGGTCACCATATTTTTCTGTGGCTGCAGCTCCCTTTAATACATTGATAGATTTTATGTACTCAGGTCGCAGATCGCTCAATTTGTTAATTGCGCCTTCGTGCCGTTCCGTCTGTCCATCCTCACCCATATAAATCAATATTTGTTGATATCCGCGCTCACCTGTTCTGTCCACGTCCGTCATAAGGTCCAGCTCTTCATTGTCAAACACTGCCTGGGTTTGCATATCGGTACAGGCCATGCCAATCGTAAGGGCGACCAATAGAGTAGCAAGTATAGTAAGGCTTGAACGGTAGGGGTTCATCTGGCCATCAGATTGCTTTGTGATTCGGTCAATTCGTTCTTTTAGGTTGGATGATTTTTGTGCCATGTTAACGGATACTTTTTGATTAAGATTGGGCATTGGAAGCAGTTCAAAGAGGAGGGAGGCATACTCTTTTCTGGATACTGAACTGTCAGCGATGATGAGGCTGTCACAACGCATCTCGCGATACTCTACAATTTCATTTGAAAGCAGATGAATGAGCGGGTGAAACCAGAAAAGTGACTGAATTCCGGTGACTAATAGATGAGTCCCGAAATCACTTTGCTGGATATGTGTCAGCTCATGGCGTACGGCAAGATTCATTTTCTGAGGTTCGGCTGTCAGGGATCGGGGAATAAGGATTACGGGCTTTATCATGCCAAATGTAACGGGAATATAGTTTTGGCCGGATGTTGCAAGATAAATCGGTTTTCCTGTCTCTGATGCAAGCTTTTTGTTATTGCCCGATACGTTTGGGTGATCCAGGATAGGAACCAACCGGAGTGTTTGCTTTAAGTACAGCAGGCGAATCCATTGCAGAAACCGGGAACCTGAATACCAAATCAGACCAGCTGCAAGTAAAAGCCCGCATCCTAGAAAAAATCCATCTGAAACAGTAAAAAGATTAGTGGCTTCCGGACTGATTCCTACCTCTATGGGTGCAACCATCGATATAAAAGTGAGAGCCGCCGGTTCGGAGAAATACGAGGCGGCTACATCAGCCAGCCAAGAAAATATTAAACCTAATGGCAGTCCGAGAATGAGAGCCAGGCGAATGTGATAGTGGTATTGTGGATGCAGCCTGGATGCGGCTTTCATTATCATGAGGATGACGCCTGCAAATAAGCTCCAGATCAAAATTGGCAGCCAGGCAAACTCTAAGATTCCCCGAAAGAAATGTATCATCTGTTCAATGATCGGTTCCATTTCAATCCTCCATTGATTGAATCAGGTTTTTTATCTCTTCACGATCCTCATCAGAGAGGTTTTCATTTTTCACAAGTGCCTGCACAAGATCTTTAGGCGATCCGTGAAATACTTTCTTTACTAATCGATCAACCAGGTTATACTGTACATTTGATGGGTCTATGGCAGCGCTGTAAATATAGCTGATGCCTTTTTTTCTGTATTTCAAATAGCCTTTGTCAGCCAGGTTTTTCATGACCGTCATAATAGTAGTGTAGGCAACTTTTCGGTCTTCCAGAATTCGTTCCCGAATATCGGCTACAGATGCTTCGCCTGCATTCCAAACGTGATGAAGAACTTCCATCTCGGTTTCGCCTAAAGGTGTAAGTGATTTTCTCATATGTGGATGGTGATCTGTTAAAGGTTAAAGCGTCACACGTTATTTACTCATGAAATACACTACCTGACAGCACCGGGCAAAAGGCAGGTTTACACTCTTCGAAAAGCGATAGTCGCTTAAAAATGAAGTGGAAAGTGCGTAAAACTGTATCTTTTTTTTCTAAAAGAGTGTGCATTGGTTTATGTATTAACTGGAACCGGCTAAAAGGGTATGAGCAAAAAAATGAGTAACGGATTCATGGAATATATTGATTATTAATATTCTAGTACTAATAAAGTAGTATTGGGTGTAAAAGTCAACAGCTTACTAAAATTATAGTTTGTTTATCTATAACCTTACATCCGCAAGCATTAAGTTTTTATGGTATCTGATTTTTTAAAAAGGAACGGCAGATCTTTCATCCTTAGTTTATAAAGAAAAAATACCCCCATATGCCCCGACAATTTTTATCACATATTGACGACCGAATTGAGAAACTGCAGCTATCAGATTATAAACAGGCTGTTTTTGTGCTTCATGATCAATTGAATATTGAATCATGGCCAGAGTGGGTAAGGGAGGACAAACCTCTGCTCATATTTATGGAGAGCAGATCAAAAGGAGAGGAGCTGCCTCATCACAAAATGAAAGCCACCTATATTTTGAGCTCTATGCGGCACTTTGCCCTGGAATGTCATGAAGATGGATTTCCAGTCTGCTATCACTCTACAACTAACCATTTTGATGATGGTCTGGAAGAGCTCTTAGAAGATTTCGATGGTGAGCTAACCTTTATGACTCCCTCAGAATGGGATTCTCGTGAACGGCTTCGGGCACTAGATGAGAAATTATCATGTGATGTAAGTGAAATACCAAATGAATTTTTCTTTGCCGATCCTAAAGATTGGAAAGATAAAATAGATCCGGGTTACAGAATGGAATATTTCTACCGTGATATGCGCAAAAAAACCGGCTACCTGATGAATGGTGATGAACCTGAGGGAGGCGAATGGAATTACGACGACAAGAACCGGGAGTCGCTGCCAAAAAATCATCCGGTGCCTGATATTCCAACAATCGAGCCAGATGAAATCACAGTAGAAGTAATTGAAATGGTGAAAGATTATTTTCCTGATCACTTCGGAAACCTAGATCACTTTCCCTATGCCGTTACCCGGTCAGGAGCACTGAACATGCTGGAGACGTTTATTGAGGAACGGCTGGATGAGTTTGGACCCTATGAAGATGCACTGAAACTGGACGATCATCAGTTGTTTCACTCACAGCTCTCATTCTATATGAATAACGGACTATTACATCCGCGAGAGGTGTGCGAGAGAGCTCATGACGCCTATGATAATGGTAACGCACGCCTAAACTCAGTGGAAGGGTTTATTCGCCAAATTCTTGGCTGGCGCGAATTTATTCGCATTTATTACGAAGCCATGATGCCGGAGGTGAGAGAAGCCAACCACTTTGGATTTACTGAAAAACTTCCGGAAATATACTGGACCGGCAAAACGAAAATGAAATGCATGGAGCAGAGTATCAAACCGGTGATTAGTGAAGGTTATTCTCACCACATTCAGCGGCTGATGATTCTCAGTAATTTCAGTAACCTGACGGAGACAGACCCGCGTAAGCTCAATCGCTGGTTTTGGTTCTCTTATATGGATGCATACGAATGGGTTGAACTCCCAAATGTACTGGGAATGAGTACCTACGCAGACGGCGGAGTACTTGCTTCAAAGCCTTATGTTTCAAGCGGTAACTATATCAACAAAATGAGTGATTACTGCCGTCATTGTGAATATAGCGTCACGAAGAAAACCGGCGAGAAGGCGTGCCCATTTAACTATCTCTACTGGAATTTTGTTGATAAACAACGAGATACTTTTAACTCCAGTGGAAGAGTCAATTTTATGGTCAATATGTTTGATAACAAAAAATCAGAAGATCAAAAAAAGGCTATAAAAGATTCTACTGAGGCATTTCTTTCAAATCTTGAGCGCAGAGACTAATTCTCCGTCATGTGGGTTGCGTTGCTGACCATTGGTTAAGAGAAAGATGTGAACATTTTGAAGTGTTTTCATCTTAAATATGGAGAAAGAAATTATTACCTTCTTTCCGTAATCATGAACAAATGTGTTGCAGTTAGCTTCAAAAAGGTTGCCCTGATGTAGTCGGGAATCGGCAAACGCAATACATTATCACACCGCAAGATATATACATATGAAGCAGGACATTGTACTGCGAACAAAAGGTATTTTACCCGTTCAAAAGCTAAAAGAGCTGGTGGATGCCAGGATCATTACGGCGCCAGAAGAGCACCCCATTGAAGAAAATCAATTTCAGCCAAACTCAATAGATTTACGCCTAGGTGAACGGGCATATCGCGTGCGGAGCAGTTTTTTACCTGAAAATGAGACTGTTCATCAAAAAATTGAAAAACTGCATCAGTACTCATTTTCAATTACAGACGGCGCTGTTCTGGAACCCAACTGCGTGTATATTATTCCGCTGCTCGAACATCTGAATATGCCTGAAAGTCACTTTACAAAGGATAAGCCATTATCTTCTGATGAAAAGGAACCCACGGCTCGTTTAATTTCTAACGAAAATTTGACAGCGAAGGCCAATCCCAAGAGTACGACAGGACGTCTTGATATTTTTACAAGGGTTATTACGGATTATTCTCACCGGTTTGAAGAGATTGAACCCGGTTATAAGGGTAATCTGTACTTAGAAGTTGTTCCTAAGTCATTTCCCATCAAAGTAAAAACAGGCCACCGGTTAAATCAGCTTCGTATACGGCACGGTCTGCAAATATTATCGGATGAAGAGCTGCTTCGTATACACGGTTCTGATCCACTGCTGTTTAATTCAGACGGCACGCCGCTGGACATGAATAAGATAAAAGTGAATAATGGACTTTTCATGAGTGTAAATTTGCACGTGGGGTCAAATAATATTCTGGGATACAAGGCAAAAAAACATCGTGATCTAATTGATCTGGATCACGTGAACCACTATGAAATTTCTGATTTCTGGGAGCCGATTTATTCAGGTAATGAAGATCATCTGATTCTTGAACCGGAAGCATTTTATATTTTTGCGTCGAAAGAGCGATGCAGGATTCCAAAACACCTGGCAGCCGAAATGATAGCTTATGACACCGGTTCAGGTGAGCTCAGAACCCACTACGCAGGATTTTTCGACAGCGGTTTTGGAGGTGATATTGAGGACATGGGGGCCCGCGCAGTTCTAGAAGTTCGGTCGCACGACGTGCCATTCCTGATCGAAGACGGACAAACGTTTTGCAGCATGCGGTTTGAGCCAAATATGGAAACGCCTGATTTTACTTATGGCAGCACATCAATTAAGAGCAACTACCAGGGACAGGGCCTCAAACTAGGTAAACACTTCAAAGCTTCTGATTAGCAGAACATGGTAAATAGATGTATTTGCAGCAATATTTCGTTTGCTGATGTGAAAATCATAGCAGAAAATAAAAGCCTGAAAACTGTTGAAGAGCTTCGTCTCAATGATGTGTGTTGCAGACATTGTGAATTATGTCGTCCATATGTTGAAGAGATGCTTAAAACAGGTGAAACATCATTTAAGCCTGATCTTTTCATAAATCGGAATATAAAAGGCCGCAATTTATGATAGTATGAACCAGTTTTTCACACTTCCGGAACATGTCTCTTCAACACATATAATCCTTACCGGACAGGAAGCAAAACATGCCGCGAAGGTTCTTAGGAAAGGCATCGGTGACTCTATCTATATAACTGATGGCGCCGGGATCCGTTACACCGGAGAGGTAGAGCACATTGGTAAAAATGAACTGCGGGCATCAATTAAAAATAAGCATCATTTTAAAACGCCATCTACCACCATCGAACTCTGCCTCGGCTTGATTCGCAAACGCGATCGGCTTGAATTTGCGGTTGAAAAAGCTACAGAACTGGGTGTTTCAAGAATTTCGCTTTTCAGAGCTGACCACACAGAACCCTTCAAAGTCAGGATAGATAGGGTAGAGGCCGCGGTCTTAAGTGCCATGAAACAGTCGCTCAGGGTTTTTTTACCTCAGGTAAATACTTACGACTCCTTGGATGATTTATTTGAAAGAGATCTCAAAAAGACCTTGATTCTGCAAGCGGATATAACCGGCCAGGAATGCGAAACTGTGAATACGAGAAAAGAAGAAAGGCTCATGATGGTTGTGGGACCTGAAGGCGGATTATCCGACAGAGAGCAAGAATTGTTGAAGCTGAATAATGCCTTGGGTGTATCCCTGGGAGATTTCAGACTTAGAGCTGAAACTGCCGCAATGATGATGTCAGCAATATTTGGCAATAAAAAAGCCGATCCATTCGAATCGGCTTGATATCGTATCAACAAATCATTGATTGTTAATCTATTCTGCAGGTTTATTTGCCTTGATCGGGCCGGGCATTACTTGCGTAATCAGCCGATACTTTATTCGCCTCATCCCAAAGCTTCATAGCTTCATTCAAAGTATCGTTAAAAAGATCGTTTGTGATCACATAAAACTTATCACTTCCCCAAACCTGTCGGGCCAGTTCAGCTTTCATTCTGCCAAGAATTACCCATAGATTATCGTCATAGGTCTTCTTGGAAATTCGAAGCGTATCTCCTTCAAACTCAGGTGAATCAATAGTCTCATCGAAGACCAATCCATTGTCTTTCATTTTTGTCAATAATGACTGCCGGCCTTCCTGGCTCCAGTTGAAATTACTGCGATAATCATTGAAATCATCTTCCCACTGATCTCTGAACTGTTTTCCATTTTCATCAAGAAAGTTTCTGACGAAATCAAAATCTATTCTGTTTGAAAGAAAGAAATTGAAGAGCTCGCCGGATACGGTGGTATCTTCCTGTACTACAAAGTCAGGTACGATTCCGCCACCGCCATAGACAATGCGGCCACCACTTGTTGTATACCGAAGTGAGTCAGGCACATTTTGTTTGAATTCTTGAGTGTCGAGTGTGGCATTATCAGATCTGTGATAAATCTCGTAGGCATAGTCTTCATTACTGCCCCGAAATGGTTTTTGTATAAGCCGACCGGATGGCGTAAGATACCGGCTGATTGTGACACGTATGTTACTATCATCAACAAGTTCGTACTGTTGCTGAACCAAACCTTTCCCGAATGTGCGACTTCCCACAACTAAACCTCGGTCATGATCCTGAATAGCACCGCTTACAATTTCACTTGCTGATGCGGATCCTTCATTCACCAGAGTAATAACGGGCAAGTCTTTAAGGAGGCCATCTCTGCGTGAATATACCTCTGAATTGAATCGCTGATGCTTGCTCTCTGTTGAGACAAGTAATGTATTTTCAGGAAAAAACTCCTCTGAAATGGCAATAGCCTGGCTTAAGTAGCCACCGGGATTATTCCGGAGATCCAGGATAAGCCGCTCCATACCTTTCTGGTTTAACTCACTGATTGCAGACAAAAATTCATCATGAGTTGTTGCAGCAAACCGGTTGATTTTAATATAGCCGGTTTGATCATCCAGCATATACTGTGTATCCAAAGTCGTGATAGGAATATCGTCCCGGACAATATTGAATGTAAGCGGGTTACTTCGATTTGGTCTTTTAACTTCTATTGTTACTTCAGTTCCTTTTTCACCCCGCAGGCGACTAACAACATCCTGGTTGTCGTACCCAATGGCACTGCTATCGTTAATGCTTACAATCCTGTCACCTGACATGATTCCCAGCTGATCACTGGGGCCACCGGAAATAGGTGTGATAACCGTAATGGTATCCTGGATGATGTTAAACTGAATGCCAATACCCTGAAATTTTCCATCAAAACTTTCCTGAATCCGCTCGCTGTTATCCGGCTCAATATAAACAGAGTGGGGATCCAGCGTACTAAGCATTTCACGGATTGCACTCTCGGTGAGCTCATCCATATTTTTATCAGGATAGTTGTTTGCGATGTAAAGGTAGGCATTTTCAAACTGGTTGTATGAATCCCGAAGATTTGAAACGTTTTTATCATTAAACGTCGTGTCAATCGGAGTTTGACTCAAATTAAGTGTCGAGTCGTCCATTGCAACAACCATACCGGTGATGCTGCGTTTGTAGAGCTCATTAAGATTGGTATCCCCGAAATAGTTGTCAATAATCCTGCGCTGTACCTGCATATATTTGTGCAGATTTTCACGATCGTTGTCGTTGTTCACAATTATGGTGTCAGCTCCAGCAAGCCATATAGCGGATAGCAACAGAAGTATAACGAGTTGTGGAATTACAAACTTTTTCAAGGACATGTGAGTTTAATTCATATTCAAAACAGTAACGCCGAGCAATTAACAATCATATATTATAACTGTATTAAACGAAAAACGTTTCTTTATTTCTTATTATTACAATATAAAGTGGCTCAAATCTTTGTCTTTTACAAGACTTGATAGTTGTTTGGTGACGTAGCTTTTGTCGATATCGATGGTGCCGCTGCCAATATCATCCGGAACCGCAAAAAGCAGTTCTTCAAGCAGAGATGAAAGGATCGTATGCAATCGGCGTGCCCCAATATTTTCAACCTGGCTGTTCACCTGGGCAGCTATTCGTGCAATTTCCTGGATGGCTTCATCATTGAAATTCACTGTGACACCCTCCGTTTTGAGCATCGCCTGATACTGTTTGGTAAGAGCATTTTTAGGTTGTGTAAGTATGTCGTAAAAATCCTGCTCGGTGAGAGAATCGAGTTCTACACGTATAGGAAACCGGCCCTGAAGCTCAGGAATCATATCTGATGGCTTTGATACGTGAAATGCACCGGAACCAATGAATAATATATGATCGGTTTTAACGATACCGTGTTTCGTTGAAACGGTACTGCCTTCAACAATAGGCAGCAGATCTCGCTGAACACCTTGACGGCTTACGTCAGGCCCGCCTTTGCTGCCGCCATTTGAAGAGCTTTCGGCAACTTTGTCAATTTCGTCAATAAAAATAATGCCTTGGTTCTGTACCCGTTCGAGTGCTTCCTGAACAGCAGCATCGTGATCAATGAGCTTCTCGGCTTCCTGATCGAGCATGATTTCACGTGCTTCGCTAATCGGCATTGTGCGTTTAGACTTCTTACCGCCTTTAGCCATGTTGCCAAGCATATCCTGCAGATTGAACCCCATCTCTTCCATTCCCTGAGGACCGAAGACCTGCATCATATTTTGGTTCTTGGATGATACTTCTATTTCTATGGTTCGATCTTCCAGTTCGCCGTTCTCGAGTTTTTCACGGAAACGTTCACGGGTTCGCTCGTTCAGCTCATCGTCAGATGCTTCTTCGGGTTTGAAACCGACATCACTTCCTGAAGAGTTGGTAGCAGAACTGCGTTTTTTAACAGGAGGGATGAGGATATCAAGAATCTTGTCCTCAACAATTTTCTTTGCCTTTTCTTTTACACGTTCCTGCATCTCCAATTTCACCATGTTAACGGCAATATCAGTGATATCCCGGACCATAGATTCTACGTCGCGGCCAACATAACCCACTTCTGTAAATTTAGATGCCTCTACTTTAACAAATGGTGCTCCGGATAATTTTGCGAGACGTCGTGCAATTTCAGTTTTACCAACGCCGGTCGGGCCAATCATCAGGATGTTGTTAGGTATAATTTCATCCCTGATCTCAGGTTCCGAATTCAGACGTCTCCATCGGTTTCTAAGCGCTATAGATACAGACCGCTTTGCATCTTTCTGCCCGATAATATATTTATCGAGTTCTGATACGATTTGCCGCGGTGTCAGGCCTTGTTGTTCAATTGTATTCATGGGTACTACTCGAGTTCTAAAATGGTCAAATTGTGATTTGTATAGATGCAAATGTCGGCAGCTATATTCAATGACTTCTCAACAATTTCCCGGGCAGTAAGGTTTGGTGCCTCAGATTTAAGTGCCCGTGCGGCTGAAAGTGCGAATGATCCACCTGAACCTATTGCCAAAATCTGGTCGTCAGGTTCAATCACATCGCCCTGGCCGGATATTATAAGACAGGTTTCTTTATCCATTACGACAAGAAGGGCTTCAAGTTTTTGGAGATATTTATCCTTTCTCCACTCTTTTGCCAGTTCCACAGCAGCTCGCTGAAGCTGTCCGCTGTAGCTTTTAAGTTTTTCATCAAATCGTTCAAATAAGGTGAATGCATCCGCAGTTGATCCGGCAAAACCAGCCAGAATAGTTCCATCCTGAAGCTTTCTTACCTTTTTAACCGTCGATTTCATGACGGTTTTATCAAGAGTTGCCTGGCCATCACCGCCGATTGCTACAGATCCGTTGTGCATTACTCCAAGGACGGTTGTAGCATGTAAATTGTCAAAATTAGTCATACTGATTATCTGTGCTGTAAATGAAAATTAGTTTCTATATCTCTAATTCTGTCTGCTGGGACGAGGTCGTTTGGAACGTGATTGTTTATCGTCTCCATCATCATTTTTGGAGTAATAGTCGAGACTTTCCTTTCTCTTTTGCTCAGCCGTAATATCATCGAGTTTTACTTCGTGAGCTTCGAGAATTTTATCGAGAGGTTCGTCCCGGAGCACAGCATCGGTAATATTCAAGTCTGAGCCGGAGAGTGTGGCTTTGAATTCATTCAGAGAAATATTGTCATCTGCCACGAGTGTGATGCGCATCTTGTATTTGAGCATCCATTTCACCCGCTGGCTAAATAATCCTTTGGTCAGGAACGACTTTAAAAACGGATTAATATAGATATCAACCGCGCGATACTTTGTGCTGTATTTTAGCTTACTGATCCAGCTTTCGATATCGATTACGATGGTATCCTGGCTCACAACAGAACCGGTACCGCCACACATCGGGCAAACTTTGGAAACAGAGTTCACAACACTTGGCCGAATACGCTGACGCGTAATCTGAACGAGTCCAAAATCACTCATCCCGATAATATTCGTCTTGGCCTGGTCTTTCTTAAACTCTTTCTTTAGTTCATCGTAGATCTTTTTGCGGTTCTTGTCGATCCGTAAATCAATAAAGTCGACGACAATAATACCGCCAATATCCCGCAACCTGAGCTGTTTCGCGATCTCCCGGGCTGCCTCAAGATTTGTTTTCAGGGAATTATCTTCCTGTTTCTGTTTAGCTGCATAGGGGCCGGAGTTTACATCAACAACATACATGGCCTCTGTTTGCTCAAATATGAGGTATCCGCCTGAAGGCATGCGAACACGCGGGCTGAAAATTGAATTGACATCATTGCCAATACCAACGCTATCAAAGATGTGATCTTTACCTTTATACTGCTCTACATTTGGCAGCATCTTAGGCGCAATCTGAGAGACAAAACTTTTAATATCCTTATAAAGCTGGGGGTCGTCAATAAGAACGCGATCGTAATGCTTGGCGAAAAGATCACGTATCAAACTCTCTGTGATATCAAGATCTTTATAGAGCCGGGTGGGAGGAGTTGATTCCTCAAGCTTGTTGAGCATTTTGTCCCATTTGGTAAGGACTGTCCGCATGTCTTCTTCAATGACGTCCTTTGTCTGACCCTGTGCCACGGTTCTGACAATCACGCCAAAGCCTTCCGGCAGCATCGATCCGACAATGCCTTTGAGTCGACGTCGCTCTTTGTTGTTGTTAATTTTCTTGGATAGCGCGATATATTCACCCATTGGAATCAGAACCAGAAAACGTCCGGCAATGGTAATGTCCGTTGATACCCGCGGTCCTTTGGATCCAATCGGTTCCTTTACAATTTGTACCAGCAGATTCTGGCCGCTCCGGAGCATTTTACCGGCAAGCATTTGCTTATCGTAATTGGAGAGCTTATCGAACTTCTGTAATTCCTTATCGGCGTGTTTTGGAATGCTTTTTTCGCCATTCATCATTTTGATGTACTGGCCGAGATGATCACCGGCATCGGAAAAGTGAAGGAAAGCGTCTTTTTCCATTCCAACGTCGATAAAAGCAGCACGAATACCACTCATTACTTTGTGTACCCGAGCGTGATAGATATCACCAACAGTACGTTGATTATCCTCAGATTCAATAAATATCTGTGCTAGCTCATTGTTTTCTAAAAGCGCTACCCGGGTTTGTTTGCCCGAGGAATGGATAATAATTTGATTCTTCATTTACTAAAAAATATTTCGCCGACAGCTTCAAACAATGAAATGAAAGATGTGAAGGAGTATACAGGTTTCGCATATAGCTGATATTACTTTTATGATATGCACCTGCTCCGTCTCCGGGAAAAAGGGAAGCCGCAACGTTGTTATAATTTCTATTTAATAAGAAAACCGGTGATTTCGAGAGGGTATCCCGCCTGTGAGTTGGAGTGCCCACCGCGCGGCAGACCGCGTCTTGTGGGTAAATCAAGTAGTGTAAAAGAATTTGTATCGTATTTAAAAACAAAGACTTAATGTATTTAGTGCAGTTAAACTCTGAAATCAATCAATTAAAAATAATATAACTGAAAGTTACCAAACATTAAACGTTGATCTTTGATGATTGAATCTTTTAACAGACTGATTCAGAAGATGAGTTTTCCTGCAAATCAGGTTTCGTCCTGTCTGACAATTGATGTACCGGCCCTATTGAGTTTATCCTCGAGATCTTCATACCCTCTGTCGAGATGATACACTCTGAGAACTTCAGTTTTTCCTTCTGCAATCATACCTGCCATTACGAGTGAAACACTTGCGCGGAGATCTGTACTCATCACGGAGGTTCCGGAGAGGGTGGATGAGCCCTTGATTGTAACGGTATTCTCTTTCACAGACATATCGGCTCCCAAACGCTTAAGTTCAGGTACATAGCTAAACCTATCAAAATAGATATTATCGGTCACTTTGCTTTGTCCCTCGGCCTGGGTCATAAGTGTTGCCCATTGAGCCTGCAGATCGGTAGGAAAGCCAGGATAGATTTGAGTATCCACATCAACCGGCTTGATGGTTTTAGGTGCCTTTACTTTGATGGTGTCACCATCAATCGATACATCGGCCCCGGTCTTTCGGAGATCGTCCGGAAAAGCTCCAAGATCTTTTGGTTTGCAGCCTGTTAATGTGATTGATGAGTCGGGGTGCATTGCTGCTGCGATCATGTATGTTCCCGTTTCAATTCGGTCAGGATCATTTGATGTCTCAATTCCTTCCAGAGATTCTACACGCCGGATTGTGATTGTATCTGTTCCTGCTCCTTCGATATTAGCGCCCATTTTAGTAAGAGTATCGCAAAGAAGGACAACATCAGGCTCTTTCGCCGCATTTTTGATCGTAAACTTTTCAGCACGCCTAACGGCTGCCAAAATCAGATTTACTGTAGCACCTACACTGCTTGGATTTAGTTCATACTCGCCACCGGGAACGGATTCACCCGGAAATGAACCGATTACATACCCACTCTCAAGCTTAATTTCAGCGCCCATCGCTTCGAGGCCCCTCAAGTGAAGGTCTACCGGACGCGGCCCCCAGGCGCAACCGCCCGGAAGTGATACTTTGGCTTCTCCTGTTTTACCCATCAGCGCACCCAGCATATAAAAAGATGCACGCATTTTTCGCACAAGCTCGTATGGAGCTTCGGCAAACCCGAGATTTTGTGAATCGATTATAAGAGTATTGTTCTCTTCATCAAACTGAACGGATGTACCTGTAACACGAATGACGTTATTGAACGTGTAAATATCTTTAAGCTTTGGAATGAGGCGGATGGTGGTGGGAGAGTCGCCTAAAATTGCGGCCGCCATAAGGGGTAGAGCCGCATTTTTTGAACCGCTGACTGCAATACTGCCCCTCAGCGGAGTGGGGCCATCGATGATAAATTTATCCACGTGGTTTTATTTCTAACAAAATTTGATTTTTCTCTACGCTTGTTCCTTTTGTAACCGATATTGAATCTATTGTTCCTGCGCAGGGAGCTTTCAGCTCATTTTCCATTTTCATGGCTTCAAGAATAGCGACGGGATCACCCAGTTCCACATCGTCACCCTCCGATGAAAGAAGTTCCAGAATTTTACCCGGCATAGGGGCCTGCAGCAATCCGATAGATTTCTCAGCGGCTGTTTTAAATCCTAGTTTTTCCAGCAAGAGCTTCTGTTCATCTTTCAAGAGCGCATTAACCCACTTCCCGTCAACAGTGCATTCAATCTTGTCACCATCAACCGTGATATTTCTGATCTTGTGAAGTTTTGTGCCTGCCCTGAAAAGTATTTGTGAATCACCCTGCTCAACAACTTCAAAATCGACATTTTTTTCGTTGATTTCTGCTATTGATTCGTCGAGGTTCAGAGCGATGTTAAATATTGCGTCGCCCAGTGTAGCTTCATACTGCATAGTTTTGCATTGTTTTTAGTCCCGATTTTGTAGCTTGAAAACTGTACTGATCGATTCTGTCGGAATCGTAAAAAGGAGAGAGCGGCCTCAGGTCATCTTGTGAATACACAGCAATGAATCCATGATTAATCAAATTGATGAGGTCATCGCGAAGTGTACCAAATGTATACCCCGTCTCTGTGACTAGATGAGAAAAAGGTTCGGGAAAAATGAGTTCCCTGATAATTCTGCGCTCGGATTTAGATATTTTTCTTGCTGCCATAGACTCAAATATAGCAGGTGGCGCTCTGAATGACAATGGAGAATTGAAGATCAAGCAGTAACATGCTAATTACTTACCAAACTAACGGCTTAACAGGTTCATGGCATTGTAGGCAGACTGAACAACAAGTGGTATTCCACCGCCGGGATGTGTACTTCCGCCAACAAGATAAAGATTATCCAGTCCGCGCAGTTTATTTCTGGGGCGTAGAAAAGCTGAAAATTTGTCGTTTGAGGATGTGCCGTAGATACTTCCCCGGTTTGATCCAAATCGCTTTTGAAACAGATCTGGTGTAATAATTTCGTTTACCTCGATGGATTCTTCCAGCCCGGTTAAACCGTGCTTTTCAAGTTTTTTGATGATTGTACTGCTGTAGATTTCTTTTAGAAGGGCCCAGTCCTGGCCGATGTTATAGGGAGCATTTACCAGTATAAACAGATTTGAACTGTTTTCAGGTGCATGTGAAGGATCGGAGGCGGATGTATTGGCCACATAAATAGTCGGATCAGCAGGCATTCGCTGTTTACTGAATATATCGTCAAATTCTTCCCGGTAGTCTTCCGAGAAGAAGATATTGTGATGGTTCAACTGGGGCCAGACCTTTGAGCACCCAAGCATCATTACAAATCCGGAACAAGAAGGCTCGAGTGACTTCTGTTTTTTCCGTTTCTTTTCTGATACGGCGTCAGCAGGCAGTAAATTGGCTATGGTGTCAGTTGCATCAGAATTTGCAAACAGCAGGTCGCAAGACTCTATGGATCCATCAGTCAGCGTCACGCCATTTACACTGCTGTCTGATACATTGATTTTTTCAATTCGCTCGTTAAAGTGAAACGTAACACCCATTTTTTTGGCGAGTTTATGTAAAGCCTCTGCAATGGAGTAAAGTCCACCTTTTACGTAATGGCCACCCTGATTCAGTTCTACATGAGGGATCACATTCAGTGTCGCGGGTGCCTGATAGGGAGATGAGCCATTGTATGTTGTAAAACGTTTGAAAAACTGACGGAGGTAGGAAGACTCAAAGTAGCTGTCTACCTTTTCTGATACAGTTGAAAAAGCGTCTATTCCAAGAAAGTCAATCAGATTGAGATGTTTGAGATCCGAAAAATCATAGAGAGGGTTAAACAGAAAAGCATCGGCTGTTTTTTGATACAGCTTTTCAGAGTAGTCTAAAAAGTCAGAATAGGTTTTAGCGTCGTGATCTGAAAATTTTTCAATTTCGCGTATTGTCTTAGAACGGTCAGAAAAGTTATCAAACCGAATACCGTCCGGGTAAAAGTACCGGCAGAGTGGTGAAAGCTCGGTTAAGGTCAGATAGTCTCGCATCTCTTCGCCGCAATCAGAGAACACTTTTTCGAGGATGAACGGCATGGTGAGTAAACTTGGGCCGGTATCAAACCGGTATCCTTTGCTGGTATACTGCTGCATTTTCCCTCCCGGATGCTCAATCTGTTCAAAAAGGGATACGGAATAGCCCCGGGTTGCTAACAGTGACGCTGCTGTTAAACCCCCAAGACCGGCACCTATTACTAAAGCGCGTTTTGACATTTTCTTGAGTCAGATATTTTGATATAAAACGAAACGTTATGCCTTAATGCAAGTGTATAGGCATTCGTTCAGCCGTCGGAGCTCTCAGATTTGCGCTTCAACTTAGCTACTGCTTCAATATGGTAGGTTTGAGGAAACATATCGACCGGTTGAACAGATAAAACATCATAGACTTCCTTAAGAATTTTGAGGTCTCTCGCCATGGTTGAAGGATTACAGCTCACGTACACAAGCTTTTTGAGATTCAGATTTGCAAGCTGTTTAACAACATCGGGATGCATACCTGAACGGGGCGGATCTGTAATCACACAGTCAGGCTGACCGTTTTCCTGCAGAAACTGATCATTAAATGTATCTTTCATATCTCCCAGTACGAACCGGGCATTCTCAACACTATTTTCTTTGGCATTGAAACGCGCATTTTCAATTGCTACCTCTACCAGCTCAATTCCGGTTACTTTATCTGCTTTATCCGCCATATACAGTGAGAGAGTCCCAACGCCACAATAAAGATCAAAAAGATGACCTCCCTCATCAAGATCTGCATATTCACGCGCGACGTTGTAAAGTTTTTCTGCCTGCCGGGTGTTCGTCTGAAAAAATGCGTTTGCGTGAATTTTAAATGAATGGGAACCGATTTTATCAACAATATATCCTGGCCCATACAGCACGTGCTCAAATCTTCCGATTGCCGTCGGATTTTGCTGATCGTTAACGTTATTGACAACCGTTGTAATTTCAGGAAATTCCTTCAATAATGCGTCCATCAGTCCCTGAACCGTATCGGGCTCGTCTTTGTAGGTGACCAAATTTACCATCAGATCATCGGTGTAATCTGATGTGCGGATCACCAGATGCCGCATAAAGCCTTCATTTTTGTGGGTATCGAATGCCGGAATATTATGTTCGATACAGTAATTGCGTACAAAATCCAGCAGACGGAATGATATTTTTTCCTGCAGGTGGCACTCTTGAAGGTTCAGGATTTTATCGTACCGGCCGGGGGCATGCAGCCCGGATGCAAACCCGCTATCGTCAACAAACTCATCTTTTTGGATCTCCTCATCACTAAGCCAGCGTCGGGTACCAAAACTATACTCCATTTTATTCCGATAGTATAGCGGCTCGTCACATGAAATAATAGGCTGAACAATATCAGGTGACAAATGCGCAATTCGTTCTATATGATCACGAACATGCTGCTCTTTGTACTCAACCTGTTTTTCGTATGGTATGTGTTGCCACGTACAGCCGCCACACGTATTTGCATGCCGGCAGACAGGCTCAACGCGGATAGGTGAGGGTTCGATAAGCTCCAGCATCTTAGCTTCGCGAAACGATTTTTTCTTACGGGTAATCATTGCCTTGATCTTATCACCCGGGGCTGTTCCCGGCACAAAGACGGCCAGGCCATCAACTTTGGCTATACCCTTGCCTTTAAAAGCGGTCGATTCGATGCTTAATTCAATTACCTGTCCTTTCTTCAGTGCCATAAAATATTTTAATCTGACTCGTTTAAATCTTCGCCGGCGTCATCAAGCCTGTCGTAGTAGGTTTTAAAATGAATACTGAAAGCATTTTGTGTACTTGTCACAGCTTCCAGTTCCCTTACTGTCCGTTCAAGCTGACGCATGGCCAGGGTAGAGACCGATTCAAGGAACGTAACGGCTACTTTGGGATTTCTTTTCTTTAGCGTTTCAAAATCGGGATTATAAAAACCTAAAAGGGTGCAGTCTGTAATACATCGTGCAGAAGACAGCCGCCGCAGATCGTAGCCAATGGTAAGTGCCCCGAAGCTTTCAGGAGGCTCGAGTTTAAAAGAAACATCTCCAACTTCTTCATTGGTTGAGTTTCCGGCTACAATTAGTTCTACCGAACCCTCTTCAATAAAGTACATGCCTGTACCGGGATCATCCTGGTAGAAAATGTACTCACCCTTATTGTATTTTCGACGATGGCATAGCTGTAAAAATTCATATCGTTCAGTCGTAGATAATTCTTTCAGAAACTTAGAACTGAAGATCATGCTCGTCTGATTTTTCAACTTTGAAAACTGACGCTTGTTAAACATATCTTTTTATTTAAAAACTATGGCCTATGCCAAAACTAAAATAGGCCGTTTTATTTTTAAACCATCCCTGCTGGAGATCATGTACACGGAAGGTAAAGTCGAAGCGCGCTACTAAAAATTCCCAGTCGAACCTAAGGCCCAGGCCCGACCCAACCGCAATTTGGTTATAAAACTCATCAAAATAAAATCGGCCTCCATCCAGAAGTTCATTTCCCTCAGCATCCAATAGGGATGCCCTTGGCCCATACCACACATTACCGGCGTCGGTATGCCATGCAATATGCCAGTCTGCACTAAAGACGTTACGAAGAAAAATCTGGCGAAGTTCTTTGTAAGCTGAGAGTTTGATCTCACCGCCGGGAACGGTTACTTCATCCGGGCGTAGGTTTCCGGGGCCGAGACGGAATGGATTCCAGCCTCTGATATCATTACTGCCACCGGCAAAAAAGCGGCGGCTGAGTGGGATGTTATCGCTCTGAAATATTGGGTGAGCAATTCCTGCAAAACCACGGACTGCAAAAACAGTGTTCTCAGACAGATCAAAGTACCGCCTGACGTCAGCTGAAAATTTTAAAAAACGGCTGTATGCAAGGGCGTTTGTTGAAATCCCAAAAGGTGATGGTAATGTCTGCTCGATCTCACCGGGACTTACCATAAAACGGTCGATCAGGTAGGGGAGGTTTCCACCCACTGCAAATGAATACTCAAGCGAGTAGCCATAATTGCGCTTGATAATATTTGTATTTCGGTTTCGCAATGAATACCGGATTATAGAGGAAAACTGCGGCCTGAAATCTTCTTCAATTCGCAGGAGCTCAATAGAATTTTCACCAAACTCGTTAATCAGGTTTTGACGAAACTGAGAAGAGGGATCCGTATCGATAATGTCCATTTCAATCAGGTCGAAGAAACTGGTGTATCGATCGTTGTGAGTTACCTCATAGCGCACATTAAAGCGAATATCGGAATTGATATCGAAGAAAAGCTGATCGCTCTGGCTATAGGTAAGTCCGTAACGCGTACGTGAGTTTTGTATCCAGGGTTTGTCTCTGAGCCCACTAAAAGGAAAATTCAAACGCGGTACTGTATACTCTGCCCGCAGTTCATAGCTTTGAAATATGGCAGATCCCGTGCTGTTCCGCTCCCCGGTTACAGGGTCGCGCGGCGAAATTTCCCTAAGCGTACCGGAAGTGACGTATTCAAGGCTGGAATTTAATCCGATCGACAAATTATCGGCGCGCCCGCTTAAGTTGTTATTGTTATAATTGATGCCAAATCCGGTACCAAAACCGTACCGTCTCATTCCAAAAAACTCAGTCCGGATAGAATGTTTTGGAATTGTCTCAAGCTCAAAGTAAGAAGGGATCCGGAACCGGGAAAAGTCCGGAACACTGTTTGTCTCGTGAAGGGAAAACCTATTCGTTATCATCATTCCGAGATTCTGATATGAATTCACACTTTTAAGATACAGAGATTGATCAAATGTATCTCCGGGCCTGTATCTGATCTGTTCTGTAAGCAGACTAAACCGGGATTGAGCACTTTCTTGTTTTTTTGCATAAATGGTGAATCCCGGCTCAGTATAAGGTTCGCCGCTAAATGTGCGTGAATCTTCATATACAGTTGAATCTTGATCATCAGGCCCTTTTAATTCAATATGAACATCTCCAAATATGTAGAAGTCTCCCGGATTGACGGTAAAGAGGATATCATACAGATTGGAATTTTCATCAACGCGCTTTGCCAGTGCCTGAACAGAATCACGCTGTACGGATGCATACCCATGATTTTTCAAGAAAGTTATTATACGGGTCTGTTCGCTGCGCAGTTTTTGAAGGAGATAGGGTTCATCTGTAGCAAATGTGGAATCATTTATGAACGGACCTGAAAATTCACTATCTGAATAAAATTCGTCCGTAAGCTGAGGATCATCAAAGTCCGGCATCCCGGTATATGCAACTGATTCAAGCCTGGATCGCGGGCCTTCATCGATGATAAATGAAACCTCTACCCGGTTTTCCCGATATTCAATGATTGAGGTATCTACCCGCGTATCGAAATAACCAAGATTCTCGTAATAGACTTCAATTCTCTCGATATCATTTGCGACCATTGCACGATCTAGATAGGCCGGCGACTCGCCCACGCGAATTAATTTCCAGAGATAGTACCAGGGTGTAAATCTTGGAATGCCAAGAAATTCCCTGTTATTATCGGTTCGAACCAGTGTGCTGAGTGTACTATTGGATATGTTTTGATTGCCTGAAAACCGGACAATTCTTACAACAAGGTCAGTTTCGGAGTCTTCACTGTCACCTGATGAGCCCGATTGTGCATAAGTGGCTGATGGTAAGAATGGCAGTGTGAGTAAAAATGAGACGATAATACCTAAGCAAAGAAAAAAATCTCTCATAGTCTGTTTATAGGCAAAGAGTACTGCTTAGGAATTATCATATAAATAAATTTGAGATCGATTACGGGTTAAACGTCGTCGTAATCAAAGCCTTCGTCTTCTTCACCGTGGAAAAAATCTTCCTTACGGATGTAATCAGGCCAGATATCTTCGATACCCTCATACACTGTGTCTTCACCTTCCGCAATTTCACCAAGCTCATACAGGTTGTCGATAGCTTGTTGAGGTAAACCGGTTCGTTCTGCCCATTCAATAAGCTCTTCCCGTGTGGCGGGAAAAGGGGCTTCATCTAAGACGGCTGCTAATTCTACTGTCCAAATCATAATTTTGTATTCTCTTTAACGGTTAATGGAAAAACTTATTTGATTGTTATAAACTGTTTGTACGTGACAAATGCAAATTAAAAGAGGCCCAAAGGTACACTTTTTTTTGAATGCTCTTCAAAAGGTCAACGAAAATTTTTTTATCTTGTTTGAATGTGAACTGATTTACAGTTCTTTCATTCGATTTGTTCCTTACAATTAAGTGAACCAATCTAAGGATGATCGAATTTCATGTTTATGTTATTTACCAGTCAATAAACTGATCACGAACTAAATCACGTAATTTTATGGGAATGCCCGGCGGTATCGAGATTGTACTTATTATATTAGTAGTCCTGCTTTTGTTTGGAGCTAAGCGTATACCTGAACTTGCCAGAGGTATCGGGCAGGGAATCCAGGAGTTCCGAAAAGCTTCCGACGATATTAAAAAAGAGATCGATAAAGGAGCTGATGATATAAAGAATTCTGGATCACAAAAGAAAAAGGAAGAAGCAGAATCAAAATCTGACAACTAATCAAGACGGCTTTTACATGAAGAATTTGCTCTCTATTCAGGACGAGCTTAGATCCGGTTCGCTTACTTTGCCGGATTTTGTTGAACAGTACATCGACACAATTAACGAAAAAAACGGCACAGTAAATGCGCTTGTGTCTTTTGACGCTGATGATGCAAGGAAACAGGCTGCCGACATACAAAAGAAGATTGATGATGGTACAGCCGGCAAGCTTGCAGGATCAATTGTAGCCATTAAAGATCTGATCTGTGAGAAGGGTAAGAAAGTTACCTGCTCCAGCAATATCCTCAGAAATTTTGAAAGTGTATACGACGCAACTGTTATAAAAAAACTTGCTGCGGAAGATGCATTATTCATTGGACGTGCCAATATGGATGAATTTGCCATGGGTTCTTCCAATGAGAATACCATTCACGGACCGGCAACAAATCCACACAATTCTGAGTTTGTACCAGGCGGATCCAGCGGGGGAAGTGCGGCATCTGTTGCAGCCGGCATGTGTAATTTTTCTCTCGGATCCGATACCGGCGGATCTATTCGCCAGCCGGCTTCTTACTGTGGTGTTGTAGGACTCAAACCAACCTATGGCCGTGTTTCTCGATACGGGCTCGTTGCGTTTGCGTCGTCATTCGACTGCATTGGCCCACTGACAAACAGCGTGGAAGATGCCGCAGTTATGCTTGAGTTTTTATCGGGCAAAGATCCAATGGATCAGTCCTCATCAGACATGCCCGTTGATAAATATAGAAACGCGGTTGAGAGTGATGAGAAATTGAAAATTGGTGTTCCGGATGAGTATTTCGGGGAAGGACTCGACGATGAGATTAAAACTAAGATTGAAGATCTGCTCAAACAGCTTGAATCTGACGGGCATACCCTTGTACCTATCAACCTGCCGCATACCGAATATGCAATAGCCACATATTACATTCTGGCAACGGCCGAGGCGTCAAGCAATCTGGCACGGTATGATGGAATAAGGTACGGTCACCGGGCAGATTTTGATCAGGTTGAAGAAGAACTGAAGAAAGAACAGATTGCGCGTGAAAAACGCCTCGAAGTGGCTACCGGTGAAGAGCATGCGCGCCTGCTTGAAAAAATTGCAAAAGCAGATTCCCCTCTTATAAGACTTTACAAGGATTCAAGAACGGAAGGATTTGGCGAGGAAGTTAAAAGACGGATCATGCTCGGTACTTACGTTTTGAGTTCAGGATATTACGACGCTTATTTTGCGAAAGGGCAGAAAGTAAGGCGGCTCATCAAAGACGATTTTAACAGGGCATTTGCAGATGTAGACGTGATTGTGTCACCCACAGCACCGACCACTGCTTTTAAATTAGGCTCAAACCAGGATGACCCGGTAAAAATGTATCTGAATGATATATACACTATTTCAGCAAATCTTGCCGGAATATGCGGAATCAGCGTACCAGCCGGAACCCATTCCAATGGCCTTCCATTTGGGATACAGTTTATGGGTGATTCATTTAAAGAAGAGAATATACTTCGGGCCGGAAGAGCTATTGAGAAGCTCCAGCAATAGATAACAGACTATGATTTCAACGGATCGGTTACAAAATAAATGGACAGTTATTACCGGTGCGACGTCTGGTATCGGGAAGTCATGTGCGGAGCTCTTTGCAAAAGCAGGTTCCAGTCTCGTACTTACCGGCCGCCGGCTTGAACGACTTGAATCACTTAAGGTAGATCTTGAAACAGCTTATTCGGTATCCGTAGAAATAAGTACGTTTGATGTTCGCAATCGTGAGGCTTGCAAGAAATTTGTTGATGGCCTAACACACCCGGTAGATATTCTTATCAATAACGCCGGGCTTGCAGTGGGAAAAGATCCCGTTGACAAAGCCAATTTCGATGATTGGGATCGAATGATTGATACAAACGTAAAGGGACTTCTAAACATGACGCGGCTTCTCACCCCCGGGATGAAGAGTCGAGACAGCGGGCACATTATCAATATTGGATCCATTGCCGGACATGAAGCGTATGCAGGGGGTGTGGTTTATTGTGCTACCAAGCATGCTGTTGATGCAATCACAAAAGCAACCAAGAAAGACCTGCATGGAACAGCTATTCGCGTAGGGGCGGTATCACCAGGGCTTGTAGAAACTGAGTTCAGTAATGTACGTTTCAAAGGTGACGACCAGAGTGCTGATAAAGTTTATGAAGGGATGACGCCTTTAACCGGTAAAGACATAGCTGAAATAGTGTTGTTTATGGCGAGCCGGCCCGATCACGTAAACATAATGGACTCTATCGTATATCCAGTGCAGCAGTCGGCATCCACTCTTGTGGATAGAAGCAAATGAGATATATCAGCCTGTCCATTTTATTTGCACTATTCCTTGTTTCCTGCGGTGAGCAAATGGCTAATCTTCAATTCGAACGGCAAGGCAGAGAAGTACCGTCATTCAATTCAGATAGTGCCTATAACTTTATCGAGGAGCAGGTAAACTTCGGTCCGCGGGTTCCGAATTCAGAAGCTCATGTACAGGCAAAGGACTATCTCGTATCAGAACTGGAAAAAACGGCAGGGAATGGTAATGTATTTGTGCAGCAGTTTCAGCAGAATGTATATGGTGAAGAGCTCACCATGTTCAATATACTAGCTGGATTTGGGTTGCAACATTCCGATCGGATTTTATTAGCAGCACACTGGGATTCCCGGCCCAGAGCAGAAGAAGATCCTGACAATCCCAACAAGCCGATACTTGGGGCAGATGATGGCGGCAGCGGAGTAGGCGTACTGCTTGAACTGGCCAGAATATTTTCAGAAAACGAGCTTCCACTAGGTGTCGACATCATTCTATTTGATGGAGAAGATTATGGCCAAGTCTCAGACCTTGATAATTATTTTCTTGGTGCAAGATATTGGAGCAACAATCCGCCTGTTCCAGGATACAGCCCAAGATTTGGCATTTTGCTTGATATGGTTGGAGGAGAAAATGCCGTTTTCTACAAAGAGAGTTATTCCATGAGATACGCACCTAATCTTGTAGATGAAATCTGGTCGATTGCAGAAAATAAGGGACATGATGACTTTTTTATAAATCAGCGAGGAGGTGCAGTTGCCGATGATCACTTGATTGTGAACCAGCAGACCGATATCAACATGATTAACATCATCCACCACTCCGTGAATGAAAACGGGACTGTTCAGTTTCCTCCATACTGGCACACGCAGAACGATACAATGGAAATAATTGATCAAACCACGCTGCAGGCAGTTGGAGACGTATTGCTTGAATTGATTTATAATCGGATCCCACAATGAATTACCTGAAATTAGTCATCAAAGTCCCGGAAGAGACTCAGGAATACGTGATTGCTGAACTGATGGATATGGACTTTTATGGGTTTGAGCAGTCGGATGACCGGTTGATTGCCTATGTGGAGAAACCTCGCTTTAACGATTTAAACCGAGAGAATATTGAGCAGATGATTGCGTCGTTACCCGGAGCTAAATTCGTTGAGTTCTCCGATGTGGCAGAAAAGAACTGGAATGAGACATGGGAAGCCAGTATCCAGCCACAATCAATCGGGGACTTTTTTGTACGGCCGACATGGTCGGAAAACGAGCCTGACAATGAACAGATGCTTATTGAAATAGATCCAAAAATGTCATTCGGAACCGGCTATCACGCCACTACAAGGCTGATGCTTCGCCAGCTTAGTAAGCTTGATTGTAAGAATATACGGGTGCTGGATGCGGGAACAGGCACCGGTATACTGGCAATTGCTGCTTGTAAACTGGGTGCTAAAAAAGCTATTGGGTTTGATTATGATCCCTTGTGTGAGAAGAACGCCACAGAAAACGCAGCAATAAATGAAATTGGATCACAATTAGAGATTCGACTGGGTGGGTTTGAGACCGTTGAGTCTGAAAAAGTCTTTGATATTATTCTGGCAAACATAAATCGAAATGTGATTCTCGAATTTTTGGATCAGATGATCTCTCTGCTGGATAAGAAGGGTAAATTGTGTCTGTCAGGGCTTCTAAAAACAGACGAATCTAAAGTCATGGAAAAGCTTGCCAGCTATCCCGTTCAGGTAACAGATAAACAAACAGAAGATGAGTGGATGCTTCTGCAGATTGAATATTCCGACAAATGATACGCTCTTCTATAGATATTGGAACAAACTCCGTACTCCTTCTTGTAGCTGATTGTTCTGGTGAATCAATCGATGTCATTCATGAAGAACTGAGTATTCCTCGTTTGGGCCAGGGGGTTGATCTATCAGGGGCTCTTTCTGATGATGCCCAGCAGCGTGTTCTGAATGTACTTGATACATACAAATCATACTTGGATAAGCACCATCCATCCATAGCACCAGAAGCACTGGTGACAGCAACGAGCGCCGTCCGGGATGCATCAAACCGCAGTGAGTTTTTGTACAAGATAAAAGAAAAGACGGGCTGGGACGTGATTCTCTTATCGGGAAATGAAGAAGCTAAAGTGACTTACCGCGGGGCGTTGTCTGTGATTGACATTAAAGATATGGAAAATGGTAATGTTGTACTTGATATTGGAGGCGGCAGCACTGAAATAGCAGTTGGAACCGGACAATCACTCTCTGATTTTGTTTCCCTGAATATGGGAAGCGTACGGTTTACTGAGCGATTTTTAAAACACAACCCGCCTCATGATAAAGAAATTGAGAATGCCCGTAACGAAATTAGACGGATGTTAGACGAAGGTGCTGATGTGCCCGAACATTGTGAAAATCTTATTGGTGTGGCTGGAACCGTGACATCGTTGGCGGGAATAGAGTTAGGCCTTGAGAGTTATGATATAAATCGCATCAACGGTCATTGTTGTTCTGTTGATTTCATTGAATCCATTATTTCAGAATTTAGCGAGTTGACTTCTGATGAGATTGAACAGAAATATCCGGTTTTTATGAAGGGCAGAGGTGATGTGATAACAGCAGGATTACTGGTACTTGCAGAATTTATGGAGTGGGCCGGCTTCGATAATGTAAAAGTTTCAACTGGTGGTATTCGTCACGGTATTCTCTTAACAGACCGGATTGATGAATAAAATAGATTATTAAATAAAAAATGGCGCTCTCCACATGAGAACGCCATTTTCAATCTTGATTTGTTTTTTGGTACTTATAAAGGGAAACGTAGTCCCACGCCCAATGCAAACTGATCAGCATTACCACCAAGGTTGCCTAGTTTTGCTTCGGCAAACAGATCTGCAAAATCAAGTGCGTATTCCAGTCCGCCCCCAAGGTTTAAGCCAAACTCCGATTCGCTGCTACTGCCACCGAAAGTTCCGAAACCAGTGTCTACCGATGGCACATCTATCGTAATTCCAGTTATGTTAATACCTGCAAGAGCGTAAACCATTAGACCATCTTCATCGAGGAAAATATAGTTTCCATTGAAGTTGAGTTCCCATACGGTCAGATCAACATCTCCTTCACTTTTTGGAAAGTAGAATGTAAAATCTGCACCGGCGCGAATTTCGGGTGTAACAGCGTAATAACCGTCAACACGAATACCTAAATCGTTGTCGAGGCCGGCAAAACCTACACCCGAACCAAAGGCCAGTCCTACACCGAGTTTAATATCGCCTTCTTCCGTTTGGGCCTCTGCTGAATTGAAGAACGATGAGGTTCCAAATAACAGGATGGTTACAAATAGAATCGTCAGTAGTTTTTTCATAGTGCTATTCTTATGTTAGGTTAGTTTTAAAAACGGGCATGATAGCCATTTGCATATAATGCGTATGTCTCACGACATATGTGTCAACAAATTTGCTTTTTTTTTACATGAGTTCAAAACCAGATTCAGAAAAAGAATCCAGGCGAGAAGATGCATCCCAAAGCAGCTTGCAGGATGAAGAATATGTAAAACAAGCTCTGAAGGGTGACCAAAGGGCTTACCAAAAATTGACGGAGAAGTATCGACGGCCGCTTCAGTACCATGTAAATAAAATGGTGAAGGAGTCGGAACAGGTCGAGGATCTCGTTCAGGAAGCCTTTATTAAGGCTTTTAACAATCTCAACTCGTACAATTCGAGTTACGCTTTTTCAACATGGCTGTATCGAATTACTACGAATCATACTATAGACTACCTTCGCAAAAAGAAGCTGAAAACAACGTCGATTGATAAACCAATAAAAACGCGCGAAGGAGAGATGTCTTTCGAGCTGCCTGATGATTATGCCGAGACCGATCGCCAGATTATTCGCAAACAGCGCAAGAAAATTATTACTCACGCAATCGAGAATCTGCCGGATAAATATCGCCAGGTGATCGAAATGCGTCATATTGAAGAACTTAGCTACCAGGAAATAGCGGACGAACTGGATCTGCCCCTGGGCACCGTAAAGGCACATATTTTCAGGGCGCGTGAGATGCTGTATAAATCACTTAAAGATAAAAAAGAGAAGTTTTGAGAACTATTTAACCTATGGTTGAAAATTTTTTAAAATATGAGTATCACAAAATAGTATCCTCAAAAAAAATGAAAAGCTGGATTCAGTTTTTAAATTTGAGAGCAGAACATTTAACATTCATTAAACAGGTGACCCCATGGTAACAAGAATCAAAATAGCAGGCATTTTATTGGCCTTTTTAACTCTATCAATTGTTAGTTGTTCAGATAGTTCAACGAGCGCTGACCAGCCAGAACCTCCTGCAGTTCCGGAAGCACTGCCTGTACAAATAAACAGCACTGTTTTCGATAATAACAATCCTGCTGGTCAAGATTTTGCTCTTTTTAATGAGGCATCTGCTTACGCCGAAACTGCTGCAGCTCAAATAAACAGCGGAACTGTTCTGGGTCAAGCATACCTGGATTTCACAAGTTCAGCAGAAAGTGAATTTGAAGATGGTACATGGACGTGGTCATTTTCTTCTTCACAAAGCGGGTTTGATGTTACAGTACGAACTACAGCTGAAGAGCTTCAAAATGCTTATGAATGGAATGTGTACGTAAACGGATCATTTAATGGCGAAACCGTGGATGAATTTTCGTTTTTATCAGGTTTTATCTCAAAAGATGGTGGAAACGGAAACTGGCGCTATTTTTTACCAGGTAATAATGATCAGCCAATACTTGAGTATCAGTGGGAAGTGATTGACGAAAATAATTCTTCGTTTTCAACAATATTTTCGGATGGCTCAGAGAATGATCAACGTATCGATTATATTCAGGATGGTGTGAATAACACGCTCGAATATTCCGGATTCGAAACATTTCCTAACGTGGTCATCTATTGGAATTCCGAAGATGGATCAGGTTACATCGATCAGGCAGGAGAGGATCGAAGGTGCTGGGATGGATCCTTTGCTGAAGCTGCCTGCAGCTGATGTTTTAGAAGATATATTGTATAAAAAAACCTCAGTCTCTAAAAAAGAAACTGAGGTTTTCTTTTAGAAATGTCGATCAGCTTTTGGCCATCTCTTTATCGAGCCACTCTCTCACATCATCGACCGTCATCTGTTTATCTTTCAGCTTCTCTTGAAGCATTTTTTCAATTTTTATGGCCTGCTCCTTATCGTCGATATCATGTGATTCGGCGTAGTCATTTATAAATGAAAGTACACTTTCACCCTTTTCACCACGAAAGACACCACTCAGCGTGCCACTTGTGGATGTGGTTTCGGTTCTTGGTTTATTAGCTGGTTTTGTGGACCAATTATAACTGTATTTCAGGTCTTTTCGATTGATCAAAGGCATATGAACAGTTTTTTAATCTGAAAATTTTATTTCTGACTTCAATAATCATAACAATATGTACGTCTGATTTGTTTCAAACAGGTGGCTTTACACAGTTACAGCCACTCTAATGATTGGCGTTATCTTTTCTTTTCAGATCATATAGGTCCGTTCGGCGATCTTTTAATATTCTCACGCTACCCTGATCATGAAGTTGTTTGAGCAGGTCAAGGTCTACATCAGCAATGAGCATCATTTCAGTATTGGGTGTCGCTTCTGTTTTTATACCTGTGGTTGGGAAAGCAAAATCACAGGGTGTAAATACTACTGATTGTCCATACTGAATATCCATGTTGTGGACTTTTGGGAGGTTGCCCACACTGCCCGCCACAGCTACGTAGCATTCGTTTTCAATCGCACGGGCCATCGCACAGTTTCTAACCCTGGAATAGCCATTCTGGGTATCTGTCATAAAAGGAACAAACAAAATATCCAGGCCCTCATAGGCAAGCAGACGCGTGAGCTCCGGAAATTCTACGTCATAACAAATGAGAATCCCGATACGTCCTGCGTCAGTCTCATAGGTTTTAATAGTATTGCCGCCATTCATTCCCCACGCTTTTTTCTCATCAGGAGTAACGTGGATTTTTTCGTATTTCTCTATCTCTCCGTTTCTTTTGCAGAGGTGTCCCACGTTATACAGCCCGTCTTCCCGAACTTCAGGCATACTGCCCGTGATGATGTTAATATTGTAGGAGACGGCAAATTCTGAGAATGTATCCCTCAGCCGATCGGTATACTCAGCCAGTTTCCTGATGGATGCTGCTTCCGTAAGATGATTGTATTCCGCCATCAACGGTGCATTCACATATTCAGGAAAGAGCAGGAAATCTGCATTATAGCCGGAAACGGTATCAACAAAGTATTCAATTTGTTCTACGAGGTCGTCATAGCCGTCGTAAGAGCGCATCTGCCACTGGACAAGACCCATTCTTACTATTGACTTTTCGTGACTTATAGAAGGCTCTTCTTTCGTTTTCTCGTAATAGATATTAGTCCATTCCAGCAGGGCAGCCAAACCCTGAGAGGCTTCGTCTTCAGGCAGATAATGTCGTGCAAGCCGTTTCACATGAAAGTCATTCGAGAGCTGAAAGCTTAGAACGGGATCATACACTTCTTTTTTCTTCACTTTCTGGATGTACTGCTTTGGCGTTAGTTCATCCTGGTGTTTGTGGTAGTTGGGCAGTCGTCCACCCAGTACAATTCCTTTGAGGTTCATCTCCTCACAAAGCTCCTTGCGATAGTCATACATACGCCTGCCAAGTCGCAGCCCGCGATAATCGGGGTGCACCATCATATCGAGACCATAAATCGTATCACCTTCCGGGGTATGAGTATCGAAGGTGTCATTGGCCGTCATTTCGATGTAGGTGTGTTTCTCATCAAACCGGTCGTATTTGATGAGAATCGAGAGGGCGGCACCAGCAAGAACGCCATCAACCATGACGACGACCTGACCTTTAGGAAACAATTTGATCAATGTGTTTACCTGCTTCTCATTCCAGGCGGGATCACCGACTTTTGGATAGCAGGTAAACATTAACTCTTTAAGTTTTGGATAAAGGTCAGGTGTGAGATAGTTGAGCTCTACTTTATCGTATCCAGCCATGTTCGGAAACCGTTAATTAGATTGCTTACGTAAATAGATGCCGTCGTCTTCAATACGGATCATCTCTTTTTTGTACAGATTACCAATTGCCTTCTTAAACGTTTTTTTGCTCATCTCAAGACGGGCCCGAATTTCGTTGGGATCACTTTTGTCGTGCAGGTCAAGGTAGCCATTACTTTTGAGCAACAGATCGTAGATGCGGTCTGCATTCGGCTCAACTTTCTTGTAGCCAAATGGCCTTAGCGTGACGTCAATTTTATTATCCGGGCGTATCTGTTTGATATAGCCCTTGTGTTTTTCACCGTACCGGAGATTCTGAAAAATATCATCTTCGTAAATCAGTCCTTCGTGTGTCTGGTTTATGATCACATTTCGTCCTAAATCACTTTTATTCCAGATAATCAGGTCAACTTCCTCTTTTTCCTCAACGGTCAAGGGAGACTCTGTCAGGTATCTCTCTATTTTTGTCGTTCCGGTCAGCCTGCCCGATTTTTCATCAATGTACATGTAAATAAGGTTTTTACGG
>Ga0209938_1000099_pt1 | contig 40522 bp, 32 predicted proteins | sample SalPonR2_C_D1_MG_FD_185708 | JGI IMG/M metagenome (GOLD analysis project Ga0209938, IMG submission 185708) | Salt pond soil microbial communities from South San Francisco under conditions of wetland restoration - Salt Pond MetaG R2_C_D1_MG... ... | reverse complement strand
AATTGTAGCCACAACTGCATTTGCCCTGGCCGATGATGAGCAAAAGGCACTTGATGCAGGCTGCGACAGTTATGTGTCAAAACCAATATCTTCATACACATTATTTAAAAAAGTGAAAGCGCTTTTGGGATAAGCGTTATAAATGATTACTCACCATAATTGATTGATCAGCTATTCAATTATCGTGTGATGAAACCTCCATGACCAAGCTTTTGACACACTTCGCCTTCGCGAAGCTTCAGCGGAGCAAGGTTGCGCCTTCGCATAGCTTCGGCGGAGCGAGGCACGCGCATGATTATTTGGAACTTTACAGGTAAAAAGCTTTAAAACAGGGAATAGGAGGTTCCATCCCGATTGGTATCGGGACAGGTAATGACCATTGAGAATTAAAAATAAACATATGAAACTTCCTTATGAATTTGATTGAGAAACTGAAGCATGAATTCATGTCGCTCATGAGCTAAGGCTCTTGCATGTTCAGTGTGCAAGCTATCTTTAATGTGCAGAAGTTTTTCGTAAAAGTGGCTGATGGTATCTTCTATGCCATTTAACTGATTTGCTTCTGAAGCTGGAACAATAATTGGTCGTTTGGCAAAACCTCCGTAGCTAAAAGCTCTGGCTATACCAATTGCTCCTATAGCATCGAGCCTGTCGGCATCCTGCACAATAGCAAGTTCGGGATAGTTCAAAGCATCATATTTGTATTGTTTTCTCCACGAAACATGCTTTACAATGTGTAATACGGCTGAAATAATATTTTTTTCTAACTTTTCCTGTTGCAGCCAGTTTTCGGTTAGCTTAATTGCAATGGTTTCGTCTCCATTTGTAAATTTAGCATCGGCTATGTCATGGAAAAGCGCTCCTAGCTCTGCAACTGTTTTATTGCATTTTGTGTGTATGGCCAGTGATTTTGTGGTTTGCCAAACCCGGTAGGTATGCAGCCAGTCGTGTCCGCCCTCTTGGAAATCAAAGAGTTTGTGTTTTACGTATTTGGCTGCTTCATCAATTATTGTTAGATGATCCATAATTAATACAAACGCATAAAATTATTCAATAGGTTAAATAATTCATCCCATTTTGTAAGCGGTACAGGCCCACTATCCGATATGGTATGATAGTGCATATATTCTTTACCTCTTGTGAATATGAAAATTGCCGGAACGTTTTTTCGTGCAAAGGCACAGTGATCGCTCACGCAGCGGGCTCCTCCTGATCTTATATCCGAAAAGTAATTCTTTTCGTCGTTGATCGCATTGATTAGGCTATCTGCTTTTGGCTCTACTTTAGCATTTACCATACCGATACCGCCGCTGCCGGATCCAACCATATCAAGATTAAATAGAAACTTAATTTTGTCTAGCGCAACAGGTGAATTGTTTGCAGCATATTCAGATCCAAATAAACCACATTCTTCGGCTGCAAAAGCCATGAAAATCATTGAATACTCTGGTTTATTCATTGGTTTACTGTAATGGCGTGCCATATCGAGTAACATGGCTGTGCCACTTGCATTATCGTTTGCCCCGGGGAAAAATACTTCACTGCCCATGCGCCCAAGATGATCATAATGAGCCGTGAAAACATAGAAAGAATCAGGTTTTGCACTGCCTTCTATCATTGCCATAACGTTTGCAGTACGGTAATTCTCGTAAAAAGTGTTGTTGATATTTGCATTTATGGTTTTCGAATCATTTATGAGTGAATCGTAAGTATGGAGATAAAAGTATGGTTTTACCTCTACAGCATCGCTTAATCGCCAATACAGGTTATTTTTGTGCGTGAAAATATATCCTGCTGCATTTAGTTTGTAGGTGCGTTTATCTTTTTCTGCAGCAGCAGGCAACACAACAACTTTATCATTTATATCCTGATTTATATCCGCCAGGTTATTTAATTCCGTAGTGTCAATATATACAAGTTCATAAGTACCATTGGTTTCCTTTGACCCCCCACCAACCATGAAGTCTTTTGCCGTTTTTAGGTTTTTTTTATCAACTTTTACAGAAACTGTATCGGGAAAAGTATTAATGGAGATATTAAATGGATGTAAATAGCTTTTCCCAAGTGGTAGAGCCCCGGAATTTTTAAACTCAGAAGCAATATAACGGGCAGCTTTAATATCGCCATTGTTTACATAACCACGACCGTCAAAAGCTTCGGAAGCCAAACGATCAATTATTTTGGTAGCAAATGATTTGTCCTGTGCAGGTGTGAGTGAAATTGTAAATAACAGAGCAAGTAGCAAAACTGATTTTAGTAAAGTCATAAAGAAATTGTTTAGTTATTATGATCCAAATCATCTAATAGGTCGGGTCTTAGTTTTTTTGTGCGTTCAAGTGCCTGCTGCATTTTCCATTCTTCAACAGCTGCATCATTTCCTGAAAGTAATATATCTGGTACTTTCCATCCATTAAAATCGGCTGGCCGCGTGTAAACAGGAGGTGCCAAAAGACCATCCTGAAAGGAATCGGTAAGTGCCGATGTTTCATCGCCCATTGCGCCAGGCAATAATCTTATTACGCTATCAGTAATTATTGCTGCGGCCAGTTCTCCGCCAGTAAGCACATAGTCGCCTATGGAAATTTCTTTTGTAATCAAATGGTCTCTTATTCTTTGGTCAATTCCTTTATAATGGCCACACAAAATAATGATGTTTTCGTAAGTGGAAAGTTGGTTTGCCTGTTGCTGGTTAAATACTTCGCCGTCTGGTGAAGTGTAAATAATTTCATCATATTTTCTCTGTGACTTAAGGTCCGATATGGCTTTGTAAACAGGTTCTACACGCAAAACCATCCCGGCACCAGCACTATAGGCGTAATCGTCAATCCGGTTGTGTTTATTGTCTGAGTAATTCCTTAGACTGTGTATTTTAATGGTGGCTGTTCCACTTTCCTGCGCTTTTTTAATAATGGAATTATTGAGCGGACCTTCAAGCATCTCCGGAATTACTGCAAGTATATCAATGCGCATTTTTTTGGTGTAAAATTAGCAAAAAATAGCAAGAGGGTAAATTCATTGGCTACAATGTGTTTCAGAATGCGCTGTTTTGCTTTTGAAATATGGTCTGGTGGAGTTTTTAAGTCGGTTATTTCTACGTAATTCACTGACTAATTTTTATTTGATGCTTAAAAAAATGAAAACAGTTCATGATATTTTTGAGGAATTTCGATGAAATATCTATTTTCGTAAGGTTTAAAGTAACAGTTTTTGAATAAAACAGAGCAAAATACCGCCGTAGTATGAATACGAATGAATTCAACGAAAAGCCGCAGACGCCTGAGAATGATAATTCTCATGCATCAGAGCCTGAAAAACAGCGATCTGATGAAAATTTGACCGATTCACCATCTTCACCAGTTGAAGGATCAGAGGAATCCACTTCTGATGAAGCGCAATCTCCAGCCAAAGACCAAATTGAAGAGTCAGAAAACAAGGAGGTTGAAAAAGAAATATTTAAAGAAGAGGTTTCACAAGAAACCAAATCTGTTTCCGGTAACCAGGCACCAGTAGATGCTGATAAGAAGGAAAAACAGGAAAAAGAGGAAGAAAACGCAACGGACAAGAAAGAAGAACAGGTTGCAGGATCTTTTTCCGAGCAAGATGAGCTTCTTCCCCCTGCGCAGAGTCCTTATGAAGATGAGGATGAGGGAGATTACTCCGATTATGGAGCATTGAGTAAAGACCAATTGACTTCAGAGCTTGAGAGGTTGCTCAATGAGTTTGAAATACAAAGAATACGGAAACGAGTTGAGGCAATTAAAAGCCAGTTTTACAAGAAACATCAAAGGGATCTTGCAAAACAAAAAGAGGAATTTGTTGCAGAAGGAGGCAACGAAAAGGATTTTCAACCTTCGCCGGATCCGGTAAATGATAATTTCAATAATCTGATGCAGCTCTACAAAGACAAAAGAGTTGCTTACCTGGATAAAATTGAAAAAGATAAGGAAGATAACCTTGCTGCGCGGTTCGAAGTTATTGAGAGCATAAAAAATCTTATTAATAAAGAGGAATCCTTAAATAAAACTTTTCAGGAGTTTAGGGCTCTGCAGGACAGATGGCGCGAAATCGGAAAAGTACCTCAGAGTGAGGTGAAAGGTATATGGGAAAAATACCACTTTGCGGTTGAGCAGTTTTATGACTATGTTAAAATTAATAAAGAACTCAGAGATCTCGATTTACGTAAAAACCTTGATGCCAAGGTTAATTTGTGTGAGAAAGCAGAACAATTGCTTCTCAAAGATAGCGTAGTTAAGGCTTTTAAAATATTGCAGGAGTATCATCAGCAGTGGCGGGAAATCGGACCTGTACCACGCGAGAAAAAAGAAGAAATTTGGGATCGTTTTAAAGAGGCTACAGTAAAAATTAACAAGCGCCATCAGGAGTTTTTCGAAGGACTGAAAAAAGACCAGCAGAAAAATCTCGAATCTAAAGAGACGCTTTGTAAAAAAGTAGAGGAAATCAATAAGCTCAACCTGGTAAAGCCCAAAAAATGGGAAGAAAAAAGCAAGGAAATTATTGAAATTCAAAAACTCTGGAAAACCATAGGTTTCGCACCCAAAAAATACAATAACGAAATATATCAACGATTTAAAACAGCATGCGATAGGTTTTTCGATGCCAAGCGCGCTTATTTTGCAGAAAAACACGCCGAAGAACAAGAAAACCTGGAGAAAAAAGCCGAATTGTGTCTGCAGGCAGAGGCAATGAAAGATAGTACGGACTGGAAAAAGACTACAGGCGAATTTATACAATTACAAAAAATTTGGAAACAAACAGGGCCGGTGCCACGCAAAAACTCAGAAGCATTATGGAAACGCTTCAGAGCTGCATGTGACCACTTCTTTGAGGCAAAAAAAGATTTCTTTTCCAATATTGATAAAAGACAAGATGACAATCTTGACGCGAAAAATCAGCTAATTGAAAAAGTAAAACAATTTGAACTATCCGGCGACGATGAAGCAGATCTGAAAACTTTAAGCGATTTCCAAAAAGAGTGGTCTGAAATAGGTTTTGTGCCTTTCGATAAGAAAGACGAAGTGCAAAAAGAGTTTCGCCAGGCTATCAATAAGCATTTCGATAGTATGAAAATTGAAGATGAGAAGCGAAACCTTATGAACTTCAGAAACAAAATTGAAAATTGGCTTGATAATCCACGTTTGAAGAAAAAGATTACACCAGAACGTAATAAAATTATCAATAAAATTAAGGATCTGGAAAACGAAATTACGCTCTACGAAAATAATATTGGATTCTTTAACGATTCCAAATCATCTAATGCACTTGTAGATGAAATTCAGGAAAAAATAGAAAGAGCTAAAAAACGTATATCTTTGCTGCGAAAAAAATTAGATATTCTTGACGAGCTGGACGACTAAAACAATACTACCCGTTTAATTTGTGGCTCGTTTAGGATATAATAAATTCTCTTGCAGTTGGTTTTCAGTGTGTTGCTGAACTGGCTGTTAAAATACCCGTTTATGATGAAGAAGATTTTTTTGATTGTTACTCTTTTTTATGTTAGTGGTGCTTTTGCTCAAACCGGCAGTGTGAAAGGCTTTATTTTTGATAAGGAAACCGGTGAACCGGTTTTGTTTACAAATGTAATTTTAAAAGGTACTACTTTTGGAGCCGCAACTGATGTAAATGGCTTCTATGCCATAACCAAAGTTCCGGCTGGAAGTTACGAGCTTATGGTTACCTACCTGGGATATGATTCATTGGTTGTGGATATTGATATTACTCCGGGTAAGCCTTTAACGAAAAACTTGTATTTACAACCGGCATCAATTACAATTCAGGACATTGTAGTGAGTGCCGAAAAAGAAGAAATGAAAAATCAGGTACATACTGCAGTCGTAAAAATTTCGCCCCGGCAGATTGAGAAGCTTCCTTCTGTTGGTGCTGAAGTAGATATCGCACAGTATATTCAGGTTGTTCCCGGAGTTGTTTTTACCGGTGATCAGGGCGGGCAACTCTATATTAGAGGTGGAGCACCCATACACAATAAAGTCTTGCTAGATGGTATGACCATTTACAACCCATTTCACTCAATTGGTATGTTTTCTGTTTTCGATACCGATCTATTATTAAATGCCGACATCTATACCGGAGGCTTTAATGCAGAATATGGCGGTAGAATAAGTTCTATAATGGATTTACGTACAAGGCAGGGCAATAAAAAGAAGTTTTCCGGTAAGGTGAGTGCCAATACCTTTGCTTCCAGGGTTTTGCTGGAAGGTCCTCTCAAAAAATTTACTAAAGAGAGTCCCAGTTCGCTTACTTATGCCCTATCTTTAAAACACTCATACCTGGAACAAACATCTAAAAAAATATATGATTACGTTGATGAAGATGGGTTGCCATTTAATTTTACTGATATTTATGGCAAGGTTTCATTGACAGGAGAGAGTGGGAATAAATTTAATGTTTTTGGATTTAATTTTACTGACCGCGTAAATTACCAGGGAACCACCGATTTGGAATGGAGCAATGGAGGAGGTGGTGCAACTGCCGTTGTTGTACCTTCACAATCAAACAGCATTATTGATTTTCATGTAAATTTCTCCGATTACGAGATTAGTATGGAGACCAGTGAAATACAGCCAAGCACAAGTAGTATTCGTGATTTTGGTTTTGGTCTTGGTGTGAAATCATTTATAGGGAAAAACGAGATTTCTTTTGGGTTCGATTTTTCAAGTTATGCCACAGATTATACATTCTATAATGCCTACGGGTTTAATGTAAATCACCAGCAGAATACAGCAGAATACAGCACATTTATGCAGTTCAAGGGGCAGTGGGGCGACTTTATTGTAGAGCCTGGTGTACGTCTAATCTATTATGCATCTTTGGGCGAGCCATCATTAGAACCTCGGCTTGGCATGAAATACAAAATATCTGAGAACTTGCGTTTAAAAGCTTCTGGTGGTTTCTATAGCCAAAACCTCATTGCGGCCAATTCACAAAGGAGTGTGGTAGATTTGTTTTACGGTTTTCTAAGCTCACCCGAGAGTTTACCCGCTTCGTTCAGGGGTGAAGAAGTCGAAACTAAACTTCAAAAAGCCAAACATGTTGTGGGAGGTATTGAATATGACGTAAATAACCGCATTACCGTGAATTTTGAGTCGTATTATAAGTATATGAATCCCTTGATAAATATAAATCCCAACAAAAGATTTGGTGAGAATACCGCTTTTAATGATATCCCCGATATTCTTAAAACCAGTTATATGTTTGAACAAGGTGATGCTTACGGGTTTGACTTGTCATTGAAATATGATTATAAACGCTGGTATGTGTGGACTGTAGGATCGTGGGGATATGTGAACCGTACCGGTTATTTTTATGACGACCTCACCCAGGAAGCCCAGCTAATTGAATATCCTCCACACTTCGACAGAAGACTGAGCGTAAATGTACTCACCTCTTATACTTTTGGAGCAAGACTTAACTGGGTGGTCAGTATGCGTTGGAATTATGGTAGCGGCTTGCCATTTACATCCTCTGTCGCTTATTATGAAAGTTTATCGCTTAATTCAATGAACGATGACTATTCAAATACAGCCGGAGATATTGGAACCATTTATGGAGGTGTTAATGAACGGCGACTTACGGCATACCACAGATTAGATTTCAATGTCAAGCGTAAGTTCTACCTGAAAGGAGATGCTGAGGTAGAGTTAGTAGCCAGCTTGACCAATGTTTATGACAGGAATAATGTTTTTTATGTAAATCGATTGGCAAATGAGGTAATATATCAGTTACCAATATTACCTAGTTTTGGAATGACATTTAAATTTTAGATAAAACTCAATATTGTGGCAAATACACGTTATATTTTCGTTACAGGTGGTGTTACTTCATCTTTGGGGAAAGGCATAATTTCAGCTTCACTGGCTAAGCTGCTGCAATCCCGGGGATACAAAGTGACAATTCAAAAACTTGATCCTTATCTGAATGTGGATCCCGGAACCTTAAATCCTTATGAGCATGGTGAGTGTTTTGTAACCGACGATGGAGCCGAAACAGATCTTGATTTGGGGCATTACGAAAGGTTTTTAAGCGCTGCTACATCACAGGCTAATAATGTTACCACAGGCCGCATATACCAGTCGGTAATTGATAAAGAACGACGTGGCGATTTTTTGGGTAAAACAGTTCAGGTAATTCCCCACATAACCGATGAAATCAAAAGGCGCATAAAATTGTTGGGAAACCGGGATAAATATGATGTCGTAATTACAGAAATAGGAGGCACCGTAGGTGACATAGAGTCACTGCCATATATTGAAGCCGTGCGGCAGCTAAAATGGGAGCTGGGCCGGAGAAGTATGGTTATACATTTAACGTTGGTCCCTTACCTTGCGGCCAGCCGCGAACTCAAGACAAAACCCACACAGCACTCAGTGAAAATGTTGCTCGAGGCAGGAGTGCAGCCAGATGTTGTTGTACTACGTTCTGAACATAGTCTGAATGAAGATGTGCGACAAAAAGTCGCCTTGTTTTGTAATGTAGATATTGATGCAGTAATAGAATCTATTGACGTTAAAACAATTTATGAAGTGCCGTTAAAAATGCAGGACGAGGGACTCGACCGCATTGCATTGCAAAAATTGGAACTGGACCCGCTGGAAGAACCCGAATTGAAACCCTGGAAAGAGTTCCTGCACCGACTGCATAACCCCAAAAAAGATATAAAAATAGCGCTTGTTGGAAAATATGTAGAATTACCCGATGCTTATAAATCCATTTCAGAATCTTTTGTGCACGCAGGAGCTGTAAATAACGTAAAAGTTAATATTTGTTGGGTGCATTCTGAGGAGTTGGACTCAAATAACATGAAAGCAAAATTCAAAGACTGTGCTGGTATACTTATTGCACCGGGTTTTGGTCATCGCGGTATTGATGGTAAATTGCTCGCTGCCCGGTATGCCAGAAAAAATAATATTCCGTTTTTAGGGGTATGTCTTGGAATGCAATGTGCAGTAATAGAATTTGCCAGAAATGTACTTAATTTTAAAGGTGCACACTCTACCGAAATGGATCGAAAAACAGAATACCCTGTGATTGCGCTAATGGAAGATCAGAAAAATATACTCGATATGGGAGGCACAATGCGCCTGGGAGCTTATCCCTGTCAGTTAAAAGATGGCTCAAAGGCTGCAAAGGCCTATAAAAGTAAAAACACCTGGGAAAGACACAGACACAGATATGAATTTAATAATAAATACCTCAATGACTTTGAGCAGGCGGGTATGATTGCTACAGGTATTAATGAAGATACAGATTTAGTTGAAATAGTTGAGATCCCTGAACATGAATGGTATGTTGGGGTTCAATTTCATCCGGAATATAAAAGTACAGTTGTAAATCCGCACCCCATATTTGTAGGTTTTGTGGCAGCAGCTGTAAATCATGTTGAAAAAATAAATCATAAATAAGAGATGGACAGAAATTCGATTATTGGAATACTACTTATTGGGGCGGTTTTGATCGCATGGAGCTATTTTGCCAGCCCCAGCGAAGAGGAAATTCAGGGTGAACGCAGAAGACGCGATTCTCTGGCACAGGTTGAGCAGCAGAAAGAGATGCAGCAAAAAGAGCAGGATATCGAACGGAGCACAGAGAAAAAGGCCGAGCCAACATTTGCTCCTGACCAGAATTCGACACATAGCCAGGATTCTGCTGATACCAAATTAATGGAAAAATATGGTGTCTTCGGTGTCTCAGCAAAAGGTGAGAATAAAACTTTTACACTCGAGAATGAAAAGGTTGAGATTGAAATTCATTCTCTTGGAGGTAGGCCTTATTATGTCAGTCTTAAAGAATTTCAAACATATGATTCGCTGCCATTAAAATTGTTCTCTGGTGACTCTACAAAATTTGGGTTTAACTGGGTTACCAATGATGCACAGGTACCCATTAAAACGCAACAATTATACTTTGAAGCTTACGAGCAAACCCGCACCGACAGCGGTCAGCAACTGGTTATGAGGCTTAGTGCTGGTGACAATCGTTATGTAGACTACAAATATACCCTGCACCATGACGATTATATGGTGGAATTCGATGTAGATTTACATAATTTGGGCGATATAATTAAAAACGATTACCTCTCCTTCGATTGGGCTATCTACATGCCAAGTGTCGAAAAAGGTTATGAATGGGAAGAGCGTAACTCATCTGTTTATTACCGCTACAAAGGTGGGGATGTAGACTATCTCTCAGAGACAGGAGATGATGAAGAAAAACTTAATGAACAAATTGAATGGGTCGCGTTTAAACAGCAATTTTTCAGCTCAATTTTGATTCCTGAAAGGCCACTTACCGATCTGTTTATTGAAACGCAAATGACAGCCGACCAGCAATTTGTGAAATATGTCTCTTGCGAAGCATATATGCCTTATATGGCTCAGCGCGAAAGCGATTATAGTTTTGATTTCTATTTCGGACCCAACAAATATGAACGCCTTAAATCCCACGAGAAAGAGTTTGAAGAACTACTTCCACTGGGTTGGGGTATTTTCGGATGGGTGAATAAACTCATTGTAATCAACCTCTTTGAATGGCTTGGGAAATATATTTCTAACTATGGCATCATAATTCTGATTCTTACATTGATCATTAAAGCCGGTTTGTTCCCGCTAACTTACCGTTCATACAGGTCAACAGCAAAAATGCGTGTGCTGAAGCCGGAAATTGATGAAATCAATAAGAAATTTCCCAAGAAAGAGGATGCCATGAAAAAGCAGCAAGCAACCATGAGCCTCTACAAAAAAGCAGGTGCCAGTCCAATGGGAGGTTGTTTGCCTATGTTATTGCAATTGCCGTTTTTAATTGCGCTATTCCGCTTCTTTCCGGCATCAATTGAACTACGTCAGCAAAGCTTCTTGTGGGCAGACGACCTGAGTTCATATGATTCCATTGTGCAATTGCCATTTGAAATCCCATGGTATGGCGATCATGTGAGTTTATTCGTGTTGTTGATGACCATCGTGAACTTTATTTACATCAACATGAATAATAAAAATAACCCACAAAGTACAGGAATGCCCGGCATGAAAACCATGATGTATATTATGCCACTATTCATGCTGTTTTTCTTCAATAACTATGCATCTGCGTTAAGTTATTACTACTTTGTATCATTGCTGATTACCATTCTACAGACCTGGGTCTTTAGGCAAATGATTGATGATAAGGCTATTCGGGCCCAAATCAACATAAATAAGAAGAAGCCAGCTAAAAAGTCCAAATTTCAGCAGCGAATGGAACAAATGGCTAAACAGCAGCAACAAAAAAAACGATAAATATATCCGGTGAACTTTTAAAGTTCACCGGCTTTTCAGGTACTTTTTGGGGTATTTATTCGTTAACATTATTGATTTGGAAAAACACCCATAATGCATAGGTTTTTAATAATATTTTTTGCCCTTGTGGTATCATTAAATGTTTCTGCGCAAATTGTAAGTAATGCCGATACCATTTTGCCAGTCGAATATGAGCGCGCTGCAGGTTCTGATAGTATATATGTCGTGTTTGGACCCAGTCCTACAGGGTTCAGTGATACGCTTGAAATGACTGCAAATTATCCTTATACCGGATCAGGACTTATACAGTGGTATAAAATCAGACGAAATGCAGACGAAACAGTTATTGAAAAAGAACTTATAATTGAAGCTGCAGATACCACTGAATTGACACTTAAAACCACAGAGCAGGCAGGTTACCCCGGCTATCAGGTGAAGTTTACAGGCACTACAAAAGATACGACCATTACCCGTTGGGCTTATTTTAATAATTTAATTGTAGAGCCCTATTACGAAGAGTCGTGCGATGAACTTTTTATACAGGGCATTAATGGAGGTATATCTTATCTATACTTTCATCCCGATTCTCTGGAAAATAATTATGCTATTGCAAACGGACTTAATTGGGAGTGGGAAGATTATTATTTAGATGAGCAAACGCAGCAATGGACAATTCTTGACTCGCTTGATTTTGGGACAGAGGAACCGAATCCATACTTTTCAACTCCGCCAATCGATTACGAAAATTATCTCTTTAAGGTAACAGTTACCGATAGTTTAGGGCATACAAAAGTTGATTCTGTTGTGTATGAAGCTATCGCTGTAGATGCTGACTTTGATGCTTCTCGAGATATTGAAGGTTTTAGTCCCGATACACTTCAGTTTGAAGCTCCCGTTAAATTAGGGTTCGTAAACAATTCTATCAATGCCGAACTTTATGAATGGACATTTTATAATGATTCAAGTAGGGTGGAGGATGGTGCAGATCGTATTCTCAGAACTTCAACTTTTTATGAACCCCTTGACTCCATAAATTACAAATATCCTGGTTATTACGATGTAAAGCTTAAAGCTGAAGGCCGCGTTTTTATTCAAAATAACGAGGAACGCACATGTGTCGATTCTATCCGTAAAAGACTCTACATTACCATTTATAACTCCTTTATCGGTAAACTGCCCAATGTAATTACACCCAATAACGATGGGAAAAACGATATTTTTTATTTTAAAAATATTGAAAGCTGGGACTATGAAGAGCTTGATGCACCGACAGATATGACATCTACTTCCATTCAAAGTTTTGAAGTATTTATATACAACCGCTATGGTTTACGTGTATATCATTTCAGCGGATCAGAATGGACAGAGCAGGATGCATGGGATGGTAAGTATAACGGAAGTTATGTTGGTGCAGGAGTTTACTATTATGTAATTAAGGCTAAAGGCTATGATGGAAGAGCCTTTGAAAAGAAAGGTTTCTTTCATGTTTTTAGTTCTAAAACCGCCGGAAATTAAAAGAAATATACATTATTTAACCCACAAAAAAAGAGGATGCCGGTAAAACATCCTCTTTTTTATTTCAGTTTGAGTTATGTTTTATTCCTCTTCTGCCTGAGCAGCTTCGTATTCTTTTAGTAGTTTATCCTGAATGTCTCCAGGAACTGCCATATACTCGTCAAACTTCATTGTGTACATAGCCTGACCCGAAGTTAATGAACTCAACGATGTAGAATATTTGTTCATCTCTGCTAAAGGTACTTTAGCCGTGATTTTCTCATATCCACCCTCGCTGTTCATGCCTTCAATCATGGCGCGACGACCCTGCAGGTCACTCATTACATCACCCATAAAATCAGAAGGAACCATTACCTCTACTTTGTAAATAGGCTCAAGAATCTTTGGTGCAGCTTGTTTAAATGCTGTACGGAAGGCTTGCATACCGGCAATCTTGAATGAAATCTCGTTTGAATCAACCGGGTGCATCTTGCCATCATATACAATTACTCTAATGTCGCGTGCATAAGAGCCAGTAAGCGGTCCTTCCTCCATTTTTTCCATAATACCTTTCAAAATGGCTGGAAGGAATTTCGCATCAATGGATCCACCAACAATACTGTTAACAAATACAAGTTTTCCACCCCATGGCAATTCATGCTCATCGGTGCCACGATTTGTTACAGTAATATCTTTACCGTTTACTTTATATGATTTTGGATCTCCCATACCCTCTTTAAAGGGCTCAATTATGATGTAAACCTCTCCAAATTGGCCAGCACCACCCGATTGTTTTTTGTGTCGGTAGTCTGCTTGCGCATATTTGGTAATGGTTTCGCGATATGGAATTTTGGGAGTGATGAATTCAACCTCTAGTTTGTCGAGGTTTTCGATTTGCTTTTTAAGCGTGTTTAGGTGAAATTCTCCTTGTCCATGCACAATTACTTGCTTCAGCTCCTTAGAGTGCTCAATGACGTATGTTGGATCCTCTCCGGCCATACGGTTTAGGATTTCACCCATTTTTTCTTCTTCACCCTTGTTTTTTGGTTCAATCGCAGTACGATATTTTGGTTCCGGGAAGTTTATTTCCGGAAATTTCCAATCAGATCCTTTTGTATTAAGGGTATCGTTAGTTTTTGTATCCTTAAGTTTTACAGTTGCCCCAATGTCTCCTGCAACCATTGAGTCAACTTTAGTCCTGTTGTTTCCCGCAACACAATAAAGCTGTGATAGACGTTCTTTATTATCGCTTCGGGTATTCATAAGGTCCATACCCTCTTTTATCTTACCGCTCATGACTTTAAAATAGGCAACCTCTCCAAGATGCTCTTCAACTGAAGTTTTAAAAACAAAAATTGAAGCAGGACCCTCTGGATCAATTGCTATTTCATTACCTTCAGAATCTTGAGGTTTTGGCATTTCAGAAGTTTGTGGAGCAACGTTGTTCAGGAACTCCATTAAACGACGCACGCCCATATCTTTTTTGGCCGAAACGCAGAATATTGGGAAAAAGTCTTTGTTTATAACACCTTTCTTAATGCCTGATCGCATTTGGTCCTCATTAAGTGTGCCCTCTTCAAAGAAAAGCTCCATCAATTCTTCATCATTCTCTGCCGCTGATTCAACCAATGCATTGTGCAATTCTTCTGCTTTATCTTTTTCACTTTCCGGTATGTCCTCGATAGATGGTTCTCCTCCTTCAGGTCCCCATTTGTACATTTTCATTTTAAGGACATCAATTACAGCATTAAATTCAAGACCTGCATTAATCGGATATTGTATTTGTACAGCTTTATTGCCAAATTTACTCTTTAAATCTTCTACCGTTTTATCATAATTGGCTTTTTCGTGGTCAAGCTGATTTACTGCGAAAATAATAGGCGTTCCAAATTTATTCGTATAGCGGCTCATGATTTCAGTACCGACTTCAACTCCTTGATGCCCACTAATAAGAAACAGCGCAGCGTCACTTACAGCTAGTGATGAAACTACTCCACCAATAAAATCGTCAAGTCCAGGTGTATCTATCAGATTTAACTTTTTGTTTTGGTATTCAGTGTATAAAACTGTAGAGAAAATACTACGTTCTTGTTGGTGTTCAATATCGTGATAATCCGATACAGTATTTTTACTGTCGATATCACCTTTTCTCTTTACTACGCCACCCTCGAAAAGCATGGCCTCCGCGAGGGTGGTTTTCCCTGAGCCAGCACTACCGATCAGGGCAATGTTCTTAAGCTCGTCTGGTTGATATACTTTCATAATATGCTTGTTTATAGGTTTGTTAGGATTGAGGATGTCAAAATTAATAATAATTTAATAATCACCAACTTTATGATTCTTGTTTTTACGGAAAATTGAGAGCTGTAAATTATGAAAAAATCATTTAAATTTTTGCATTCATTGAAATAGTTCATATATTTGCAGCCCTAAAACGAAAAAATAAAATAGATAATATTATGATTATTATTCCGGTAAAAGAAGGGGAGAATATTGATCGCGCTTTGAAGAAGTTTAAGCGTAAATTTGAAAAAACTGGTGTGGTTAAAGAACTACGTCAGCGTCAGCAATACGATAAACCATCAGCTAAAAGACGCGAGCAAAAAATTAAAGCTATTTATAAACAAAAAATGCAAAACGAGGAACAAAACGGGTAGTTTTTACGTTAAATTTTATACATTTGACGTAAACCGTCCGCCTATATGCCAAAAGCATTTTTTGATCATTTGGTGTTCGAAAAACACCTCTCCAAACATACAGTGGCTGCATACAAAACTGATTTAATTCAGTTTGAACAGTTCTGTAAAAATCAAAAAATTAATAATCTATTGTCGGTAACTTCTAAAGATATCCGCCGATGGATTATTTTTTTGTTGAACGAAAAACTAAATTCAGTTACGGTTCACCGAAAACTTTCAAGTCTTAAAGCTTTTTATGGATTTATGCAACGGGAAGGAGTAATTAAAGATAATCCGGCTGCAGGAGCAATCTTACCAAAAAAGCAAAAGAAAATACCCCAGTTTATAAAAGAGCAAGAGACCGATACCCTTTTCAATGATACATTCTTTGAAAATGACTTCAAGGGATTGAGAGACAAAAATATATTACACCTGTTTTATCTTACCGGGATGCGCAGGCAGGAATTAATAGATCTCAAACTACAGGATATTGATTACAACCGTGATGTGATAACCGTAACAGGAAAACGCAATAAAATGCGGTTAGTGCCACTTCCTGCATGGCTCCTTAATCAATTAAAAGACTATACTACCTTTCGTAAAGAATATTCCGCAGACGGACACAATTTATTTATTACTGAAAAAGGTAAACCCTTATATCCCAAATTAGTTTATCGTATAGTTAATAAATATATAAGTCAGATTGCTACACTTCAAAAGCGAAGTCCACATATATTACGACATACTTTTGCCACCCAGATGCTTAATTCCGGTGCCGATCTTAATGCCATAAAACAGTTATTGGGGCATGCGAATCTGGCTGCTACGGAAGTGTATACTCATAATAGTTTTCAGAAATTAAAAAGCACATACAATCAAGCCCATCCACGGGCATAACATATCTAAAAAGGAGGTTATTATGGACGTTAAAATTCATTCAATCAAATTCGATGCAGATCAAAAACTGATTCAATTTATTGAGTCTAAAATTTCAAAACTAGAGCAAGTATTTGATAATATCATAGAAGTTGAGGTGTTCCTTCGTCTAAGTAAAAATCAGAATGCAGAGAATAAACTTGTTGAAATGAAAATAAGCATTCCTGGCAACGAACTATTTGCCAAGAAGCAATGTAAGACATTTGAAGAAGCAACAGACCAATCTGTAGAGGCGCTCAGACGGCAAATTAAAAAGCACAAAGAAAAAGTTCGTGGAATTTAGAAAAAAAGTTCATTATTTATTTGGACGCTAAAAAGTAAGGTTATACATTTGCAACCCTGAAAACAAGAAGGTAGGTTCTTTAAAAAACGCCGATGTAGCTCAGTTGGTCAGAGCAGCTGATTTGTAATCAGCAGGTCGTGGGTTCGAATCCCTCCATCGGCTCAGGTTGCAAATGTATTTTTATATCGGGGAGATACCAAAGCGGTCAACTGGGGCAGACTGTAAATCTGCTGGCGTACGCCTTCGGAGGTTCGAATCCTTCTCTCCCCACTTTTACCGGCAAAGCATTTTGCAAAGTCGGATGTCGTTACTTAGGTAGGGTGTTTGTACACCTTCGCTGAAGCTGCGGCGCATAAGCGGGAGTAGCTCAGTTGATAGAGCATCAGCCTTCCAAGCTGAGGGCCGCGGGTTTGAATCCCGTCTCCCGCTCTGGTTTTTGCCGATGTAGCTCAGGGGTAGAGCGCTTCCTTGGTAAGGAAGAGGTCACGGGTTCAATTCCCGTCATTGGCTCGAATTTTTGTGTTTGAAAGAATTAAATATCATTGAAAGTTAAATATCATAATTTGAGAAGTTATGGCTAAAAAAGAACAATTTGATCGGTCCAAACCACACGTTAATATCGGTACCATTGGTCACGTAGACCATGGAAAAACTACCTTGACTGCTGCTATTACAAAAGTATTGGCAAAAAAAGGTTTTGGTGAAGAGCGCGATTTCGATTCTATCGATAACGCTCCCGAAGAAAAAGAACGTGGAATTACAATTAACTCTGCTCACGTAGAGTACACAACTGCTAATCGTCACTACGCTCACGTAGACTGCCCTGGTCACGCTGACTATGTGAAAAACATGGTAACAGGTGCTGCCCAGATGGACGGTTCTATACTTGTAGTGGCTGCAACTGATGGTCCTATGCCTCAGACTCGCGAGCACATCCTGCTTGCACGTCAGGTAAACGTTCCTAAAATTGTAGTATTCCTTAATAAAGTTGATATGGTAGAAGACGAAGAGCTCCTCGAACTTGTTGAAATGGAAGTTCGTGAATTGCTTGATTTCTACGAATTCGACGGCGACAATGCTCCTATCATCCAGGGTTCTGCTCTTGGTGGATTGAACGGAGAAGAAAAATGGGAAGAAAAAGTTATGGAACTCATGGACGCTGTTGATGAGTATATCCCACTTCCAAAACGCGATGTGGATAAACCATTCCTAATGCCTGTTGAGGACGTATTCTCAATTACAGGTCGTGGTACTGTTGCCACTGGTCGTATCGAAACTGGTGTAGTTCACACTGGCGACGATGTACAGATCATGGGTCTTGGTGCAGAAGGTAAAAAATCAGTTATTACTGGTGTGGAAATGTTCCGCAAAATTCTTGACGATGGTCAGGCTGGTGATAATGTTGGTCTGCTGCTCCGTGGTATCGACAAAAATGAAATTAAGCGTGGTATGGTTATCGCTCACCCCAAAACAATCACACCTCATACCAGATTTAAAGCAGAGGTATATGTGTTGAAAAAAGAAGAAGGTGGACGTCACACTCCATTCCACAAAAATTACCGCCCACAGTTCTACTTGCGTACGCTTGACGTAACAGGTGCTGTTACGCTTCCAGAAGGAACAGAGATGGTTATGCCTGGTGATAACGTTACAATTACCGTTGATCTTATCTATCCTGTAGCACTTGACCAGGGATTGCGTTTTGCAATTCGTGAAGGTGGCCGCACAGTAGGTGCCGGACAGGTAACTGAAATTCTTGAGTAATAAATATTACAAGTGTTCCCCTCAAACAGGGAACACTTTATACACGGGTGTAGCTCAGTTGGCAGAGCACTGGTCTCCAAAACCAGGTGTCGGGAGTTCGAGTCTCTCCTCCCGTGCAAATTTGTAAAGTATGAGAAAGATTCGTACATATTTTAAAGATGTCTATGAAGAGTTGGTTCACAAAGTGAGCTGGCCGACATTGAAGGAACTTCAAAGCAGTGCAATAGTTGTAATGGTTGCTTCCTTAATTATAGCGCTCATCATTTATTTGATGGACACTTCATTCACGAATGTGATGAAGATTATTTACAGCATGTTTTACTAAGCGATTGGCGAAAATTAGGTTCTGATGGAAAAAAAGTGGTACGTTGTTCGTGCGGTAAGTGGTAAGGAAAAAAAAGTAAAAGAGCTGTTAGAGAGTGAGATGAGCTCTACGTTGAAAGATTACGTCTTTCAGGTACTCATTCCCACTGAAAAAGTTTACCAAATACGCAATGGTAAAAAAATCTCTAAAGAGCGGTCTTATTTTCCTGGTTACGTACTTATCGAGGCCATATTAGTTGGCGAAGTTCCCCATATTATTAAAAATATGACCAATGTAATTGGTTTTTTGGGAACAAAAGAAGGTACACCCGTTCCACTTCGACCCAACGAAATGAACCGAATTTTAGGTAAAGTTGATGAAATCTCTGAAAAAGAAGAAGAAATCAATGTGCCATATATTGTTGGTGAAACTGTGAAAGTTATTGATGGACCTTTCAACGGTTTTTCAGGAATTATTGAGAATATCAATGAGGAAAAGAAAAAGTTGAAAGTTATTGTCAAGATTTTCGGGCGCAGAACCCCTTTAGAACTGGGATTTTTGCAAGTCGAAAAAGAGTAAAATTTTGAATTAATTTGAATTATGGCAAAAGAAGTTGCAGGAATTATTAAGTTGCAAATTAAAGGTGGGGCGGCAAATCCTTCACCACCCGTGGGCCCTGCTCTTGGTGCTAAAGGTGTAAACATTATGGAGTTCTGTAAGCAGTTTAATGCCAGAACCCAGAACAAAGCCGGAAAAGTTTTGCCTGTAATTATTACTGTTTATGGTGATAAATCGTTTGATTTTATCGTCAAACAACCACCAGTTCCAGTAATGCTGAAAGAAGCTGCAAAATTGAAAAGCGGTTCGGCTGAGTCAAACCGCCAAAAAGTAGCTTCTGTAACCTGGGACCAGGTTAAAGAAATTGCAGAAGAGAAAATGTCCGACTTGAATTGTTTTACTGTTGAGTCTGCAATGAAGATGGTTGCAGGTACAGCCAGAAGCATGGGTATTACAACTAAAGGTGATGCCCCATTTTAAAACCAAACAAAGATCTTATTAGCAATGGCTAAACTGACAAAAAAACAAAAGATAGCACAGGAGAAGATCGAAGCTGGTAAATCTTACCCTATCTCAGAAGCAGCAAATCTAGTAAAGGAAATTACCAATACTAAATTTGATTCAGCTGTGGATATGGACATCCGATTAGGTGTAGATCCAAGGAAAGCCAATCAAATGGTTCGTGGTGTTGTTACGTTACCACATGGAACCGGTAAAGAAGTACGTGTATTGGCACTTTGTACACCTGATAAGGAGCAAGAAGCTAAAGATGCCGGTGCGGATTATGTCGGACTGGACGATTACATTGAAAAGATCAAAGGTGGATGGACAGATTTTGATGTTGTCATCACAATGCCCCCTGTAATGGGTAAGGTTGGACCATTGGGCCGTGTTTTAGGGCCACGTGGTTTGATGCCAAACCCTAAAAGTGGTACGGTAACCATGGATTTGGGACCTGCTATTAAGGAAATCAAACAGGGTAAAATTGACTTTAAGGTTGACAAATACGGAATTATCCATACCTCAATTGGTAAAGTATCTTTCAGTCCCGAACAAATTGCAGATAATGCGGTAGAATTTATGAATACAATCATGAAACTTCGTCCATCTGCAGCCAAAGGCACCTACGTGAAAAGTGTATTTATCTCATCAACTATGAGTATGGGTATACCGGTAGATGCGAAGTCATTTGATGTTTAACAAAATTAAAGAATCGAAGTAATGAAGCGAGAAGATAAGCTACAAATCATCGAATCGCTAACAGAAAAACTTAATGAGTACGGTCATTTTTATTTGACCGATACCAAAGGGTTGAATGCTGAACAAACATCGAACCTTCGCCGTGTATGCTTTAAAAATGATGTATTATTGGTTGTTGCCAAAAATACACTGTTACGTAAGGCTATGGAGAAGGCTGATGTAGATTATAGCGAGGTTTATGATTTACTTAAAGGCAATACCTCAGTAATGTTTACTCAAGTAGGTAATGCCCCCGGTAAACTCATGAAAGAGTTCCGGAAAAAGCACAAAAAGCCTATCCTGAAAGGCGCATTTGTTGAAGAGGCCGTTTATGTTGGAGACGAACAACTTGAAGCACTTGCCAATATCAAGTCGAAAGACGAACTACTTGGCGATATCGTTTCACTGTTGCAATCACCAGCTAAAAATGTTATCTCAGCATTGCAATCAGGAGGCTCTAAAATTCATGGTGTTCTCGAAACACTATCAAAGAAGTAAAATTAAAAGATTAATCAACAATAATTAAAATTGTAGGAAAATGGCAGATTTGAAAAAACTTGCAGATGAGTTGGTAAACTTAACTGTAAAAGAGGTAAACGAATTGGCTGATATCCTGAAAGAAGAACATGGAATTGAGCCCGCAGCAGCAGCAGCTGTTGTAGCAGGCCCAGCAGGAGAAGGTGAAGCAGCAGCAGAGGAGCAAACTGAATTCGATGTTATACTTAAAGCAGCCGGTGGTGCTAAACTTCAAGTTGTAAAACTTGTAAAAGAATTAACAGGTCTTGGACTTAAAGAAGCCAAAGCCGTTGTTGATGGCGCACCAAAAGCAATTAAAGAAGGAGTATCAAAAGACGAAGCTGACGGTTTAAAAGACAAATTAGAAGAAGCTGGAGCGGAAGTTGAAATTAAATAATTTACTCCTAAATAACTGAATTTATGAGGTTTAGAGTCCTGAGAGAGGACTCTAGGCCTTTTTCGTGTTATTTTTATTCAGTTTAATTTATCTTAACTTTGAGTATGGCTTCAACACAAAATATCAACGGACGGATTTCGTTTGCCTCCATTAAAAATCAACTTGAGTATCCCGATTTTCTCGAGATACAGTTGAAATCATTCTATGAGTTCTTCCAATTGAATTCTACCCTGGCTCATAGAAAAAGTGAAGGTTTACGTAGGGTGTTTCAGGAAAATTTTCCAATTACAGATACCAGGAACAACTTTGTTCTTGAGTTTCTCGACTATCAGGTCGACCCCCCAAGGTACACAATTAATGAGTGTATCGAACGTGGGCTCACCTACAGTGTGCCCCTAAAGGCAAAACTTAAACTTTATTGTACCGACCCCGAACATGAGGATTTCGATACGGTTGTGCAGGATGTATATCTTGGCACGGTCCCTTATATGAGTCCTAAGGGTACTTTTATTATCAACGGTGCGGAAAGAATTATCGTAAGCCAACTTCACCGGTCGCCGGGTGTGTTCTTTGGACAGAGTGTACACGCCAACGGGACCAAACTTTATTCGGCCAGAATTATACCGTTTAAAGGTTCATGGATCGAATTTGCTACAGATATCAATAATGTCATGTATGCTTATATCGATCGAAAAAAGAAATTGCCGGTCACAACACTATTAAGAAGTATTGGTTTTGAGAGTGATAAAGATATTCTTGAAATCTTTGACCTTGCAGATGAAATTAAGGTGACCAAAACCGGCCTTAAAAAGGCCATTGGACGCAAACTGGCTGCCCGTGTTCTGAAAAGCTGGATCGAAGATTTCGTGGACGAGGATACAGGAGAGGTGGTTTCTATTGAAAGAAACGAGGTTATCATCGATCGTGAAACCATACTTGAAAATGAACATATTGAAGAAATAATAGATTCTGGCGCTAAAACTATTCTCCTTCATAAAGAGGATACAAACTTAAGCGACTATGCTATTATTTACAATACGCTGCAAAAAGACCCCTGTAACTCCGAAAAAGAGGCGGTACTGCATATTTACCGACAATTGCGTAATTCAGAACCACCTGATGAGGCTACTGCCAGGGACGTTATTGATAAGCTTTTCTTTTCTGATAAGCGATACGATCTTGGTGATGTAGGGCGTTACAGATTAAATAAAAAGTTAGGTGCCGATATCGATATGGATACACGCATCCTGACCGAAGAAGATATAATTTTAATTATAAAATACCTGATCGAACTTATCAACTCTAAAGCTGATGTTGATGATATTGATCACCTTAGTAATCGTCGTGTACGTACAGTAGGGGAACAACTCTATAACCAATTTGGTGTTGGTTTGGCACGTATGGCCCGCACGATTCGCGAAAGAATGAATGTAAGAGACAACGAGGTATTTACACCTGTGGATTTGATTAATTCAAAAACACTCTCCTCTGTTATTAATTCATTCTTTGGGACAAATGCACTCTCTCAGTTTATGGATCAGACCAACCCACTGGCTGAGATGACCCACAAACGGAGAATGTCTGCACTCGGACCAGGTGGATTGTCGAGAGAAAGAGCCGGTTTTGAGGTGCGTGACGTGCACTATACACACTATGGTCGTTTGTGCCCCATTGAAACACCTGAAGGACCAAACATTGGTCTGATTTCCTCAATGTGTGTTTTTGCTAAGGTTAACGAACTAGGATTTATAGAAACACCCTACCGTAAAGTTCAAAGCGGGCAGGTCGACATGACAGACCAGGGGGTTGTTTATTTAAGTGCTGAAGAAGAAGAGGAGCAAATTATTGCTCAGGCCAATGCGCCACTTGATGAACAAGGAAAATTTGTTAATGATCGCGTTAAGTCTCGACTTGAAGCTGATTATCCAGTAACATCACCAGATGAAATTCATTTGATGGATGTTGCGCCTAACCAAATTGCTTCAATTGCTGCATCACTCATTCCATTCCTTGAGCACGATGATGCAAACCGTGCCCTAATGGGTTCTAACATGATGCGTCAGGCCGTTCCGTTGCTTAATGCGGAATCTCCGATTGTAGGAACCGGTATTGAACGCAAAACAGCTCTTGATTCACGTAATGTGCTGGTAGCAGAAGCTGACGGGATAGTGGATTATGTCGATGCAGAAGAGTTGGTGATCAGATACAATAGGACAGAGGATGAGCGTTTTGTGAGTTTTCATGATGATATTGTACGTTACCGACTCGATAAGTTCCATAAAACCAACCAAAATTCATCCCTGAATATACGCCCCATAGTTCATAAAGGACAAAAACTTCAGAAAGGCGATGTGCTTACAGAGGGTTATGGTACCAAAGGCGGTGATCTTGCACTTGGACGTAACCTGAAAGTGGCATTTATGCCCTGGAAGGGATACAACTTCGAGGATGCTATTGTGGTAAGTGATCGCGTTGTGCGTGAAGATGTATTTACTTCTATTCATATTAATGAACATATTTTGGAAGTGCGTGACACCAAGCGGGGAATGGAGGAACTTACTGCTGATATCCCTAATGTTAGCGAAGAGGCAACAAAAGACCTTGATGAGAATGGTTTGATTAGAATCGGAGCTCATATAAAACCTGGTGATATTTTAATTGGTAAAATTACACCAAAAGGAGAATCTGATCCTTCGCCAGAGGAAAAACTGCTTCGTGCAATATTTGGAGATAAGGCCGGTGATGTGAAGGATGCATCATTGAAAGCCGGACCATCTGATTATGGTGTTGTGATAAACAAAAAGTTGTTTTCACGTACAGTTAAAGATCGCAAGGTTAAATCAGCAGAGAAGGTCCTTATTGAAAAACTTGATAAAGAGATGGAAGGTAAAGTCGGTGAACTTAGAAATAAGCTTATCGATAAACTGTTCATCATGGTTAATGGCAAAACATCGCAGGGTGTAAAAGACTATTTCAGCAACGACGTAGTAGCCAAAGGCACTAAGTTTACGCAGAAATTGTTGAATGACATTGATTATTTGCAGGTTAACCCTTCGAAGTGGACTACTGATAAGAAAAAGAACGATCTCATTGAATCTCTGATTCACAACTACAATGTGAAATATATGGAGATTGATGGTGAATTTAAACGGAAAAAATTCAATATAACAATTGGTGATGAACTACCCAATGGTATTATTCAGCTTGCCAAGGTATATGTAGCACAAAAACGTAAGGTTAAAGTTGGAGATAAAATGGCCGGACGCCACGGTAATAAAGGTATTGTTGCTAAAGTTGTTCGTAAAGAAGACATGCCTTTCCTTGAGGATGGTTCACCGGTTGATATTGTATTGAACCCACTTGGTGTACCTTCACGTATGAACCTTGGTCAGATTTATGAAACAGTACTTGGATGGGCTGGTATTGAGCTCGGAGTGAAATTCTCTACACCAATTTTCGATGGTGCATCGCTTGACGAGATAAACGAATATACCGATGAAGCAAAAGTACCACGATATGGAAAGACTCAGCTAATTGATGGCGAAACAGGGGAACCATTTCACCAGTTAGCCACAGTAGGCGTGATTTATATGCTGAAACTTGGCCACATGGTAGATGACAAAATGCACGCTCGTTCAATCGGACCTTATTCACTTATTACGCAGCAGCCATTGGGTGGTAAAGCTCAGTTTGGTGGTCAGCGTTTTGGTGAGATGGAGGTTTGGGCGCTCGAAGCATTTGGAGCATCCAATATCTTGCAGGAAATTCTGACAATTAAATCAGATGATGTACAAGGTCGTGCCAAGGCATATGAATATATTGTAAAAGGTGATTCATTGCCGGATCCCGGAGTACCAGAATCATTCAATGTGTTGTTGCATGAGCTGAGAGGTCTGGGATTAAGTATCAGCCTCGAGTAGTATCCGGTGCCGAAGGCACTTTATATCAAAAAAATCTAATACGTCAATTATGGCATTCAGAAGGGATAATAAAGTTAAGAGTGACTTTACAAAAGTAGTCGTTAGTTTGTCTTCACCAGAGGAAATTCTTGAAAGGTCTTTTGGTGAAGTGCAAAAACCGGAAACAATTAATTATCGTACCTACAAACCGGAAAGAGATGGTTTGTTTTGTGAGCGTATTTTTGGACCGGTAAAGGATTACGAATGTCACTGCGGTAAATATAAACGTATCCGTTATAAAGGCATTGTTTGTGATAGATGTGGTGTAGAAGTTACAGAGAAAAAAGTAAGAAGAGAGCGCATGGGCCACATCAATCTTGTGGTTCCAGTTGCACATATCTGGTACTTTAGATCATTGCCCAATAAAATCGGTTACCTTCTTGGTCTCCCAACCAAGAAACTTGACTCCATTATTTACTACGAACGCTATGTAGTAATTAACCCCGGAGTTAAAAAAGAAGATGGTATCGAGTATCTTGATTTCCTCACAGAAGAGGAATATCTTGATATTCTGGATTCTCTTCCAAAAGAAAATCAATATCTTGAAGATACTGATCCTGATAAGTTTATCGCTAAAATGGGTGCAGAAGCATTGAATGAGTTGCTTTCGCAACTTGATTTAGATGAGCTGTCATTCTCATTGCGCGATAAAGCCAGTAAGGAGACTTCACAGCAGCGTAAGAATGAGGCGCTGAAGCGCTTACAGGTGGTAGAGGCTTTTAGAGCAGCAAAAGGTAAAAACCATCCTGAATGGATGATTATGAAGGTAATTCCGGTGATTCCACCAGAATTGAGACCACTGGTTCCACTTGATGGAGGCCGATTTGCTACATCTGACCTCAACGACTTGTATCGCCGTGTAATTATTCGTAATAATCGCCTGAAAAGGTTGATCGAAATTAAGGCGCCTGAGGTTATTTTGCGAAACGAGAAACGTATGTTGCAGGAATCAGTTGATTCACTGATAGATAATTCAAGAAAATCCAATGCAGTTAAAACTGATGCCAATAGACCACTAAAATCACTTAGTGACAGTTTGAAAGGAAAACAGGGACGTTTCCGTCAAAATCTACTTGGTAAACGTGTCGATTACTCTGCACGTTCAGTTATTGTCGTTGGTCCTGAGTTGAAAATGCATGAATGCGGTCTTCCTAAAGATATGGCAGCCGAATTATACAAACCATTTGTAATTCGTAAGCTTATTGAACGTGGAATTGTTAAAACCGTAAAATCAGCCAAGAAAATCGTTGATCGCAGAGATCCTGTGGTTTGGGATATTCTCGAGAATGTATTGCGCGGTCATCCGGTTATGCTTAACCGTGCACCAACGCTTCACCGTTTGGGTATTCAGGCTTTTCAACCAAAATTAATTGAGGGTAAAGCAATTCAGTTGCACCCACTTGCATGTACTGCGTTTAATGCCGACTTTGACGGTGACCAAATGGCAGTGCACTTACCACTTGGTAATGAAGCCATTCTTGAGGCACAAATGTTAATGCTTGGTTCACACAATATCCTGAACCCTGCTAATGGCGCTCCTATTACTGTACCTTCACAGGATATGGTTCTGGGTCTGTATTACATTACCAAAGAGCGCGAAGGAGTTAAAGGTGAAGGACTCACTTTTTACTCACCTGAAGAGGTTAAAATTGCTTACAATGAGGAAAAAGTAGCGCTTCATGCAGGTATAAAAGTACGTATCAAACTTAAACAGGAAGATGGTAGTTTTAAAGAAGAACTCATTAAAACCACTGTAGGTCGTGTACTTTTCAATGAAGTTGTACCCGCTGATGCAGGATATATTAACGAGCTTCTGACCAAAAAAGCCCTTAGAGATATCATTGGAAATATCTATAAATTGAGTGGAACAAGCGTTACTGCTCAATTCCTAGATGATATTAAAGACATGGGTTACAGAATGTCGTTCAAGGGAGGATTGTCATTTAACCTTGATGATGTGATTATACCAGAAGCAAAGGCAAAACTTGTTAAAGAAGGATATGCTCAGGCTGATGAGGTAGCCAATAACTACAACATGGGATTCATCACAAATAATGAGCGTTACAATCAGGTGATTGATATCTGGACACACACCAATGCCAGTTTAACTCAGATTCTGATGAAGCAGTTGAGTACAGATAACCAGGGTTTCAACTCTGTGTTTATGATGCTCGATTCTGGTGCTCGTGGATCAAAAGAACAAATTCGTCAGCTTTCTGGTATGCGTGGTTTGATGGCCAAGCCCCAGAAAAGTGGTGCTACAGGTGCTGAGATTATTGAAAACCCTATTCTTTCAAACTTTAAGGAGGGTTTGTCTGTTCTCGAATACTTTATCTCGACACACGGTGCACGTAAAGGTTTGGCCGATACTGCTTTGAAAACAGCCGATGCAGGTTATCTTACACGTCGTTTGGTGGATGTTGCTCAAGATGTTGTTGTTAGAGAGAAGGATTGCGGCACATTGCGTGGTCTTATGGCTACTGCCATTAAAAAGAATCAGGAAGTAGTAGAAACATTATATGAACGTATCCTTGGTCGTACTGCCCTTAATGATGTATACCATCCATTAACAGGAGACCTGATGGTGGCTGCAGGAGATATTATTACTGAAGATATCGGCGCGAGAATTGAAGAATCTCCTTTGGAGCAGGTTGAAATCCGTTCTGTACTCACATGTGAATCGAAACATGGTGTTTGCGGTAAATGTTACGGAAGAAACCTTGCAACTGGCAGAGATGTGCAAATTGGTGAATCTGTAGGTGTAATCGCTGCCCAATCAATTGGGGAGCCTGGTACACAGCTTACATTGCGTACTTTCCACGTGGGTGGTACAGCATCAAATATTGCAGCAGAATCAAGTATCGTAGCTGGATATAATGGTATAGCCAATATTGATGAGCTTCGTACGGTCAAATACAAAGACGATTCTGGTAATGTGAACCATATCGTTATTGGTCGTTTGGGCGAACTTCGCATTATTGATGAAAATACAGAGTTGGCGCTAAGTACTCACACTATACCCTATGGAGCTAAAATCTATATCAAGGATGGTGATAAGGTGAAAAAGGGCGATCTGATCTGTGAATGGGATCCATATAATGCAGTTATTATTTCGGAAGCAGAGGGTAGTATTTCATTTACAAATGTAATTGAAGGTATTACATTCCGCGAAGAGATGGATGAGCAAACTGGTTTCCGCGAAAAAGTAATTACTGAAACTAAAGACAAGACCAAAAACCCCATGATTAAGGTACTTAATAAAGATGGGGAAGTTACCAAGATGTATAACCTTCCGGTAGGCGCACACATTGCTGTTGAGGAAGGCGAAAAAGTTAAAGTTGGTCAGGTCATTGTTAAGATTCCACGTTCAGCAGGTAAATCGGGAGATATTACCGGTGGTCTTCCACGTGTTACAGAGCTATTTGAAGCCAGGAACCCATCTAACCCATCTGTGGTTGCAGAGATTGATGGTGAAGTTAGCTTTGGTAAAATAAAACGTGGTAACCGTGAGGTTATCGTAAAATCTAAAGCCGGACAGACCAAGAAATATCTCGTATCGCTTTCAAAACAGATACTGGTACAGGAAAACGATTATGTGCGTGCGGGAATCCCACTTTCTGACGGAGCCATTACACCGGCTGATATTCTTAGTGTTCAGGGGCCAACCAAGGTTCAGGAATATATTGTGAATGAAGTTCAGGAAGTATATCGTATGCAGGGTGTGAAAATTAATGATAAGCACTTTGAGGTAATCGTACGTCAGATGATGCGTAAGGTTGTAATTGTAGATCCTGGTGATACCAAGTTCCTTGAAAAACAAGAGGTTGATAAGATTGCCTTTATGGAGGAAAATAACTGGATCTATGGTCGCAAAGTTGTTGAGGAGCCTGGTGATTCTGAGAACCTTAAGATGGGACAGATCGTTAGTTTACGTCAATTGCGCGAAGAGAATTCAATGCTTAAGCGTAAAGATATGAAATTGGTAGAAGTACGTGATGCAATTCCGGCAACATCAAGTCAGGTATTGCAGGGTATTACTAAAGCCGCACTTCAAACCAAGTCATTTATCAGTGCTGCCTCGTTCCAGGAAACCACCAAAGTATTAAATGAAGCCGCAATTAGGGCTAAAGAGGATGGCCTTGAGGGACTTAAAGAGAATGTTATTGTGGGTCATAAGATACCAGCTGGAACAGGACAACGGAAGTTTGACGATCTTTTAGTTGGTTCAAAAGATGAGTTCGATAAACTCATAGAATCGAAGAAAGAGGCTCAAAAGTCTTAAATAGAAATTTTTCAAGATAGGTACAAAGAGCGCAACAAGATGTTGTGCTCTTTTTTTATTTTATTCAGTCACTTTTTCTTACATTTATCTTTTATATCAAACCTTAAATACGACCATTATGAATCAATCAAATGAGAAAAAACAGAACCAGGTAAATATTGAACTAAAAGAAGATATTGCTGAAGGTATTTATTCAAACTTAGCCGTTATTACACATTCTCCTGCCGAATTTGTAATTGATTTTGTACGTGTTATGCCTGGCTTGCCAAAGGCTCCAGTAAAATCAAGAATTGTGCTCACCCCAGAACACGCCAAAAGGCTCATGAATGCCTTAAAAGATAATATCGAAAAATTCGAATCAGTTAACGGTCCGATAAAATCATCAGGCGGTGGAAAATCTGATATGCCAATGGGATTTGGCGGACCTACTGCACAAGCATGATTGTTAATGATATAATAACAAAGGTATTACTTAAAACAATTAGACTAATTATTCGTATATTGGTTAACATAACCCCAAAAATAGCTTATTATGATTAAATTTAGATTTCTTTTATTGATACCTTTGTTTGTATTGGCCTTTTCTTCATGCGAGGAAGAGGACCAAACAAGCATTGGAACCCCGGCAGAGGAGGATTTACAACCCATTCAGGACAATACAAAAGCTGAGCAGGGTGTTATGAATTCTGCAAATCTTATGAATCCCTATGGTTTAGACGAAGACCTGTCAGGTAAAAAAGCTTTTGATGAAAATCCTGTATACAGCATTAGTAACGATTCATTGCAAGTAACCATTGATTTCTCCGCTGTAGACAATATGGATGGTGAAATAATCATTACATACAACACGATTCCATTATATGATTTTTCACAGATTTCTGCTACTGCAGAGCTTATAAATTATACCCAGGGAACAATTGTGTATAATGGCCTACTAAACTTTTCTATGACAATTGGTGACGTGATTACAATGACCGTTGCAACCCCTGATGGAGAGGAAATTACCATTCAGGATGGGAATCTTGAGAGTACATGGATTGGTGAGCGCGTAATGACCTGGACAGAGGGCTTTGATACTCCTGCTATCGCTTCTGATGACATCTATGAAGTATCAGGAAGTGCACGGGGAATTACCTCAAATCAAACCAACTATACAGCAGAGATTTTAGAAACTTTAGTTTTTTCTCCAGATTGTGATTACATAATGTATGGAGAGCAGCAAATAAAGAATTATGTTGGTACAGACAATGAAACAACATTGACATTAACATATCATGTAGATTCTGGAGGTAATACTTTAACCGAGCCTACCTGTAATTCATATTTTAATTTGAATTTTGTTTCTCAGAACCTGGAGCTTAATCTGGTTTTGAGCTTTAACGATATGTAATGAAAATTTAACTTATGAGAAGCCGCCTGATGTTTCCGGCGGCTTTTTTTTTGATATTGGATTTTTTTAAGCAGGAATTTATTAATTTGCGCCTCCAAAAGTTAAATTATAAACTTATGTTGCAGAGAATTCAAACTATATTTTTATCAGTAGCATTTATTATTTCTCTTGGTATTTATGTTTGGCCAATTGCCATTTTCCCAGCAGAATCAAATGATTTAATCTTTACCGTTAGAGGTTTTTTAAGTGATTCAGGTGAGGTAATTACACTTTTGTACCCGTTTTTAATTCTTTCGGGCATCATTTCTTTTCTTATTCTTTATCAACTTTTTAGTTTTAAAAAGCGGATTCGTCAAATTCAAACCGGTAAAGCAATAATAATTCTGCTCGTTATTTGGTATGGAGTTGGTGTAACACATGTCTATAACTATTTTCAAAATTTTGAAATATTATTGACTATTAAGCCGCACATTACGTTGTTTATTCCATTTGTACTTGTGATACTAATTTTGTTTGCCAATAAGTATATTAGAAAAGACGAAGAACTAGTCCGTTCTGTCGATCGCATTAGGTGAATTTTAGTCAACCCGGATAAATATTACATTGATTTACTTTTCGTTAAAGTAAAAGCTAATCAAACATTATGACCATTAAGAAGCGTTTGTTTGCCCTATCCCTTATTGCTTTTATTGCCTTGTTTTTTGCAGGTGCACTGCAGGTATCAGGGCAAAGTAGGAGTGATATAGAGCTTGCAAGAGAATATTTACGTAATAAAGAGTATGGCAAAGCATTGTCTTTATATGAGAAATTATATGAGATTCAACCTTCTTCAACTGTCTTTTTCAGGTACTATATCCAATCGCTTATGGGTGTTGAAGACTATCGCAAAGCTGAGCGGATAGCCAAAAGGCATATACGCAGGAATCCATACGATTTGAATGCCCATGTTGAGCTTGGACAAATATATCAGCAACAAGGCGAAGATAAAAAAGCTGCAGATGTCTATCAGGATATCATCGATGCTGTTAGTGATAATATAAACCGTATGCGACAATTGGCTAATGTTTTTATAAGTCGAAGGCAATTTGGGTGGGCCGAGGAGGTTTATCTCGAAGGAGCAAAACAAAACAGGCATTATAAATTCAATTATGAACTTGCCAATGTTTATTACTATCAGCGCAATTATCCAAAAATGATTGATGCTTATCTGGAGCTACTTGCAGTCAATGATCAATATTTGAATACAGTCAAAAACAGGCTGAATCATGCAGTTTATAGCGATACTGATGATACACTTACGGAATTGTTGAAAGACAGACTGCTTTTAATGAGTCAGAAACACAGTGGCAGAGATGTTTTTAATGAATTGCTTATATGGGCTCATTTGCACGATGATGAATTTCAGCAAGCATTGGTGCAGGCAAAAGCACTTGACCGGAGAAATAATGAAAATGGTTCCAGAATAATTGATATCACACAAAAGGCCTTAAAAAATAATCAGTATGATGTCGTGGCTCAAGGGGCTGAATATGTGATGGGTAAAGGCAAATCCGGGTCGTATTATATTTTGGCCCGACATCTTTATTTGAAATCACGCTTTAGCCAGGTCGAGGAAGGCATCATATATGAACAGGCTGAGATGTCGGAACTCGCTCAAAAATATCAGCAAGCTATTAATGATAGCCGGCCCGGTGCCAGATTGTTGCCTTTTTATATTGACCTTACCCGGCTTTATGCTTTTTATTTGCACCAGGTAGACTCTGCTTTATATTGGGTTAAAAAAGCAGCTAATTTGCCGCAATTATCGATAATGGATGAGAATAAAGTAAAGATACTCGAAGCCGATGTGAAACTGGTCGATGGGCAAATATTTGATGCTACGCTAATTTATGCGGCTGTTGAGCGCGACCTCAAAAACAACCCTATTGGCTATGAAGCTAAATTAAAAAAGGCGTTGATGGCCTTTTATCAATGTGATTTTCAATGGGCACTCGGGCAGGTCGATGTATTAAAAGCCAGTACATCTAAACTTATAGCCAACGACGCGGCAGAATTATCTTTGCAAATTTCAGAGAATCAAACAGAGGATTCTGTTCAAACAGCCCTTTGTAGGTTTGCAAAAGCCAGACTGGCTATGCGTCAGCACCAGGACACTGTTGCAATAAAAATTCTTGATTCATTAATAACTAAATACCCGAATCACCCTGTATTGGATGATGTACTTATGAATAAGGCTGAATTGCTAAGGGACAGGGGGAATTATGAAGAGGCAACAAGCTTATATATGCGCGTTTTTGAAGAGTTTACAAAAGAACCCTTTGCTGCCGCAGCCGGATTTCATGCAGCTATTTTGTTCGAAGAACAGTTAAAGAAAGAAACAAAGGCTTTCGATATTTTTAAAACGCTACTGAAGGACTATCCAATGAGCATCTATCAGCCTACTGTGCGAAAGCATATAAGGAGACTGAGGGCAAATATTGTCAATTAAATCAGGTTCATTTTATGTTTGATGTAACCTTTAAATAGCAGTGCCATTTTACGCGTATTTGATATCCTGTAGCGCTCCGACATGATATTTTTTGCCTTTGTTTGCCGGATTTTTAAGAATAGTTTTTTGTAATATGTATAGGCAAGAAAAACTCCCAACCGGCTATCTTTATTGAGTCGTTTAATTCCTTCATAAGCTTCATTGAAGTCTATAGCTATGTCTTCTTCAATTTTAGCTTTGTCGGCATCAGAGAAAGATGCAGGGTCTATTTGCGGGAAATATGATCGGCTCCTTTCAAGGTAGTCGCTACTTAAATCTCGCAGGAAATTAATTTTTTGGAATGCTTCTCCCAATTTCATTGCTGGCTCTTTCAGTCTTTCGTATTCTTTGGCGTTGTTTTCAGTGAAAACTCTTAAGCACATAAGACCAACCACTTCGGCTGAACCGTAGACATATTTTTTAAAGGTTTGGCTGTTATAGTCTTCGTGGGTCAGATCCATTTGCATACTATCTAAAAATGCCTCAATAGTTTCTTTTTCTATACTGTACTTGTTTACTACATATTGAAAGCTGTGCAGTATTGGGTTGGTGCTAATTTTATCTTCAATTGCTTTGTACGTATCTTCTCTAAATTCTTTCAATAATCTTTTTTTATCATGCTCATGAAAAGTATCAACAATTTCATCAGCAAATCGCACAAAACCATAAATACCATGAATTGGCATTCGGTATTTTTTCGACAGAAGTCGTACCCCTAAGGAAAAAGAGGTGCTATAATTGCGTGTGGTTCTTCTACTACACTGAAGTGCGTTTTTTGTGTACAGGTCCATAGTCTTTTTCTATACGTTCAACAACTAATTTAGAACTAATAACGGCCATCGGTAATCCTGTCCCAGGTACTGTTGATGAGCCCACATAATAAACATTATCATAATCTTCATCTGCATTGGAAGGTCTAAAGGCCCCAATTTGATTCAGGTCGTGAGCAAGGCCCAATCCGCTCCCCCTGTGTAAACCAAATGTTTTTTCCCAGAAGGGAGGTGCATATATTGTTTTGCTTACAATGTGATCTTTAATGTTGGTTTTGATCCGATTCCCTAAATCGCTTATGATATTGTCAGCCAACTCTTCCTGGTCGTTCCAGTCTGGTTTATACCTTAAATCAGGCACCGGACAAAGAATAAATACTGCTTCCTGTCCTTCTGGAGCGCAATCTTCATTGTATTTTGATACATTGGTTACGTAATAGTAAGGTTTGTCAAGTGAGATGCTGTTTTTGAAAATTTTGCTGGCATATTCTTTAAAGTTATCTCCCAAAAAGTAGGAGTGGTGTTCCAATTCCGGTAACTTTTTGTCAATTCCCAGGTACATTGTAAATGGGGCCAATGTCCATTTTTGTTTGTCCAGCTTTGGTGTGCTGAATGATTTCTTGTGCATTATTTTATTTCTGAATACGGCAGCGTCTGCATTAACAACAAATATGTCAGCTTCCCATTTTTTATCGTTTTGGTCAATAAATGCGGTCACTTTGCTACCTTGTGCTTCAAAGCTTTTAATAGAGGTATGAAAAGTAATATCGATATCCTGTTTTTCCATCTCCTTTACCAATCCGTCTACAATTTTATACATTCCACCCTTAACATTGTGGTAGCCATCATGTACCAATTCTGTGTAAGATAGCAGGGAGTAAACAGCTGGCGTGTCGAATGGTGTCGCTCCAAGGAAAAATGCCACCAATGAAAGGGTTTCTTTAACTTCTCTGGAGCTAAAGTATTTGCTAACCTCGCTCCAGAACGAACGTAGCATTTTAGGTGCATGTCCCCATGGGACTCTTGCTAGTGTGATAATATATTCAGCAATGTTCCTGAAATTCCGTTTAATAACCAGATCAGTGCTATCGTGAAAAAATTTTCCTGCTGAATTGAGGTATTTCTCAATATTTTCCCTGAAATCAGGCTCTACGGCCTTAAATTCATTGGCAAGTTTGTCGAGGTTTTTGTAAATTCTGTAAGTTTCACCTGAGTCGCGAAAATTTACGGAATAAAGTGGATCCAACTCGATAAATTCAAATGGCATTGGGATTTCTGCATCGTTTATGAACTCAGTAAACTCATAACTCATGCTGAAGAACGACGGAGCCATATCAAAAGTAAAACCATCTTTTTTAAGCTGATTAAGTCTTCCACCTGCCTGATGATATTGCTCAACCATATGGACTTTGTATCCTCTTCTGGATAGTCTGAGTGCGGCTGTTAAGCCTCCAAGTCCTGTTCCTATAATTAATGCATTTGGCATTTGTATAATGTTTTTGTTGTTTTTTTAAACAAATTGATCTGATTGTTCAACAAGAAAAGGAAAATATTGTTTGACTGTTAAACAAAAATATAGACGATTCAGTGCTTTTCGCATTATTTTAATATTTAACTTGAGTATTATTAATTGATTTTCAGGATATTGTTGGAAAGACTCACTATAAAAGAGCATCTGATCATGAAGCAAAAAATAGCCATAGTAGGTTCCGGAATAGGTGGAATTGCTGCTGCCATCAGATTGGCTGCACAAGGGCACGATGTAACAGTATTTGAGCAAGCCGATAAGCCTGGCGGCAAATTAAATGAGCTGAAAAAAGATGGTTTTAGGTTCGATACAGGACCTTCTTTATTTACACTTCCGGGACTTGTTGAAGAGCTGTTTTCCATGGGGAAATCACAGTCTCAAACTAACCTTAAGTATCATAAGCTAGATAATGTTTGCAAATATCATTATGAGGATGGAATTGTGTTGAATGCCTGGGCTGACCCTCATCGATTTGCTACCGAAGCTTGTGAAAAAGTGGGAGAACCTACATGGCGGGTGCATAACTATTTTAATAAGGTTAAAGAGATGTACGACCTGTCTGCCGGGCTGTTTATTTTTAGACCATTTGCCAGATGGGAGACATTCAGGTCTGAAGCAGGTAAAAAAGTAGCTAAAAAGTTTCATAAATTAGATATGTTGCTTTCCATGCATCAGCGTAATAAGCGCAGTTTTAAGAGTAAGTATTTGGTAAAACTGTTTGACCGCTATGGTACCTATAATGGGTCCAATCCCTACAGGGCCCCTGCTACGCTGAATATGATTGCCCATCTTGAGCATAGCGAGGGGGCTTATTTTCCTGATAAAGGTATGTATGATATTATTACACAACTTGTGAATCATGCTCGCGAATTGGGAGTTGACTTCAACTTTAATTCAAGGGTTGAAGAGGTGTTGTTTCAGAAAAACAAGGTTAGGGGGGTTAGGGTAAATGGTAGTAGTTTTTTTGCAGACAGGGTTGTCAGTGATATGGATGTTACTGGTTTTTATAAGCACCTGATGCCGGCAAGGAAAATCCCTCTGCGCGTTAGAGTAATGGAAAAATCAAGTTCAGCGGTTATTTTTTATTGGGGTGTTAACCGTACTTTCCCTAATCTGGAGCTGCACAATATCTTTTTTGCAGAAAATTATAAAGAAGAGTTTAGGTATCTTTTTCGTAAAAAGCAGCTTTATCATGATCCAACTGTGTATATTTTTATAAGCAATAAGGTTACCGGAAGAGATGCACCTGCAGAAATGGAAAATTGGTTTGTGATGATTAACGCACCGGTAAACAAGGGACAATACACTGCAGAAGTGATGGCTGAATTGCGAACAAATATCATAAAAAAGTTAAGCAGAATGCTTAATGTAGATGTCAAAAAACACATAGTGAGCGAGTCTATAGGAACACCGGTTACAATTGAAGAAAATACCTCGTCTGCCGGGGGCGCTATTTACGGAAGTAGTTCCAATAGTCGATTCTCAGCTTTTATGCGTCATCCAAACAGAGTTAACCGGTTCGGGGGATTGCATTTTGTGGGAGGAAGTGTGCATCCCGGAGGAGGAATTCCTTTGTGCATTGCTTCAGCGGGAATTATAAGTAATGATATTCAAAACGAAAACCAAAAGTCGAAAAAATGAAAAAGTTATTGAAAAATATTACTGTAAGTAATGCCAAACTTATACGCACAGTTATATCGGTTTATTTTATTGGTGTTTTGGGTTTTTTGATTCCTTATACCCGCGATTTTTTTGTTGACCTCACCGTACTAAATCTTCTTTTTAGTTTAGTAGTGTTGTTTTTGGCTGTATGGAAAGACTTAAATTGGTGGCACATATCCATATTCATTTTAGTGTATGTTTTGGGCTATGGAATTGAAGTTGTAGGTGTGAATACAGGCTGGCCTTTTGGTGATTACGCTTATGGAGACGTGCTTGGAATAAAGATTCTCGAAACGCCTTTATTTATAGGTATCAATTGGCTGCTGCTAGTATTGGCAACTAATTTATTAGCCAGGCAAAGAATCGAGAATAAGTGGCTGGTACCGGTGGCTGCTGCTACTATGATGCTTATTTTTGATATAGCCCTTGAGCCATTTGCGATTTATACCGGTATGTGGACCTGGGAAGCTATAATTGTCCCCTTCAATAATTATGTAGCATGGTGGATAATTGCTTTTGTAATGCATATGCTTTTTGTGCCTTTAAAATTTACAAGAGGCTACACCGTTGCTGCTGCTGTTTTTTTAGCTCAAATTGTTTTTTTTATTATCGTTAATCTTAAAAACTATCTGATATGATAAAAGCCCGTCATCTGGCTTTTTATCGTTGGTTCTACGGTGTTTATTCCCGTATTGCCATTAGCAGGGCTTTTAACCAGGTTAATGTCGTTCTACCTGAAATTGATGTCGATAAACCACTATTAGTAATAGCCAATCATCACTCCTGGTGGGATGGTTTTTGGGTGCTGAATCTAAACAGACGCTACTGGAAAAAACGGTTTCATGTGATGATGTTACTTGAACAATTGCGAAGGCATCCTACCTTCAGATACGTTGGGGCATACTCCGTGCAAAAGGGTAATAGAAGTGTAATGGAGTCTTTGGAATATACCTCTTCTATATTAGGAGAAACTAAAAACATGGTTTTATTGTATCCGCAGGGTGTAATTCAATCTCAACATGCTGAGTACATAAAATTTCAAAAAGGGATTGATAAGATTATAAATAATGCTTCTGGTATTTCTGTGCTAATGTTAGTTACCCTAACAGATTATTTCTCTCGCAGAAAACCGGGACTGTGGGTTTATGGTGAATTATTCAATGGAGAAGGTGATATTGAGCTGGCTTATAATGATTTTTATATGCAGAGTAAACAACAACAAAAATGGACTGGATAAATTTAGGAGCCTGGATCGTTATTGGATTTGCCGTAATCCGCTTGTTGGTATCCCTGTTAAATTTAATTTTTAAAAGGGAGTTGACAGATATGCGATTAGAAGGTGAGCCATTGGTTGATATTCTGATTCCTGCCAGAAATGAAGAGAATAACTTACCCAGAATATTAAAAGATCTCGACCAGCAATCTTACAGGGAATTTCGCATTACTGTGTATGATGATAATTCATCTGATGGCACAGGAGCTTATCTGGATGAAGTAAAAAAGGGCAACCCGGCTCTTAGTGTAATAAAAGGAATTGATGTGCCTGATGGCTGGAGTGGAAAAAATCACGCATGCTACCAATTAGCTAAAAATGTGAATGGCTCAATTATCATTTATCTTGATGCCGATGTGCGTGTTAGTAGATGTTTTGTGCGAAAAGTTGTGGCGCATTTTCATAAACATGAACTTCATCTTTTATCGTTTTTTCCTGTACAGGTAACCAAAACTTTTGGTGAACTATTGATTGTTCCTCTAATTAATTGGATATTGCTCAGTTTGTTGCCATTAAATTTGGTTAGAGCTTCTTCCAGACCGGCCCTCTCCGCAGCCAATGGTCAATGTATGGTTTTTGATGCTGATAATTATAAGCATCATCAATGGCACAAGCAAGTCTGCATCGATCCTGTCGAGGACATTGCCATAATGCGCAAAATGAAAGCAGCGGATTTTAAAGTGGAAACCTTACCCGGTAACAATGAAATTAGTTGTCGTATGTATCGTACCTTTAGGGAGTCATTAAATGGTGTAGCCAGAAGTGCACCTGCTTTTTTCGGAAACAATTGGCTCCTGGCAACTTTTTTTGTGGTCATAATTGTACCAGGTCCACTTCTCGTATTTCTGAGCGGAGATTTATTTTTAATATACTTTTTTATATTAACAGTTCTGTTAATGAGGGTGTTTGTGTCAATAGTTAGCAAACAGGCAGTACTCCTAAATGTAATACTCCATGTACCCCAAATGTTAATGTTTCCTATAGTTGTATTCAAAGGTTTGTACAACCGCTTCAGACGCAGGTACCAATGGAAAGGCCGCGCTTTTAAATTGTAAATACCATTATCGGAGGCGTAAAATTGCTATGCACTGAAGGATCGATTCCTTATTTGCCTGTGGATTTTTTGAAAATAAAGCGGTTAGGAAACTCCTGAAAGCGGCTCGTAATTGAGGCTCAGCCTGACTTGGAGAGTTTCCGGATAGGAGTTAGTGCCTTGCAGATTGATCGCTAAAGGTTGAGTGCATATCTTGAGTGATCTTCTACTTTAACAAGTCCCTGACGCTTAAGGCTAATCATGTGTTGAAGTCCCCGTTCTGCTGAAATGCCAAGATTTTTAACTATACCGCCAAGAGTCATGTCATTGTTTTGTTCCAGTAATTCAAGAATTTTTTGATTTGTTTTGTCTTGTAATAGTTCATTCATGATTTGTAAAATACTGATTTTTTGGTTAGACATATAGTATTTAGACGTAATTTCAGCAAAAAAGTTGCCAAAATCCGTTACTTATTTGTTATCTGAATGTTAGTTTTTAATTATTCGGGGTATACTTCCGGGTAGTCTTGTAAGTAGTTCGTAATTTACCTGCTGGGTAAATTCACTAAAAGAAGATACTCTGATGATGTTGTTTTTCTGTTTACCAATAAGAACCACTTC
>Ga0209938_1000098_pt1 | contig 40587 bp, 39 predicted proteins | sample SalPonR2_C_D1_MG_FD_185708 | JGI IMG/M metagenome (GOLD analysis project Ga0209938, IMG submission 185708) | Salt pond soil microbial communities from South San Francisco under conditions of wetland restoration - Salt Pond MetaG R2_C_D1_MG... ... | reverse complement strand
CACGATATACTCCAGCCCCACCACCCACAGATTCTCCCGGTATTCCGGATAGCTGTAGTTAACGTAGGTCAGCCAGATCAGGGCCGTCCAGACCAGGGGGAAGCGGTAGCGGGTAAAGATACTCAGGGCCAGCGGCAGGATGGCGTACCAGGGATGCACCGTCGTAGCCAGAAGTAGGTAAAGCATAATTGCCCAGAGGCAACGTTCCATCAGGCTGGACCAGTCCGTTTTTTTGTCCAGCAGTCCACCTATCCCGATCGCCGCTACGGCCAGTAGGCCCAGCTTAGGCCCAACCGTCTGGATGACATTATAGCCTACCAGTTGGTAACCAATCCAGCGGATCAGGTAATAGAAACTGGCGTTGAATTCAAACTTGCGGAAGTAGAGGTCCAGGCTTTCGCCAAAACCATTAATAAAGGAGCTACTCAACAGAGGCGCAAAACTCAAACCCACCAGCAATAGCACCCCAACGTAAAAGAGCAGGGCCGTTTTTTTGCGTAAGCGCGACCATAAAAAGGGTAAAAACAGTACCGTCAATAATTTAGAGACAATCGATAAAGCCCAGAGCAAGGCTGCCCTCCCCCACTTTTTTTCCGTAAGGAAAACCACCGCCCATAAAAAGAAAGCCACCATCGCGCCTTCGTAGTGCAGATTGCCCACTACCTCCACGATTACCAGTGGATTCAGGGCGTAGATTAATACACGATGCTCGGGTAGCTGCCACTTGCGTAAAAGGCGTAGCATGGCCCACAGCCCCAGTGCCTCGCAGGCAAAGAGGAGCAGCTTCAGTACCAACACACTACCCCAGACCGATCGGAAAGACAGGTAAGCAGCCAGCCAAAAGGTGCTCTGCGCAAAGGGCGGATAGATGGTGTAATAATTTGGTGAGTTCAGTTCGGCGAATAATTCCGGCGTCAGGCCCGGAATACCCTCCCCACTTTCCATAATCGCAGCGGGCAGGGCCGAAAAGGGATTTAACCCATTGACCAACAGACGACCATCCCAAATAAAGCGGTAAACATCATCCGACAAGGCGGGCATAGCGAACACCAGGATCAGGCGTAACATCAGGGCTACCCCCAACCCAAACCGCCAGGAAGCACGCCCTTTTCCCGAAAGGAGCCAGCTAAAATACCCCAGAAAAGCCAGACCAAAATACAGAGCGATCCAGCCAAAGGTATGCTGCTGCACCCCATAACCCAGGCCAGTAATACCCATCACTAAGGCCGCAGCTGGTATGTATTTTAGTAAATTCACCCAATAAATTTGTTGTCGTAAACAAAATCAAATCAACAAACCAACAATCAACCTCTACCGCAACCGAACGTGCCTGATCGTATAAAAACAGATAAAACCAAAGCCCAGGAACAGCATCAAATGGTACACAATAAAGGTATACTGATGGAAATACAGCGCCCAGACGATGGCCGCCCCAAAATACAGGGCCAAAATCCCTTCGAAAATAGTGGTCCAGGACAACTTGCGCTCAATATATTGTTTATTCAGAAAACTGTCCTTCACCGACTGGATATTAAATTTCGGCGTACGAATAAAGGGCGATCGCTTACCCCGGTAACCCTGAATGATGGCTACGGAATTGTGTAAAGACAGCCCCATCGACAGCGATAAGAACAGCGGAAAGAGCACCACAAACTTAAATAGCCGTTTGTACCAGGGGCCTTCGTTAAAGGGCGCTACCACATTACCGACGAAATAGATACCAATAATCGACAGCAGACCGATCAGAAAATAGGCGAAGACCTCTGCATCCATTTGAATTAGACTATTCTCCCCCAAAAAGAAAAGTACGGGTACACTAAAGACGCCCATCAAAAAGACAAACAAGAAAATGGTACTGGCCAAGAGGTGGTAAGTCGCGTGAAATTTCTTCGACCAACTGATGGGGGCCCGCCAAATCGTAGGCAGCATCTTCTTGGCCGTCTCGGCTCCTCCCTTCATCCAGCGGAATTGCTGGGATTTGAGGCTATTCATTTCGGCGGGCAGCTCGGCGGGTGAGCCCACGCCTTCCAGATATTCAATGCGCCAGCCCTTGAGTTGGGCGCGGATACTGAGGTCGAGGTCTTCGGTCAGGGTATCGGCTTCCCAGCCCCCAGCCTCATCAATGGTTTGTCGACGCCAGACACCAGCCGTCCCGTTGAACTGCAAAAAGTGATTTCCGGCCATGCGGCCCAGTTGCTCGACCGAGAAGTGTACATTCAGTTGTACGGCCTGTAAGCGGGTAAGCAGGGAATAATCTTCGTTGATATGCGCCCAGCGGGTCTGCACCACCCCCACGGTTTCATCCTGAAAATAAGGGATCGTACGCCGCAGGAAGTCGGCTTCGGGCAGGAAGTCGGCATCAAAGATGGCAATAAATTCACCCCGGGCCAGCGGCATAGCGTCCCGCAGAGCGCCGGCCTTAAAGCCCTGCCGCTTTTCGCGTTGTATCTGCTCAATTTGTAAGCCCCTGGCCTGGTACTCCGCCACCTTTTGGGCAACAATGTCGACCGTCTCATCAGTAGAATCGTCGAGGATATGGATTTCGAACCGATCGGCCGGATAATCGAAGGCGGCTACCTTATCAATCAGGCGCTCGATAACGTATTTCTCATTGAAGATGGGCAGCTGAATAGTCACCCATGGGTAGTGCTCCGTCGCCGTATCCTCACTCACCCTGTCAAAAGTACCTACCGCAGCGGGAGCCAATTCCGCCTGAAAAGTCGCCAGGTTCTTTTTTTGATGCTTGCGGATCCGTTGCGCCTTGCGCGCGTACTGCAGCAGGAGATGAAATTGCAAAACGCAATAAATCGTCACATAGGTCAGGGTGAGCACGTATATTCCGAATACTAAATAGACAATAACCGACATACGCTATAGCAATTTAAAAATGGTCCATAAAATTTTGTGGCCCGCCAGAATGGTACCGCGGATGGTACCCGATACTTTTGACACGCCCACCCGACGGCGATAAGTTACGGGTACTTCGGTGCATTTCAGGCCACGTTTAGCCGCCTTGACCTGCATTTCTACCGTCCAGCCAAAGTCGGGATCCCGCATATCAATGGCTAGCAGTTGTTCCCATTTAATCGCCCGAAAGGGCCCCAGGTCCGTTAAATTCATATTGTAAAACAATTTGATCAGGCTGGTGGCCAGCCAGTTGCCAAAAATTTGCTGAGGCATCATAGCTCCGGATTCCAGCTGGCCCAGGGCGCGCGAGCCAATCACCAAATCGTAATCCGCTTCGATAATGGGCTGAACCAAAACAGGCAGCTCTTCGGGGTGGTCGGAGTAGTCACCATCTAAAAACACGACGATATCTGGCTGCTCGACTTCCGGTTTATTTTTCAGGTATTCGATACCCTTCAGGCAGGCACTGCCGTAGCCCTTACGGGGCTGATCCAGGACCGTGGCACCATTTGCGCGCGCCACTTCCGCCGTAGTATCCGTCGAAGCATTATTGCAGACGATCACCTCCCGCACCCAATCTTCGGGGATATCACCCAGTACCAGCGGAATGGACTGCTCCTCATTATAGGCCGGAATGATGACGTCAATTTTCTTTTGTGTCAATTTTTATACTTTTTCACAAATTTAGTGCTTTTGGCCACTTTAAAGCTGTCGGGACAAGAACAATATGCCCTATATTTGACCTCGTTTTAAATTTATTGCCCACCTTTGGCAATAATGAACCCAAATTAGCGTCGATTGTTTGGGAAGATTTCAACCAGGACCAATATGAACCGACTACTACTCTTTTGTTTTTTGACGATGACACTCGTTTATTTTTCTAACTGTTCGCGCGACGAAGATTTCGTGACCGATGGCAGTATTGCGCTGCGCTTCTCCGTAGACACGCTGCGCTTTGATACCGTTTTTACGGAAGTAGGCTCTGCCACCCGCGCCATCAAAGTATACAACGATAGTGATCGTCCCTTAAAAATCGGGAAGGTCTACCTCGAACGGGGGAACAGCTCTAAATTCCGGATCAATGTCGATGGTATTCCGGGGGCTGAGGCCGATGAAGTAATCGTTTACGCCCAGGATAGCATCTATGTCTTTGCCGAGGTCACGGTGGATCCCGACGACCCCCTGTCGGTGAGTCCATTTATTATTGATGAGACGCTCTATTTTGAAACCAATGACCAGCAGCAGACGGTCGTACTGGAAGCCTGGGGGCAAAATGCCAATTATTTCCCGGGCCGCTTTAACAAAGGACGGGCCGTACGCCTGACCTGTAATAATAGTCAGATCAACTTCGATGATCCCAAGCCCTACGTCATTTACGGTGTACTCATTATTGATAGTTGTACGGTCAATATTCCGGCTGGCACCCAGATCTACGTACACGGTGGCATTGCGCGCAACGACGCCTTTGGCACTTTCAACGACGGCATTATCATCACCCAGAACCTGGGCCGGATCCGGGCACGGGGTACCGTGGAAGATCCTATCGTCTTTCAGGGGGATCGCCTCGAAGAAGCCTTTCGTGAAGAAGATGGTCAGTGGACGGGCATACTCCTCAGTAATGGCAGTGCGGGCAACGTTTTTCAGCACACGACGGTCAAAAACTCCATTTTTGGTGTCTACGTCGACTCGGCCGCTACGGCAATCCTCGAAAACACGCAGATATACAATACCACCAGCAGCGGGATCATCGGCGTACACAGCCGTATTGATGCCCGCAATGTACTGGTCTATAATAATGGTGCCAATAGTCTGCAGGTCGTAAACGGCGGGGATTATAATTTTGACTACGCCACGCTGGCCAGCTACGGCGTGGATGCCAGCGCCCTGGGTTTGAGTAATTTCATCTGCTACGACGATCCTTTGATTTGTAATGAAATTGGCGCTTATCGACTCAATGCCCGCTTTCGGAATAGCATCATTTTTGGTTCCAAAACCGATCAGATTTTACTGAGTGATATCAGTGGTGGTGAGCAAGCCGATGCCTTTAATGTCGTTTTTGAAAATTGCGTTGTGGGTGTGGAAGATCTACTGACCGATTTCGACGGTCGTTATGCCAATTTCTTTGAGGATATTTGTCTGGATTGCATCCCAGGCCAACGTAGTGATCCTCTGTTCGTGGATGCCAGCGAAAGCAATTTCCAGCTGGACAGTCTATCCATTGCCGAAGGTATTGGAGTGCCGATTAAAACCCCTTTCCCCATTGCGACCGACCTTCTGGGCCGACTCCGCGATCCGGAGATGCCCGACGCCGGTAGTTACGAGCGGCAAGAGTAGCCTTAACAGGCTTTAATGACTGGTTTCCAGCCCGTTCAGTTGATGGGAGGGTGAGCGGTCGGCATAAGGAATCGTTTTTTGAGCAAACATTACCAGCAGGCGGAAAGTTACTTTCCTAAACATCATCATATGACCATAAGTATATTAGGCGCGGGTTGGTTAGGGATGCCTTTCGGCAAAAAACTAGTCCAACTCGGCCATACCGTTAAAGGTAGTACGACCAGTAAGGATAAACTGGAAAAGATCAAAGCGGCGGGTATGCAGGCCTTTCTTCTGAAAGTGGAGGAGGAATTAGTAGGCGAGCAACTGGACGATTTTTTTAGCTGTGATTTACTAGTGATTAATATTCCCCCGGGCAGACGTAATCCCAATGTAGCCCGGGATTATCCCCGGCAGATTTCCGAGGTTTTGCGTAAAGCGAGTGAAAAGGATGTCCAGCGTTGCCTATTCATCAGCTCCACCAGCGTCTATGGCGATGAGAATCGCACGGTGGATGAGACGGAGCCCCTGCATCCTGCCCGCCAGTCGGGTCATGCGCTGATGGAAGCAGAAAAACGGGTGCGGGATACTTTTGGCCCATCGACCACCATTCTGCGTATGGCGGGCCTGTCTGGCCCCGGTCGGCAAATGGGGCGTTTCCTGGCGGGTCGTCAAAATCTATCCAATGGTAAGGCACCGGTTAACCTGGTGCACCTCGACGACTGTATAGGGGTCATGCTGGCGGTCATTCAACAAGAAAAATACGGAGAGGTCTACAACGTTTGCGCCGATGCGCATCCCATTAAGGAAGAGATCTATCCCGCCCAGGCCCGAAAACTGGGCCTGGAACCACCCACCTTTACCGACGAAGGTGAGCTGTCTTATAAGGTAATCAGTAATGAGAAGTTGAAGGAAGATTTAGGATATACTTTTCTACATCCCGATCCCATGCAGTTCTAATTTAAAACGGGCTACCCGACGAATCAGGCAGCCCGTTTTTATCTAAGGATCTTAAAAAAAGCCTATTACTTCTTCATCGACCACTTCTTGATATTCGCTTCGTTCATACGGATATAATCGTTATTACCCGCTTCCTTAGCTTTATCCAGCGATTTTTTAGCCGTAGCTACTGCTTCTTTGTACATCTTCAGATCCGCTTCGATCTGAGACTGTAGGCGTAGCTGCCAGTAAGTAGCTCCTTCCGCATTAGCCATTTTGACCCACTTATGGGCTTTTTTGAGGTCCATTCCTTCGGAGTGGTAATAGGCCGCTGCCGCGTAATAATCGCCGGCAGTTGGACCATTCAGGGCACGCTCAATAGAAGCCATGGCCATCTCTTTGGCAGGCACCTCGATGGGCAGGCCAGCAATAGTATTCCCCCAGGCCATAACCAGGGTCGCCCCGTTGTTGGTCAGACCATCAATCGCCATCATGAAGGATTCTACCGTAGTTGGGTTTTTCATCACCTGTGCCGTAACGGTGGCCGCAGGATCTTTTTCCACGTAAGAACCCCAGTTGCTGGATTCATAAGGAAACAACATCACAGTCCACTTATCGGCCATTGGCTTAGTCAGAATGGCGTAAGAACCTGCTGCTACTTCTGCGCCACCCACTTTAGCATCGGTGCTAAAAGTGATTTTAGTGGCTGAGTTGGCTCCCGTTCTCCAGATTTCGCCAAAAGGTACCAGGCCATTCTTGGCAAAAAGGGTACGACCTTTCATAGAAGGACGAGAATATTCAATCGTAACGTCCGTCATACCTACGGTCTGCATCACTTTGCCAGACGGGCTGGGCTGAGGCGTACGAATCTGTGCATTCGACTGCAGCACAAGGGCAGTCATCAGACATAAAAAGAATAATACTTTCTTCATCGTTAATTTGGTTTAGATTGAAGTTTTGTAATTTACGGAGCGAAAATAGCTAAATCCCCTTTAGAACTAATCTAAATGAATACATTTCACATTTTGATAACAAAAGTACCCAATCAATGACCATTGCCATCATTGCCCACGATGCCCGAAAAGTAGACATGGTCGGCTTTATCCGGGACCACATTAAGTTCTTCAAAAAGAACCATATCAACCTCATTGCCACCGGGACTACCGGCTCTTACCTCGAAAAGGCAGGCCTGGAGGTGGAAAAAATGCAATCCGGCCCCTACGGCGGAGATGCCCAGATCGCTAGCCGACTGGTAGAGGGTGCCGTAGATATGGTCATCTTTTTCCGGGATCCGCTGGGTAAACACCCACACGAAGTAGATGTCAATATGCTGATGCGCCTCTGCGATGTTCATAATATTCCACTGGCCACCAATCAGGCCGCCGGTAACCGCTTTATTGACTCACTGAAATTAGAAATGGATCAAATTGAAGAAAACAAACCCTCTTAAATGAAAGCAATTCAGGTATTTTGCGGTTCCAGCCTCGGTAATAAACAAGTCTACATTGATGCTGCCAAAAGGCTGGGAGAAATCTTTTTGGAGCGGCAGATCGACCTGGTCTACGGTGCGGGGAACGTCGGTCTGATGGGGATCATTGCCAACACCATGCTGGCCGGAAAGGGCACCGTCATTGGGGTGATTCCAGAGTTCCTAATGGCTAAAGAAGTGGGGCATTCAGAAATCAGCGAATTGATTCTCGTAGATGGGATGCATACCCGCAAAGTAGAAATGTACAAAAGAGCAGAAGGTACCATTGTTTTGCCCGGTGGCTTTGGCACTCTGGATGAGCTCTTTGAGATGCTGACCCTGGCGCAGTTGGAACAACACCCCCACCCCATCGGCATCCTGAATATCAATGGTTATTTTGATCTGCTCATCCAACAACTTGACCACATGGTAGAGGAGCAGTTTTTACGTCCTTTTCACCGCGAGATTCTACTCTCCGATGCCGATCCCGAAGCCTTGCTCAAAAAGATGGCCGCTTACGAGCCCGCTACTAATCTGGGCAAATGGTGGGAAGAATAGGGCTTACTTGATCTCCTGCCACTCTAAATGATAATAAGCCCGATAAATCAGCAAAAGAATGCCGAGAGACAATAGCAGGAATAAGGGGCCTACCCACCAAAGTGTGCCCACCAGAAAATAGTGCCCGGCACCAACCAGCCCCGCAAAGATAATGGTCAGAAAACCCTGCGCCATATTGCTTCCTTTATTTTGGTTTTCCCAGGCCTGGCTAAAGGGTAGCTTCTTTTGGGTGGCATACCCCAGTAATAAACCAAGTACCATCAGATTAGACAGTGCCAAGACGACATCCAAAAAAGCACCGGGACCCCAGGCCAGTAAAATAACGACAGAAATGATCAAATAAAAGGGGGCAAAGTACTTCGTCGCGCAAGCTTTGAAAGCACCTATAATAATCGGCCCCGGCTTAGCTACGGGCCCCACCTGATAGACCCAGGCAGCCTTATACCTTTCGGAAAAAGCCAGGAGGTTGTAGGCGCCGGTAAGGATAAAAAGACAAAAATACAGTAGTACAATATAATTGCGGCCCTCCAGCAAACTTTCAATTTTCTGCGGGAGACTACCCTCTTCGTTCAAGAACAAAAAGGCAAAATAAGCGGGCACAAAACCAAATAAGGGATATAACTTCAGGCGAAAAGTACGGCTACGCTGAGTAATACTCCAGGTCCATTCGTAGCCCGCCCGCTCTGCTGCCGAGCGCGTTAACCAGGCGGCGGTCCGCTCTTTGATTCCTACCGATTGACGAACCTGCTGATGCTCTCCCTGCTTCTTTTCCCGGGCCGAACCACCCTGGCCCATCTGTAGCATTTTTTGATTAAAATCTTTAGCCAGGTATTTTGCGACCAGGTAAATACTCACCAGGGGGGTCAAAATGGCCAGTACCGCCATGATCCACAGCGACAGACCATTGGCATTGGTCATGATTAAGCTCCAAACGGCACCCAGCCAGGCTGGTGGCAAGAGCCAGGCGTACCATTCATCCAGTAGCGTCAGGGTCTCGTAAGCCCCGAAATCAATCAGGCGGGGCAATAGATAATATCCAATCAGAATAGAACTGGTAAAGCCGATTTGAATGTAGGTGATTACATCTTTAAATTTCTGAGGACTAGTAAACCGAAGGATAATCAGGTAGGTGATGTTCACAAACAGTACGGCCAGGATGACACTCAAAAACATGAGTATTGCAAATAAAAGTAAGCCACCTATTCCGTATTCTACCGTCAGGTAGACCGCCGCCCCCACGGAATAAGCCAGGACCATTTTTGACAGATAGAAGCCGATGTGCAGCAGACGAGAGACCGTTATCGTGCGATCGTTTACCGGGCGGGGCAGCAAGATATAATTGTCCCGCACATCAATCAGTACATCCGTAAAATCAGTAATCAGGGTGAGGGTAATCAGGACGATCCAGCCAATAAAGTAGATGGTCAGCCCCGTACCACTATCCTGAAAGAGGATGAGCAAAAACATAAAGGCAATCCCCATAAAACCAAACAGGAGCATGGTCATCAGGTCCTGATTTTTAACTTCTTTTTTATTGCGGTTGCCCAACTGGCTAAAGCTGGATCTCCGGCGGCCGTCCATCTTGAGTTTAGCCTCCAGGATCACTTGTAGTTGCTCTGGATCAGCTCCCATATTACGCCACAAAGAACTGAAGGCTTGTACTAATCGGAGGAGGAGTTTGTTCATAGATCCTATGTTTTAAAGAGGAATGCGTTTCATTCAGCCAGAAACTATTAAAAATACTTGAGATCAGTCGAAGGAGCGCATGAAATCGGAAGCCTTTTCGTTAAAGCCAGACTGACCGGTCAGGTTGGAGAAAATGGCTTCCAGGGTATCGCCCTCTTCGCGACGTAGGGTCTCAATGGGGCCATCGGCCACGACGTTACCGTCGGCGATCAGGACAATTCGGTCCGAGATCTTTTCTACGGTATCCATAATATGGGAGCAGTAGATAATGGTTTTGCCCTGCGCTGCTAACTGCTGAATGATCTCCTTAACCAGAATAACCGTGTTGGCATCCAGGCCACTCAGGGGTTCATCCATGAAGATAATCTCCGGATTGTGCAGCAAACCCGAGACCAGCAAGACCTTCTGGCGCATTCCTTTCGAGAAGGTATCCATGCGATCGTCAATGTGGATGTCCATGCCAAAGTAGGATAGCATCTTCTGCATACGTGCCTGAATCAGTTCTTCTTCCATACCCTGCAGACGGCCCAGCATCTGTAGGAACTCCCTCGGAGTCAGTACATCGTAAATTTCCGTTTGCTCGGGAATATAGCCGATGTGTCTTTTAATCTCCAGTGCATCGGTACGAATATCCTTACCGCGCACGGTGACCTCGCCCTCGAATTGATTATCCAATCCCGCCAAAATACGAACCGTCGTGGATTTACCTGCCCCGTTGGGGCCAATGTATCCGACTACCTGACCAGAGGTGATTTCCAGATCGATTCCGTGCAAGACTTCTTTGCTACCGTAACTTTTGCGCAAATCGCGCATGGTAATAATGGGTGTTTGTATATCCATGTGTATTATGATTATTGGGGCATCGCCCTTTTTCTTTTGACCAAAAGAATAATAAAATTAGCAATGATTAGTCCGAATGCAAGACCAACCAGCAGGTTAGTATTGGGGCCAAATAATAAGCGAATGGAGAGCACTTGGGGAATATCTACTTTTTGGCTCCCCCCAATCTGACTCGTTTTGCTTACTTTATTGTATTTAAAGAGTAGCGGCCGATCAAAGCTTGAAGCCGTATACCCGGTAGAAAAACCTGGTCCCTCGACGGAAAAACTTATAGCTTTAACTTCTCCGAGCTCGTCATATCTACTTTCTGAATAATCAAGGTTGATTTCCTGCTGAAACAACTCACTTTTTAGTTGTGCTAATTGCTCTTGATTGACGCCCGGTTTTACCCGAATGATCAACAATTCATCAGAATTATATTTTTCAACCTTTTGTGTGCCCGACAGTACAAAAACGGCAGCGATCAGAGCAATAGTCAGGAGTAAAACGTATAATGGCTTCATGTTGTCATGATAATATTTTCAAGCTAAAACAGCTCTAATTTTCGGCAAAGGCCAGCATTTATCAGACAAATTCTTTCTTCTTTTTGTTACGCCGGCGGGTCCTTAAAATCACAACAATGGCGATGATCAGCCCCATAGCTACTCCCATGGCCCAGAAAATAAAAGGATGCTGCTCTTGCTCTGCCTCCACTTCAGGTCCTTCCACAAAATCGGCAAGGTCGGAGGTCCGCAGATAGCTCGTTGTTTCTTTGGTAGCCAGATCTGTGATTGCCAATTCATCTTTGGAGATGGGTTGGATCGCCCACAGGAACCGGTCTCTCTCCAACACAACCTCTAAATGAATGGTTTCTTTGGTGGGTAAATTAGTGAGGCGTTTGATTTTAGCTTTTTCTTTAGCCAGGCTGAAGCTATAATCCGGATAAAAAGAAATATTCACCTTCTCCTCTCCCGCAGACTCCCAGTTGCCGATCAATCTCACGGGTAGGTCTTCGTAGAAATCACTTTTGCCGTAAGGCTTGCGGATATCCTGACGGCAATTTTCATAATAATGGTTGAGAATATTCCAGGCGAAATAGTGCTCATTTAAGGCCATAGGACGCGCAACGAACTGCTGTTGATTAGTGCTTTCCAGCAAAAAATAGGGCCGTAATTGCTGATTAAAAATCACCTCAAACCCTTCCTCCAATTGGAAGATTTCTCCCCCGATCGTTATGGCATCTGTTGTGATCTCCACCACCCTGTCATCCTCACCGCAGTACCAGCGCCCTTCCGGCATGGGAAAGGGCTGGTCATTTACCTGGGTATATTCAGCGGGTTGAAAAGGCTTCAGGGCCAGTTCTTCTTTCCGGTAATCTTTCAGGGTGGCCATCAAACCACCGTCGATGGGCCGGAGATTTAGTTCCAGTAAGCGATGCTGCTGTGCATCTTGGCGAATGTACAGCCGGTAGCTGCCATCCACCTGCGGGACTATTTCCTGATAATAACCGCTCTTCTTAATGACATCTTCGAGATAGAAGAAATCGCGTTGTAAAACTACTAGCCGATCATTCTGGTCTTTATAGTAGCCGATTAAGGATTCGGGAAGCTGCGGGGCGGCTTGTGCCGAAAGACCAAAGAACAGGCTTAAAAAAAGTGTAAAAAAAGGTTTCCAGGAACAGTTCATAATCGATCTTTTTGCAATTGCGTAAAATCTCCTCTCTTATTCCGTCATATCCGTGCAAAAAAGGAGAGCTAAGTACCCAGTAAGGTAGGAAATGAGCAGGAAATCTCTTAATTTTGCACTGTTTTTTCCATCGAAGCGCTTTGACTTTTTTCGTACATTGAAAAGTCGGGGAACTTCATCATCTAAAATTAATTTAATGGATTCCGTATCAACCAAATTGAATTATAAGGTTAAAGATATTTCCCTGGCTGAATATGGCCGTCGCGAGATTGAACTGGCCGAAGCAGAAATGCCTGGTCTGATGACCCTTCGCGAAAAGTATGGCGAAAGTAAGCCCCTGAAGGGTGCCCGCATCGCCGGTTGTCTGCACATGACTATCCAGACTGCCGTTTTGATTGAAACACTAGTTGAACTAGGTGCCGATGTGACCTGGTCTTCTTGTAATATATTTTCTACACAGGATCACGCAGCGGCAGCCATTGCAGCGGCAGGTATTCCTGTTTATGCCTGGAAGGGCATGACCGACGAAGAATTCTGGTGGGCTATTGAGCAGACCCTTACCGCTTTCGAAGGGGGGCAGCCGCTGAATATGATTCTGGACGACGGAGGTGACCTTACTAATGTTGTTTTTGATAAACACCCCGAACTGGTCGATGGCATCCATGGATTGAGTGAAGAGACCACTACAGGTGTACACCGTCTGTACGAGCGGGAGCGTAATGGCTCACTGGTCATGCCGGCTATCAACGTCAACGACTCCGTAACGAAGTCTAAGTTTGACAACAAGTACGGCTGTAAAGAATCACTGGTGGATGCGATTCGTCGTGCTACCGATATTATGATGGCTGGTAAAGTGGCCGTAGTTGCCGGATACGGTGACGTGGGTAAGGGTTCTGCGGCTTCTCTGCGTGGTGCAGGCTGCCGGGTACTGGTGACCGAAGTGGATCCGATCTGTGCTCTGCAAGCAGCCATGGACGGTTATGAAGTCGTAAAAATGAAGACAGCGATTCCTCGCGTGGATATCGTCGTAACCGCTACGGGTAACTTCAATATCGTTACGGGTGAGCACTTCAAAATGATGAACGATAAAACCATCGTTTGTAATATTGGCCACTTCGATAATGAAATTGACGTTGCCTGGTTGAATAACAACCACGGAGACAGCAAGGTGACCATAAAGCCACAAGTCGACAAGTATACCGTAGATGGTAAAGACATCATCCTGCTGGCCGAAGGCCGCCTGGTCAACCTGGGTTGTGCAACCGGACACCCTTCTTTTGTCATGTCCAATTCCTTTACCAATCAGGTACTGGCGCAAATTGAACTATTTAAGAACGGTGACGAGTACGAAAATAAAGTGTACACCTTGCCTAAACAACTCGACGAGGAAGTAGCAAGACTACACCTGGCCAAAATTGGTGTGGAACTGGAAGAACTGAGCTCCGATCAGGCCAAGTACATCGGCGTGGAGAAAAAAGGACCTTACAAGCCAGAACACTACCGTTATTAGATCATTTGGTCGTTTGGTCAAGTGGTCATTTAGTCAAGTTTAGTGCCTGACCACCTGACCACCTGACCATTTGACCACCTGACCACCTGACCACCTGACCATTTGACCACCTGACCACCTGACTATGCAGTCTACATTCAGTGCCTATCTCACTCTGGGTTTTGACCACATCTCCGACCTCAACGGGTATGATCACATCCTGTTTATTATCGCCTTGTGTGCTATTTACCAGCTGCGGGAATGGCGAAAGGTCGCTATTCTGGTCACGGCTTTTACCATTGGTCATTCCTTTACCCTGGCGCTGGCCGCCCTGGATATTATTCCCATCAACGGTGCGCTGATTGAGTTCTTGATCCCGGTGACTATCTTATTGACAGCCATTTACAATGTCGTCGTGCATAAATTCAAAGGAGATACCGAGGAAAAGACCTTTAATCGCAAGATTAATTGGAATTACTTATTTGCGCTGGTATTCGGCCTGATTCACGGGATGGGTTTTTCTAATTTTTTCCGCTCGACGGTTATGCCGGGAGAGGAGAATCAGTTTATTCAGCAGCTTTTCGCTTTTAATGTGGGGGTGGAATTAGGGCAATTGGCCATTGTAGCGGCAGTACTATTCGCCTCATTTGTGGCCATGAACCTCCTAAAGGTCAGGCAAAGGGAGTGGAATGTATTCATCTCCGGCGGCGCAGCGGGTATTGCGCTCATCATGGCCCTGGAACGCATCCCCTGGTAATGAAAACCTACGAAGTGAAACCCTGTGCCAATGCCCCAGAAAAGCACCTGCGTCTAGCAGCATGGGAACCGGCTTACCTACTAACAGATTTCTCTTATCCCTGGCGAGCAGAAGTCCCCCCTAAGACGGAATTTCGTGCGCTACACAATGACACTTATCTCTACTTCCGATTCGAGGTTTGGGATGATCAATTGATCGCAGCTGAGCACGAGCAGGTCAAACAAGCCGTGGTAGAATCCGACCGGGTGGAGCTTTTTTTCCGAAAGGATAAGCAAATGAATCCCTACTATTGCCTGGAAATGGACTGGAAAGGGCGGCTACTGGACAACCAGGCTCAATATCATCGTATTATGGATTACCAGTGGCAATGGCCGGCGAATGGCCTGACTTTTCAAAGTCGCCTTACGGCAAAAGGTTATACGGTAGAAGGCTCCCTGACTAAAACAAGTCTGCGACAACTGGGATTATTGCGGGAAGGAAAAATAGAAACGGGGATTTTTCGGGGGGAATACCAGGATAGCCCCGGTAAACAGGTAAAATGGATTAGTTGGGTGCGCCCGGATAGTCCGCAAGCCGATTTTCATATCCCTTCCGCTTTTGGGCTCTTAAAGTTCATTTAAGGCCGGCAAGGTACTGGCCGATTATTTGGAATTTCGGTACTTTCGTAAAAAATAACGCTATATGCAAGCTATCATCGTCAGTCTTCTCTTATTAGTTAGCCCTGCTACCCCCGCCGTACACGATTTCCATCTAAGCAAGGCCCTCGTAGAATACAATGAAAAAGAACAGGCTATTCAAGTATCTATGCATATTTTTCTGGATGACCTGGAAGAAGCCCTGCGTCGTAAGGGCCTGGATGATCTTTATTTCTGTACCAAGAAGGAAGATGAGTACGCTGAGGCCTATATGGAAGCTTACCTGCGGGAGCACTTCACGCTGACCATAAATGGCCAGGAGACCGAGTACAATTTCCTGGGCAAAGAGCCCTCCGGCGATTTTCAGGGGGCCTGGTGCTACATTGAGGTGAAAGACGTAAGTCAACTCAATGAAATCAGCATCCGTAATGATTTACTAATGGAGATCTTTGAAGACCAAAAAAACGTCATACAACTCATCGGACCGAACAATAAGCGGGGTACCTTACTTTTACAGAGAGGTCGCGAAGAGGAAACCGTAAAGTTTTAAGCCGATGCAGATCCTAAAATACCTACTCATTTTGCCCATCCGTCTTTATCAGGTGACCTTATCGCCCCTACTGGGGCACAATAAGTGTCAGTATAGTCCCAGCTGTTCGCATTACACCTTGCAAGCCATTGAAGAATGGGGAGCACTAAAGGGTGCCTGGATGGGTATGAAGCGCATTGGCCGCTGCCACCCCTGGGGTGGTCACGGTTTTGATCCGGTGCCCAAGAATCCTGGCAAAGATGCCAGGCCGGTGTCCTCTAAGAGGATTCAACATTAACTAAGTCCTTCATTTATAGTTAAACAGCACACTATTATTTTTCTTTTCACCCAAAAACACTTACCTTCATTATTGACAACCTAAATAAACAAATCATAACACCTTTAAAATGAAATATTTCGTATATTTCTTTCCCTGCCTGTTTTTGTTCTCCCAAGTTAATGCCCAATCTATTCAGATGACTTTTGAGGAACTCTATCTAGCTGGAGAATCAGATATGAGCCTGGAAGCCCAAGCGGAACAATTGGCCATTAGCCAACAGAGGCCCATTTGTATTTATTTGGAAAACCAAGTCCTGATCGAAGCAAAAGGGATCGAAGATGACCAACCAATTTATATGGTTATCACTAATTTTTTAGATCCCAGCCAGGGTGGTCAGTTAATGACTTACAGTGACGTACAAAATAGTTTTGACCTGAGTCAAGCCTATATCAACTACGGGAATGGAGTAACCAGAGACCCCAATGGATTAATGAGTCCAAAGGCAAGTAGTCTCCGAAATAATCATATAGTACTTTTAATCCCTGAATCTTCGAACGATCGTATAATGGCATTTGATCCTCAAGATGGCACCTTGATCAATGCTAATTTTGTAGCTACTGATCCAACCAATCTATCCACACCTATTGCAGCTGTGAGAGCGTCCAATTCTTCGACTGATATTTTGGTTTCCGACCAGATTGATGACTTGGTTCAGCGATACTCTTCCACTGGCACTTTTGTGGGATCACATGCACCTGTAGGTGGAATCAATACGGCTGTATTAGATAATATTAGAGGTATAGATATAAAACAGAATACCCCCGGGAATTTATTAGCTACCGTCGGTAGCGGGGCCAATAATGATGCCATTGCAGAATTTGATATAAATGGAAATTTTGTTGGCAACTTTATCAGTAACGGAGCGGGAGGATTAAACAGCCCTTTTGATATTTTCTACTATCCGGAAAATAACGAATATCTGGTAGGTGGAATAACTAGTGATGCTATTCATCGGTACGATCTTTCTGGAGCTTTTTTAGGGAATTTTGCGAATATCAACACTTTTCCAGAACAAATTGGGATGGCTGCAAATAGTAATATATTAGTCGCCAATTTTTCAGGCATGGAAGAAGGTATTAATATTTATTCTTCAAATGGCACTAAGATTACCACGCTAGACCCAATGGAGCTAGGTGGATATAGAGGAATTTATCAGCTAGGAAATGGTAATTATCTTACTACCAACGGTGGCGGCGTGCACGAAATCACACCAGCCGGTCAGTTTGTAGAGAGTGAAATAACTGGGGTAAGTGCTCGATTTATCCACGAGTATTCTGAAGAAGATATTGAGGAAGTAGTAGCCAACTTACCTGTTTTTTCCAGAGGCCAGGTATTTATCTTTTTATTGGCCTTATTACTTCTCAGTACAAGCTTTATATACACTCAGAGAAACGGATAAACCACTGATTTTAGGTTAAACTGATCAAAAAAGCAATTCATTCGTTTGTATAATTGATAAATGGAATACATCTTGCCATTTAATCAATCTGCAATCTTGAAATATAACATAAATGTTCAGAAGACCCAGACGTAATCGACAATCTGCCGCTATCCGTGGTATGGCCCAAGAAACGCATTTAAGCCTTGACCATTTGGTCCAACCCCTCTTTCTCGTAGACGGAGATAATATCAAACAGGAAGTTAGCTCCTTACCCGGCAACTATCGAATGTCGATTGATCAGGTCCTGAAAGAGGTCGAGGAGTGTATAAATTTGGGGCTTCGTAACTTTATTATGTTTCCAGCCGTCGATGAAAAGCTAAAGGATAAGATTGCCTCGTATAGCTATGCCGAAGAGAATTTCTATTTACACGCGGCGCGCAAGCTAAAAGAAGCCTTCCCGGAGATAGCCTTGATCAGTGACGTGGCCATGGACCCCTACAGCTCCGACGGCCACGACGGCTACGTGGAGGATGGTAAGATCCACAATGATAAATCACTGCCCATTCTGACTAAAATGGCCCGGGCACAGGCACAAGCCGGCTTCGATATCCTGGGACCTTCGGATATGATGGACGGTCGCGTGGGGGCCATCCGCGAAGCCCTGGACAAAGAAGGCTATACCGATACGGGCATCATGTCTTATACCGCTAAGTACGCCAGTGCTTTTTATGGTCCTTTCCGCGATGCACTGGACTCTGCTCCTAAAGCGGGAGATAAAAAGACCTACCAGATGAACCCCGCTAATAAACGCGAAGCGCTGATCGAAGGGGAACTCGACACCCAGGAAGGCGCCGATTATCTTATGGTGAAACCCGCTTTGAATTATCTGGATGTAATCCACACCCTGAAAGATAACTTCGACTTACCCATTGCTGCCTACCACGTCAGTGGCGAATGCGCTATGCTAATCGCGGCTGCCCAAAAGGGCTGGTTGGATTTTGACAAGGCCATGCCAGAGACGCTAATTTCCCTAAGGCGAGCGGGAACGGATGTGATTATCACCTATTTTGCCAAAAATTATGCGGAGATAATAAAGTAACTGAGCTTAATTAGAAACTCAATTAAACAGCATCAACCAAAAAGAAACGCCCCACATACCTGTGAGATCAATGTATTGAATCAACCAGATATTACTATTTTGGGAATAAGCCGACAGGTGAGTCCCCATGGTGAATTCCAGGTCTAAATATATCCATTCCCATAACATCCAGATCAGCGGAAACAACCAAAGTGCGCGATCAAAGCCGATACGTTTTTGTAGGAAGAAAAAAGGAAGAAATGGTATTGTAAAATAGCATTTTCCCAAACCGCATAAGCAATGATAGAGTCATTAATAAAACTGCAATCGAAGACCCATTGCTGCTGTTCCAATAATTGGTTTTGCAAGCTGATTTTTATCCAGGGCCTATTTCTTCCAGGAAAAGAGGTACGCTCGAACTTCGCAAGCGGTTGCCAATTGTTGACCAGAGTCTTATTTTGTAAATCTGAGAACTGGTACTCATCATTTGGATCAAATAGAATAAAGGCATCGTCTACCAGGAAGATTTCGTGGTAAAAGGTATCAATTGAATAGACCAGGGTGTCAGAATGAGGCAATGGAGCCTGTGCCTTAGCTCCCAGGATCACTAAGAAAAGTCCTAATGTTAGGCAAATTAGTTTCCTTAACGCATCGATCATGCCTATAGATACTTTAAACAAACCTTCCGATCGTACAAAATACGGATTTTTGCAAGACCGATAGCTTTATCTATAAAGGTGACCAAAAGATTGTAGAATAAAGCCTATGCTTACCATACCTGTGCTGAACTAAACAGAAAAATGGTTGAAGCCTCCGGAGAGACGCTTCAACCATTTTTAATTATGCGTAAACAGGATATGTTCTAAGTATCAGTTTTACTAGCTTACTGCAGTACCACTTCTTTTTCTTCAATCATCTTGCGAATATTGATCAGTGCGTAGCGCATACGACCCAGCGCCGTATTGATACTTACGCGCGTCAGTTTCGCAATTTCTTTAAAGCTCATATCTGCGTAGTGGCGCAAGATGACTACTTCGCGTTGTTCGGGAGGTAGCATATCGACCAACTTACGTACTTTATCGTGCGTCTGACTGCGGATGATGTCCTGTTCCGCGTTAAGTTCAGGAGATTGTAGTACATCGAAGATATCAAAGGTCTCCGTGGGAGAAAGTTTTGGACGACGTTTACTCCGGCGGAAATAATCCACGCACATATTATAAGAGATACGCATAGCCCACTGCAGGAATTTACCTTCGTGGTTGTATTTTCCTTTACGTAAGGTGTCGATGATCTTAATAAAGACTTCCTGGAAGATATCTTCCGCGAGGCTTTGATCTTTTACAAAAAGGTAAATGGAAGTGAAAATTTTCTGTTGATGGCGATTCAGAAGAACTTCGAATGCCTTATCATTTCCATCGAGATACTCAGCAATAAGCCGTTGGTCATTTAGTGTTGAAACTTGCATAACTAAACAGTTTGAAATTGTAATGGGATCAATTACTTGTTAATATGAAATATTGTTTAGTGTAGAAGTTTCTTGCTATAGACTCTTGTATTAATTTAGAAATGACCGGAAAGAATTTTCCGTTTGATTACATATCAAATATAAATGCAAAATTCAAAAGTCCATAGCAATACCGCTATTTTTTTAAAATCTTAACAGAAATTAACGAAATCGTGTAAGATATCTTGCATTCAGATAGTAGAAATTCTGCACTTTTCTACGAAAACAAGGGATTTAAGGAGCTAAATTTTGAATTTGCCCCCAAAAAATAAAAGCCTACAAAGCGGCGAAATACCGTCTTGTAGGCTTTTTTAGCGAAAGCTATACCCCTTATCAGGCAGATTCCTTAGCGGAAAAAGAAGAAGAGAGGTATTCGGTATTCATAATGGCGATGTTCTCTACAGAAATACCTTTGGGACATTCCGCTTCGCAGGCACCGATGTTTGAACAGAAGCCAAAGCCCTCTTCATCCATCTGTGCGACCATCTTTTGCGCGCGACGCTTAGCTTCCACTTCACCCTGTGGCAAAGTAGCCAGGTGAGCAACCTTCGCACTAACGAAGAGCATAGCCGAAGCATTTGGACAGGCAGCCACACAGGCACCACAACCAATACAAGCGGCTGCGTCAAAGGCCATCGCCGCCGTCTCTTTCTCTACCGGAATGGCATTGGCATCTTGCGCCTGGCCGGTATTTACTGAAACGTAACCTCCCGCCTGGATAATGCGATCAAAAGAATCGCGGTTTACCACCAGGTCTTTCATCACGGGGAAGGAAGAGGCCCGGAAAGGCTCAATTGTAATGGTATCTCCGTCCTTGAAGTGACGCATATGCAACTGACAGGCGGTTGTACCCGCGTTGGGTCCGTGCGGGTGGCCGTTGATGACCATACTACAGGTGCCACAGATACCTTCCCGACAATCGTGTTCGAAGGCCACCGGCTCTTTCTTCTGTGCAATCAGTTGTTCGTTGAGTACGTCGAGCATCTCGAGGAAAGACATATGTTCGGTCACATTGTCCAGCTCGTATTTTACGAACGCTCCTTTTTTATACTGGCCTCCTTCGCGCCAGATTTTTAGTGTCAATTTCATATCTATCTATTTGAACATCCCGGTCGAAGCCAGGATGCAACCTTAAATGAATTATTTGTACGAACGCGTCTTCAGCTCTACATTTTCGAAGACCAACTCTTCTTTGTGCATAACGGGCGCTTTACCGTCGCCGGGGTATTCCCAGGCAGCTACGTAGGCAAAGTCTTCATCGTTACGCAGCGCTTCTCCTTCTTCGGTCTGGAATTCTTCGCGGAAGTGACCACCACAAGACTCTTCGCGATTCAAGGCATCGTAGCACATGGTTTCTCCCAGTTCGAAATAATCAGCAACCCGCAGGGCTTTTTCCAATTCAGGATTATAGTCATTAGCTTCCCCGGGTACAAAGACATCGCTGTAGAATTCTTCTTTCAGGGCTTTGATCTCTTTGATAGCCAGATTCAGGCCATCGGCGTTACGGGACATACCACAGTTGTCCCACATGATCTTACCCAAACGGCGGTGGAAACTCTCGACCGACTGATTCCCCTGGACACTCATCAATTTGTCAATGCGCTCCTGGGTATCGCGCTCCGCGTCTTGGAATTCTGATAACTCCGGACTAATTTCTGGCGTGCGAATCTCATTACTAAGGAACTGACCAATTGTGTAAGGCAGTACAAAGTAGCCATCGGCCAGACCTTGCATCAATGCCGAAGCTCCCAGCCGGTTGGCACCGTGGTCGGAGAAATTAGCCTCTCCCATGGCGAAAAGACCAGGGATATTCGTTTCCAGATTGTAGTCTACCCAGATGCCCCCCATGGTGTAGTGTACCGCAGGATAGATTTTCATCGGATAAACGTATGGGTCTTCACCGGTAATCTTTTCGTACATTTCGAAAAGGTTACCGTATTTTTCTTCGATGACGGCTTTACCCAATTTGGTTATGGTGGCTTCATCCGCATCGTGCATACCCTGCGAGGTCGCCTTGGACTTACCATAACGATCAATCGCTGCGGAGAAGTCCAGATAAACGGCCAGTCCGGTTGGTGCTACCCCCAGTCCTTCGTCACAGGCTACTTTAGCTGCGCGCGAAGCCACGTCGCGTGGTACCAGGTTCCCAAAGGCAGGATATCTTCTCTCCAGGTAATAATCTCTATCTTCTTCAGCAATATCCAGGGCGGTCTTATTACCTTCCCGGATCGCTTTGGCATCTTCTTGTGATTGAGGTACCCATACCCGACCGTCATTACGCAGCGACTCTGACATCAGCGTCAATTTGGACTGGTATTCTCCGGATACCGGAATACAGGTAGGGTGAATTTGTGTAAAGCAAGGATTCGCCATCAGGGCGCCGCGCCGCACGGCTCTCCAGGCGGCGGTTACGTTGCAGTTCATAGCGTTGGTCGACAGGTAGAAAACATTTCCGTAACCACCCGACGCCAGTACCACGGCGTGTCCGGCAAAACGCTCCAGCTTACCATTCAGTAAGTTGCGGGCGATTATCCCTCTGGCCTTACCATCTACTTTTACCAAATCCAGCATCTCATGGCGATTGTACAACTGTACATTACCAAGTGATACCTGACGGGAAAGTGCTTGATAAGCTCCCAGCAATAATTGCTGTCCGGTCTGTCCCCGGGCGTAGAAAGTACGACTCACCTGCACCCCACCGAAAGAACGGTTGGACAGGAGTCCGCCGTATTCACGGGCGAAAGGGACGCCCTGGGCGACGGCCTGGTCGATAATGTTTCGACTCACCTCTGCCAGACGGTGTACGTTGGATTCCCGGGAGCGGTAGTCCCCACCCTTAATGGTATCGTAGAATAGACGGTAGACACTGTCTCCGTCGTTTTGATAGTTCTTAGCGGCGTTGATTCCCCCCTGGGCTGCAATGGAGTGTGCCCGACGAGGGCTATCGTGGAAGGTAAATACCTTTACTTTATATCCCAGCTCGCCTAAGGTGGCGGCGGCGGAAGCACCGGCCAGTCCGGTACCAACGACAATAATTTCAATTCTGCGTTTGTTATTTGGCGCCACCAGATTCATGGTAGAACGGTAGTTGACCCATTTATCTCCGAGTGGGCCCGGTGGTACTTTACTATCTAGCTTGATGCTCATAATAATATGATTATTTTTATTTTTCAGATATAGATTATTGACCTGGAATCACCTTAAACTCTGGTAGTGGATAAATATCCAGGTGCATGAGTATCGGGATCAGCGCAAACAACAGGGGCACAACAATGGAAAAAGCCATCCCTATTCCTCTAATCAATTTATTGTATTTCCCTTTGCGTAAGCCCAGGGTCTGAAAAGCGGATTGAAATCCGTGCGTCAGGTGCCAGGCTAATGCTATACAACCCAATACATAAACGATAACCACCCAAGGTTGTTGAAAAGTCTCCCGAACGATTTCAAAGTGGCTCATCTGCTCCGCCATATCGGTGAATTTAAACCAGTACCAGAACTGTCCCATGTGGATGGCGATAAAGAAGAAGATCAAGGTTCCCAGCAGGGCCATATTACGGCTGGCCCAGGTCGTATCATCGGAGGAAGATTTTACTGCGTACTTTATATTCCCCCTGGCTTTACGGTTTTTCCACCAAATACTGATTCCTTTGTAAGTATGGGCCAGAATAGAAACATACAGAATCCAGGCAACTACTTTGATGAGGAGATTAGTACCCATAACCTCAGAATAAGCATTGAATTCCTCTCCCGGGTGCTCATTGATCAGTAACAGTAAATTACCCAATAAGTGAACGATCAGGAACAAAATCAGGAAGAGACCCGTAATAGCTACCAGAAACTTATTCCCAATAGAGGAGTGCAAAAATTTATTAAATCCACTCATACGTTTGGCTTTTTGTTTTTTGTTTAGTTTAGCGAAGTCTTCTACAGAACATTTAATACCTTTGCGGAAAATGATCCAGAAAATCTTCCGTTGTTTATAGAATAAAGTTTGTTACAAATCTACTTGTTTAAGCTTATTCGCCCAATTCAAGTTTAATTTTCTACCGCTATCCATATTTATTTAGAATGAATTCAAATTAGCGGGTTTATTTAATTTTCACAGCTACCCAATTTTGAGCTAGAAATCAAAATCAAGATTAGTACATGAGTCAAGAACCACCAAAAATTTCATTCCCCGACTTTATCTCGGCTTTCCCGCCCATCGAACTTCCAATCACTCTGACGGACGAAACCATTCATTTATTCAATAAGACCAACCCTCCTTTTCCCGCTCCCATGGTAGAGCAATATCTCATCCCGCTAGAGCAGGGAGAGATCGATGAATATACGGAATTTGTTCCTTGTTTTTCCATTTCAGATACCTACGATTTTTTAGCCGTGGTTTATTGGAAGGGCGGACTCATGAATCACCAGTATATAATGGCTACTTTCACTAAAAAAGCGGAATTGATCGACAAAAGGGTGATTGCGGGAACTTTCAGTGATAATGAGTTGTTAGTAACCTCAGTAGCTACGATTGATCCAGATTGGGAAATTTTAATCGTATCTGGTAAACAACCCGCCCAGGAAAAATTCAAATTCGATGCCACTAAGAGCACTCGCCAGCGACTTGAAATTTTGCCGGAAGGCAAGATTATCAATATGCAATAAATTCATTACATTAGACTTTATAAAAATTCATTCCTTCCCGGACTCTCCTCAAGAAGAGCTACTAAAACCCAAGTAGAAAACGTAACACCCAAAGCAATGACTAAAAAACGCAAAAGCAGAAGCAACAATATAAAAGGTAAAAAACTTACTAATAAGCAATTACAACACGAAGTGCTCAAATTACTTCGACGCAATCCCAAAAAGCGCTACAATCCCAAGCAGCTTGTCCGCAAAATGCAGGTCCAGAATAACAAGGACGCCGTGCAGCATGCCTTAGACAAGCTAGTGGAAAGTAATAAAGCCGTTGACCTGGGCAACTATAAGTATAAATTTGAAACCCGCCAAAATAATAACTCCTCCAATCATTCAGGCAAAAAGCGACAAACCCTTACGGGTCGGGTTGATATGACCCGCACGGGTTCGGCCTATATTATTATAGATAGTCAGGAGCAAGACGTCCACGTTTCTCCCAAATACATCAATGGTGCGCTGAACGGCGATATCGTAAAAATTCGCACCTGGTATCCGCGGGGCCGCCGCAAACCGGAAGGAGAGGTAATGGAAGTCGTAGAGCGTTCCCAATCCCATTTCATTGGTACTTATTGGGAATACCCTAAGTATGCTCTGGTGACCCCCGATGGTCCTACCCAACTCGATATCCTGATTAATAAGGAGAATAACAAGGGTGCGAAAGACGGTGAAAAAGTAGTGGTCAAGGTGATAGAATGGCCCGACGAAAAGCGGGAAAACCCACTGGGTGCCATCACCTCCGTACTGGGTAAAGCTGGCAGTAGTGATATTGAGATGAAATCGATCCTGGTGAACAGTGGGTTTCAGCTCGATTTCCCCAATGAGGTGCTAAAAGAATCTGAAGCAATCCCCCTGGAAATCGACCCGTCTGAGATCGAGCGCCGCCGGGATATGCGCGATGTACTGACCTGCACAATCGACCCCGACACCGCCAAGGACTTTGACGATGCGCTCTCCTATCGCAAATTGGAGAATGGTAACGTCGAAATTGGCGTGCACATCGCGGACGTTACCCACTACGTTAGAGAAAACGGCCCCCTGGACAAAGAAGCACTGGAGCGATCTACTTCTGTCTACCTGGTAGACCGCGTACTGCCCATGTTACCCGAAAAATTGTCGAACGGTGTGTGCTCCCTGCGACCCAATGAAGACAAGCTGGTTTTTTCCGCCGTTTTTGAATTCAATAAGAACATACAAATTGTCAAAAGATGGTTTGGTAAAGCGGTTATTCATTCCGACCGACGCTTCACCTACGAAGAGGCCCAACAGGTACTGGACGGAGAATCCGAAGAGCTTTCCGAAGAACTACGCAATTTAAATCGCATTGCCAAGGTACTGCAAAACCAAAGGTTTAAGCAGGGGTCAATCAACTTCGAAACCGACGAAGTAAAATTTCGCCTGGCCGACGATGGTACACCCATTGATGTGTACATCAAGGAACGAAAAGATGCTCACATGCTGATTGAGGACTTCATGCTACTGGCGAATCGAGAGGTCGCCGCCTTTATCAATCGTAAAAGTAAGGAACTCAAACAGGAAATCCCTTATGTTTATCGTGTCCACGATTTACCCGACCTGGAAAAAGCAGCAGAAATTGCCAAATTTGCCGAAGAGCTGGGTTTCAAGATGGATGTCAGCTCGCCCGAATCGCTGGCCAAATCTTATAACCGGATGCAAAAAGCGGCCCAAAAAGATCAGGGCCTAAAGCTCTTACAGCCGCTGGCCATCCGAACAATGGCCAAGGCCGAATACTCTTCGGAGAATATCGGGCACTATGGATTGGGCTTTGACTATTACACGCATTTCACTTCACCGATTCGTCGCTATTCGGATGTGCTGTCGCACCGTTTGCTAGAGCTCAATCTAGACGGGCGGACCTTTGTGACCAATAAAATGCAGCTGGAAGAACAGTGCAAGCATATTTCCCGCCAGGAAAGAAAAGCCGTTGAGGCCGAGCGGGAATCCATTAAATACAAGCAAGTCGAATTCATTGAAAAGCACGTTGGCGAATCTTTTGAAGGGATTGTCTCCGGCTTTAGTGACCGCGGCTTATTCGTGGAGCTCCTGGGTAACCACTGCGAGGGCATGGTCAACTACAATACCATGGACGAAGCCTTTGAAGTTGCCGATTCCCGACTTTATATAACCGGAAAGCGCAGTGGTGTACAGGTAAGAATGGGTGATAAGGTCCGGGTAAAAATACTGGATGCTGATCTGATGCGTCGCCGTATCGATATGGGTTGGGAAGCCCACCTGAACAAAGAAAAATAGAAAAAGCCGATCGCGGGGGATTCCCCTACGGTCGGCACGATCATTTGAAGGAAAACTCACAACTCTTTCAAGCTGTAAATTGGTCATTTCTATAAGTCAGACCCGCCGAATCCGTCTTTCGCTGCCTCAGGCAGTTGTGATTTAATAAATTTCTTTTCGAATCCCTACGAATAGCCCGGTAGTCGTGTAGTGTTGATCCAATATGTATCCGTCAACAGTGTTAGAACCAGGGCGCCATTTCACATAAGGCTCTAATAAGAATTGTAGATTATCGTTAATCTGAAAGTACACGCCCATACTTCCGTAAAAACCAATACCCAGACGGTTGCGGAAAGCGCGATAAGAAGTCGGATCAGAGGAGCTGAATGACACGGCCTCATCCGTATTGGGAGACAAGAACTCTCCGCGTTGGGCGCTTAACATATTGATTAAAATACCACTATTAAAAGAAAGGGATACTTTTTGTCCCCTGTATTCATATCCCACTAAAAGCGGTATGTCCAGTTCGGTATAGCGATTATTCACAATCCGATAAGTACCCACGAGTGCCAGCGTAGTATCGGTACCCACAATAGAACCATCTTCTGCATATTTAATTTGCGCGATCAGGCGTTCTTCTTCTCCAATTTTCAAGTTGAGCTGTTCGTTGATCGTAGAGTAGTTGAGGCCACTTCGAACTGCAAAACCATTATCCGATACCGTTGAGAGCCGCATACCGAAACTAGTACCATGCCGGAAGGTTTCCGTATCATCTCTTCTTTTAGCGTAAGCCGCAAAAGCCGGGTCTTTAGCCTCCAGATTGCGCAGCGCAAAATCCATGGAAGCCATAATATCGATTGTCGTACGCCAGCTTCGCTCTTTAGGTAGGGAGAAAGTAAGGCTATCCGCCCTCGGAGTACCTTTCAAAGCGGCGGCTTTAGCATTCAACAAATCTAAGCGAAAACTATTGGCTGTCGGGGAAACCTTATCCGTTTCGGCAATTCTCTCCCGGGAAAGCCCCCCATTACTTTCTACCTGATTCAGGTTTTCTTCCTGACGGGGGGAGTTAGCGACCAGCTCTTTTGCTGCCTCAAGAGGTGGCGTAAAGGACTTTTGGAGGCCTTTCCCAGACGGGGGGACGCCGGCAGAAGTGCTTTTTTCTACGGACCTGGCCTCTGCAACCGGTAATGAAGAATCAGTATCTGCTGCTGCCGAAGCTTGTGGACTTGTTATTGGAGTAGGCACTTCCTCTTTTTCTGTATCTGGTAAGGCAACGGGGAAATTACTCAGCTGCTGCTCTTCTGCCGGCTTATTAGCGTATGGCCACCAGAGCAATAAGGCCAGCCCTAGCAGTACAGGCAACAAAGCCAGCCACCAGAATGGATATTTGCGACGCTTTTTATCATCATTTGCCGAAGAGGAAGCATCTGCAACAGCCTCCCACAAATGCATGGGTGCCTCAAGTTCATAGTCCTTGAGCTGATCCTTAAAAATATCATCTATGTGTTGTCCCTCTTTCACACGGCAATTTTTTGCGTCTGCAGGATCATCTCCTGTAACATTTTTCTTGCTTTTACCAGTTGAGATCGCGAAGTACTTTCTCCGATATCCAGCAGCTCAGCAATTTCTTTATGACTAAACCCTTCGATAGCATAGAGATTAAAAACCAGCCGGTAGCCTTCTGGCAAACGGGCAATCAACTGCATTAAATCTTCTGCGCCCAGTGAGCTGTAAACAGAAGGAGCCGCTCCCGGATCGTAATCTTGCGCTCCTCCAATCTGCTCGTTAGTAAAACTTTTTTTATCAATATTTTTTAGCGCCGTATTCACTACGATTCTTCTGATCCAGCCCTCAAAGGAGCCCCGCTGCTCGAATTTCTCCAGGTTCCTAAAGACCTTGATAAAGGCATCCTGGAGTACATCCTCCGCCTCCATATGGTGGCGGGTATACCGACGACAGACAGCCAGCATCTTTCCGGAGTATTGCCGAAAAAGTGCCTCCTGACTCTTCTGATCGCCACGGATACAAGCTTGAATGAGGTCCTTTTCTGTCACAGTTCGTCATTGTGAACACGTCTCTTCAATATGAAGAGGCGCTAAATGAATAAAACGCTGCCTGGAACTAAATTTTATTGTGCAGGCTACAAAGTTGTTTAAATCTTACAATAAATAACGAGTTAAAGCACTGATAGTGTGTGGATGTTCCAATTTTCCGGCTTTTAGATAGCGTTTAATGTCGGCAGGACTTACCAGGAGGGGCTCCGTAAATTCTCCATCATCCATATCGGTAGCGGCCGTTAGTGCCACGTCCTCGGCCAGCCAGTGGTGGATATAGCTGTCCATAAACACCGGATTGGAGGGTACTTTACCCAGGTAGGTCCAGCGCGTACTGGTATAGCCGGTCTCTTCTCGTAATTCTCGCTTGGCGGCCCGTAAAGACGCTTCGCCAGGATCAACGATACCCCCTGGTAACTCGAGAGTGGTAGAACGGGTGCCAAACCGGTATTGTCGAACCAGCAGAAAACGCCCGTCTGGCAAAACGGGGATAATATTCGTTGAATCAGCGCCCTCCAGGATGATCATCCGCTCGGTCAGGCCATTTTGTAGATTCTGCATATAATCGAAGCGGGCCTTGAACAACTTCAGGTCAGGCCCGTCCTCTGATTTTATTACTTTCCACGATTTTTCGTGATCCATCATTCTATCTTGGTAAGGGTCGCTCCCTAATCTTCGTCAATAATAGCATCGTCAATGACATCGTCGCCGTCGCCGTCGTTGTCACTAAAACCGTGGGTCTTACCCTGTTTTTCTTTCTTTTCCTCGCCCTTGGAAATGCGTACATCCCCTTCGTTTCCGTAATCGCCGTCGGCAAAGCGTTCTGCTTTCTTAAAAAAGTCATCCATCCCCTCCATGGTGCTTTCTTTGGCATCTTCCAGGCTATCGGTGAAATCGCGCGTTTTGTCTTTGGCCCGCTCCTCTATCTTATCGCCCATCTTCTTGGCCTTGTCCATCATCGACTCCATAGAAGAGTCTGATTCTTCCCTGGCTTTCGCCGCCTCTTCCTGGGCTTTATCCATCATCTCGCTGGCTTTTTCCCGGGCTTTTTTAAGGAAATCTCCTCCTTTCTCTCGTACTTGCTTGCCTATCTTCTCAGAAAATTCGCCTAGTTTTTCGGCAGCATCTTCTCCTTTATCCAGGAGTTTACCTCCGGTCTGAGCCCCTTTATTTAATACGCGATCCCCCAGCTGCTCCAGCGCACTGGGCTCGCGCGGTGCCTCCGGCTCGGAGGGGGTCTCTTCTTTGCTTACCTCAACTTCATCAATCATTCCAAAGTCGAGTCCGCTATCTTCAGATTCCGTCTTAGGCGGCTCGCTAGAGGCATCGGCCTGGTTGGTTTCCTTCCTCATTTCTGCTGCTTTATCCTTTGCCTTTTCCGATACATCTTTTCCCATCTCTTTGGCTTTAGTATAGGCCTCTTTGGCTTCTGCCTGGGCAATATCAAAAAAGTCTTCGGCACTTTCCTTGACATCCTCACCAATATCTTCCGCTCTGTCGGTGGCTTTTTTTAGCAATTCCTCCGACTTATCTTTCAGCTCGCGTCCCTTTTCCCGGGTCGTTTCCACTGCTTTATCGGCCGTCGATTTTGCGACGGATTTTGCACCGAAAAGTAATTTTTTCATGTCGTTTAACAAACCCATAGTTAGTTATTTATTTATTTATTTTGATTTTCAATTTTTAAAGTTCCGGTCCCTACGGTTCCATCCATTCATTCTCAATATTCAGGAATTTTTCGATTTCGTGTTCCAGGTAAAGCGCCTGGTCTTCGCTCTTGAGTCCCTTAATCAGGCGAATATCTTTATTTTCTCCTTTTTTCCTGGCCCTTACGGCAAAAGCGTAATTAGGCCGATTATTGGTCCGGCTGGCTACGTATTGCTCCACGTATAGCTGGCCCAAATCCCGGCTGCCCAGATGCCGATTTTTATTAAAGGGCAGATTGATCGGTTTACTGACGACCGTTAATCCGTGGGTATCTACGTCAACATAAGTCTTATTCAGATACAAAGCAAGCGTGTAGAAGAACATACCTATCCCTACCATTAGGTGAAGGCTAATCATTAGCATAACTTTCCATTCGTTTTCGGCCAGGGCAATCAGCACAAAAGGCAAAGTCACCAGATTCCAAAACACGGTGAAAATGGTAAAAAAGATGATGCCCGCTTTTGTCTTCCGCCATTTTATAGCAATCTTCAGGGAAGACACCTGCTGTTGGACTTCAAAACCTTCGGGCAGGGGTATTTCTAGCCGTTCCCGTTTTACGGGTTTTTGCTGACTGTCGTCAAAATCGAAGATAGCATGACATTGGCGACATTTGGCGATTAGCTTATGGATATTCATGTCTTCGCTAAGCACTGGTGTACTACAATTCGGACAGTTGAGTTGGGTAAGCATCTATTTTTTTTGTCTAAAGAATCGTTTTCCCTATTTTCACGCAGCCGTTTTAGAAAAGGCGGCTAACTCGCACATAAATCTGAAGCAATGCAATATTCAAGACTTGGAAATACCGACCTTAAGGTAAGTAAAATATGTTTGGGAACCATGACTTTTGGGGAACAAAATAGCGAAGCCGAAGGTCACGATCAACTGGATTACGCCTTAAAAAAAGGGATCAACTTTATCGATACGGCCGAAATGTACGCCGTCCCCGGCCGTAAAGAGACCCAGGGAAGTACGGAACGAATTATCGGCAGCTGGATTAAAGCCCGCAAGAACCGCGACCAATTTATCCTGGCCAGCAAAGTGACCGGTCCATCCGCGGGGCTTGCCCACATCCGTAACCCCCTAAAATTCAACCGGGAGCAAATCAACACGGCCATCGAAGGGTCACTCCAACGACTACAAACCGATTATGTGGATCTCTATCAACTGCACTGGCCCGAACGCAAAACTAATTTTTTTGGGAAACGTGGTTATCCCACTGCCGAAAGCCCTACTGATCAGTGGAAAGATAATCTACACTCCATTATCGAAGTGCTAAACGACCTGGTTAAAGCCGGAAAAATTCGTCATTGGGGGCTATCCAATGAAACAGCCTGGGGCGCTATGCGGTACCTTCACCTGGCTGAAATGCATGATCTACCCCGTCCGGTCAGTATTCAAAACCCCTACAGCTTACTCAACCGTTTGTACGAAGTAGGATTATCGGAGGTTTCCATCCGCGAAAACTGTGGTTTACTGGCCTATTCTCCTATGGCCTTTGGCCTTTTATCCGGAAAGTACCACACCGGAATGGCCAGAGATGCCGCTCGCCTGAATATTTTTAAGCAGATGAGCCGCTACAATAGCGATAACTCGCACGAGGCTACCGCTAAATACCTGGCCATTGCAGAAAAATACGATATATCCCTGGCCCAGCTGTCCCTGGCTTTTGTGAATACACGTCCCTTCGTGACCGCTAATATCATCGGAGCCACCAGTATGGAGCAGCTGCGAGAAAACATCGATAGTATCCAGCTTGAGATCAGTCCCGAAATCATGAAAGAAATCAATGCGGTACACGAGCAGATTCCGAATCCGGCACCTTAATTCACTTCCTCATGTGGTCGGGTGTCACGACACACGACACACGACACACGACACATAACACACGAACTTTATGCAGGTAAAAAAGATTAACGCCTATTTAGATGCTTTCGAGGCCTACCTTCAGGAAGAAGAAGGCGACGAACGCATCTACGTTTGGGAATCGCAAAGGCGCTGGCAGGAAAACTGGGATTTGGCCGCTACTGACCTCGCAGAGATGTACCGGCAATCGCTCCAAAACAGTACGACCCGACGCATGTGGAACCGGGAATCCTACGAACCTAAAAAAATAATGCTGCGTTTTGCACGACTACAGCCCGAGTATTTTCGGCAGATGTTCAACGATCTGCTTAACGAAAATAAGGAAGTGTCGGGTCGCCTGAGTCGCTTCACCTATTACTGTGACCAGCTCTTGGAAATGCTACGGGAAAAACATCCTAAACGCGCTTTTCCCAGCCATTTCCACGACGATGGTTACGAAATCAGTAGCATTTACCTGAGCTTTCAATATCCGGAGGAGTATATCCCCTACCGGCTTACGCTTTTTCAGTCCGTCATGAAAAAGCTGGGTGCCCCCAAGCCGGTGCTTGCCCACGATACCGAGCGCTACTTTAAAGTATCCAAAACCCTGGATAATATGTTGCAAAAGCGGGAAACCCTGCTGGAAAAACACCAGCAGCGCTTAAAGGAGGGTATTCATTACATGGAAAAAAGCCGCTTGCTCGTTTACGACCTGCTTTGTTTTATTCAAACCACAGATTTGTCTGAGGATGGACAGTAAGGTAGTCCGAAAACTACTTATTTTAAATGGATTAAAAACAACGATATGAAAAGTGCTTTCCTCTTAATACCTCTCTTTCTAGGATTTCTGGTACTCTTCTTTTCTGCCTGCCAATCGAAAGAAAGTAATCCTGCACAGCGTATCGTCGATCAGGCCATTGAGACCCACGGTATGGATAAATTAGATCAGAGTGTGGTCGAATTCGATTTTCGGAATCGGCACTATCGCGCGACCCGACGAGGGGGGCAATTTGTATACGAACGCATTTTTGAAGATAGCCTGGGGACTATTCACGATAGCTTAAGCAACGAAGGTTTTCAGCGGCGCATCAATGGCGAAGGGGTAGAATTGACAGAAGAAAGGAAAAGTGCCTATAGCAATTCCGTGAATTCCGTCATTTACTTTGCGCTTCTCCCCTACTTTCTGAATGATCCGGCGGTTCAGAAGACTTTTTTAGGCGAAAGCCAAATCAAAGGGGAGCCCTACTACAAGGTCAAAGTAACCTTCCAGGCAGATGGCGGAGGAAAAGATCACGACGACGAATACATCTATTGGTTCCATAAAGATAATTATACCATGGACTACCTGGCCTATAATTACCAGGTAGAAGGTGGAGGGGCACGCTTTCGCGTTGCCTACGACCAACGTAAGGTAGACGGTATTCTCTTTGCGGATTACCACAATTTAAAACCCGCTGATAAAGATAACCTTGCTGTGGCCACCTTTGATAGTCTTTACCATCAGGATGCACTTATCCATCTGTCAGAAATAAAATCTGAAGACATTGCCGTGGAACTTCTTAATTAGATCGGTTTAGGAAGCGGCGAAGACCCGGTAAATCATCGGTATTGATCAGGTCAACCTGAGCCCTGAGTAGTGTGCGCCAGGCATTGGGATGATCGGGAGTCGCCCAAAAACGAACTCGTTTTCCTTCTGCATGGGCATTGGCCACCAGCAGACGCAGTTTTTTCCATTCTGTCTCTGAAATTTGACCACTACCGTCCCATTCGAATAGACGACTGAAATTATCACTGATGACCGGCATTAAACCGGGAGAATACCCCTGCCCAATATCCTTGACCCGCCCGTCGAGACCAACCAGACGGGCAGTGTCCTGCTGAACAGTAGTAAAGGGGCGGTCTCCAGAAAGGAAAATAGTGACCGCTCCTTGCTGAATCAAATCATCCTGATATTGGGTTAGTATATCCTGATAGGGTTCGAGCAGCTGACGCAAACGACGATATACCTGCTCTCCATCACTTTTAATGTCGATCATCAGAAAAAATACAGTCTGGTAATCTGGGTAGACCTGACCAGCATTAGCCCTTACGATCTGGGCTAATGGTTCGAGATATAAGCGCTTGAGGCTGCGCTCTGGAGAGGGCTTCGAGGGTCGATCGTGGTATACGTATAGCTCCCCGTCGATGAGATGGACATCCGCTTCAACACTGGTAAATCCCTGCGCCAGTGCGTCAAATAAAGGTCGGGGATGCTCGTAATCATTATGGGCATGGGCATTCTGCAAGGGTTTCACCTGCCCATAAAGTGCAATCGAGGAAATACTTATAAAAGAAAAGAGGAATAAAAAGCGCATCATTTTCAGGGTGTTTCGATAAGGGTAAAGTAGCACTTTTTATCGAATCAGATGCACCTCACCACTTAGATTTTTTAGCTGGCCGGTACCCAGGCGTATCTGAGCGGCCCACATATATACTCCGGCACTGACCGGCTGGTCGGCACTACTACCGTCCCAGCTAAAATCAGGATCATTGGCTCGACCAGCCGTCCGGTGAAAAAGTCGAGTGCCCCAGCGATCATAAACACTAAAGGTCAGGATATCGAAATCAAACTTACCAAACAAATAAAAATGATCGTTACGCCCGTTACCGTCCGGGCTGAAAGCCGTCGGTGCGAAAAAATGGAAGCCACTCGTCTTGATAGAGACCTCTTTCCTGTCGGTACATCCATTAGCATTTACGGCCAGGACCTGATAAAGCACGTCCTGAGCAGCGGTTATGGTAATTTCCGTACAGGTCAAACAATTTGGAGTACTGGCTCCACCTGTGGGCTGCCAAAATAGACTACTATTGGCGTAATCATTATGCACAACGGCGGATAATTGTACGCTGCTTCCCCGTTCTACTTCTATACTGGCCGGATTAACCTCCAGCCTCAGATCATCCTGCTCTACGTATACAGCTCCCATGGCCGTTCCACAATCTGTAACCACGCTTACTTCATACCATCCCCCTTGCGCTACCTCAATACCTGGTGCCCGGGATCCGGTATTCCAATGATAAGCCGTCGCGCCCTCCATCTGAGGTGAAAGTTTAAGTGTTTCGCCCTGGCAAAGCATCGGAAAATCCTCCGCAAACAAGACCTCCAGAGCCGTAATTTCGTAACGCGTTGGATCCCCACCAATAACGGTTTGCGGATCATCCGAGCGTCGGGTTTGTAGTGGGCCGTCTTCTTCCATTCTTATATTCGATAAGTAAGCCTGACTGGCGTATTGTCCATGCTTGCTTTGGGCAGGAACGCGAACGCGAATAACAATACTATCCGTCCCAATGGGCAAATCCAGGCCATCAATTGCTAGTATATTGTTGCCCTCTCCACTGAGGATACGTCCCTTAAATGGATTGTAAACAATTTCTTCAATGACCAGGTCGGCAGCCAGGGTGTCTCTCAGACGTAGATTACTTTGAAAAAAAGGACTGCGATTAACCAGGCGCAGGGTAAAGGTCAAATCCGTACAGGGGAATGCCCGGCGCAAACTAACCTGCTGGTAAAGGTTGACCGTAAAAGGGCAGGAACAGGCATCCTGATTACTTTCTTCTCCTAATTCAGCTAATTCCCGGAAATTTCCGCTACTCAGCTCAAACTCATAAAAACGACGACTGCGCTGCCGGGGACTCGGTACGGCAATACCAAATAAGCGGCCCCTGGCATCAAAAAACAAGGAAGGCATATTACCACTCAATCCATCCGATAATGGATAAGATGTATTATCGATAAGCCCTCGACGCTCATCAATCGTCACTAAGCGACCTTCTTTGTGGTCAAATCCATAGAGTACGCGGGTCGTTGGGTGGTAAGCGATATCTGCGCAATAAATACCCGGATTCCCCGTCGCTACCAACTGTCGTATTTCCGTTGGGTAATCTGCTCGTTCCAGGTTTACCCTAACCAAAATATTGTGTTGCTCCTTTTGGCTAAAGCCCATAAGAACCAAATACCGCCCATCTGGAGATATGTCTCCGGATACAAAAAAGAAAGCACTGGGTAAGTCCAGCTCCTTTAAGATAGTTAACTGATAATTGGCGTCAAGCCGAAAAAGCTGGTATCGCGCCCCCATTTCCAGACCATAAATGAGATTATCCTTTGGGTTGTAACAAATCCCATTGAGCTGCCGATCCGCAAAGAAGTGTAATTCTTCAAAGTCAATTTCGGGGCCGGATTGAGCTGGCCTTAAGTTTATTTTCTCTAAGGCAGATCCACCTTCTCGCTCAATGACCCGATAAATGCGGCCACTACAGTCAAAAGGCTTTTGAGCATACCCAATGGATAAGCTCAAAAGCATCAGGACAGTCCCGATAATTGACCGTATTATTCCCTTCATGATCTCTATTGTCGTTCGTGGTAATCGTAAATAAAATGCTAAATGAATCTTTTTGTTTACATTCAGTTAACACTAATATACCATAAACCTCCATCTGTTTACAATAAATTAACATAAGAATCAGAGATCATCCCTCTTTAGCAAGCGAATTGGCTTAATTCCGTAAGACCGGCAAATAAAAAGTCCGAATATTGTTCAGTTCGTCTTGTTCTGCGATCCTTTTCTCCTGATCAGCGAAATACCGCAAACTGATATTATCCGAGCCAAATCCTTCGTTGGTGTGAATCTCATGGTCGGGGATAGCGTACCGAATAGTATATTGAGCATTAGGCGCCAACTCCGGCACCAGATAAGACTGAAAGCGCTCTACCCGGCTCCAGTGTTCATAATCGACTCGCCAGCTAACGCGCAGTTCCAACAAATTAGGAGCCGCCTTAAGGTTACCCTTATTAGCTACTCGGATGGCAATATATCGCTTGCCATTTTGCCGGTATTGCAACACCTGGTCAACAATTAACAAATCCGGGCGTAATAATACTGGCTTGCGCAGTTGATAGTTCGGTTTTAGCGGGCGATAGACCCGGCGCTCGATCACCTGAGCGTCCAGGCTAGCCATAAAAGAAAAGAATAAAAGGAAAAAAGCGGACACGATCAATAAAGGCTTGGTTTTCATGATGGAATAGTTTGGTTTGTAATTGCTTTCAAGTGAGAGTGTAAGTAATCGCCTCATTATGACCCCTGACAAAGAAAAAATCTAAAACTTTATGTCTTGTTTCTAAGCCCAGTGATTCTTATATTGATTTTTATTTTAGGTTTCCACCTAAAATTCGTCGATTGCCGATTAAAACTGCTGATATTATGATGGTAGGCCATACGAAGTCCTTTTTTCTAAGCCTTTTAACTTTTTTACTGCTCCTACAAATGCCCGGCCGCGCTTTCGCGCAAAACACAGAGCAAGTGGAGGCCATCTTTCGTTGCGAAAGTATTCCTCAACTCATCCAGACCTTTGAATGGTCAGGCACCCGCAGTACCATTCTGCAGTCCATGATGCGCAGCATTCAGAATGAATCCCTCGATAGTGGTTTTGAGCGGCAGATCATTAGCGAGCTACAAAAAAAGCCCTGGCGGATTAATACCATTAAAGAATTGGAAGCCGAATTCCAGGTCATTAAAGGGCAATACAAAGCTGACCTGATTACCGAAGCGCAGGCTCGACTGCGCATGGCCTGTGAATTATCCAAATATCTACACCGGGACTATCTCGAAAATTTTGACCGGGCCTCTATTTTTTCTCCGCAGTCTGTACCCTATGCTTTCTACACCTACGTGCGCGAAAATGAGCTCTGGCGAAATCTCACTAACCCGGATCTAGATCCGGAAACATCCTACCTGGACGACCCGGCAATCGAATCAACCCAGGGAGAGGATATTGGCCTGCAAGAAGATCCTTTCCCCGCCAATAATCCCAGCCCCGCCAGTAATATTGATTTACTAACTATACTATACTGGTTGTTTCTCATTTTGATCGGCTGGATTATCCTTTCGGTCATTTCTGGATATTTACTGAAGAATCAGCGTTTTACCAATCCCATCACTCGCCAGGTTTTTGACATCCTACTATGGCCCTTTCGTCTCATCCAACCCCTACTCGTAGAGCGACCACCCGGAGAGAAAAAGTTTTTTGGCCTTAGCCAACGCGCCTACGGCGATCCGCTGTCCGAAGAGCAACTCAAACTCATGATTGATAATCGAATTGCAGAGACGGAAAAAGAAGAACCGCCCAAAGCAGAAGAGGCACCAAAAGATAAGCGCATCAATGACCTGCAGGCACAATTAGACCGCCTGGAAAAGGAGCAGACGACTCCCATTTCCCAGCCCTCCAATTCGGACGATCCGCCACCTTCGGCTATCGACGCACTACAGGCCAAAGTAGACCGGCTGAGTCAGCAACTGGAAACACTAACGCAACAGTTGAACACCCAAAAGCAAGAAATAGCAGATCAACAGGAAGACCATAGCCAAACCAGTCAGGAATTAAGTGAATTCCGAAAAGTACTGCAGGAGGAATTAGGTAAATACAAAAAAGATATCGACAACCAACTCCTTAATCTCTCAAAAACGATTGCTACCCAAACGGAGGAACCGGAAGACGAGGAAGAGGAAGAAGAGTACGAAGAAGAGCCCCCAGCCGATGGCGGAATGAGTAATTCACCGGGACTCAACCTGGAAATTGAAACGCCAGACGAGGAGGAGGAAACACCGGAAGAAGACGAAGCAGAAGAGGAAGAGGAAACACCAGAGGAGTCGGAAGAAGAAATCTCCAGTGCTGCTTCGGATCAATTGGAATTAACCCCACTACCCGCTAAGGACAGTCCCAAGCAATATATATACTACGCTTCCAGTCCCCAACAAGGCATCTTTAAGGGCCATCGCCTGGAGCATGGGTTCATTCCCAAGCAAACGGTATATAAGATCACCGTCGATAAGGAAAACCCTGAAAAAGCTAGCTATACGATGGTGACCCACGAGCCAACCATCCGACTCGCGCTGAATATCCTGGACAGCTATATCCTTCCGGCCATGGATTTACGCGGCCCCGGGAATATTATGGAAGCTACGGATATTGGACCGGTCGAAGCCGGCGAATTAAAGAAAGTGGAAAAAGATTGGCATATTGTGCAGAAGGGGGTCTTGCACTATAGTTAGGGACAGGCTTTGACTTTACCAGCTACTATTTGACCACCAATCGCCGTCGCGGCGCTCCTCGGCTTCGCGCTCCCTTTTGGTCTTGTCAAAAATATCGCGCTTCAGGAAGAAGTCTTCCCGCAGCAGATTGGAGTCTTCCTCGTAGGCGTAGCGTTTAGGACGCTCGTCTTCTTCAATATTATTGCGGTAGAGAAAAGCAACAATAATACCGACCACGGCGCCTAACAGATGGCTTTCCCAGGAAACCCCCTCCCGTCCCGGCAGAACGCCCAGAAACATAGAGCCATAGTACATCAACACAATTAAGGCCAGTACAATGGATTTCAAGTTTCTACGAAAAATACCCGAGAAGAAAACGAAGGCGACCAGACCGTATACGACCCCACTGGCTCCGATGTGGAATACCTGCCGCCCAAAGCCCCAAACCGCCAATCCACTCAATAAGTAAATCAGGGTAAAACTCGGTATGGCTACCTTTCGGTAAAAGAAAAGGATCATTGCACTCATAGCAAATAAGGGTGGCGTATTGGCGAGTAAATGCCCCCAGTCGCCGTGAATCATTGGAGAGAATAATATTCCGCGCAGACCAAAGAGGGTCCGCGGATAAACCCCATAGTACCCAAAATCAAAACCCAACAAGGCCTGGAGCCCGTGGATTAGCCAGAGAAAAGCAATTAGATAAACTGGTATCCGAATACTATCGGTCAGCCTTTTTTTAAAACTTATTTTATCCATTTTAAGTACTTACTTACCTAAGTAGGTTGCCCAATTAAATCAAGCAATAATCTGCGTCTTTTTGGGGCGATTTCTTCGTTGCAAAAAGCCTTGGATAGCTAGGCTATCCGCGATTTTTGCGCCTCGAACTAGCCCCAAAAAGCCA
>Ga0209938_1000091_pt1 | contig 41372 bp, 35 predicted proteins | sample SalPonR2_C_D1_MG_FD_185708 | JGI IMG/M metagenome (GOLD analysis project Ga0209938, IMG submission 185708) | Salt pond soil microbial communities from South San Francisco under conditions of wetland restoration - Salt Pond MetaG R2_C_D1_MG... ... | reverse complement strand
AACCCCAAGAATGACGATTGTATTCCCCATAATAACGAAAAGGAAATCAACGTATTCGAAATCAGCCGAATGCTACGATCAGGACGTTAGGTCATCACACGACCACACGACCACACGACCACACGACCACACGACCACATGACCACACGACCACACGACCACATGACCACATGATTACCCGCAGCCCAATTGCTCCATCGCTTCCTTAATACTCTGGATCTTAGCCGTGGCGTCGGCTTGCTTTTTGCGTTCCATCGCCACCACCTTTTCGGGTGCGTTAGTAACGAAGCGCTCATTGCCTAGCTTTTTATTGACCTTTTGCAGGAACCCTTCCTGGTATTCCAGGTCTTCTTTTAGTTTCTGACATTCTGCTTCGGTATCCACCTCCTGATTGAGTTCGAGGAAAAACTGTTCGGTTCCAGCCAGGAAGGAGATGGTATTGGGTACCTCTTGACTGGTGAACTCCAGCGATTCGAGATTAGCCATCTTGACGATCATGTCTTTTAAGCCAGCAGTGGCCAGTAAGGCCTGAGCTCCTTTCGTATCCTGAGCGAAAAGCTTCAGGGGGTCTTTCATCTTGATCCCTTTGCTACTGCGTACTTCCCGAACGGAAGAAACCACCGTTTTTGCCTGTTCTACTTTCTGGATCAGGTCCTCATTGTAGTCTTCAGCCACGGGATATTCGCTGACCACGCAGTCTTCGCCCTCCAGGCGATCTCGGAGACGATGCCAGATTTCTTCGGTAACGAAAGGCATAAAGGGATGTAATAGGGTCATCATCTGCTCGAAGAGAACAAAACTTTTCTCCAGCGTCTTTTTCTCGATCGGCTGGCCGTACTCCGGTTTGATCATCTCCAGGTACCAGGAGCAGAAATCGTCCTTAATAAATTTGTACAGGGTCATCAAGGCATCGGACAGACGGTAAGCCTCAAAATGCTTTTCTACCTGCTCCACCACCTGGTGGAGTTTATGCGCCAGCCATTGGTAAGCCAGCTCATTGATGGCCGCTTTTTCGGTGGAAGGGGCCTCATTGGTAAGTTCCAGGTTCTTCAGTAAACGCAAGGCATTCCACATTTTGTTGCAGAAATTACGACCCTGCTCACAAAGCTTACTTTCGTTCAGGACCGTTTGGGTCTCCGGATCAAAGGGAGCATCAAAGATGATATCATTACCGGCCGCCGCACTGGATAACATACCGAAGCGAACGCCGTCGGCACCGTACTCCTCAATGAGCTTTAAGGCTTCGGGGGAGTTCCCTAAAGACTTACTCATTTTGCGCCGCTTATTGTCGCGTACCATCCCGGTAAAATAAACATCGTAGAAAGGCTGGCGACCTTTTTCTGCTACCAGTTCCTTGCCCAGCAGCTCCTCTGACCATTCGTAACCTGACATAATCATCCGCGCTACCCAGAAGAACATAATATCCCAACCGGTAACCAGTACATTGGTAGGGTAGTAGTAAGACAACTCTTCGGGTGATTCAAATCCATCAAAAACGGTCATGGGCCAGAGCCAGGAAGAGAACCAGGTATCCACCACGTCTTCGTCGCGCTTCAGGTCGGCGACCGTCAAATTTGGATTGTTTAATGCTTCTTGTGCCTGTGCCAGGGCTTCTTCTTCCGTCTGTGCTACAAAAACCTGGTCTTGGTAGTACCAGGCCGGAATTTGCTGTCCCCACCACAACTGACGGGAAATACACCAGTCGCGAACGTTTTCTTCACGCAGCCAGGAGTTAAACATATTCCAGAAATGCTCCGGATAGAAGGTTACCTCCCCACTTTCGACTGCTTTTAGTGCCGTTTGGGCAAACTCTTCCATACTGAGGAACCACTGCTCCGTCAGCCGGGGTTCTACTACGGCATCGGTGCGTTCACTACGACCTACTTTATTGCGATAGTCTTCAACCTTAATAAGGTGCTCCGCTTCTTCCAGATCAATTACGATCTTTTTTCTGGCTTCTTTTGCCGTAAGGCCGGCGTAATCCGGCCCGGCTGCGTCGCTCATACTGGCGTCGGCATTAAGCACATCGATGGTCTCCAGGTCGTGCTTTTGACCAATCTCGTAGTCATTCATATCGTGTGCCGGAGTAATCTTCAGGGCACCCGTACCGAATTCCATATCCACGTAGGGATCCGCAATGACAGGAACGGGACGATTAACGATGGGGACAATGGCTTTTTTGCCATGTAAATGCTGAAAGCGCTCATCATCGGGATGAACGGCAATCGCGGTATCCCCCAGGATGGTCTCCGGACGCACGGTAGCAATGGTAATGTATTCATCCTCGCTGCCTTCGATCGCGTAGCGTACGAAGAACAGGCGGCTATTTTCATCTTTATAAATCACCTCCTCATTGGAGAGTACCGTCTGAGCAACGGGGTCCCAGTTGGTCATCCGCAGCTTACGGTAGAGTTTCCCCTTGCGGTAAAGGTCAACGAAAACCCGAATCACTGCGCTGGACATATTATCTTCCATGGTGAAGCGGGTACGCTCCCAGTCGCAGGAAGCACCTAGTTTTTTTAATTGGTCGAGGATCTTACCACCGTACTCATCTTTCCATTGGAAGGCATGATTTAAAAATTCTTCCCGGCTCAGGTCGCCCTTCTTGACGCCTTTTTCGCGTAGGCGCTTGACTACCTTGGCTTCAGTCGCAATAGAGGCGTGATCCGTACCGGGTACCCAGCAGGCATTATAGCCCTGTAATCTGGCCCGGCGGATCAGGATATCCTGAATCGTATTATTGAGCATATGGCCCATATGTAGGACGCCAGTGACGTTGGGTGGAGGGATGACGATGGTGAAGGGCTCTCTATCGTCTGGTTCGGAATGAAAGTAATTCTGCTCTATCCAATGGTCGTACCACTTGGTTTCCGTCTCTTTGGGATTGTATCGCGTCGAAAGTGCCATATATTTATTTTTAGGAGACCAGGTAGGTCTTGATTTTATTGCTTTGCGCAAAAAAGGAGAAATCGGTAAAAAAAGTTCCCCGGCATCTCAAAACGCCGCAAATATAAGTAAGAAAACGGGATTCGCAGCAGCGAATCCCGTTTTTTGCAAAAAGAGCAGCCCTAGATTTTTCTGATATCAGAACTGAAAACTCAGGGCCAGACGGACATTTCTTCCCGGCGCGTAAATGGGCTGAGCAGCTACCGCTTAAAAGGTAACGAATATCCAGAGGGGCGATTTCGGGTAGTGCCTGATCCCGCTCCAGATCCTGGGCATAGGTATAGGCCAGGCCAAACTGCTGCTGTAAACCCATGCCTAAAGATTGACGATAACTTAGTTCGACACCTGTCTTAAAGGCCTTTTCTATATTAGTAAACCGACGGCCCCCCGGACTCATTGGCATTCTAGGACTCAGCTCCGGATCGATAAAAGAGGAAATAAAGTCCTGTAGATAAGCGGCAAATAGATCAACTTTTATTTGCTGATCGGCTTTATTCCATTCTATTCCCAGATCCAATTGATTATTGATTTCCGGATCAAGTACCGGATTACCTACCCTCTCGTAGGGATTGATACCCACCGGGAAGAAATTAATATAACGTTCGGTCAGACTATCACTGCGCTGAGCGCGTCCCAGCCACAGGCCCATTTTATAGGTTTTCACCCAATGCTCGGGTGGCACCGATACTAAAGTTGGGGTTGATTTGCGATATTGCCTGCGTCGGATTCGCCTGTGCGAAGGCATCAGCCGGGGCGTTTATTTTGGCCTGATTGAACTCCAATCGACCGGAAAAGACCAGATTAAAGCGGTTCAGTCCAAGGTGGTATTCGGAGAAGAGGCCTATCTTTTGAATGCGACTGTCCTGCCAGGCATTATCGAATAAAGTGCGGCCAGCATTGGGCCCCAAAAGAAAGGCACGCTCACGGACGCCTTCGGCACCTTCGATGCGTAGGTCTGCGCCCGTATATAACTTTCCGGACGCCAATTGCCAGGTACCTTCCGTTCGCCCACCGTAGTTGTAGGGTTGGGCATTGGTGACGGCGTTCAGCATCCTGGGGTTAAGGGGTTTGAGTAGATTGTCCATCTGATGATCTACCCAGGAGCCAAACAAGGCGGTCTGCCACTTCGCTAGTATCCCCTGGTCTAAGTTGACTTCATGTTGTACATTAAACATCCAGGTATCATCTTGGCGCAGGTCCATCGGTAGCGCAGGGAAATCTGCATCCCGGGCCCGGTTATACAGTGCGGAAAGGCGTAACTCTTGCTGATCGTATTTGAAGCCCCGGAATACGGGGTCGAAACCATAGTTCCCTGCTTTTTGGATGGCGTTGATCGCCAGTGATTGCCGAAGTACCGCCGCATCGTAGGCGATCTGGTCCAGGAAGTCTAAATCCTGGACACTTCGGGGAGCCTGCTGACTCCGTAAGGCAATGATGGTCACTGGATACAATTCGATATTGATTTTTGCTCGGGAATAACTACCTCTTTGAATAGCTTGTTAGACTTGCGGGGGCGATAGTTGCCAATTGCCGTAATTGAGGTGAGACAGCTGTAAGCTGGCAGTTTCCTGATATTGAAAGCGGATCTGATCAGATTCGTCGGATGTGCCGCTTTGATTATCATAAATGAAGAGGGCGGCTACAATGGGTGCCTGATCATCACTGTCTAATAATTGGATAGTTACGGTTTTTTGCCCAAAGGCAAGGAGTGTGAAAAGAGAAAATAAGGTGACACCGCACCAGTGTTTTATGTAGGAGCAGTTCATCTTTACTGTTTTTTGATGTTTAAATAGCTACTAAGTAAGTGCCGCGCTTAGGCGAGGCTTTTTAACGCAGTGGAAGCCCAAAAGGGTCTGAAATAAGGTATAGATAATATTGAACACTTACTTATTGTGCTAATCGGACTATTGTCGAATTAGCGCAAGTTTATGCACAAGAAAGAATGGGGTTAAACATCAAAAACTGCCGGTGGGTGGAAGACTTCTTCGAGATAGTTGGAACTAACTTCCCGGTAGTGAAAAGGAATAATATTGGAAAAGGCTAAAGTAGTGCTTGATTTACGGCATTCTTGCTGATCAAGGGCATAGATCAATTCGAACTTTTCCGCCCCGTAAAAAGGAGTATCTTCCCGTTGCTCGTTTTCTGCCAGTTGCTGAGTTAGATAGCATGTGCCATTACACATTACGGTGGGCTCATCTCGGTTGATACAGAGCACGGAGGCAATAAAACCCTGGTGGATTTTAAAGTCCAACAAGATCCAGGTTCGGCTTAGGCTGGGACCAAGGATCAGGGTAATGAATAATATGATAGCAAGCTGTCGCAAATATTTATTTTTAAGCCGTAAGGTCTACTTTTGTCAGGAAAGGGATGAGTTCCTGGCCCTTGAGTAAGTCTTCGAAAGTCTCACGCTGGCGAATCAAGTGCGCTTTTCCATCCAGTACCATTACTTCGGCTGGGCGCAATCGCGAATTATAATTCGAGGCCATGGAGAAGCAATAAGCTCCGGCATTTTTAAAACACAAAATATCCCCTTCTGTAATTTCATTGATTCTGCGGTTAATGCCAAAAGTATCGGTTTCGCAGATATAACCAACTACCGTATAAAACCTGGCTTTACCCGTAGGCTTTGAGAGGTTGACGATCTCGTGGTAGGCATCGTAAAACATCGGACGGATCAGGTGATTCAAACCACTATCGATCCCTGCAAAAACGGTGGAAGTGGTTTGTTTGACCACATTTACCGGAGCCAGGAAATAGCCCGCTTCACTGACTAGAAACTTACCGGGCTCAAACATTAGGGCAATATCCCGGCCGTAATGCGTGCAGAATTTATTAAAACGCTCGGAGATCTGCTCCCCCAGATCTTCTATATTCGTGGCCGCATCACCGGGCTTGTAGGGGACTTTAAAGCCGCTACCAAAATCCAGAAAATCCAAATCAGGAAAATCTTTAGCTACCTCGAATAGTATTTCTGCCCCCTGTAGGAATACCCCGGGATCAAGAATACCAGAACCCGTGTGCATGTGAATACCAATCACTTTCTGCCCAGTTGCCTCTACGATCCGATGGACCAGGGGCATCTGATGAAAAGAGATACCAAACTTGGAATCAATATGGCCAACCGAAGTTTTAGCGTTCAGCCCCGCCATGATGTGCGGATTGATGCGCAGGCAAATGGGGTAATCGGGATATTTCTGACCAAATTGCTCTAGAATGGAGGTGTTGTCAATATTGATCATTACGCCCAACTCAACGGCCTGCTCAATCTCTTCAAAACTGACGCAGTTGGGGGTATAAATAATCTCTTGTGGCTTAAAGCCCGCGTGTAGGCCCAGCTTGACCTCCTGAATGGAGACGGTATCCAATCCTGCGCCCAATCTGCGCATGTATTGCATAATATTAAGGTTCGAAAGAGCTTTGCAGGCGTACATGAGCCGGAGCTCAGGCACATCAAAAGCACCTTCCAATCGTTGATATTGGTGCTGGATGATGTCGGTGTCATAGATATACAAAGGAGTGCCGAATTGCTCTACTAATTCAAGTGGATCAATACCTCCGCTCAGACGAAAATGGCCATTTTCTAGTTGCATAAACGTACAAATTTATAGTTACGGTAGGCTACAATGATAAGGATTAGGCTTCAAAAGTAGGTCTTTTCGGGCATTGTGACAAATTTTATGATCTACTCACACCAAAAAAATGTATTTTGACATCTAGGTATACAGAAGCCATTCGGAAATAAAAAACCATACGCGTGACGGAGAAGGAACTGATACAGGCCTGCAGAAAGCGAAAAAGAAAGGCGCAGCAAAAGCTGTTCGATACCTATTCCCCTAAGATGAACGGGGTATTAATGCGCTATCTGCGATCCAGAGAAGATCGGGAGGACGTATTGATTGAGGCCTTCTTTAAAGTCTTTGATAATCTGGATAAGTTTCGTGGTGATGGTAGTTTCGAGGGCTGGATTCGCCGTATTGTGGTGAACGAAGCCCTGATGTTTTTGCGCAAGCAGCACAACTTTAATATGACCCTGGAAATTACCGATTTCGACCAACCGGTACGAATGAAAGTAGTTGATCACCTGGCGGCGCAGGATATTTTGAGCCTGATGGAAGAATTACCCACGGGCTACCGTACCGTTTTCAACCTGTATGTCATTGAGGGGTATAAGCACCGCGAAATTGCCGAATTGCTGGATATTAGTATTAACACCTCCAAGAGCCAACTTATCCTGGCCAGAAAGCGGATGCGGGAATTGTTGAAAAAAAACTCGATAGCTAATCCTCCTAACCAAAAAAGTGTTTGATGGAATGTGGAAGCGGATATTTATTAAACAGTACAAACACCAAAAAATGAAAGATTCAAATACCAAAGTAGACGATTTTTTTCGCTTTCGGGCCGAAGAACTGGAGGAAGCACCCTCCCGGGCTACCTGGAAGCGATTAGAGCGTCGTTTGGACAGTCACCAACAACGCAATCAGCTTAGCTTTAGACGGACCTTTGGTATGGTAGCCGCTGTGTTATTGCTAGTGGTTTTTGCCTTCCTGTTTTCTACTATTTCCTTTGATCAGGAACGACCCGTTGCTGCCGATATGGGTACAACGATGGTGGAGCCAATCACTACGGACGTGGACCCCGAGGCCTATAAAGTTGTGGAATACCGGATCAAATACCGGGATCGGATGCGGAATATCATTGACGAAGGTACCGAAACTGCTAAATTAAAGGTTCGTAAGCCAGCAGTGATGAATTGATCGACTTGATGAATTGTCGTTTCGCGAAAATGCCATCCCGGACCGGGGTGGCATTTTTGTTTGGTCATATCTGAAAATCCCGATTCGATTGCTGGTAGACCACACATTTAAAACCGTAATGGGTGTCGTAGCCTTTCAGTTGAAAACCTAATTTCTCCATCACTCGGCGGGAGGCCTGGTTTTCGGGCAGTGTGATCGCAACAACTTCAGTGAGTTTTAGCTCATGAAAGGCGTATTGCAGCAATCGCTGACCTGCTTCGGTAGCATAGCCCTTGCCCCAGTGCCGACGTAAAAAACGATACCCGAGTTCGAAATGATCCGTATGGGATAGTGGCCTTAGTGCCATCCAGCCGATGAAAGTGGCCGACGCCCGGTCTTCGGCAATCCAATAACCATGCCGCCCTCTGGACAATTCAATGCGACGCTCCAGGTCGGCACGGGCCTCCTTCGGGCTTTGTATTTTTCCATTGGAAATATAGCGCATGACTTCTGGATCGCTACCCAGCTCCAGTATGTTGGGGTAGTCGGATCGCAAAGGGGCACGCAGGCGAAGACGTTTTGTCTCCAGGCTGGGAACACCGGCTTCGGCTTGCGGGTTTACCTTACGGAAAAATTGAAAGGCTATTTTGTTCAGCATTTTATTTCTTCCATTTTTCAATTTCCTGTAATGCATATTGATCATCTTCCCAACGGATCAGCTCGACCTGATTAGCGCCTTTATAATGCAGGAACCAATTTTCAATGATTCGTTTGGCAGCATCCTGTCGTAGCAAAAAATCCTGGAAGTTATCAATGTCAAATACACGTAGCTGAGGATCCGCAGGGATCGCTATAATTTTTGTGTCGATTTCCTGCTGGTCGCGAAGGAGTAAAGCGGCAATGATCTTCGTTTCGAGTATGGTGCCGGTGGCCAGACTTTCACAAAGTACCAAAACGTCCAAAGCATCGCCGTCTCCTCCCCGGGCCAGATCCATCTCCGTAGAGGGTATAAAGCCATAATTAGCCGGATAGGGAAGGAAGTCGATGATCCGATCCTGTCCATCTATTTGATCAACCTTAAATTCCAAGCTTGATTTATCGTACTCTATCTTATGATTACTGCCCGCCGGAATTTCTATAACGGCATTGATTCCCGTCTCGCCAAAAGCAGATAGCTGAGTCAAATCGCTTCGGCCCTGGCATTGCCACAAAAGAAAGGGGAGAGAAAACAGGAATAAGATTCGCATAAGTAAAATTTATACAAAATTATCGAAAATTCCCTGGCTTATCCTCTTCTCGTGAGAAGAATTCGTCGAGTGAATGAGGGTTTTAATCGGTAAATCGCATCTAATTTGTAACGGGCTGCAACTTTGAAGCAGTCTTATAGTCATTAAAATAAAAACAAATTCGGATGAAGCGTAAAAAGTTATGGATTGCCTTAGCCTTTGGAATGTTAAGTATTTCGACCCTGCAAGCTCAAAATTGGTGGAAAAACAGAATTAAAGGACAGGGTGATGTCCAGAAGCAAGAACTAGAAGTACCCCGATTTGATGGATTTACTTTAGCCATTAATGCCGATGTGAAACTCCGGCAGGGAGCTGATTATGAAATGATTGTGGAAGCCCAAGCTAATATCATTGATAATATCGAATTGAAAATGAAAGACGGTCACTTAAGAATTACCTACGATCGACCGGTTTGGCGAAGCAAAGGCATTACCATTTATCTTACAGCACCTGATGTGGACAGGGTTGCAGTAAGTGGTTCGGGCGATATCAAAGGAGAAGGCAGCTTTACTAATCTGGAGGATCTGGCCCTCTCGGTGAGTGGCTCGGGAGATATAGAGTTGGGTTTTTCGGCCAGGGAGGTAAGTACAAGCATTAGTGGCTCTGGTTCCCTCCGCCTGTCTGGTTCGGGGGATCGTCTCTCCACTAAGATCAGTGGCTCGGGTAATGTACGAGCAGCAGATTTGATGGTGGCAGAGGCTCAGGTATCCGTTTCTGGCTCGGGTAGTGTATACGTTCATGCGACCGAAAACTTGGAAGCTAGAGTATCAGGTTCGGGGGATATTAAATATAAGGGTAATCCCCGGATCAGAGCAAAAACGAGTGGCTCGGGAGATGTAGAGTCTATTCAGTAAAAAGTAATAAACCCTTTACAAGAAATATATCCAAGTGTGTGTAATTATGATTTCAAACTGTCCGCCATTGGTGGACAGTTTTTTTTTGCCCAAATCAGAAAGACCTAAATGCGCTAAGTAGGTTGCCCATATTGAGTCTGTAATAAGGTGCTGGCTTTTTTGGGCTAGTTCGAGGCGCAAAAATCGCCCCCAAAAGACGCAGATTATTGCTTGATTTAATTGGGCAACCTACTTAAGTTATTATTTGGTTTAGTAATGGACCACTTCTGGTTGGGAATCAGTGTGCCTTTGGGGAATAAAGGTAAATAAGCTAAAAAGAACATCCCGAACTTTCCAAAAGGAAAATTCGGGATGCATCTCATTTTATCTCAAAATAAAGCTTTTAAGGTACTAGCGATTAACCACCAGACGTACCGTTTTAAACGCTTTATTATTAAAAATCTTCATAAAGTAAGTACCATTACTCAGGTTGTTGAGACGGATATTATTACTTCCCTGCAGTAAATTACCATTCTGCTGAACGGCACCAGTTACATCAAAAATAGTATACTGGTAATCTTTTTCTACCGCATTAATATTGACAAATTCCGTAGTTGGATTCGGGAATACTTGTAGCGGAGTCGACTGAAGTTCAAAGGTTGATGTTGGAAAATCAGGCGTCAATACTTTATTGATCGCGTGTACTACGCCATTAGCTGCAGTTACATTTGCCAGGATTACGTCAGAATCGTTGATTTTCACACCATCTGATAAATCTACACTCAGTACGTTACCAGTAAATAAAGTCTCTACTATTTGTCCGTCCATCAACATGTCAGAAGTAACGGTTGAACCTAAAACGTGGTATAGTAGCGTATTTGCTAAATTACCGGTTGGATCTGCTAATAGATCATTCAAAGTATCTCCCAACGCTGCGAAAGCAGAATCGGTTGGTGCAAATACAGTGTAAGTACCCGCTGGGTCAGTCAGAGCCGGCAGTAATTCTGCAGCTACGACGGCTGTAGTTAAAGTGTTGAAATTATTATCAATGGCCACGTCAACTACGGTTTCAACTGGTAGAACTACAGCATCAATGATGTGTACCGTACCATTACCACCATCTACATCTGCACCGCTTACGGAAGCCTGGTTGACAAAGATGGCATCATCAGCACTTCTTTTGGTCAGTTTTAAGGTGTTGGCATCGTTTAGAGGAGTAACGATGGCACCATTAGTTACGTCAGCTGAGGCTACTTGCGTACCCAGCACGTGGTACAATAAGATATTTGCCAAATCACCAGTTGGATCAGCTAGTAGTGCATCTAAAGTGCCATCAGGTAATGCGGCGAAGGCATCATCGGTTGGTGCGAAAACGGTGTAAGTACCCGCTGGGTCAGTCAGAGCCGGTAGTAATTCTGCAGCTACGACGGCCGTAGTCAGGGTAGTGAAACCATTATCGATGGCCACATCGACTACCGTTTCTCCTGGTAGTACGACAGCATCAATGATGTGTACCGTACCATTACCACCGTCTACATCAGCACCACTTACGGGAGCCTGGTTGACGAAGATGGCATCATCAGCACTTCTTTTGGTCAGTTTTAAGGTATTGGCATCGTTTAGAGGAGTAACGATGGCACCATTAGTTACGTCAGCTGAGGCTACTTGCGTACCCAGTACGTGGTACAACAAGATATTCGCCAGGTCACCAGTTGGATTCATTAGCAGTGCATCCAGCGTACCCGCTGGTAGTGCGGCGAAGGCATCATCGGTTGGTGCGAAAACGGTGTAAGTACCCGCTGGGTCAGTCAGAGCCGGCAGTAATTCTGCAGCTACGACGGCCGTAGTCAGGGTAGTGAAACCATTATCGATGGCCACATCGACTACCGTTTCTCCTGGTAGTACGACAGCATCAATGATGTGTACGGTACCATTACCACCGTCTACATCAGCACCGGTAACTTGAGCCTGATTCACGAAGATGGCATCATCGGCACTTCTTTTGGTGAGTTTCAAAGTATTGGCATCATTCAGTGGCGTAACGATATCTCCGTTATTGACGGCTGAAGAAGGAACCTGTGCTCCCAGTACGTGGTACAACAAGATATTCGCCAGGTCACCAGTTGGATCCTGTAGTAAGACATCCAGTGTGCCAGCGGGTAGTGCAGCGAAGGCAGCATCGGTTGGTGCAAATACGGTGTAAGTACCAGCGGGATCAGTCAGTGCGGGCAGTAACTCTGCAGCTACGACGGCCGTAGTCAGAGTAGTGAAACCATTATCGATGGCCACATCGACTACCGTCTCACCGGGTAATACCACAGCGTCGATAACGTGAACGACACCATTGTCAGCGGGAATGTCCCTTACGGTAATCATCGCCTGGTTGACAAAAATATCATCGTTGGCACTCGTTCTGGTGAATTTTAAGGTATTTGCAGTGTTTAATGGAGCAGCAATAAAGCCATTAATTACGGCCGAAGATGCTACTTCTGAATCAAGAACGTGGTACAGTAAAATGTCGGCCAAGGCCGCCGAGTCTTGCAAGAGCGCGTCGAGGGTGCCATCGGGCAAGGCGGCAAATGCAGCATCGGTTGGTGCAAAAACGGTAAAAGGACCGGCGCCTTGTAAAGTTGCGACCAGTCCGGCTTCGGTTACGGCAGTTTCTAAAGTGGTGTGATCGTCGCTATTGACAATAATGTCAACTACGGTGTTTTGGGAATAAGCAGGGAATCCAAACATTAAGCTCAGAATCAATGCGTAAAAAATTCGCATAGTTAATTAAATTTAGGTTTACTAATACAACTATTGATCACAACTTGGTTTTAGCATTTGTGTTCACGCTTTCTTGATAATACTTATGCCAGTGGCCGACATTTAACTTAAATATTCGTTCGTTCTTGCTGGGCAGAATCCTTCCGATTGTTAAGAACAGTTCCTATTTTTGACCGAAAAATGAGAATCACCATATTAGCACTACTCTTACTTGCTTTTAGCTTTTCCTGTAAACAAGAAGTAAATGATAAAACCGAAGCTCAGCCCAGACAAGATCTTACGCAAGCATTACAAGGGACCTGGGAGGCTAAATATTTGAAAATAGACGTAAATACCTACCAGGGCCAGGATAGCAGTTTTGTCTTTGAAGTATCAGAAGAAACCTGGGAGCGGGATTACTCCGTCAAGCCTTTTCGTACTTTTTTTGCGGCCGACAGTACTTTTCGCACAACCCGCAGAAGTAATAACAATAACCTGCTTGGTGAAGATCGTGGCCTGTGGCGAACTTTTGGGGATACCCTCATGCTGATTGAGCCTAATAATACCTCCCAGTACAAAGTCATTATTGACAAAGGTCAGGCCGAATGGGCCGGGGTGATCGATTGGGATCTGGACGGGGAGGAAGATGATGTCTACTACGCTACCTACCGGTATGTAGGCCGTACCCCAAACGAATAGCCGACTGATAAGTACCGGTGGCGGTACCTTCACATATTTTAACAGCTAATTTATATTTTAACTTTTGCTACTTGTATCTTAACGAGCTTTAAGTTCCTCTTAGTAGTCTTTTTTGTCTCAGCGGGTATCTTTATAAGTAAATAAACCTATTGCTTATGAGACAGGAACTTCTACTCTTTTGGATGCTTTTATTACTGAGTTCCCTCAACACTCAGGCCCAGGATTCCATTCGGAAATTTGAAAACGGTCGACGTCTGGAATCTTCCCAAGGCCTGGCGATTGAGCGCCTTGATGATAAGGAGAATACTGTTCGTCTGACCCGACTTTTGGCGGAAGCCCAATCGGCGAGCACTTTAGAGATGGCCCGGGACAGGTTAGCGGCGGCCACCAGTTTATGTCGTTCCGCCGGGTTGCCTGACTGGCATCAAAAAATCCAAACGACCAGAAGGCTTATCTATCGGGAAGCTTTCCAGCGAAAGCTACGTCATCTGCGTTCTGCGGACTGGACCTATTCGCGCCAACTTAGTGAATTAGCGGAATTGAAAACACTGATAGAGGAAGGCGATTTAGGCGCGGCTCACAAACAGAAATATACCGAATTAGAGGGGATTATTCACGAAACAGAAGTCCACCGACTGGTAGATATGCAGGTAGATTTTGAATCCTATATGCAGCTACTCAACCAAGCCACTCAGATAAACGAAGAACATCTGGGACAGTCGCAAAGCCCTTTTATTGAGGCAGCTCGATTAGCGGCCGTAGACGAAGCTATTGAGGAGGTGTTAAATTCCCGGGGCGGCTCTTTTAACCGTCAATTAAAGCAAGTCGAAACGGCTTATGATTATACCGCCTATCTTTCTGATGCCCAGCGTCCGGCCCGCGAAAACCAACTACGGCAATACCGGCGAGAAATGGTACGGGACGAATTGAAAGAGCGCAGAAGAGCGTTGGCCCTTACTCAGGATTGGCGAGCGACTCTGGCGGGGTACGAAGCTTTATTACAATTTGCCCAAAGGTTCTCGGAAGATTTGGATAGACGCATCATTCGAAATCTTCGGCAGGATCGCCAGGCTTTCCTGGCAGACGAATATGAAATTCGTATACAGCGCTCTTTACGGCAATTACAAATGAACGATCTGGAAGGCGCGCAATTGGCCCTGGCCGGAGCCGTGGAATTAACGCAAACGAATCTCTTACCCGCCGGGCCGGCCGGTTATCGTCATCGGGAATTATACCAAACTTTGTACGAAGCGCAGCGTGAGCGCTTACAGGAGCATAAATCGGTAGGGGACTGGTCGGGTGCTGAAGCAACCATCCAAAGGCTGGAAAGTCTTTTTGTTGATGCTCCCTTTATACTGGCTCGCGCTTCCATTCGGGAGGAGCGGCAATGGTTGGAGGTAGCCCGCTGGGAATACTTTTTGGCGGAAGCCAGCCAGCAAATGAGCGTAGTCAGCCAAGAAGAACAATACCAATATGCCTACCAGCTGATGGACGGATATCTGGAATTGCACCGCCTGATTGGCCAGCATACCGAAAGAGAGCTGATCCGCCTATTGCAGCGCCTGGGTGATCAATCTCTGGAGAAAGCTAAACGCTCGGGAGAAGAGGGACAATATCAGCGGGCCCTGGCGGCCTTATACGATTGGCACCGCTTCCTATATATGGGGCGAAACGCCGCCGTGCTACCTGCTCGTATGTATAGCGAGCAAAATGCGGTTTGGGAATACCTAATAAAAGCACAGCAGCGATCCTTGATTCAGCGGATGGAGGAGGAGACGGTTGACCTTACTGGGGTTTTGCAGCAGCGTCGTCGCTTTGAGCTCGATCGCAGGCAGCGTCGTCAAGTCGATGCTATGGAGGCAGAATTGAGATTCGTAGCCGTGTACGAGCGCGGTAAAACGGCTTTGCGAAAAAATCATTTTCCCCAGGCGATGACGGATTTTGATCAGGCCGCGCAGCAGTCTGCTCAGCTTTCTCCCGGGGGGCAGTATACTTCCGCGACTTTGGAAAAGCAGTCGCTGATCGAGAACGGACGTCGGCTGGCGCTGGAGGGTATGCTGTTAGAGCAAATACAAGGGGATGCAATATTAGGGGCTTCCGCCCAAAAGAATGCCTACCGCTCCCTTTGGCGCCTGAGAAGAAGTTATCAAGAGATACCGCTGACTGAAAATGCCGAAAGGTCCATTCAGGATTTGGAATATAACTGGTTTGGAGGGGCCTGTCGGAAAGAGTACCGTGCTTATACGCTACAGCTACTGGATGCCGAAGATGCGATTGAAAGAGCGGATTATGGCGCCGTAGTGGCGGCACTGCGGAGGGCCGAAAAACTGCAATATGATGTCGAGCCCTGTATGTTGCCCATTGAAGATTTGAGTGGAAAAATTCACTACTACGAATTAGCGCTGGACTTCAATCAGCAAAAAGCCAATTTGTCGAAATTATACCAGGCAGGAGACTGGGAAGCACTGGAGCAAGATTACGCAGCACTATGGGCGGATTATATTCGCTTTGAGATTCGAGAGAAATTTGGCTATCAAATGATACCATTCTCAAACTACGTCTTAGAATCTGCCGAACCAGCCTTAATGAAGTATTTTGTACTTCGGTACTGTACAGAAGGGGAGGACCGGGAAGCCGTAGTAGAATCCATCCGTCAGTTAAGTCATTTCCAATCCAAGGAAGAGATGCAGGAACTGGGAGCAAAACTGGCCTACAGAATATACGCCTTCTTGCCGGAGCGGAAATACAAATCCTCCTTCCGGTTACTGGAACCAAAAGGAGGACTCAACCAGCGTACCTTCCGGAAACTCAAAAAAGGGTACCGGAAAGCCTGGCGAAAAATGCGGTGATTTACTTATTCATATAATCGATCGTCAGATAACAGAGGGTACGAACACCCAGTTTCATTCCCGCATCGTCGACGTAAAAGTCAGGCGTGTGGTGTGGAGCTGGGTTTTCGGCATTGGGCGGCATCCCTCCCAGGAATAAAAACAAGGAGGGTACTTCGTTGGCATAAAAAGCAAAATCTTCCGCTCCCGTTACGGCATTAACCAGGTGTACATTTTCTTTTCCGGCGGCCTGTTCGATGGTACCGATCATTTGAGCCGTAAGTTCCGGATTATTGTAGGTGACCGGCACTCCTCGTATGATTTCTACTTCCGCCTTACCACCGGCGCTCATGGCGATGCTTTCAGCCGTTAGTTTGATTTTTTCGTGAATCTTATCCTGCATGTCGGTATCCAAAGTACGGATTGTACCGGTTAACTGAGCGGATTCCGGAATGATATTATTACGGACGCCGGCGTCAAATTTCCCAACGGAGATAACGGCCGCCTCTTTAGTTAATTCGGTCTGACGCGCGACGATGTTGTTGAGTCCTTGCACAATTTGAGCCCCGATGGTAATGGGATCAATACCTCCCCAGGGTTGGGAGCCGTGTGATTGCTTACCGAGGACCTTAATATTGAAGATATCGGCGGCAGCCAGGGCACCACCGGGTTTGTAAGCGATATGACCGACGGGTGTCTGGGAATTGATGTGCAGGCCAAAAGCCACGTCTACTTTGGGGTTTTCGAGCACCCCTTCGGCTACCATCATTTTTGCACCGCCCTCTTCTCCGGGAGGCGCACCTTCTTCGGCGGGTTGGAACAAAAAGACGATAGTTCCGGACAGTTCATTTTTCATGCCCGCCAGAATCTCGGCAGCTCCCATCAACATAGCAACGTGGGTATCGTGCCCACAGGCGTGCATGACGCCCACCTCTTCACCCAGGTATTCTCCCTTGGCCTGGGAGGCCCAGGGGATGTCTACCCGCTCGGTAACGGGCAGGGCATCCATATCCGCGCGCAAGGCGATAACGGGACCCGGTTTCCCGGTTTCTAAATAGCCGACCACCCCGGTATGGGCCACGCCCGTTTTTACTTTTATACCCAGCGACTTCAGGTGTCGGGCTACTTTTTCCGCGGTTTGGAACTCGCGATTACTCAATTCGGGGTTTTGATGGATGTTGTGTCGCCAATCGACGACTTTATTTTCAATCAAATCGGCTTGCTGATCGATTTTTTGGTGTAAGGCGGATTGTGCATGCCCACTAATAACGAAGATAAGTGCGCTGAAAAGGAGTAATATTCTTATATGCATAGTACTAAGATGATTTTGTGAAATCGAAAAATATAAAAATAGGACAAAAAAAACCGGGATGCCGACGGTTATCGACTTCCCGGTTAACAGGTTTTTATGTTTTCTGGTTACAAAATAGTGCTTCAACGATTTACGGACTGGCCCACTTGATTTTCGTAGTGTTGTACCAGTTTTGCTTGATGTTCCGCAATTTTGTTTAGTACTTTTAGTTCCTGTTCCATATCCGTTCTTTTTTGAGCGGCGTTTTGTACATAAGGTAACTTTTGCCTTTTGCGGTTAATTTCAAGTATTTGTTGAATGGTTTGATTAAGCTTGATTTTAGCTCTAATGAGCCTACGTTTCATGCTTCTAGTCATTAGGCAAATCGGGTTTGGTTAAAGAATGGTAATGCTTAAACCATAAAGCTCTTTTGCTTTACGCCGTAATATACAAAAAATAAACGTTTTCAGAGGTGACTTTTGTTGTCTACTCCCAAATTTTAACATGGTATTTGCGAGTTATAAGCCCAATTTTTATGAAAAATTTAGATTTAAGGAAATATTGGTTGGTTGATCGTTTTTTAGACACCGGAAGAGCAGAACAATGTTTCTACTACTTATTGAAGCATTACGATAAGACCCAACGGTACTATCATAATTTAGACCACCTCAGATCGCTTTTGGTTCAGTGGGAACATTATAGAGTACATTTGCACAAACCTTCCTTGCTGCTTTGGGCTATATTTTACCATGATGTGATCTACGAAGTGGATCGAAAGGATAACGAAAGGGCCAGCGCAGCCTATGCGCAGCAAGATTTTCAGCACACCACGCTCTCCGCAGCGGACCAATCAGAGATAGGGGCTATGATTGTAGCGACCGAGCAGCATCTCCCACCTCAAAATGCAACGCTCGATTTATGTTATTTCCTGGATTTTGATTTGCAAATTCTGGGTGCGGAGCGGGAAGCCTACTGGGCTTACGCCCAAAATATTAGAAAAGAGTATCGTAATTACCCGGATGAGGTTTATTATCCGGGACGAAAGCAAGTACTAGAACGATTACTGGCTAAAGAATATCTGTATCAAACCGAAATCTTTCGGGAACGATACGAGGAAAAAGCACGGGAGAATATACTGGAGGAGATGGGGAGACTTGGAGATGTATAGATCGTATAATCCCATCACAAAGTCTCCCCTTTATTGATCATTCCACGACCGCCAGCGGCGCTGTGCTGTTCCAGTTACCACGGGTGAAATCGGGAAACATTTGTGGGGTGCCGCCCTGTGCGACGGAGCGCTCACTCAGTGGTCCCACGGCCGACCAGAAGCACCCTTCATAAACGTTTTGATCCAGCGGCTGGCCCTTGCGCAGGCATTCCACCATGCGGTAGCGCATCATGAAATCCATACCACCGTGGCCACCCATTTTTTCGGCTACTGCACCCAGGCGGCGATAAAGCGGATGATCGTATTGCGCATAAACTTTTTCCAATTGCTCGCCCTGTGCCCAGCGGTGATGACTATCGGTGGCACCCTCCACACCGCCTTCAAGAGCAATACGTGTGGGGAAACCCGCCAAAGTACCTTTGGTTCCCTGGATGAGGTTGTGGCGAGAATAAGGTCGAGGACTGGTTTCATCCCACTGTACCATGATGGTACGGCCCATATGGGTTTTTATGATGGAGGTATTCATGTCTCCACCCTTATAATCCAGTTGATTCCACTGGTGATTCTTGGGGTAATTCTTCTGGGCGTATAGCTGACGGCCCCGTGCGGGAGTAGAGTAGGAGACCATACTTTCAAAGTTATCCTCTCCACGACCGAGGTTCATATACTGGGCAACGGGCCCGAGGCCATGAGTAGGGTAGAGGTTGCCGTTGCGATCCGCATAATGGTAGGTACGCCAGGAACCAGTTCCCCTTTTTACCTCTTCCATCTGGAAGCGCAGCTCGTGGATGTAGGCCGCTTCGGCGTGGAGTAGCTCTCCTATGGCTCCCTGGCGACACATATTAAGGTAGAGTAGTTCATCGCGGCCATAGTTGACATTTTCCATCATCATACAGTGCTTTTGGGTACGCTCGGAGGTGTCGACAATCGCCCACATCTCATCCAGCGTTACGGCGATGGGTACTTCTACGAAGGCGTGGGCACCGTGTTCCATAGCTGCGATGGCCATGGGGGCGTGGTTTTCCCAATTCGTACTGATGACGACGGCATCCGGTTGTACTTCTTTCAGCATTTTGCGCCATTCCTCTTCGCCTCCGTGATACAGGGCGATGTCTTTATGACGGCCACCGGCCCCAATTTCAACACAGCTTTTAGCGGCTTTTTTAGCCAGGTCCTGATAAAGATCACTGATGGCGACGATTTCGGTACCTTCGACGGTGGCTAGTTGGCGGGCGTGGCCGGAACCCCGGGCTCCCACTCCGATCAAAGCAATACGCACCGTTTCTAATTTTGGTGCCGTAAAGTCGCCCATGTACAGACCACCCGAAGCGGGGCGCTGATGGTTGTGTCTTTCGGCTTTTGATTTAGCCTGGCTTCGACTACCAATAAGTAAGCCGGAAGCGGCCATGGCGGTACGTTTCAGAAAGGAACGACGGTTTTTATTATTCATCATCTTTAGCTTGAGTTATTTTTATTTTAAAGACTAATTTAAAAATAAATTTGGGAAAGGCCAGTTTGCCCGGAAGGATTAAAGTAAAGGCCCATAAAAAAACCACCTGAAACAACTGCTCCAGATGGTTTTCTTTCTCAAGAATTAACTTCCGCCTTACTCATCAAATTTGCTGAGCAGGCGTTGCTTTAAGTCCTCGAATTCCTCATCAGAAAGTACGCCGCGGTCTTTGAGATCGGCCGCTTCCTTCAATCGATCAAGAATTTCTTTATCTCGCTTCTTCTTGGCTTCCATGGCTTCGGCACGGGCCGCTTTTTGGGCGGCTTCTGCTAATTTGTGCGCATCGGCTTCGGTAGCAGCTTCGGTACTGTCGGTTTTAAAGGCTTCCGCTTGCTTTTGCGCCTTTTTATCCTTGCGTAACTGCTCGGCGACTTTTTTCCCTTTTTCAAATTGCTCGTTGTACATTTTCTTCAGACGCTCCGGATCGAAATCCAGAATGGTACCGCCACTGTCAAAATGACGTTTGAAGACTTGTCCCAGGGCATAAGTGCTGGCTCCGTTAAATACAGAAACCGCCACGCCGCCGATGACCGTACCAATACCCGGTATCAATTTGATTAGACTGCGAGCGCCCGCCCGGGCCATGATGGAGCTGGTTAAGGAGGTGATGATGGCCTTGCCTGAACTCTCTGAAAAATCCCTGTCGTATACCCGGCACAATTGCCGGATCATATCTAATTGCAAGGCACTGACGGCAAAGACATCCGCAATTGGAATAGGTACGATGAAGCTGGCCCCCATCGACCAGATTACGTGATTGCGGATAACGGTATCCGCGTGCTTGGACTTATCGTTTTTCTTATTGTCTCCCATGAAACTTTCTTTTATCGATTTAGCTGCGTAATCAAAAACTTTCTTTTTCAAAACGTTTGGTTTTTTGTTCAACTCTCTCATAATTACGGCATTTTACCGGATGGATGCCATAATTTATCGACTATTTCCTGTCATTTTTTGACGACGAGCTCTATTTTTCGACAATCTTCACCCTGGTGCCTGCCGAATGACTGGTAAATTCGGGGGCGTACATCGACTGAATCGTGCAGATGCCATTGGAGAAATCACCGTTGAGCTGTACACGTAAGGGATATTCAAAGACGTATTCGCCCTTTGGCAAGTCATCAAAGAAAAAATGGGTGGCCAAGTCTTTGGTAGATTCGTAATACCCCAGGCCGCCCTGCCACTTGTATTGGCTTAATACATTAATCGGTTCGAGACCGCTGGCGCGCATATCTTTCATGTGAACGAAATCCATATCCCGGTCGACGGCTAATTCAATACGCACGGTAATCAGGTCGCCGGGATGCAGATCGGTGTTGGGGCCAATGGGACTGAGCTTTGGCCCCTCAGCGGTATTTTTGGTTAAATAAAGCTGTTTTTTCAGGGTCAAAGGTGTTTCCTGAAAGACCTGTACTTTATCCAGATCTTCAAAGTATTGCCAGTAGGCAGCACCCCAGGCTATTTGCCGATTCGGGTTTTTGACTTTAATGGAGGCCAGTTCTTTTTTAATCGCTGCTCCTTGCCAGGCCAGCTCGAACTGTCCGGTTCCGGCTTCTGCTGATCTTTGGGCGGCTTCTACTTTATCTTTGTAATCCGATCTGCCCAAATCCGGAAATTTTACGTCAATGAGCTCTTCCTCCATCAAGAGGGAGCTCCCATCTGCAGTACTCAATAAGGCCCAAATGGCTTCCGCCGTGTTTTTGGTGGTGGGCCAGGCCTGGGTCTGCTTATTTTTAAGTAGCCATATTTTTAGCTCATCCAGTAGTGCTGTTTCTTCCATCTCCGAAAAGAATTCGATCATGATGGTATGGGTTTCAATGGGTGATTGGTACCAGAAATAGCCATTTTGGTATTTCCAATACATCCCCAGTTCTCCCGATTGAATGGCCCGTTCTTTTAGGGAGGCCAGAATTTTTTGCGAAAGCTCTGGCATCTTCATCCGCTGGGCAATCAAACCAATTTGTCCCTGCTGGAATAGATTGGTCTGCAGCCAGTACCTTTGGGCTTGATCGAGGTAATACCGGAGGGCAGCTTGTTCAGCCGCTTCGGTCTCCATATCGGTGAAAAAGCTTTTGGCGTACAAGTAATGCACAACGGCCGGGGAGAGATGATTATCTTTTAAGTTTAGCTTTCCGGCCTCTGCCTGATCCTGTAAATTATTGTAATGTTGTACAAATACTTCGTCTGCATAGTTGAGGGCTTTGGTCACCAGTACATTAATTGATTTTTCAGATTCGGTGTCGGTCATACCGAGGGCATCGAGGTGCCCAAAACCGGCCAGGATGTAGTTAGTAATGTACCAATTCCCATTCCCCCCCTCAAACCAGGAGAAAGAGCCCTCACTATTTTGAGCTTGTATCAATTTGCCAAGGGTCTTTGCCTGGGCTTTACTGAGGCGCTCCAGGTCAAAAAGTAGAGCAATACGTTCGCGTTGTTCGGCTTCACTTTGGGCCGCCATCACCCAGGGGGTCTCTTGAAGTAGCGCGGTTTTTAAAGCTGCCCGCTTTTCCAGTTCACTCTCCAGGGCATCGGTATCTTTCCAGCTGGCAAATACACTACTAATCTTTGGATGGCTATCCAGGATGGACCGGGCAATGCGATTGGCATAAAAGCGATTAAAAATTTGTTCAGAGCAATCGTAGGGGTATTCCATCAGGTAAGGCAGCGATTTTACCGCTAACCATACCGGATTACTGGTGAAATCCATTTGGAATAAATGCCCCTGTGCGGTACTGGATTGCATGGACTGCTGCATGGCCGAAAAGCTCAGGCTCTTTTTTTCTTTACTACGCAGCGAAATCGGCATGGTCTCCGTTACGAGTACTCGATTAGTCACCACGGGCAGACTGTTTTCTTCTCCGTCTGAGAAGTTTTCGCTGCGTGCGATAATCCGGTAACTCAGCGCATTTAATTTACCAAAGGGGATCTTTATTTCCCAGCCCAGCCGGTCGGATTGCCCGGCTTTTGCCGAAAAGGATTGTGCAGAAGTTTCGGTTAAGACTAAATCCGTCACTTCTTTTTGCGTAAGCGGATCGAAAAACTGTAGAGTGGCTTCTCCGCTCAGCAATTGATCGGTCAGGTTACTCACCTTAGCGGAAAATTCAAACTGGTCGCCCTCCCGCACAAAGCGCGGTGGGTTGGGAAGTACCATCAGTTCTTTCTGGGTGACGATCTTCCGTTCGGTAATCCCCGTTTTGAGATCCTGAGTATGGGCAAACCCCAGAAACTTCCAGCTGGTTAGCGATTCGTTCATCGTGAATTTGATGTACACGTTACCCTCGTTGTCGGTGCGAAGCTCAGGCTGGAAGAAAACGGTTTCGTCCAGATTGGTGCGGACTTGTACGGGAGCTGGAGTTTCCTCCCCACTATCAGAGTCCACGGCTTCTGCTTCTTCGGCCACAGCCGTATCGGCTGATTCTGCTTGCGGCGGGGGCGGGGAAGCGGCTACCATTTTTGCTGAATATTCTGCGACTTCAACTCCCGCCGAGCGACTTTCTAACATACTATAGGAGCTGGGTGCCTGGCCATAACGCATGGCATTCTCTCCCATATAAAGATTGAGATAGGGATAAATGAATAGCTCAGAACTGTAGTAGCTATTATTGGAATTGATCTGGTTACCCGTCTGACTAAATAAGCGGGGACGCCAGGGATAACGCAGTCGATAATTGGAATTGAAATAATTGACTTGCCATTGGTGGGGAACGAATTGATCGAGGGAGGCGTCGTAAAGGGTCGCCACCATCTCTGCGGCTACTTCTTCCTTTTTCTCCCCACTGATCTTGATGGTCCATTCCTCCTCCTGTCCGGGGCGGAGTTTGTTCCGAAAGGTACTGTATTCAAAATGTAATTCTTTGTTACTGTAGGGCACGAGTATATTAACCATTTCGGTATGGGCCCGGTTATGGTAAATATAGCTGAATTGTACCTGAAGGTTACCCCGGTCGGTTTCTTCAATGGTTTTCTCAATATTGGCCCAATCGGCTAATTGTATCCATTCCTGACGGATAATTTCTCCTTTCCGCTCTATTTCTAGTAAAATATTCAATGCCTCATTACTTGCGATGGGCATCTGGAATGGCTCCCCCGGACTGAAAGGATTAGAGGGACTGTGCTGCCAGAACAATACATTTTCCGGGATACGTTGTGTTTCCGTATCAATGATCTGGAAAGTCTGATTGTAATCAACGGAATTACCTGCCTGGTCCTGGGTTTTTAGTTCTACAATATAATGTCCGACCTCGTAGGCTTCCGCCAAAAAGTCAAAAGTATTGGCCTCGGCCGTAGAGAACTTGTACTCCCGGACGAGTGCTTTGGGCCAGTTCTGCCACTGGTTTTCCCCATCTAGTGCGTAGTCAGGAAAGTCCTGGCGAAATGCTTCCGGATCGGAATAGGCTTCCGTGGGGCGATCCCAATAACGCTCTTTGAAGACTTGGGTCGGATAAGTCAGTTGGTAAATGGCTATGGTGCCACTGGCTGCGAGTGCAGTACCATTATGGTTCTCGGTGATAATCTTCCAGGGGATGGTATCCTTACTTTTGTCCATTTGATCCGGTAATTCCAGACGGGCGACCAATCCGGTGTAGGCGAGGGTAAATGACCGGCTGGTACTTTGGGTTTCACCGGTAATATCGACCACATCAATTTGTACCTGATACTGAAACCGTGGTCTTTGTTCGGCGGGAATATCGGGATTGGGTAGGGCCGTGAAATCGATGCTAAAACGGCCGAGACTATCCGTCATGGTCGTTCCATTAGCAATTTCAATCTCTTGTCCGTAGGCTGGAAAGGAGTAATAACCGTACGATGATCGGTACCAGGGAAAAGGTCTAAGGTCTTGTCGGGTCACCCGATAAACGACCTCCGCATCGTCGATCACACTTCCGGCATAGGCTTCTGCTGATCCTTCTATAGTGATTTCTTCCCCCAGCGTATAATCGCCGGACAAGTCCTCCAGGCCTACTTTAAACTTTGGTCTTTTGTACTCTTCCACCCGAAAGCGTGCACTGCCTCCTCGGTCAGCATAGAGCGTAACCGTACCGGTCAGCATACCATCGGGAATAACAAAACTTCCGTTAAAGGTCCCATATTCGTTGGTAGAAAAGGTCTGCTTGATGATTTCCTGATAATTGGCATCCCGGAAAATGATTTCCACTTTTTCTTCCTGTAGTAGGTTAATGTCGGTGGGTTCTTTGTAATTATGTTGGGTGGTAATGCCTTTAAAGTAGACCGTTTGGCCGGGGCGATAGATGGCGCGATCCAGAAAAAGAGCAGTTCTGTAATAGCTTTCATCTCGCTCGTATTGACGACCATTATAAAAAGATTCATCAAAATACAAGCTATCCCCCTTGTATTTAAATTTAGCCATAAAGGAGCGGTCGGATACATCGGTTTTTATGAAGCCTTTTTCGTCCGAGCGAAGTGTCTTCAGCTCCTTATAAGAAGTTTGCTGGCGCTGATAATCGTAGTTGACCGAATAGAGGGTCGCTTCCACACCAACCAGGGGCTGGCCGCTTTCGCGATCCGTCATGACAAAGTTGGTTTTTCCCTGCGTATCATTTCGCCACAAATAGGAGATCGAAGAGACGCTAAATGGATAGTATTCCAGTAGGGCGCTGTTTTGGGTAGTATCAAAATTGGCCTGGTTGGAGAAGACTAGTGCGTATTGTCCTGGTTTTAGGTCTGGGATTTTTGTTTCTATACTGTGCTGGTGGTGGTCTTCCGAATTGGGAAGCGGATTTTGCCACTGTACAACAGCAGGTAGGTCGGCGACGATTTTTTCTGTATTACGGTTGTACTGGCGAGCCAGTTTTTGTTGGGTTTCAAAGTCGAGTTCGACTACCTTTAGAAAGGCTTGTTCCAGGTTTTTATAGCTGATTTTGGCCAGTCCTGCTTGCTGAGGGAGGAGTACGGTTTCTGAATTTAATTCCAGATAAGGGGCCTCAATAGCGGCAATGACTTGTCGGGCACTTTCTGCGGCCTTTGATTTGGGAAGGGCTGCGATCAGGTCCTGACAGAGTTCAATGGTCTCCTGTAGCTTCCAGCGATCGGCTTCTTCTCCCCGTTCTGGTGAATACTCCTGTCCAATCGCATAGTATCGATTGACCTTTTCCAGGTAGATCTGCCCCATGCCGCTTTGGTATCCGTACTGCTCAATCAGCCGATGGAGTGCCGCTAGATACCGGGTATCGGCATCTTTGATATTCGATCTTTGCCAGACGAACTGTAGTCGGTGTCGGTCCAGGTCAATCAGTGCCGGGAAGTCTTCTGCTGCCTGGCGAAAGCGCAGTAAGTCCTGGAATAATTGCAGTGCTTTGGCTTTTAAGGGGCTATGGTCGTCGGCACTGAAGTCTTGTTGGAGGAAAATATCAAGCTCGGCAAAATAGACCGAGTCGGGCAGACGAAATTTTTCTGCGGGAGTAGTCAGATAAGAGCGGGCATCTTTCAGGTAGTTGATAACCTGATGGGCTAATACATCAAATAGGGTAGGGCGTAGGTTGGCAGAGGCGTTTTCATTTTGCCAGAGCAGGGCATAATTATCGGCTGCGGTTGTTTTTAGGGCTTCCGTTGCCAGAGCTTTCAGGTACAAATCTATGATCTGCTCCTGTAATTGAGCGGGGGACTGCTGGCGCCAATCTTCCGCTGATCCGGCCTCCAGCGCCGTTTGGTCTTGTAATCGCCAGTAGTTTTCGGAAAGGTAGGCCTGGTAAGTTTCGGCCAACATGAACTGTAACAAGCTTTGCTCCACCCCCGTTACGGCATCCAGATAGCCGTTGATGTTGTCTACCATCTGCTCATAAGGCGTTTCACTTAAGTTGGCCTGTAGACTATTTTGGAAAACAATGGCTTTGACGGCGTCGGGCTGTTCGTTTTCGGCGGCTGCCCTTTTTTGTAGACGATTGACAGCTTCCAGGGCAGATTGAAACAAACCGTCCCGGACCAGAGAGTCTATATTTTTCCAGGCTTCAGGGTAGGCGGTTGTATTCATGGTTTGGCTTTCGTTTGATTGCCCTGATAAAGGTAATGGACCGATAAAGCTCAGGAGAAATAGCAGGGAAAAGGTCCAGGCTGCGGCAGTATTATTGATCATGTTCACCGTTTGATTATAATGATACAGTATGGGTGCTGTTAGGTAGATGCAAAAAGCTTTCTTTTTGCACAGACTTAAGGTACAATTTTTTAAAAAAAGCCCCAAGTATTCTGTAGGATTGCCCTCTAAGTGCGAACGCCTGGCCCATTAGGGATATTGTTAAAGGGCCTTAGAAGCTGCGCTAGAAAGAGGGATTCCTTACTATTCGGAAACAAAACGTTGAATATCTACTGCCGGGTCAAGCGTATTGCCCTGGCATAAGTGTTCCTGTAAGGCTTTCGCCCAAAAAGGGCCTAAAGAGGTCCCTTTGGTGCCCAGCCCATTGAATATGGCCAGCTGAGGCCATTCGGTATGGCGACCGAGAAAAGGACGTCGGTCTTTTACCGTGGGACGGATGGCTGATCGGTGTTCAACGACTTCAAAAGGGACCTGTAGGATATCGGCCAGCCGATCCAACAAAAAGGCTTTGCCCTGGGCTGTCGGATGTTCGTCCTGATATTGCCAGACGTAACTAGAGCCCACCCAATAAAGCTGATTCCCGAGGGGGGCAATAAATACGCGGTGTTTGAGAATTTTTTCAAAATCGACATCTGCAATACGAATGATCAGCACTTCTCCCTTGGCACCCCGAAAGGGCAAATAGTTGAAAAAAGGATTGTGGATGGCTTTATGGCCCTCGCAGAAAATAATGGTTTTGGCACAAAGTTGTTGGTAGCGGACTTGCTCCGCTTCGAATTCAATAGCACCGTAGTCGAAATGGTCAGTGATGATCCGCTCGTTCTCTACCAGGTATTTTCGATAGGTCTCGATCAAGAGGGGAAGGTTCACCTGAGCGGCCTGGCTCACTTCGCCGTAAGAAAAAGCGGGTACGGTGTGTTCCGCATATTTACCCAAATGGGCAGTATCCAGCAGGTAGGATTCATAACCGGGTTCAGCGGTACGCAGCAGCCAGTCGTTCTCTTCCCGGCTGTTAAAAAGGCTGCGTAAAATATTGCGCTGGTGGTATATTCTGATACCGAATTTATCTTCGATGGCCCGGTAGGTTTTTTCCGCAAAGGGAAGCAACTGGTCAATTCTCCAGGACTTAACGTAGCGTCTACCGGTTACCGGATTTATGATTCCGGCTGCCACCTGAGAGGCTGCCCGTTCGTCTGGCTGGTCGATCAAACCTACCGTTTTGCCCGCTTCTTCCAGAAAATAAGCCATCAGGGTGCCGGCCAGGCCCTGTCCAACAATAATATAATCGCAACTCGTTTTATTCTTCATCATTTACATCTTTTCCAGGGTCTCCCGATCTTTTTTGCGTAAGCCGGCGACGACTAGTTCATAAGAATGGTCAACTAATTCTTCCAGCAGGCTCATATCCAGTTCGCGCTCACAATGAACCGTATTCCAGTGTTTTTTACTCATGTGCCAACCGGGGATGATATCCGGGTATTCTTCGCGTAATTGCACAGCTCGCTCCGGGTCGCATTTCAAATTGACTTTGCATTCGGTTTCATCCAGTCCGGTCAGGGCAAACATCTTGCCCATCACCTTAAATACCAGGGTCACCTCGTCGAAGGGGAAATGCTCCGTAACTCCCTTTTTGCTTAGGCAATAAAGCCTTAATTGTTCAAAATCCATCAGCTAGGTATTTTCGTTGAGGGTAACTTTTAGCCGGGGATCCGGCGTAATATCCTGTTCGGCGAATTGTTTGTCCTGGTATTTGTAATAGGCCAATATCCCAATCATCGCGGCATTATCTGTACAGTATTCCAACTGGGGAACAAAAGTCTCCCAGCCATAGTGTTCGCCGGCTTCCCGCAGGGCTTTGCGGAGGCTAGAATTAGCCGAAACGCCACCGGCCACGGCTACCTGACGATAGCCCGTTATCTGGTAAGCTTTGATCAGTTTGTTCATTAAAATACTAACGATACGTTCCTGGACCGAGGCACAGATGTCGGCCAGGTTATCTGTGATGAAGTTGGGATTTTCTTTTAATTGCCTTTTTAAGAAATAAAGGATAGAGGTCTTCAGCCCGCTAAAGCTAAAATCCAAATCCTTGACTCGGGGTTCGGTGAAGGAATAAATAGCCTTACCTCTCTGGGCTAACTGGTCAATTTTTGGACCGGCAGGATAGTCTAAACCCAGTAGTTTCCCGGTTTTATCGAAGGCTTCTCCGGCGGCATCATCAATGGTGGCGCCAATGACCTCCATTTGGAATGGGGAGTGGACCTTTAGAATCTGTGTATGGCCACCCGAAACGGTCAGGCATAAAAAGGGAAATTGTGGCCTTGGTGCTTCCGCAAAATGAGCCATTACGTGGGCACGCATGTGGTTCACCTCAATAATTGGAATATTCCTACTCATTGCAAAAGCTTTGGCAAAACTTACCCCAACAATGAGGGAGCCCATGAGTCCGGGGCCACGGGTGAAAGCTACGGCATCAATTTCTTCCTTTGGTATTTTTGCTTTTGCGAAAGCCGCATCCACTACCGGAATGATATTGGCCTGGTGGGCGCGTGAGGCCACCTCGGGTACGACACCACCGTAGGCTTTGTGGATATCCTGGGTGGCCATAATATTACTAAGCACCTCTCCATCTTTGATGATGGCGGCGGAGGTGTCGTCGCAGGAAGATTCGATGGCCAATAGCGTAATGCTCATGAGCTCGGATTTTTGCGCTTGTAAAGTTGCCGTTGATAAACAAAAAAACGACGGTCGGCTATATTTTTGCCGTAATCGCCTCTTCAACGGATAAAAACTGATCAACTGCTTTGATAAAAATAAAGTTTTGTCTAGTTTGGCCTTTCGTTAGAAAAAAGGAATCATGGCCAACAAAACTGCTCGCAAAGAAACGCCGTCAAACGTCTCATTTTCGGATAATAACCTAAATTGCGTTATTGCCAAAGGTACAAGTATTGAAGGAGATTTCAATACTTCAGAGAATGTTCGTATTGATGGAACAATCAAGGGGAATATCCAGTGTGAAAAAAAGCTGGTGTTGGGTAAGTCGGCTCTGATCGAAGGGAAACTAAACGCTAACGAAGCCGTCATCATGGGGAATATCCAGGGGGATGTGATTGTGAAAGGTCTACTTCGTTTAGAAGGGACCGCAGTCATAAAAGGAGATATAACAGCTCAGAAAATCATCGTGGAAGAGGGAGCGCGTTACGATGGTATTTCTAAAATTGGGGGCTGATTGGATGCGGTACACACCAAAAGTATAATTAAGTGCATCTTTAAAACGGGAAGGGCTGTCTGGTGAGCAGCGTAGCTGTCACAAAGACACGTTCAATAAATTTGAGTGCCTATTTCGTTTTTTTTGGATAAAAAATCTTATTATTGCAACAAAACAAATCGGAAATGAGATTAGTAATTAACCTTATTCTTGTATTGATCGCCATCTTTTTGGTCTATGCGCTATACTCAAGTATTGCCGAGCCCATTGCATTTAAAAACGAAACGGAAAAAAGAAGAAATGCAGTGACCGCCAAGCTGATGAAAGTGCGTACCGCTCAGGAAGCCTATCGTGATATTACCGGCGAATTCGCTTCCAACTTTGACACTTTAGCCGATGTGCTGGAGAATGGTGATTTCCGAATCATCAAAGTACTTGGTGACCCGGATGATCCTAATTTTACCGGACAGATTGAATACGATACGATTCTGCGTCCGGCCGCAGATTCTATGCGGAGAATGCTTAAGATATATAATTTTGATTCTCTTCGGTATGTGCCTTATTCCAGAGAAACCTTTAATATCGAAGCCAGGGTAATCGAGTACCAAAAAACGAAGGTGCCAGTGGTCGAAGTGGGTATTCCCTGGAAAGAGTTCATGGGTAAATTCGGTGATCCTAGCTATCGTCGGTACGACCAGAACTATGACCCGGAAAAACCACTGAAATTTGGTAGTCTTTACGCTCCAAACCTCGCTGGTAATTGGGAGGGCTAAAAATAAATATCGCGGAAGGTAATCTGACTGATCTTCCAACGTCCAAATCAAAACTGTCCATCCTGGTTGGGATGGACAGTTTTGATTATATGGTGGTTGATGGTTCGGGCCGTATTCTCGTCTTTAGATCATATAGCCTGGGGCAGGCCATCTCTTCGCATTCTTATTCAGAGTTTGAATATTTTTTTCGCACGGATCCTTTACTGAATCGTTCTTATCAGGAGCAGATCATTACCTCTTGTGGGGCCTACTATACATTGGTCCCTAAAAAACTCTACCAGGCCAGTGCTAATGATTCTTATTTACAACAGGTGACGGATTTATCCGAGCGGTACGTCATTCGCAGTGACCAGCGATCGGCAGATCACCTGGTTAATGTGTATGGTTTGCATCACTTTTTAGCAGAATGGTCACAAGAACGATTTCCGGAGGCCACCCATACCCACAGTATTAGTCAGCTGGTTAAATTAGGCGCACGACACCATTCTGCTGCTAGCAATCGCTTATATCTTTATTTGAGCGGACACCGATTGATGGTGATCCTGTGGAAAGAGGATCTTTTACATTATTCGAACGTCTTCACGGTCTACGAAGCCGCTCAGCTGATCTATTACATAGGTTTAATCTTTAACCAATTTCCGATTAAGCAGACGAATACAGCCGTATTTTACCTTGGTGGGTTCCATCCTGATCATGATTTTTATAAGATATTGGTTCAATATCTTGATCAGCCGGTTTTATTGGGTCCGCCTCGTCCCTTGCAGGTGTCTGCCGAACTGAGTAGGGTTCCAGCCAACTTATTGACCCTTCCAGCTGTTGCAGCATTATAACCTTTATTTTTCGATTAAAGAGAGAATTATGCGCATCATTAGTGGTGAATTCGGCGGCAGACGGTTTAATCCGCCCGCTAAGAACTGGCCTACTCGTCCAACAACCGATATCGCTAAGGAAGGTCTTTTTAATGTTTTGATGAATCACTTTGATTTCTCTAACTTAAAAGTACTGGATCTTTTTGGCGGAACGGGTAACCATAGCTACGAATTTATCTCACGGGGCTCAACGGATGTTACGTACGTAGATAAATTTTACGGCTGTGTGGCTTTCGTGAAGAAGACCGCGCGGGAGCTGGATATTGAGGATAAACTACGCATCGTTAAGGGCGATGTTTTCAAGTTTGTGGCCAATTGTGGAGAAGACTACGATTATATCTTCGCTGGCCCTCCTTACCCACTACCTAATCTGGACAGCATTCCGGATCATATTTTTAAGCATCAACTCCTCAGAGCAGAAGGATGGTTCGTGCTGGAGCACAATCCTCATCACGATTTTAAATCGCATCCTCATTATCTGGACGAACGCCACTACGGTAAAACTATTTTCACCATTTTCAATTATTCACCAACTCCTCCTCCGGGGAACTAAGCCCTGATTTAAATTGTTTTTTGGCACAAAATCAATAGCTTTGCGGGCGGTGAACCGCTGCTTGGCAGCACATAAACTATTTTAGATGGATATTACGCAAATCATTCAGGAAGCTGTTGTCGAAGGCGTGAAGGCGCTTTACGATCTGGATACGACGACTGATAAAATAGCACTCAGCAATACCCGGAAGGAATTTGAGGGAGATTTCACGGTGGTGGTCTTTCCCTTTACCAAAGCCGCAAAAAAGAGTCCTGTGCAAATCGGTGAAGAATTAGGGGCCTTTTTAACGGATAAACTGCCACAGCTCACCAGCTTTAACGTGATCAAGGGGTTTCTCAACCTAAGCGTTAGTGAAGACTACTGGCGGGATTTTCTACTTTCGGTTAGTGATACGCCCAATTACGGTTATTTTCCAGCTAATGGTCAAAAAGTGATGGTGGAATTCTCCTCCCCAAATACCAATAAGCCTTTACACCTGGGGCACATCCGAAACATTCTTCTGGGTTGGTCTACTTCCAAAATTTTGGAAGCCGCTGGTTACGAAGTCGTGCGGGTACAAATCGTTAACGACCGGGGCATCGCCATTTGTAAAAGTATGCTGGCCTGGAAACTGTTTGGAGACGGAGACACCCCGGAAGCTGCGGAGCTGAAAAGTGACCATTTTGTCGGAAAGTATTATGTCTTATTCGAGCAGAAATTCAAGGAAGAGTACGCTGCCTGGCAAACCAGCGATGTCGGCCAATCCATTTTTGCCGATAAGGCAAAAGAAGATCAAGACGAAACGGCTTTCTTCAAAGCTTATAAAAATACCTACTTCAATGAATACAGTAAGCTGGGAAAGCAAGCTAAACAAATGCTCCTGGACTGGGAAGCAGGCGATGCGGAGGTGCGCAGCTTATGGGCAAAAATGAACGCCTGGGTTTACGCCGGCTTTGAAGTCACTTACGATCGCCTGGGGGTTAGTTTCGATAAATTGTACTACGAGTCCGACACCTATTTGTTAGGTAAAGAAACTATTGATAAGGGCTTATCTGAGGGAGTGTTTTATGAAAAGGAAGACGGCTCCGTATGGATTGATCTGACGGATGTGAAGCTGGACCACAAACTGGTACTGCGGAGTGATGGTACGGCTGTTTATATCACGCAGGATATTGGTACGGCACAATTGCGTTATCAGGACTTTGGGGTAGACAAGATGGTCTACGTGGTTGCCGATGAGCAAAATTATCACTTCCAGGTATTATTCGAGACCCTTAAAAAGCTGGGTGAGCCTTACGCAGCGGGTATGCACCACCTTTCCTATGGAATGGTTGATCTGCCGACGGGTAAGATGAAATCACGGGAAGGTACGGTGGTAGATGCGGACGACCTGATGGATGAGGTTGTCCGGGAAGCCCGTAATAATAGTCAGGAAAGAGGCAGCCTGGAGGCGCTAAGCAAAGAAGCCCAGGGGGAAATTATCCGGCAAATTGGACTGGCAGCCCTAAAATTCTTCATTATCAAGGTCAATCCACAAAAGCGAATGACCTTTAATCCGAAAGAATCGGTAGATATGCAGGGACAAACGGGGCCTTATGTGCAAAATGCCTACGTGCGGATTCGTTCGGTTTTGCGTAAAGCAGGAGAACAAGACGTGTCCATTGCTCAGGACTACCAGAACCTGGCCGATCAGGAAAAAGCCTTAATTCTACAACTTTTTGATTTCCCCGCTACCATTCAGGTGGCGGCCGAAGAATTTGATCCTTCGGCAGTAGCCAGCTATTGTTATAATCTGGCTAAAGGGTTTCATAAGTTTTATACAGATTATTCTATATTAAACGCAGAAACGGAGGCGGCCAAAGCCTTCCGTATACAATTGAGTAAAACGATCGCTAAGACCCTCCAAACGGGGATGGACCTACTCGGCATTGAGATGCCCGAAAAAATGTAAATGATATGAGCAATAAGCAAAAAGATACCAACGAAGAAAGATCGCTCAATTTTATTGAGCAAATCATAGAAGAGGATTTGGCTAATCAGAAGCATGACAAGATTCAGACCCGTTTCCCTCCGGAGCCCAACGGGTACCTGCACATTGGTCATGCCAAAGCCATTACCATTAATTTTGGCATCGCGAAACGCTATAACGGACAGTGTAATCTGCGTTTTGATGATACCAACCCCGCTACAGAAAGCACCGAATACGTAGATAGTATTCGTCGGGATGTGGCCTGGTTGGGTTTTGAATGGGCGGGTGAATATTACGCCTCCGATTACTTTGATCAACTATATGAATTCGCCAAAAAGCTAATCCGTAAGGGCCTGGCTTATGTCGATGATTCTACCGCAGAAGAGATGGCGGAAATGAAGGGGGATACCACGACACCCGGTACGAATAGCCCCTACCGCGATCGCCCGGTTGAGGAAAATATGGAGCTCTTTGAAGGTATGGTGGCCGGTGAATACCCGGATGGTACACGCGTACTAAGGGCTAAAATCGATATGGGTTCTCCTAATTTACAAATGCGCGATCCGGTGCTTTACCGCATTAAGCGGGCGCCCCATCACCGTACGGGTGACAAGTGGAATGTATATCCGATGTACGATTTTGCGCACGGCCAATCGGATGCCATTGAAGAAGTGACCCATTCTCTGTGTTCACTGGAGTTTCGTCATCATCGCCCCTTGTACAACTGGCTCATCGAGAAACTGGAGATCTTTCCTTCCCGGCAAATTGAATTTGCCCGAATGAATGTGGCCTACATGATCACCTCCAAGCGTCGTTTGTTGCGCCTGGTAGAAGAAGGAGTGGTAACGGGTTGGGACGATCCGCGAATGCCAACCATTTCGGGCATGCGTCGACGCGGCTATCCGCCGGAGGCGATTGTAGATTTTTGTAATCGTACGGGAGTAGCCAAGAGGGATAATGTCATCGAAATGAGCCTGCTGGAATACTTTGTGCGTCAGCAACTCAACCGGGAGACGGATCGGGTCATGGCGGTTTTAAATCCATTAAAAGTAGTGATCACTAATTACCCGGAAGGAGAAAGTGAAGAACTGGAAGCCATTAATAATCCGGAAGAAGAAAACCCCGCTACGCGCATGCTTCCTTTTTCCCGGGAATTATACATCGAGCGGGCCGATTTCATGGAAGATCCGCCCAAAAAGTTTTTTCGACTGGGACCGGGACGTAATGTTCGTCTGAAAAATGCGTATATTATTCACTGTGATGACTTTGTCAAAGACCCCGAAACCGGGGAAGTTGCCGAGGTGCATTGCAGCTATTATCCGGATAGTAAGTCTGGAGAGGATACTTCGGGAATTAAAGCAAAGGGAACCTTGCATTGGGTGTCGGTACCGCATGCCAAAACGGCCGAGGTGCGCCAATACAGCACGCTGTTTTCTGAGGAGGAACCCCTAAGTGATCCGGATCAGGATTTTATGGCGTTCTTGAATCCGGATTCCCTGAAGGTAATCGAGAAGGCCTACGTCGAACCCGGTCTGGTAGCGGCAAAGCCCGGAGAGCGTTTTCAGTTCATGCGCCTGGGTTACTACTGTGCGGATGAGGATAGCACGCCCGAAAATCCCATTTTTAATTTAACGGTAACTCTACGGGATACTTGGGCCAAAAAGAAGAAGCAACAAAAGAATAAGAAATAAACGGATTGCATGGAAGCCAGAGCATCTTATACCTCCAGAGTAATTGTCGACACTACCCATTTTCAGCTAATGGTGAAGCGCCTGGCGCATCAGTTGGCAGAGGAATTCAATGATTTTCAGGATACCTGTATCATTGGCCTACAACCCCGTGGGGTAAAACTAGCGGAATATCTGGTTACCATCCTGCGTCAGGAACTGAATATCCAGCACCTCAAGGTGGGTAAGTTGGATATTACCTTTTATCGGGATGATTTCCGGAGGCGGGAAAAGCCCCTGGAGGCCTACGTAACCGATATTGACTTTCTGGTAGAAAATAAAAATGTAGTGCTGGTAGACGATGTGCTTTATACCGGTCGTACGGTTCAGGCGGGTCTGACGGCCCTAAACCATTACGGCCGGCCGGCCAGTGTAGAACTGCTGACCCTGATTGATCGGCGTTTCAATCGGCATCTGCCCATTGAGTCGACCTTTACGGGGATTAAAATCGACGCTTTGGATGATGAGTACGTCTACGTGGAATGGAGTGACGATATGACGGCCAATCAGGTGACCTTATTCAACAGTAAGGAGACCTTTAAGGAACACATTGCCCAACAAAATGCCTAATGAAAGCTATGAGCGAAAACATCACACAGCAGCTGAGTACCCGTCATTTACTGGGTATTAAAGATCTTCAACCAGCAGATATCCAGCTGATCTTTCAAACGGCTGATAATTTCAAGGAGGTCATTAACCGTCCGATCAAAAAGGTTCCTTCTTTACGAGATGTAACGATTGCAAACCTCTTTTTTGAAAATTCAACCCGGACGCGCATTTCTTTCGAACTGGCAGAAAAGCGACTCTCGGCCGATGTGGTGAATTTCTCTGCTTCCTCCTCTTCGGTCAAAAAAGGAGAAACCCTGTTGGATACGGTTAATAATATCCTTTCCATGAAAGTGGATATGGTCGTCATGCGGCATCCGGCCCCGGGGGCACATCAGTTTCTGGCTCAACACATTGATGCCAATATCATTAATGCCGGTGACGGTACGCACGAGCATCCCACCCAGGCCTTGCTGGATGCTTTTTCCATGCGGGAAAAAGTAGGTGAGCTCAAAGGCAAAAAAGTAGCCATTCTGGGGGATATTCTCCATTCCAGGGTGGCCTTGAGTAATATTTTTTGCCTGAAGAAATTGGGAGCAGAGGTAGAAGTTTGTGGTCCCCCCACCTTAATTCCAAAGCACATTGGCAAGCTGGGGGTAAGGGTTTCTTATGATATTCGCAAGACGTTGAACTGGTGCGACATTGCTAATGTTCTACGCATACAGCTGGAACGGCAAGACATTAAATATTTTCCTTCTTTGCGTGAATATGCACAATATTTTGGGGTCAATAAGGAGTTATTAGATAGTCTGAATCGTCCGATTGTAATTATGCATCCCGGACCGATCAATCGCGGGGTGGAAATCACCAGTGCGGTGGCCGATTCGGAGCATTCAATTATTTTACAGCAAGTGGAAAACGGAGTGGCCGTCAGGATGGCCGTTCTGTATTTACTGGCTGCTCAGTAAGTGCTTAACACAAAACCAATATGCAACGTATTTATCTGCTTTTAGCCTTTTTTATTTGTACTATTTCGGCTTTCGCCCAAAATGGATACCAAATCAAGGTAGATATTGAGGGCTACAATCAGGAGAATCTATACCTGGGGTATTACTACGGGGATAAAACCTTAATTCAGGATACTACTCAGGTAGATACAGATGGTACCTTTACCTTCTCTGGTGATAATCCTCTGGCTCCCGGTATGTATCTGGTGGTATTGGCGCCGGATAATAATTTTTTCCAGTTGCTGATCGAAGAAGATGAGCAGCAGTTTCAGATTAAAACCCAAAAAGATCAGTTGACGGAAGCTATCCAATTTAGTGGTTCTCCTACCAACAAGTTGTTCTACGATTACCTGGCTTTTCTGGGTAGTGTGCGTCCTAAGGCACAGGCGATCAGCCAGGAGATGCAGGAGGCCGGAGAACAAAGAAAAGCCACCCTACAAAATGATTTAGATAAGATCAATCAGCAGGTGGTGGACTATCAACAGAATATCCTGCAGCAGCATCCCGAAAGTTTTACCGCACTGATCATTCGCTCCAATCAAGGGGTGGAGACGCCCGATTTTTCGGGTACAGAAGAAGAAAAGCAAATGCAAAGCTGGTATTATACCCGGCGGCATTTCTTTGACAATATTGACCTGGGGGATCCTCGATTGCTGCGAACACCTTTCTTATTCGAGCGGATTAATACCTATATCGAAAAACTACATTACCAGACGCCAGATTCAACCATTCAGGCGATTGATAACGTGTTGGCCCAGTTGGAGCCCAGCGAGGAAAGTTATAAATATTATCTGATACAATTTCTGAATAAGTACGCTTCTAGTAAAATCGTTGGGCAAGATGCCATTTATGTACATCTGGCGCTTAACTACTACGCCAAAGGTAAGGCCTCCTGGGTAGAAGAAGAACAGCTCAACAAAATTGTAGAAGATGCCAGTAAATTAGAACCCTTATTAATCGGTAAAATTGCGCCGGATGTCAAACTGCAAAAACGGGACGGATCAAAAATATCGCTCTACGAAGTAGACTCGGAGTATACCGTATTGTATTTCTGGCGTTATGATTGTGGGCATTGTAAGGAGTCTACACCTTTTATGCGCGATTTTTACAACGAATTCAAGGATAAGGGAGTCAAGATTCTCGCGGTTTGCACCAAGCAGCGTGATGAGATCGCTGGCTGTTGGGAATACGTAGCGGAAAATGAGATCCAGAACTGGATTCATACCGTTGATCCGTATGGTTTATATATGCTCGATTATAATGTCAAAACCACGCCACAGGTCTACGTGCTAGACAAGAATAAAAAGATCGTCATGAAGAAAATCGGCGCGGAACAGCTGGGGGAAGTGATGGGGCGTATCATAGAAATGGATAAAAATAAAGCGGCTGAAGCCAATAGTGGGGAATAAGCAAAAATGAACCATAGCGGTTAATAAAAAAGCCTTGCGCAAATGAGTGGCGCAAGGCTTTTTTATTAGAAGCGCGCGCGCTTACTCCATAACGGTGTTGTCATAAACCGTCACTCTGGTCCATTTATCCTGATGATCGTCGACAAATTTCAGGTGAATCGGATCAATCTGGTAGGCGTTCTGCCCTTCGATATCGTCAAAGTGCACGAGTAGCGCATAACTGAAAGAATTATCAACGACTTCCCGCTTTTCAGTACTGGCGGGTGGTCCGATATAAATGGCTCTCACCTGGTCGATAGTGCCCAGTGATTTCACTCCTTCCAGAAAGGCGGCGCGTTCGGCCTCTGTAAGGTCTTCTCGTAACCAAAAGAATACATTGTGGATTAAACCTGGCATATAGTCTGCTTTTTGTTTAAGAGTATTGATTTCAGCTTTTAAATCTTCAATTTCTGCGGTTTGTGTACTTCCGGTTTCCTGTGGACCACAGGCCATCATAAGTAGGCAGAGTAAGGCGGTGCTCAGAAGGTTTTTCATTGTTTTTTTGTGAAAAGATAATAAAAAAGAATAAACCTCCCCAGCTGATTTTAATGTAAGCGATGATTACGAATAATGCGAAAGAATAAATTGGGGACAAAGCGCATCAGGTAAATGCCCAGTATTTCTGTTTTCGCAATATAGACTTCTTTTCTTCCTCTGGCGATGGCCCGCTGTACCTTTTTGGCAAAATACGCAGGGCTATAGCCCCCGGCGGTACTACTGGCCATTTCATCGTTGGAGCTGCCGTCTCCCTTTAGTGCGTTTATCGTTACGTTGGTGCGCACGTAACCGGGTAAAATATTGGTCACTTTAATATTAGCCTCATGAACCTCCGCCCTTAGTGTATCAAAGAAACCACGGAGGGCGTGTTTGGAAGCGCAGTAGGCAGATCGATAAGGCACTCCCATAATCCCCATCACACTATTCATTACTACGATATGGCCCGATTTTCGCTCCAGGAAATGGGGTAAAACGGCTTTACTGACGGCGACACTACCAAAGAAATTGACATTCATGATTTGTTGATCCACTTCGAGTTTGGTATCCTGCGCAAGGGCCCGTTGAGAGATACCGGCATTATTCACCAAAATGTCGAGGTGTCCCCGAAAAGCGATGGCTTTTTCGGCGGCGGCGGGGATGTTTGTATAGTCGGTTACATCGAGGGGTAGAATGCAAATTTTTTCTGGGGTCTGGCAATTGGCTTTTACCAACTCCAGCTTTTCGGCCTTTCGGCTGCTGAGAATGAGGTAGGCATCCGCATCAGAAAAGGCATAAGCCAGGGCTTCTCCAATGCCGGATGAGGCACCAGTTATCCAGATTACTTTATCTTTGAATGCTTTTTGCATATTTTTATGTTTTCGCAACAACGCAAAACTAAAGAAATTATATGGCTAAAACGGTATTTTTTATAAGGCACGCGAAGTCGAGTTGGTCCGATCCGAAGCTTACCGATATTAAACGACCTTTAAATGAACGTGGTTTAAGGGATGCTCCTTTTATGGCACAGTTGCTCCGGCAGCAAATTAAGCCACCGGTTCGTCTCCTGAGTAGTCCGGCCGTTCGAGCGTTCACCACGGCTAAATATTTTGCGAAAGCTTTTGTCCTGAAAGGCAAAGATATAGAAACCGATGAGCGTTTGTACCTGGCAGAGCCCGAAACGATCCTCCAGGTGCTCCGTCAAACGGACAACGAACACGAAACCCTGCTCGTTTTTGGGCATAATCCGGGCTACACCCAGCTGGCTAATCTGTTTTCGGAAGCATTCATCGATAACGTGCCGACCTGCGGCATGTTTGAAGTGCAAAGTGAAGTAGACGATTGGAGCGACTTTGGACAAGAAACGGCCAAATTAGTGCGTTTTCAATATCCGAAGCAATATTTTACTTAATTCTGGTCCTTGTGGCTTAATAAGCACTCAACTTATGAGATTGGTCTGTTTCCTTGTTTTGTTTTTGTCTTTAGCTTGTCAAACAGAAGACGCCACTTTACCGCTACCGATGGAAAAGGCCGCAGCGATCATGCTGGATGTACATACCGCAGAAAATGCGGTCTTAACCCTTTATGGCACCCGAAAAGATAGCTTCTTAATGAGGTATTATGATCAAATTTATACCATTCATCAGATTGATTCCACAACCCTGAATGAATTGCTGTTTACCGTCCGTAACAATCCGGAGTTATCGCGAGACCTCTATCAGGAGGCTCGCCG
>Ga0209938_1000089_pt1 | contig 41474 bp, 32 predicted proteins | sample SalPonR2_C_D1_MG_FD_185708 | JGI IMG/M metagenome (GOLD analysis project Ga0209938, IMG submission 185708) | Salt pond soil microbial communities from South San Francisco under conditions of wetland restoration - Salt Pond MetaG R2_C_D1_MG... ... | reverse complement strand
CGCCAGTGCGGCTTCAGCCTCGGCCACTGTAGCCGGCACGGCGGACGATGACGACCCCGTCGCGCTGGCAAGGGCTTCATTCATCGTGTACCTCCGGGTCCAGCATTGCCTCTGCAGCTACAATAACACGGGTCGTGTCTCGTCGGGTTAATTCCCTGACCTAACTACGGTCAATCCTGACCTCGCTGTTCTCCCTGAGGGTCTCGAGGTGTTCGCTGATCAGCTCCGCCAGCAGTTGCTGTCCCAGTTGACTGCGGATTAGCATCCTGACCTCATGTTCCGGTCTGGCGGCATCCTTCTGCTCTTCCAGATAGTCGGCATAAGCCGCATCAACCCGGACATCGTCGATCTCGACCCGGGGCTGGATGTTGACCCTGACATATTCTTCCAGCAGCAACCGACGCCGGGTGTGTTCGCGATGCTCCGCCATGGCAAGGTCAAGGGATTGCAGATGGTTGGCGAATTCTGCCTCGGTCTCGTAGGACGCCTGATCTTCCTGGATCCGGGCATCGACCCGGGCATCGTCGATGGTCAGGCCCTGGTTGTCTGCTGCCTCGAGAATCAGCTCCTCCTGGATCAGTCGTTTCAGCACCCTGCGTTTCAGACTTTTGTAAGCCCCAGGGTTACGCATGCCACCCAGATCCATGCCCTGCTTGCGCAGTTTGGCATTGGCGGCCCACGCCAGCTCATCCCGAGTGATGATGCGGCCGTTAACCTTGGCCACGACGCCCTCGGGCAGGCTGGCAGCGGTGCTGGCAGTGGTTGCTTTCGCGTCATTCGCCGTCGCGGCCGCCTTTACTGCCGGAAGCCCGAGCAGTACAGTCGCGGCCACCAGCAGCAGGGTCATGGCCAGCAGTGCCCGGCTCGCCTTCAGGGGAAATATGCGCGTGTTCATGCCTGTTTCCTCTTTCATTAACATTTTATCGGGTTTCCACCCACTCCGGGTGTGCCAGCAGACGCTGACCCTCCAGATCAACTGCCATTATACGGGCACCCCGGGCGCCGATCCGCCGTGAACCGGCGAAGGTCAGGGGCGGCGTCAGGCCAGTGGAGTAGGCGTACAGGCCGCCAAGGCTCGCCACAACTCCCTCCCGGCTCAGTTCGCGCCCGCCATCACGGAGTGCCTTAACGAGAAGGTCGGTGGCGACGTAGGCGGACGATTGCGCCGTTAGCCCCTGGCTCGGCAGTTCATGCTTGCCGTGGAAACCCCTGAAGTCGGCCCAGGCCTGCGGATCGACATCACCGGCCGAGGTGGGAAACGCCAGATACAGCCGGTCCTGGAACTGCTCCGGCGCCTGCAGCGCATTCCGCCCCACCAGTCCGCCCAGGGCATAGACCTTGGGCAACCAGTCCACCGCCACCGCCTGACCCAGCCAGCGCTGTAGCTCCGGGCCATCGCCAAGGAAGAATACAGCCGCGGTGTCAACCGCCGCCAATTTCTCGATAGCTTCGGGCCCTGCCGCCAGCGAGGATACGCTGACAGGCCGTGAGTCGGAGTGATGGCGCACCCGGGAGGCAGCCGCTTCCACTGCCGGTGTCTGCGACGCCTCGCCACTGTGAACCACAGCAACCGTCGCGGTCGGCGCCAGGCGCGGCAGCGCGAAATCCACCAGCGCGCTCACCTGCACGTCCGGACCGGCAAACAGATAGAATGAAAACTCGCGACCGCCGGCATCCGCTGGCGGTCGCCGGGTCACCGGCGCCAGCACCGGCACCCCGTGCTCCTCGGCCAGGGCGGCGACATCAGCGTCCATACCCTCGGTAAAGGGCGCAAGCAGGGCAAAAGCCTCGTCGCCCTTCATCAACGCCTGAAACTCTTCCAGGGCCTGCTCACGACTTTCTGCTTTTCGTACCACAAGTTCAAGGCTGCGGCCGTAAAGGCCTCCGCGGGCATTGAGGTCGTCGAAACGGGCCTGCAACAGCGCCGCCACGGCCTCACCGGCGGCCGCCAGCGGACCGCTGGCGGGAATCACGGTGGCAAAGGTTAGCTGCGCCTCGGTGATACCCGGGTCCCGGTCTTCCTCCAGACGCTTGAGGTAGGCTATCAGCGCGGCCAAGTCGTCCTCGCCAAGAAGGAAGCGTGGCATAGACGGATCCAGACTGTTGCCTGCCGGGTCTACGCCTGTGGTGATAGCCCTTGCGAGGGTCGCTTCGTCATAGGGCGGAAACCGACGCCCTGACGGTGCCTCACCGCCATAGCTGCGGGTCAGCCGGCTCCAGCGGATATCGCTGGGCACCACACTGCTTTCCGCCCTTCCCCCGCCTTCGCGGCCATGACAGGAGGCGCAGGGAAAGCTTGCGGCATCCAGACGGATCTGCTGGTTGCCGACCAGCGCCTCAACTTTGCCATCGGGACTCTGGCCGGAGTGGTAGATCTGGCGGCCCACCTGCTCCTGCTCGGTAAGTGCGGCTGCCGTGGCGCCAGTAGCACCAAGGGAAGAAAAGAGAGCCAGCACCACGGCTCCCCTTAGCCGCTGGGTATTCCGGTACTGACTCAAACCGAACCGTTGCCTCACCCACCAGCTCCCTGGAGGGTACCCAGCTGGTCAACCTTCATGACCATCTGCGGTACCGAGGTATACGGGGGAAGCTTGATCCAGTGCTTGCGCGTCACATCGCCGGCAATCATCAGCGACGAGTGCTGCTCGACTTTGTTGGTGGACTGGCCGAAGCGTTTGATGATGGTGCGTACGCTCTCGGGATCACCGGTCAGAAACAGCCAGCCGGGCACATCGGCGTCATGCTTGCTGGCATACGCCTTGAGTGCCGCCGGGTCATCGCGCTCGGGGTCGACACTGATGGAGATGAAAAAGACGTCCTTGCCGAAACTTTCACCCAGGCCCTTGCGCACCTGGTTGAGCTTGCCGGTGGCAATGGGGCAGGTGGCATCGCAGTTGGTGAAGATGAAATCGATCACCACCTTGCGCCCAGCCAGCACGTCGCTGAAGAACTTCAGCTCGCGGCCGTTCTGATCCACCACCGTATTGTCGGTGAAGTATTGCAGGGCGCGTTCGCGCTCGGCGGGGTCCATAGACACCTCTTCCCGGGCCTCACCAGTGCCCTCAATACTGCGGGCAGTTTCCGAGAGGTCATGGGCATCGTGCTCGTCGCCATGGCTCCATGCGGTCAGCGGCAGAACAGTAAGAGCCGCGGTACAGATCAGGCATTTCCAGTTAATGTTGTTCATAATGTGTGTTCCTTGTTGTGCCGGGCGGAAGAGGAAGTCGCAGTCATGCGCTGCTTGTAAAGAGTTTCCACCGCGCCCAGCAGACGATCGGGTGAAACAAAACCGAAGAAACGGTACCAGCGACCGCTGGCCGGATCACCAACCACCAGCATCGGTGTGTGATCGTCGAAATTCGGGGTATAGGCGCCGAACTCCTTGAGCACCCGGTCGACGTTGTTCTTGGCACCAGTCAGGAATGTCCAGTTGGCTCCGGCCCCGAGTTTTTCGCCGTAGCTTTTGAGCCGCGCCGGGGTATCGCGCCCGGGGTCCACCGACATGGACACGAGTTGCACGTCGTCACCGAAACGACTGTCGACCTTGTCGGAGACCTGGGACATTATGGCCGAAAGCACCGGGCAGACGGTGGTACAGGAGGTGTAGATGAAATCCATCACCACCAGCTGGTCGCCCAGCACATCCGTGGCGAATCGTACCCGTTCGCCACTGTGATTCACCAGCTCCAGGTCTGGCGCCATGATACTTAAGGTTTCGGCCGGGGCATCGGACTTAGCTCTGGCCCGTTCCATATGCTCGGTGTGGTCCATCTCGCCATCTGAGCCGGCATGATCCATGTCACCACCATGCCCTGAGTGATCCATCTGGTCACCGTGCCCGGCATGATCCATGTCACCACCGTGCCCTGAGTGATCCATCTGGTCACCGTGCCCGGCATGATCCATTTTGTCGCCATGCCCGGCGTGATCCATCTTGTCACCGGCGGCCAGCGGGCCGGCCGCCAGGGCCAGCGCCGCGCCGAGGGCGAACAGTGTTGAGCGTAGTTCAATTTTCATTGTCATCTCCTTTTTTCTCTTTCCCGGACGCGCCTTCAGCGACAGCCTCGACGGCCCTTGCGGTTACCGCCCTCAGACTCAGGTATGGCAGGTCGTCGAAGCCCAGGTCCCGCGAGGGCGCGGCAACGTAGACATAATAAAGGCCGGAGCGAGGCAGGCCCAGTGCCGCCTCGTAGACGCCGGGCTCCACTTCGCTGGCGGCCAGGTCAGTGCGACCGCGGTTGGGCGCCTGAAAGTAGCGAACGCTTACATCTTCGATACCGTCCATAACCGAATCGTCGTTGGGATTGACCAGACGAAAACGCAGCCGGAAATCTTCATCAATCACCACCTGTCGGTCCTCCACCAGGTATTCCACGGAAGGCGGCAATTCCTTCTGAGCCATGGCGGGGTTCTCGTCGACGTTCATGGTGAAACAGTGCATGATCCGCGGCGCATCCAGCACGAACGCAACGTCAAATTTGCCGGCCATGGGCAGCCTGATTTCACTCTGATAGACACCCGCTTCAACCTCCCGCAAAGCACGATCAACCACGGTCACCGCTCGCGGGCTGTGACCGTAGCTGCGGAAACTGCCGCGGGGGAAGTTCATGCCTTCCATGTAGAAATAGAGGTTGTCGTCGGCAGGATTGGCGACAATCACCGCCGCTTCGGTGGGTACTGCCGATACCGAGCCGGCAATACTCAGATCGTTGACCCGGTCAGGTGACGTGGAACCCGCCTCGAAGGTATTGATGGGTGGCTTCTCACCACTCTCCAGTTCGCTGAGGTTGATCATGCTCACTGTGGATGAGGACATGGCCCTCACATAGGCGAAGTTGCGCGAGAAGCTTACCTGATATGGCAGATCCTCGATCCTGAGCTCGTAGGCCAGGGAATTATCGGAGGCATCAATCACCGACACACGACTCGCCGTAGGGTTGACCAGAAAGCCCCAGCGACCCTCGGGCTCGAAACGCATTGGGCCGGCACCTGGCTGGGTGTCGAAGTGGCTCACGATCTTCTGGCTTGCCGGGTCAATCACTGACACCCGGCCAGTTCTGCCGTCCGCCGCGTAGGCAAGCTTGCTCAGGGGCGAATAGGCCACCGAAATGGCCACATCACCTACCGCCACATTGGCCAGGGGTTCAAGAGTCTCGATATCGACCACGGTAACGGTGCCGCTTTCCCGATTACTGACGAAGGCGTAGCGGCTATCTTCCGAGAAGGCCAGTTCGTGGTGGCCTTCGCCGGTCTCGATTTCGGCGACCGGTTTCAGGGTCTGGGTATCAATAACCGTGACGCCGCTCGCTTCCCCGGCTCTGCCCCGAAAGCCTACCCACAAATAGCGCTCATCGGGTTGCAGCGCTACCCGCAGCGGCTGGGTGCCGGTCTCTATATAACCGGTCGTTTCGAACTTCTGGGTATCAATCACTGCCACCTCATCGGCCCTGGGCATGCTGACGAACATGCGCTTGCCATCCTCGGTGGTACTCCAGTCACCGCCCGGCCGCTTGAGGATGATCTGGGTGTAGAAGTTGTCCTTCACACCAGCCACCAGCACCGCCGGATCGATCACCGAGATCGTGGCGTCATTGTTCATGACCATCACGAAGTAGCTGTTCATGTCCAGCAGAGGACGTATACCGGTATTACCGCTCAGATACATGCCGGTCTTTTCACGGCAGCTGAGGTTGGCGTCCTTATCGACACTGTGATCCATCCAGGCGCCGGGGTAGAGTCCATCCACCGGCTCGCCGGTCTCGGCGTCATTAATTTCGAAGCGAATCCGGGCACGGTCGCCCCGCATCATGCCGCGCTCGTCGGACCAGCGACCGACCATCGGCCGGCTGGAGAAATTAACTTCCAGGCCCTGGCGTGTTATGCGATGCGGGTCGTCGGCCCCGGCAGTGTTTGCCTCGACGTTTTCTGCCACCCCGGTGTTGTCTGCCGTGGTGGTTGTAGATTCTGTCGCAGGAACCTGGGTTCCCGCGAGTAATGCCGCAACAAATGCGACCATCATGGTCGGCATCATCAGCCGACGCCGTACTTTATCGGTTTTTTTATATCTTGGTGTTGTCACTCTGAATTTCCTTGTCGGAAGGGGCCACCGGCCAAGCGGCCGGTGGGTCCGAAAAGAGAAAGGCGCAGGGGGAACCGCTTTGCTGGCCCCCCCGCGCCCGTGGCGGGTTACTCTGTCACTCGCAGTATACCCCAGAGGCCACTCAGGTTGCCAAAGGAGGCCTGGTCACGGAACAGGTAGTCACCCGTTACCCCGAAGTTGCCGCCGGCTTTCACCCGCAGATCGTAGTGAGCTGTCGGCGTCACGCTCTCCTGACCGCCCAGTTCCATGCCGGTCGGATTGTCCCCGATGGCGCGGGAGCCAACCTCGTCGGGATAACACTTGCCCTCCAGCCCCAGATAGCTGGAACCCGGACAGACGTAAGGATCACGCTGCCAGTTGTGGCCATGCAGGTTGAAGGTGGTGCCACGACCGGAGCCGCTAGCCATCAGTACCCGCAGGCGAGCCTCTTCACCCGCTTTGGCGGTGAACACCGGAGTTACGGGGTCCTGACCACCAGCCAGCACGTTGGAATATGCCTGGTGGGCGTTGGGCACAGATCCGAAACCGGCGCCATTAGCACGCCCGAAGGGCGAGTCTGGGGCCAGCCCGAAGCGGAACCAAAGCGGCTCGGAGCCATAGTTGATGGACATCTGACCCGCGTCATGGCTGTCCTCAGGCACGCCAATGCCCTCGGCGGACAGGTTCTGCACCGCACTGCCATCGGCGTAGAAGTGGTTCTGGCCCTTGCGGAACATTGTCACCAGATCCCGGAAGCTGCCACCGTCGGGGGTGTACACAGTTGCCGAGGTACGGGTACGCCGCTGCGCGGTGGGGTCGTCAACCTGATGGTCACGACGGCTCTCGTTCTCCGCCCACTTCGATCCCTGCGGCTCAATCACCAGCGATCCTACCAGACCCTTCTGGCCCTGCTTGACTCTGTCGGCAGGGAGCAGGTTGGTAGCGCCGAACTCGATTGGCGTGCCCTTCATTTTGAAAGTTCCGGGGCCAGTCGGGGTGTAGGCAATGTCACCGGCGTACCAGGTGTAGACCTCTGGGAACGGATTGCCCGGCCACAGGGTCTGGAACGGATCCAGGATTCCGCCACCGTTGATACCGACATTGGTACCGTCGGAGCGAGTCACGTCGTATTCAACCAGTTGCGGGTGCATCCCCACGTGGCTGGACGGACGGATCAGGTTGTTGTGGAACCAGGTCAGACCGTTGTTCGGATCTCGGTCCCGGTTAACCACCTGCAGCAGGGTGTTAAACCCGGGCAGGTCTGGCGCCACTGCTGGCAGACGGTTGCGCAGAGTCACCTGGATGCAGTCGCCGGCCGCCGCACGCAGCACGATCGGCTCTACCGGAGCGTCCGACTTCAACTTCACCGGGCAACGCGGATTATCCGTGCCACCAAAGAACCTGCAAGAAAAGTATTCTCTCCAGTTGGTGGGTGCCGCGCGCAGATCGCTGGTGTAGACGTACATCATAGCGGTGGGATCGTGCAGCGCACCTTTCTCGCCACCCAGATTCACCGTGGTGCCATCGTCATTAACCACTACCGTGTTGCGAATGTTGGTAGACCGGGGGTTATAAACCAGGGTGCCCCCGCGCGGATCCAGCTGCCCGCCGACGTTGTCGCCGATGCCGTCACCGTCGCCGTCGCCGCCGCGGTTGGACGGGATGGTAACGCCCACGGCGTTGCCCAGAACATCGTTGGCCAGCACCGCGGTTACGTCAAACCGCCGCTCCGGTGCGTCTGCCGGGCACAACCCGCCGTGCTTGAACTGGCTGAAGTTCTGGCCACGGTTCTTCATGACGTTTTGGACCGCGTTACGCAGACCCTTGAGGGCGTTCCCGCGATTGCCGTTGTCGAGTGCATTCCTGAAGTTCTTGGCCAACCCGCGCAGATTGGTATCGGACAGCGCGTCCACCACAGGGTGTGTGTCCGGCAGGGCAAACAGGTCATCCTGCTTCTGCTTGTAGTTGCGCAACACACCCCAGATGCCGGACCAGTAACCGTCATGGCTGTTGTCCATGGCATAGGCATAGTCCGCCTCGGGCTGGAACTGGGTGTAGTCGGCCACGAGAGGCGCACTGAACGTAAACTGCTCCGATATGCCGTCGTTCTGGCTGTTGCGCCAGCCGGAGTTCGGCGAGTGTCCGAAGCTAGAGCCGCCCTGCATCCACTTGACTCCGTGAATACCAGCGTTGTGCTCGTGCTCATGGCCGCCGGCCTGGATCTTCACCTTGACGGTGTCCCCAGAGTAGGAACGGGGCATCGGGGTGAAGGCATCACCGGGGCGGACATCGCCGGTCAGCGCCGGGTAGGGCGTATTGCCAAACCGTGTGTTCAGCTCGGGTATAGCCCGGTCTGTACGGGTCTGCAAAGCAAAGGCCAAGTCCCCGGCCAAACCATCAGCCTGACTGCCGCGTTTGCCGTCTGGACCCATCTTATTGGGCTCGTAAACCCTCAGGCCCACTGGCTCGTTGCGATAGTTAACCACTAGCATACCCACGTCGTCGGCACTGATCGCCTCTGGGCAAGGCCGTGGCACGCCACCCGGGCAGAAAGGCGCATGCAGCCCCACGTCCGGGACAATAGGATTGGCCTGCTGGCGGAAGCTGGGGTTGATGGCGTTCAGGAACGTCGTCTCGGTAGGCGGTACCACAGTGTAACCGTCCGGGCCAACGCCAGCGAACACACCCTTCTCGTAAGCATGCTGGAAATCCGAGTACTCGAAGTAAAACTCCCGGAAACTGTCGTCGGAACCGTCACCGTCCCGGTCGCCCGTCAAAATGGCCGCCTGCCAGCTGGTGGGACCACCGTCTTCACGGGTATAGAACTGCTCGCCGGTTTCGTTGTGGACCCACTCAGAGCCCAGAGGCTCGGTCAGTACGGTGGCGTAGAGGCCAACCTGCTGATGGGTGGAGGGGCCGAAATGGTCGTGGGTGAAGATCACCCCGAGGCCACGGTCCTCGCCCTCAACGTTGACAATCGGATCAGCGAACCAACGCTGGATGGTGGTACGTGCTCCCAGCCAGGTGCCATCCGGGCCTGCACCAAAGAACGGGTGGGCCTTGGGCTCCAGGTGAGTGATACCGTCCAGGGTTGGTACCGGTTCGGCGGCAGTTGCGTTGTATTCGTTGATGGCGTGAATACGCTCAATAACGGTTCCCGGGGCCAGGGTGCCGTCCTCGTAGTTCCAGCCGTTGCCGGCGCCGTCAGCCGAGACCAGGTCCCATTTTGGCAAGTGGATGTGCTGACCAACAATGTCGGTCGGCGTGCGTACCTGGTAGTCGTCCAGCTCGTACTCCAGCGGGATCAGGTTGGCATGCTGATAGGTGGTGCAGTCGAGCGTGTTCATACGGATAACGAAGGGCTCGGGCGGACGGACCTTGTCCAGGGTTGGCTGGACGTCTTCCCACAGCGTGAATATGCGCTGTTGGGGGAAGTGGTAACCGACCTTGTTGAAGACCACATCGGTCTGGATCGAAGCGCCTTTATAGGTACGCGGGTTGTTGGCACCGAATTCTACCGGTCCCATGGTCAGCATACCGCCGTCGCCGTTGAAGAACTGGCCGCTCTGGCCGGCCTGCAGCAGGTTGCCACGGTCATCGATACAGGGCTCCTGGAAGGGAGCACCGGCTACAGGAGGAGCACCATTGGTGATGAAGCCACCACTGCTGGCCATGCCACTGTTGTTGAGGTCGTTGAGATCACAGTTAGCCGCGGTGCCATCGGGCATGGCAGTGTCGTGGCAACGTTGACCATGAAAGTCCATGGCCGCTTTCTCAACGTCTGTGCCGCCTTCGGGCAAAAACACCGGCCTGGCCCTCAGAACTTCCTTGTGGAAGTCAAGACGGGTCTGCGACTGCACGGAAGTACCGCCAGCGATATAGCCGTCAAGGGTATGACGCGGCAGGCCGCCGTCAAAGCCACCGGCCGCAGGATCCATATCCAAAGGCGGTGTCGGTGAACGCTGGCCAACAGTTTCTTCAATGCCGCCAATCCAGAACGGGAAACCCGGGTTTTTCAGCTTACCCTCAAGTGGACCGGAAGCGTAGAGGTCGGTGCGATCAACCTTGGCCTGACTGGAGTCAGGAGTGCCGTCGTTGTTCGAGTCCTTGGCCACAACGGTAACCTTGCCCGGCATTGGCGCCATGGCCTTGCCTGGCAGTGGAACGATTCCCGGTGTGGGCGCGCCCACGATCAGCTCGCCGTCCGGAAGGGCACGGCTGGTGGTCTGATAGTCGACACCTACCGGCGTGGTCGGATCGCCAGCGTCAACGATACCCTGGTTGTTCGCCGGGGTGCCGTTGAACAGAGCGAAGGGCTCGTCGTGGAAGCCGTCTTTGCTGACCGCGCTAACGGCCAGCTCGGTGCCTGGCTCGAAGGTGTCATGGTTACGCCACAGGTACCACATACCCTGCGCGAAGTGCGGGTAGAAGTGACAGTGGAAGATGGCGTCGCCAGAGGTCTTGTTACGGTTGCCGCTGCCACCGAAAGCGATCTCGTAGCTGTAGCTGGAGCCTGGGCCTATGCCCTGGGCATCCATGTAGTTGGAGTTGTCGTCGTCCGGGTTGAACAGCCACTGGTGGTTGTGCAGGTGGAAGACGTGCTGTTCCTTGCCGGCGTGGACGTTGCGGATCTTGACGTTATCCCCGGTGTAGCTGTGGTGGACGTTGCTGGGGTCGTCAGGATAGAGCGCATAGTTGGCCTTGGGACCTACCGCTTCACAGTTGTTGAGCGCGGGATCACACTGCTCGAGACCTGCGTTGGCAGGAATGTCGACCAGCTGGGCCGGCTCGCCCACGGTGAAGGCAGACAGGAAGAACTCCTCGTAGAGGCACGACAGACAGTCGTACATCGGGCCTACACCCAGACGGTTACCGATGATTTCGGCACCGATGCCGCCGGAGCCGTAGTTGATCATGAATGCATCACGAACACCGTGCAGGGTGTGAGAAAGCACGGGATCGTTATACCAGGCCGGAAATGCCTGATTGGCGACATTCTCGTCGTGCCAGATCGAAGCGAATTCGCGGAAGGGCTGCAGCCGCTCGGGCAGTGTGGGATTGACCTTGCCCACGCTCTCCAGCGGATAGGGGCAGGCGCTGGTATCAGTGCCGGTACAGACACTGGTCCAGGAGCCGTCGGCGTCGGGGCCGGCGATGATCGCCTCCAGTGGTGACTGCACCAGCTGGTTGTCGGCGGTGGTCAGCCGCAGCACCGGAAGCCCGGCTTTACCCTCGCTGATCCAGGGTTCGGCATGAGGATAAGTAGCCTCGTAGTCGATGATGGGGTGGCCCGAGGCGGACGTGCCCACCGTGGCCAGACGCATCTCTTCCTCAGTCACCTGACTGCGATAGAAACGTGAACCTTTGGGCTGCACGTTGACCGCGCCGAACAGGCCGTTGGCCGAGTTGCCAGCCGTACCGTCAGAGCCAAAGGAGGCACCATAGCTGACCGCAAGGTAGCCATTCTCTTTCGCACCGTAAAGGGTATAGGTGCGGGTTTCGCCAGGAGCGGCGAGGCTGTTGGCGTTCTTGCCCACAAAGGAGCTGTCGTCGTTGATGTGGTTGACCAGTTCCATGCCCTGGGCATGGAAACCGGCCATGCGGTCGACGACCTGGTCATCAGCATCACCGAAGAACTCCTGGCCCACCTGATTGACGTGGCCCGGATTATTCGGGTTGTGGTTGGGGTCGAGCAGGTTGGTGAAGGTAACCTCCAGGCAGTCACCCTCGGAGACTCGCAGAACCAGCGGCCGCGGCCGCTTGTCAGGACGAATCGAAACCTTGCCTTCAAGGCCGCTCAGGCCGGAGCCCGGCTCGGCGCCGTCCGCGATTTGGTTCAACGGCGTCTCGCTACTGAAGGACTGGCCCTTAGCGTTGGTCGCAGAACTGGTGGTGATGACGTCGTTGCGAAGCGCATACATCATGCCGTTGACGTTCTGCGCCCCGAGGCGGTTGAACATCAACGGCTGATCCAGCGCGACGACGTCGGCTTTGATGGTTTTCCCGCACATAGGTTGCTCAGCGGCAACCGCTTTCCCGGCGCCCAGCGCCAGGAAACCAGTAGCCACACAGAACGCCGTCAAGGCGCCTGAGCTGCTCCGGTGCGAGGACTTGCTTACCGATTGTTTTTTCACGGTAGATTGCTCCCCTGTTTCTGGCCTTCCTTCTGAAACCCGACCACCTCCCGGAGGAGGCTCGTGGCTTTGCGTCCCGCCCTCGCGAGCGGTATGCCTTTGTTCAGAACAGCCTTTTTATTATCCACAATTAAGCCGGAAACCTATTCCGACCCTACGCTATAACGATGACGGATCGGCCCAATCAGGCCTATGGACCTTGGCAGGGAACTGCTCTACCCCATTGACGGGTTTGCACCTGTACCCGGGTACAGGCCCGGGCCCCAGGACGACCGGCGAAAACACCGCGGCGATGGCTGCCGCGCGCGGCAGGGCCGCCGATAAATCAGACAGTTAGGAGCAAAGCGGGCATGGCCGGATGGACCGGGAACGGCCGGACGGGGGAGGCGGTGCAACGCTGTTATATGCCGGGAAACCTAACTTTCCGGTAATCCGGAGCCGGCCCCGGGCGGCAAACCGGCAGGTGAATCCACGCAGTGATTGCAGATCAGGGTTATAAAGGTTACAACAGTCCTTGCGATCAGGTCCGGCACTGTCCTTAAGGGCAGGTGGAACCTTTCGAAGACACGGATCGTGATATATAAATCTGCTCCATGACCGGGCTCGTACAAGTTGACGGATTAACTGTAATAACACGAGAGCATACGAAAATGGTGGAAAGCCGCACAGTAAAGCTGACCGACCCGTCGCTGCGACGCAGGCGGCTTGGTATATTGCTGGTTCTGGCTGCATTCATCCTGCTGATGATCGGAGCGCTGCTGGTCAATGCCCAACTAGGGGATAACCTGAGCCAGCGGTATGCCCCGACCCACCATGCCCTTCTGTATTTCAAGACTGATGTAACGCTGGGCCACCTGTGGCTCGAAGAGCTGCTGCTGGGCAGCCCGCAAACCAGCCTGGAAGAGGTCCGGGCGCTGCACGCCTCCAGCCTTGGCATTCTCGATACGCTGGTGAATGGCGGAGTGATTGATGCTTCATTCTACCAACCGTCGGCTGACCCGGCGCGCCTAAGGCCTTATGTCGAGCTGCGGGACCAGCTTCAGGAACTGCACCGGCTCGCCGAACAGCGTCTTCTGGAAGGACCTTCCGCCGCCGCCGGTTCTGCCGCAGACCAGCGCTACAACAATCTCTTCTACCAGATCATGGACACGGCAAACACGCTGGAAGACCGCATGGCGGCGGCAATGAATGCCGACCTGTCGACATTCAGGGAGATTCAGTACGGGCTGGTGGTCGCCTGTCTGCTGCTGCTGGCAGGCGGCGGCTGGCTGACCTCACACCAGATCACCCGGCTGGGCGCGGAAGTCGAGCAGCGCCGGCGCAGCGAGCGGGAGGCGACACAGGCGTGTGATTCGGCGCGGGCAGCCAACGCCGCCAAGGATCTGCTGCTGGCCAAGGTCAGCCATGAGATCCGCACCCCAATCAGTGCGATTGTCGGCCTGAGCGCCATGTTGCGGGACACCCCGCTGACCAGACAGCAGCGCGACTACCTTCATACGCTCGACTCTGAAACCAATGGCCTGCTGGAGATCGTCGATGACCTGCTGGATGTCTCCCGCGCCACCACGGGCAAGCTGAGCCTGAACCCGGCGCCCTTTGACCTGCGTGCACTGGTTGCTGAAACCTATGGTAACCACCGCCCGCGGGCACTGGAAAAAGGCCTCGATGCTGAGGTGGTACTGGCACCCGGGTTTCCCGCCCAGGTGGTCGGCGACCCGGTGCGCATCCGCCAGGTTCTGCTGAACCTGCTGCGCAACGCCATCAAATTCACCGATAGCGGCTCGGTGCGAGTGGAACTGGCCGGTGATCCCGCATCGCCTGGCGAGACCGCGCAGGCGCTGATCAGCGTCACTGACACCGGCCCGGGGGTTCGCGCCGATCAGCAACAGCGTATCTTCGAGCCCTTCAACCAGGGCGACGATTCGATGACCCGCCGCCACGGCGGCACCGGGCTGGGCCTGGCCATTGTCCGCGAACTTGTTGAACTGATGGATGGCGAGACCGGCCTGGACAGCCAGGAGGGTGTAGGCTCCCGCTTCTGGTTCCGCCTGGCCCTGCCGGTTGTGGCAGCGCCCGAGCCGGCTGCCGACGTTGCCAGGACCGAGGCGGACGGTCTGGAGGGCTGCCGGGTACTGGTGGTGGAAGACCACCCGATTGCCCGCCTGACGGCCGAGCATATGCTCCATGGCCTGGGCTGCGAGGTGGATACCGCCACCGGCGGAGAGGAGGCTCTGGCGGCATGGCGGAAGGACCGCTACGACCTGATCTTGCTGGACTGGCAGATGCCGGATCTGGACGGGCCCCAGGTTGCGGGCATTATCCGCCGCGAAGAGGCGGCTGCCCAGGCGCCGCCGGTGTACATCGTTGCCATGACCGCCAATGCTGGCGGCCGCGAAGAGTGCCTGGCGGCCGGAATGGACGACTACCTGGCCAAACCGACGAAACTGACGGACCTTCGCCGGGCGGTGATGATGGCGAGCGCGGCCCGGGCCTGAGGTTCTGACCTGCAGGGATTCCGGGACCCGGTTTACGAACAGGCTCTGGTATTTTAGCTTGAAGACATTATTTGCCTTATTTCAGAGAACAGAAGGAATACAGATCTTTTCATGGCTAGCGAAACCGTCAAAAAAAATGTAATCCGTGTGCTGGTGGTAGACGACCACCCGGTGGTGCGGATGGGCCTTACCATGGCACTGGATGCGCAGCCGGATATCGATGTTGTCGGCGAAGCCAAGGACATTGAGAGCCTGACGGCTCAGGTAACTGCGACCCGGCCCGATGTGATCGTGCTGGACCTGGAACTGGAGCCCGACCGCTGCGCCCTGGCTCACTTGCGCAACCACGGACCGGCCGACGCCCGCGTGATCATCTATTCGGCCCACGAGGAAATCGCCGGGGTTGTGGCAGCGACAAAGCTTGGCATTGAAGGCTATCTGCGCAAGAGCACTGACCCCGGCCAGCTGATCGAGGCGATCCGCTCGGTATACGCCGGCGGCACGGTCTTTGAACCGGCCGTCGCCAGCAAGCTGATGGAAGGGATGAAAACCGAGCGGGAAGCGAAAACCTTCCGGGACGCATTGAGCAAACGTGAACTGCAGGTCCTGCAGCTGGTGGGACTGGGCAAGAGTAATGGCCAGATCGGGGCTACGCTGTTTATCAGCGAGCGCACAGTCAAATTCCATGTCAGTGCCGTGCTGGCGAAACTGGATGTGCGCAACCGCACCGAGGCGATCCTTGCCGCCAATCGCCTTGGCATCCTCGAACCTCCCTCCGAGACCATCTGATCCGGTGGAGTGCCAATGATACCCCTGCTACCCGATCCCCTGGACCCCCGGCTGTCGCGCACTATAGAGGGCACTGATGAAACCGGTCAGGGTAAGTCCGTCAGCGTAATCGAGGAACGGCCGCTGACGATCTACCTGAACAGCCAGGAGATCGTCACGGCGATGACCATCGGCGACCACCCGGAATACCTGGCGCTCGGTTTTCTGCTGAATCAGGGCATGCTGAGACCGACCGATCAGGTCACCCGGATTGATTTTGACGAAGAGCTGGAAGTCGTCGTGGTCCGCACTGCGGACGTCACTGACGTAGAAAACAAGCTGGAAAAGAAAACCCGCACGTCAGGCTGCGCCGTGGGCACGGTATTCGGAGACATGATGGCGGGTCTTGACGATCTGGTGTTAGCGGATACACCGGTGCACACCAGTACCTTTTACGAGCTTTCCTACCGGATCAACCATACCCCCAGCCTGTACATGGAAACCGGCGCCATCCATGGCACGGCACTGTGTCAGGACCGCGAAATTCTGGCCTATATGGAGGATGTCGGGCGTCACAACGCGGTCGACAAAATCGCAGGCTGGATGCACCTGAACGGCATCCCGGCCGCAGACAAGGTTCTGTATACCACGGGCCGCCTGACCTCCGAAATGGTGATCAAGACCGCGCTGATGGGAATCCCGACGCTGATCAGCCGCTCAGGCTTTACCGCCTGGGGCGTGGATATTGCCCGGCAGGTCGGGTTGACGCTGATCGGACGGATGCGGGGCAGGAAATTCACCTGTCTCAGTGGCCAGCACCGCCTGGTGTTCGATCAGGATCTGTCGCAGGTTCCGGATGAAGACAGGAAACAGCGTCGGAAGGGGGCGGAACGTGACTGACTGTGCAGTGATTCTGGCCGGCGGCCAGGCAAACCGGATGGGCGGTGGCGACAAGGGCCGGTTGATGCTGGGCGATCAGTCCCTGATCCAGCGCGTCATTCGCCGGATAAGGCCGCAGGTGGGCGCAATTGTCCTCAATGCCAACGGCGACCCGAGTCGTTTTGACGACCTGGGCCTGCCCGTGGTGGCCGACTCTGTCGCGGATTTTCCGGGCCCCCTGGCGGGTGTACTTGCGGGCATGGACTGGGCTGCCGGCCAGGGGTACGAGTGGCTGATCAGTGTTGCCGCCGATACCCCGTCGTTTCCCCTGGATCTGGTTGAACGCCTGGCGGGTTACCACACTCCGGTGGTGTTGGCTGCCACGCCGGATCCGCAACGTGGGCGCCTGCCCCAGCCAACTTTTGGTCGCTGGCAGGTCGCTCTGCGACATGATCTGCGGATCGCCCTCAACGACGGTGTGCGCAAGATCCGGCAATGGACCCAGGCCCGGGGTGAGTCGCTGGCCCTGTTTGACGAGGGCGATTTTTTCAACATTAACACGCCGGAGGACCTGGCCTGGGCACAGGAGCACCTGCAGTGAATGTCATCGGTATCGTGGGCTGGAAGAACTGCGGCAAAACCACCCTGGCCGGCGCGCTGATCCGTGAGCTGTGCCACAGGGGCCTGACCGTCAACTCGATCAAGCATGCCCATCACGGGGTGGATGTGGACCAGCCCGGCACCGACAGCTACCATCATCGTGAGGCTGGCGCCCGGGAAGTCATTCTGGCCGGTGGCCAGCGCTTCGCCATCATGCACGAACTGCGCGGCGCCGGCGAGCCGACACTGGATGAATTGCTGGGGCGGCTGGGCCCGTGCGACTGGGTCGTGGTGGAGGGTTTCAAATCCCATGGCTACCCCAAGATTGAAGTTCACAGGCGGGCCTGCCCCCACGCCCCCCTGTATCCGAACGACGCCAGTATCATCGCAGTGGCGGCGGACTATGCGCCGGACTTTGCGGGCCCCCGCTTTGATCTGAACAATGTATGCGGCCTGGCTGACTTCATGCTGAACCTGGAACAGCCGGGAACCGCATAACCATTGACGGGAGAACCATGAGAGAGCTTCGCAACGACTGCTTTGCCCTGCCCCCCGGCGTGAACTGGACGCCAGTGGCCGAAGCCCTTGAGCGCCTGCGTTCACGGCTGCATCCCGTGGTGGGCGTGGATCGCGCTGTCCCGCTGTCACGGCTGAATGGCCGGATACTGGCCCGCGATATTCATGCCCCGCGCGCCCATCCCCCCAGCCGCAATTCGGCGGTCGATGGCTATGCTCTTGCCGGACCAGTCACCCGGGTTCCCTGCGCCCTGCCCCTGGTTGATGGCCGTAGCGCCGCCGGGGAGCCTTACCTCGGTCAGGTGCCCGAAGGTTACGCTATCAGGATCCTGACCGGAGCGGTCATGCCGGCCGGCACTGACACCGTGGTGCTGGAAGAAGACTGCGAAGTCACAGACCGGCAGCTCCATCTGAACGGCACCCTGAAAGCCGGCGCCAATGCCCGTCAGGCCGGTGAAGATATCAAAGAACAGGATCAGATCCTCGCGGCGGCAACCCGCCTGACGCCTACCCGGATTTCAGTCCTTGCCAGTGTTGGCGTCGAGTCGGTCGATGTCTTTCAGCGGCTTCACGTCGGAGTGCTGTCTACCGGTGATGAAGTAAAGCCGGTCGGTTCCGCTGTCACTGACTGGCAGATTTACGATGCCAACCGCCCGATGCTGAGTGCCCTGGTGACGCAGCTTGGCTATGAGCTGGTGGACCTGGGCCATGTGCTGGACCGCGCCGGGGACGTCAGGGATGCACTGGCGCGCGGCGCAGAGCAGTGCGACCTGATCCTGACCAGTGGCGGGGTATCCGCAGGGGACGAGGATCATGTGTCAAAAACGCTGAAAGCCCATGGTGAAATCAGTAACTGGCGGATCGCGATCAAACCGGGCCGGCCATTGGCGCTGGCCATGTTTCAGGGCACGCCGGTGGTCGGTCTGCCGGGTAATCCGGTCGCCGCCTGGGTCTGTGCCCTGCGCTTCGGCGCACCGGCGATGGCGCTACTGGCCGGGGGCGAGTGGTTCGAACCCCGGGGCTATGTGATGCCGGCGAACTTCGTCAAGAACAAGAAGCCGGGTCGCAGCGAGATGTTGCGGGCGCGGGTCCGTGACGGGCAGGTGGAGGTTTTCGGCTCTGAGGGTTCGGGACGGGTCACCGGGCTGGCCTGGTCCGAGGGCATGGTGGAACTGGACGAGAGCGCGCAGCTGATAGAGCCGGGGACCCCGGTACGGTTTGTCCCCTACGCCAGCTTTGGCTTGTAACTACTCAACACTGCCGTGCATTGCGAAGGCCTCCAGCGAGGCATCCTGCGGTCCGCGCGAGCGGTAGGTTTCCTCAACGCCCAGCTCGGTCAGGGTCCGGCTGACCATCAGCAGGGTGTTCTCCTCGAAATCCTCACACATGGTGCGCATCTGATCTATTTCTTCGCAGGCCACGGGGTAGGCAGACGCAATATCGGGTGCGCCGTATAAATCAACAAAAGTCTGCGCCAGGGTCTGTCGCAGCTGCTGCAATTCGTTTTCGGTAATCTGGCAGACGCCCACAAAGCTTGCGCGGCCGCCGGATTCAATGCTGTACCAGCCATTGGTAAAGGCCTGCCGTGCCTTGCCCTTCAGATCGGCTTCGGTCCAGTTGGAGAATTCAAACCCGCCAGAGATAGCCCACTCGCCGCTGGGGGCGGGAAGCTCATAGACATTCTCATCGGATACGTCCAGGCGCAGTGTCCGGGCTAGTTTCATACGTGCTCCGCAAATTGAATCAGGCTGATGGTCTCGGTCATTGCACCGTCACGCAATAGCATCCGACCCTTTTCGTCCAGACCGACGAAAACGCCGGGTCTGGGCCTTTCGACTGTTTCACCCAGGGTATCGCAGCGCGGCCGCCACTCCTTATGCAGGCGTTCAAAGCCTTCGTCGAGAAAGTAGGTCAACCATAACAGCGTATGCTTGGACCAGCTCTCCAGCAATTCCATGGGTACAATGCCGCTGCAGCCTTCTTCCAGCAAGCAGGTTTCATTCGGATTTGTGCCCGGCTCATCACTCTGGGGAATAAACGGCACTTCAATGCCCAGAACCAGCCAGTTCGGCTCCGCTTTGGGGTCGGAAACGTCCGCCGCAAACCGGACTGTGCCGCAAACAGCGCCATTGACCTTGATACGGTCCGGCCATTGGAAGTGCACCGGGACCTCCGGCGGGGCCAGCGCCCCCAGGCTTTCGGCAAGGCCTACCTGGGCCACGTAGACCGCCTGGATGGCATGCTCCAACGGTGTTTCAGGCGCCAGAACCAGCGCCGCCCGCAGCATATCGCCTGCCTCGGAATAAAAAATCGTACCCGACTCCACTCCGGCGATGGCGCGGCTCACCGCTTTTTCAAAAGGGTCCATATTGTGGGGCACCACTTCGCCCGACAGCAGCGGGGGGAACTGGGGTGCTTCGATCATTGAATCGCCCTTGCATAAACTTCAGAAGCGACCACTTCATCGGCAATACGCTGGAAAGCCTTGGCCTGCAGGCTTTCGGGCTTCGATACCACAATCGGTACACCGCCGTCTGAACCAATACGAATATCAAGATCCAGCGGAATTTCTCCCAGAAAGGGTGCTCCAATCTTTTCGGCTTCAGTCCGGGCGCCGCCGGACCCGAACGGGTGATGCTCTTTACCACAGCCATCGCAGACAAAGGAGGCCATGTTCTCAATCAGGCCAAACAGCGGCACTTCCATCCGCTTGAACATGTCCATGCCCTTGCGCGCATCCATCAGGGCGATGTCCTGGGGGGTCGAAACGATAACCGCACCCGCTACAAAGAATTTCTGACTGAGGGTCATCTGGACATCACCGGTGCCGGGCGGAAGGTCCACCAGCAGCACATCCAGTCTGCCCCAGTCCACCTGGTTCATCATCTGCTCCAGGGCTCCCATCAGCATCGGGCCGCGCCAGACAATGGCCTCGCCGTCAGGGGCCATCAGGCCCAGCGACATCAACGTCACCCCGTGGTTGCGCAAGGGCAGGATCGTGCTGCCATCCGGGCTGGACGGACGACCAGACACCCCCAGCATGCGCGGCTGGCTGGGGCCATAGACGTCGGCGTCCAGAAGACCGACTTTCAGGCCTTTGGAGGCCAGCGCCACAGCCAGGTTGGAGGCAACGGTCGATTTGCCCACGCCGCCTTTGCCCGAGGCGATGGCAATGATTCTATCAATGCCTTTTGGATTCTTGTCCTGGGGCCGGGGCGCATCGGTACCAATCAGATTGGGCTTCCCGGCATCAACGTATTCAACCATGCTGTATCCTGTTTTAGCTGTCTAGATAGTCGTCACTGGTTCGAACCCGCGGACGCTGACCAGCGGCCATCGGCGAGTTGTCACCGTGGTACTGCGCTTTGACGCGACAGTCATCACACATTTTAATCAACTGCACGTTATCAGAGTTGGTGTACATCCAGTGCAGGTTTTCCAGTTTCTCAACGATGCGGTTGATGGTGCTGGCGACGCCAAAGGGTCTGCCACACTGGACGCATTCAAACGGTTCCTCGCCATGCAGTGCGTGGGGACTGAGCGCATCCTTCGACAGATCCAGTTGGGGTTTGAGGGTGATGGCCGTTTCCGGACAGGTGCTCTCGCAGATGCCGCACTGGACGCAGGCGTTTTCCGTAAACTGAACCTCCGGCCGGTCCGGATGGTCGCCCAGGGCACCGGTAGGACACAGCGATACGCAGGCCAGACAGAGCGTGCATTTGTCGGCATTGATTTCAATCGCACCGTAAGGTGCACCTGCCGGCAGGGAGATCGGCGTTTCGATCCGGTCGGCCATCGCGGCGGCCGTGACCCGGGTGATGTCACGGCGACCACCGACCAGTAACACCGGTTCGCTCACTCGCCCGGCGTTATCCCCGGCTTCGCCAAGTTCTTCGGCGGCGATCACCCGGACCCGGCCGGGAGAGTTGCCGGTGCCCTTCAGCATGGCCTGGGCCAGTTCGACTTCAGCGGTAACCGCAAGACGGTCCGCCTTGTTGTCCGCCAGGATCAGGACTTCGGCATAGCCCGCTCCGAAGCCGGCCATTATCTCGGCGTGGCCGATACGGTCGACATGCTCCAGCCCGAAGGGAAGCAGGTCGTCCGCCAGACCTTCGTAATAGCGTGCCAGAAAGGTAATGGCGTCAGCACCGGTGCCCAGGGTATGAAAAACCAGGCGCGGGGCTTCGCCGGTATGCTCGCGATAGGTTCGGGCCATTACCTCCATCACTTTGGTAACGGCCTCGAACGGGGTCTCGTTCATGGTGACGGCTGACGTCGGGCAGACCGCAGCGCAGGAACCGCAGCCGGCACAGATGTCGGAATCAATCTGAACCGTGTCGCCGAAGGAGAATATGGCCCCGGTCGGGCAGACATCGAGACAGCGCGTACAACCCGGCCTGTTGGCCCGGGAATGCGCGCACAGGGATTCCTCAAGGTTGAAATAGACGGTTTTCTCGAATTCCCCGGCCCGTTCCCGGGCCGTCAGGGCGATTCTCTCAAGTTCTCCGGATTTCGTCGGGTCGGCCCAGAAATAACCGTTGCGTTTCTCGTGGCTGGGAAACGCCGGAGCACCTCCGCGAAGGTCAATAAACACATCGCATTCGCTGCGCGCCGTGGCCTGAACCTCACCGTAGCCGAGTTCCCCACGGCCTGCCGGATGCAGCGTTTGCAGCCCCTGAAACGCCAGCTTGAAATTGCCCAACGCACCGTAGGCCGATGTCAGTTGGCCCTTCGCCACATCGTAATCGGCCGAGGGAAGCTGTACCGGCCCGGCATCGCTGACCACACAGGTAACGCCCAGCTGATCCTGCACCAGCCCGGCCATTCGAACCGCCTGCTCGGTGGGCCCGACAATACAGCATACGCCGTCAGACTGGATGGTTTTCGCCGGAGCCATGGGCGCTGGCAACTGGGCCGCGGCCAGCAGGGCAGCCTGCTTTCCGTGCAAGCGCCTGGGGTCGGCTTTGGGCGAGCTCCAGCCGGCGCGATCCCGAATATCGATCGTGCTGAAAGGCGCGGTGTGGTGAGTTTCAGCCTGAATTTCCTCACCCAGTCGTTCAAACAGGGCTGCCTGCTGACCACAGGCAATAAGCACTTCGCTGTCTCCGCCAAGGTGCTCGGCTGCTTTGTTGATGTCTTTGACACACAGCTCATTTACCGCGAAAACCTGATCGGCCGCCGCGGCAGCCTTCAGTGATTCGGGGTCGAGGGTCTGGGTTTTATCGCACGAGCACAGTAATAAAGTCTTTTTTGCGGGCATCGGAACTTTGACTCTGTTGGTTGTTCTTATACGTATAAACCGGTGTAACTGTTCAACGAGCATGCCACAGCCGGTCTTTCTTGGACAGATGGATAATTGGATAATTCCCCGAGCCCTGCTAGCTTCAACAAAGAATAAAATCAGAGAACAGGTATGAGCAGTCGCACACAGAGCTGGAAACGAGAATTACAGGTCGGTGCAGTGGTGCGCCAGAAACCCGGCGCGACCCGGTGGGCAAAACACGTCTGGAAGCCCGTCGCCATCATTCCCGGAGCACCCGACGCTTTCTGGAAAGAACTGGTTCGCGAGGGCGACGTGGTTGACTACCACGCCGGCACCGTAACCATGGAACTTTTCCGCGCCGATGTGGAAGCCTACCTGGTGTCTCTTAACCTTACCGTTCCTTCAGTCTGGGTCATCCTTGACCAGGACGAGGCGAACGATTCCCCTTCCGGCTGGGTGGTAAGCGCCGTTACTGCCAGCGCCTATGAGGCGCAGGATGCCCTGGACAGCGGTGAAAACATTGTTGAGGCGGTGCCCATTCCCGCAACACTGGCGGCCTGGATCAAAGAATTTGTCGATATGCATTATATCGAGGAGCCCTTCAAGAAACGCCGCCGCAAGAATGACATCGAAGGCATCGAAGGCGGCAAAGGCGATCCCCGCATACGCCAGGTGAGCGATGTCTTCCGCCCGCCCACCAACACCAGAAAACCAGGGGTGCATTGATGACTGAATCACGTTTGCAGCGCTGGGCAAGAAAGAAAGCCGAGATCCGACAAGGCGCCGAGCCATCATCCCGGGCTCTGGCTCAGCCTGTTGAGGCCAGCCCGGAAGCCAGTTCCGCCGAACAGGAACTGGCTGTCAATCAGGACCTGCCAGAGCAGGAAATTCTCGCCAAGTACAACCTTCCCGACCCGGACGCCCTGGAACAGGGTACCGACATCACGGGTTTTCTGCGCCAGGAGATTCCGGAGTTTCTGAGACGCAAGGCCCTTCGTTCCCTGTGGCGTTCCAATCCCATATTCGGGATTCTGGACGGGCTGAATGAATACGACGAAGATTTTTCAAAAGTTACCACACCCATTGGCGGAATAAAGACGGCTTACAAGGTAGGCAAAGGGGGCTTCCTTGACCTGGAGAAACGCGAACGGGAGCGCCAGGAAAGGGCTCTCGAGGCAGATTCCTCCGATGACACCGTCAGGCTGTCTGATCCAGAGCAGTCCGAGGCGCTTGATGAGAGCATCGACGAAGAAGAACCGGCACCAGAGAGCACAGAGGTAGCCGCAGCCGCAGCAGAACCAGAGGTTCTGATACAACCCGAGTCAGCAGTAGCCGACGCGGAATCTCCGGCGCCGCGATTCCGCCCGAGGATGCAATTCGAGAGTGAATAATCCAGAATGAAATTGATCCAGAACCGTGGATCGACTATATAGATAGAAGTACCCACGCAATTAAAACAAAAATTAGGAACAGCGCTTTGGTCAACACCGCGGAAGTTCAGTGCCCGAAATCGATTACCGAAGAGGATCGTGCCCGGGCCCAGATGTATCAGTTATTGGGTGCCTTGCTTGGTTCCCCGCCCTCTGCTGAACTTTTATCCGGCCTTGCCACCTTAAAGGGTGATGACTCGTCCCTCGGTTCAGCTTCAAAGCAGCTCGCCGCGCTTGCGGCGCGAACGTCACCAGAGATTTCCGAGCGCGAGTACCACAACCTCTTCGTTGGTCTTGGCCGCGGTGAGCTCCTGCCCTATGCCAGCTACTACCTGACCGGATTTCTGAACGAGAAGCCCCTGGCCGTATTGCGAACCGACCTTATGAAACGTGGCATTAAAGCCAGCGACGACGTCAAGGAGCCAGAAGACCACATTGGTACGCTCTGTGAGGTCATGGCGGGCATCATCACCGGCGAATTTCCCTGCGACAGCGACGTAGCCTCGCAGAAAGCTTTTTTTGACGCCCACATGAAGAAGTGGGCGGAATTGTTTTTCAGTGATTTGGAGAAAGCGCAATCGGCGGTTTTCTATGGCCCTGTCGGTTCCCTCGGGAAAGCCTTCATGGCCGTTGAGGCCGAAGCATTTGCGATTCAGTAACCGGGGTCGACCTGATCCCAAAACCAGGTGGAGGAGTCCCATGGACAATCCGAAAGGCGAAAGTCGCCGTCGTTTCTTGCGGTTGGCAGCAGCCGCAGGTCCGGCTGCAGTCGCGATGACCATTGCACCAAATGCCGCAGCCGGGGTGGTAAAAGACACCACGAAAAAAAGCAGTGGCATGCGTGAGACAGAACACACGCGCAAGTATATGGAATCCGCTCGCTTTTAGGGATTGGCTGCTATCCAGGGTTGCGTGATGCTCCTGGATGGCTGCGATTCCGAAGAACGAGAATAATAAAAGAGAGAGGTACTCAAAATGTTAAGAAAGAAAACCAACGGGGTAGCGAAAGGCTCCCGTGCGGGATCTTTGCTTTCCTCCCTCGCTGCTAAGACCATGGACCGCCGCGGATTTCTGGCGGCCTCAGGTGTTACAGTGGGCGGCCTCGCGGCACTATCCCTGACCTCCAATCGGGTACAGGCAGCTACTCCTTCATCCGGCGGTGGCGAAGTCGAAGTCAGGAAAACGGTATGCACGCACTGTTCGGTCGGCTGTACGGTAGAAGCCGAAGTTCAGAACGGTGTCTGGACGGGCCAGGAGCCGGGGTGGGACAGTCCTTTCAATATGGGCGCCCACTGTGCCAAAGGTGCTTCTGTGCGTGAGCATGCGCACGGTGAACGTCGCCTCAAAACCCCGATGAAGATGGTTAACGGCGAGTGGAAGAAGATTTCCTGGGACACGGCGATCAACGAAATCGGCGACAAGATGCTGCAGATCCGCAAGGAAAGCGGACCCGATTCAGTCTACTGGCTGGGCAGCGCCAAACACAGCAATGAACAGGCGTATCTGTTCCGGAAGTTTGCTGCCTACTGGGGCACCAACAATGTTGATCACCAGGCCCGTATCTGTCACTCCACCACGGTGGCCGGCGTAGCGAACACCTGGGGCTACGGCGCAATGACCAACTCGTACAACGACATTCACAAGTCCCAGGCGATCTTCCTGATCGGCGGCAACCCCGCAGAGGCCCACCCGGTATCGTTGTTGCACATCCTCAAAGCAAAGGAAGAAAACAACGCACCACTGATCGTGTGCGATCCGCGTTTCACGCGCACCGCAGCCCATGCGGACGAATATGTGCGGTTCCGCCCGGGTTCAGACGTAGCCCTGGTGTGGGGAATCCTCTGGCACATTTTCGAGAATGGCTGGGAAGATCGAGAGTTCATCCGTACCCGCGTCTGGGGCATGGACCAGATCCGCGATGAAGTGAAGCGCTGGAATCCTGCCGAAGTCGAGCGCGTCACCGGCGCGCCGGGCGCCCAGCTGGAGCGCGTTGCACGCACCCTGGCAAATAACCGCCCGGGCACGGTCATCTGGTGCATGGGTGGTACCCAGCACACCAACGGCAACAACAACACCCGTGCCTACTGTATTCTCCAGCTGGCTCTGGGCAATATGGGCACAGCCGGTGGTGGCACCAACATCTTCCGCGGTCACGACAACGTGCAGGGTGCTACCGACCTTGGCGTACTGGCCAACACCCTGCCGGGTTACTACGGCCTCGCCGCCGGTTCCTGGGCCCATTGGGCGCGGGTGTGGGAAGAAGACCTGGATTGGCTGAAGGGTCGTTTTGACACCCTCGACAGAAATGGCAAGTCCAAGGCCATGATGAATGAAAAGGGCATTCCGGTCTCGCGCTGGATTGACGGTGTTCTGGAAGCCAAGGAAAACCTTGAGCAGCCGGACAATACCCGCGCCATGGTCTTGTGGGGCCACGCGCCCAACTCCCAGACCCGTATGCTGGAAATGAAGGAAGCCATGGAGAAGCTCGACCTGCTGGTCGTTGTGGATCCCTTCCCCACGGTCTCCGCCGTGCTGCATGACCGGAAAGAAGGCGCTTACCTGCTGCCAACCACCACCCAGTTCGAGACCCGCGGTTCGGTGACGGCATCAAACCGTTCGTTGCAGTGGCGGGAAAAAGTGGTTGAGCCGCTGTTCGACTCCAAGGTTGACCACACCATCATCAAGCTGTTCGCGGACAAGTTCGGTTTCACCGACCGCATGTTCAAGAACATCGCGATCGAAGGTGACGAGCCGAATGTCGAGGACATTACCCGCGAATTCAATCGTGGCATGTGGACGATCGGCTATACCGGCCAGTCCCCGGAGCGAATGAAAAAGCACATGAAATACCAGCATCACTTCGACAGGACCACATTGCGTGCTAATGGCGGACCCTGTGACGGTGATATCTACGGCATGCCATGGCCGTCCTGGGGAACCGCAGAGATGAACCATCCCGGGACACCGAACCTCTACGACATGTCGTTGCCGGTTTCCGAGGGTGGCCTGACCTTCCGCGCCCGCTTTGGTGTTGAGCGCGATGGCGACAACCTGTTGGCTGAAGGTGTCTACTCGAAGAACTCCGAGATCAAGGACGGCTACCCGGAATTCACCATGCAGATGCTGATGGATCTGGGCTGGGACAAGGACCTGACTGCCGAGGAACGTGCCAGCATTGAAGCTGTTGCGGGCCCTAAAACCAACTGGAAGACCGACCTTTCCGGCGGTATTCAGCGAGTGGCGATCAAGCACGAGTGTGCACCCTTCGGCAACGCCAAGGCGCGCGCTGTGGTCTGGAACTTCCCGGATCCGGTGCCCATTCATCGCGAGCCGCTGTACACCAACAGGCGTGATCTCGTCGAAGACTATCCGACCTACGAGGATAAGTCCTTCTGGCGAGTACCGACTATGTACAAGTCGATCCAGAAAGACGACTTCAGCAAGGAGTTCCCGATAATCCTCACCTCCGGCCGTCTGGTCGAATACGAAGGTGGTGGTGACGAGACCCGCTCCAACCCATGGCTGGCAGAATTGCAGCAGGATATGTTCATCGAGGTGAATCCGCGCGATGCGAACAACCTGAACATCCGTGACGGCAATGACGTCTGGGTCGCCGGGCCTGAAGGCGGTCGGATCAAGGTAAAAGCAATGATCACCGAGCGCGTCGGCGAAGGCGTTGCCTTCATGCCGTTCCACTTCGGCGGACATCTGGAAGGCAAGTCTCTGAGGAATAAATATCCCCAGGGCGCCGATCCGATTGTCCTGGGTGAATCCACTAACGTTGTTCAAACATACGGGTATGACTCGGTCACGCAGATGCAAGAGACCAAAGCCACCCTGTGTTCGATTATGCCGGCATAACAAGAGGTGTAGACCATGGCACTTGAAGGACAAGCACGAGCAAAATTCCTTTGCGACGCCGAGCGCTGCATCGAATGTAATGCCTGCGTAACGGCCTGTAAGAACGAGCATGAGGTTCCCTGGGGTATAAACCGTCGACGGGTGGTAACCATCGAAGACGGCAAGCCCGGCGAGCGCTCAATATCGGTAGCCTGCATGCACTGTTCAGACGCGCCCTGTATGGCCGTCTGTCCGGTGGACTGCTTCTACCAGACCGAAGACGGAATAGTGTTGCACTCCAAGGATCTGTGCATCGGTTGTGGCTATTGCTTCTACGCCTGCCCCTTTGGCGCGCCCCAGTTCCCCCAGGCGGGCAACTTCGGCAGCCGGGGCAAGATGGACAAATGCACTTTCTGTGCAGGTGGTCCGGAAGAAGACACTTCCAATGTGGAGTTCCAGAAATACGGTCGCAACCGTATTGCGGAGGGCAAACTGCCAATCTGTGCGGAAATGTGCTCGACCAAAGCTTTGTTGGCCGGTGATGGCGACGAAGTGGCGGACATCTATCGCCAGCGTGTGGTGAACCGTGGTTTCGGTGCCGGCGCCTGGGGATGGGGCACAGCCTACCAGAAGAAGGGCGCCTGAATCAGCCTGACGGTTCCGGGGCCTTCGGGCCCAGGAATTCATTGAGGCAATGCATGCTTTCCGTTGATTCCGTTGGAGTGCTCCCATGAATTTTAAACTGTTCGGTGCCGTCGTGTTCGCACTGACGACGCTGATGCTGAGTTCTGCCCTGGCGGACGAGGCTCCCGCAATTGATCGTTCTGCTACCGGGGGCGCCCAGACCCTTGAAGACATCATGGCCCGTCAGAAGCAGTTGGAAGTTGACGAGTCCTTTCGTACCGAGGAGCTGGAGGATCCAGCTGATCCACCCCCGATTACCGGGCCGTTGGGGGCACAGGGCGGAAGCTCTGTCGCTGTCGACTATCGCGCCATTCGCTACAACAGGATTGACCCCACTACCCAGGTACGGACTCCTGCGGCCGATGTCCTGATCCAGGATGGCGGCATGCCGTGGTATAAATTAAGGGAAGGACCGCTCATCAGCTATGGCGGTGGCGCAATCCTGGGCTTCCTGCTGTTGCTGGTGGTGTTCTACTTTGTTCGCGGCAAAATCAGGATCCACGGTGGCCCTGCAGGCACCAAGATTCAGCGATTCAAGGCCATTGAACGTTTTGGTCACTGGTTGCTGGCCGGCTCATTTATCGCCCTGGCGTTAACGGGTCTGGTCACGCTGATGGGGCGCAGTTTTCTGATCCCGGTTATCGGGCACGAGCTCTATTCCGATCTGGCGATCGGCTCCAAGTGGGTTCACAACAATATTGCCTGGTCCTTTATGCTGGGCCTGTTGCTGACGTTCGTGATGTGGGTAGCCCATAATATCCCCAACCGGCTGGACTGGCAGTGGCTGAAGGCGGGCGGCGGGCTTTTTACCGACTCGCATCCTTCATCAAAAAAGTTCAACGCCGGTCAGAAAATTATTTTCTGGGCCACGATGATACTGGGCGTTTCCGTCTCTTTGTCGGGCCTGTCGCTGTTGTTTCCGTTTCAGATGCCGATGTTTGCCGGAACCTTTGAAGTCGTGAACGGCATTCTGGGGACGGATTTGCCGACCGTTCTGGCGCCCCACGAAGAGATGCAGCTGTCCAACATCTGGCACTCGATTGTGGCGTTCCTGATGATGGTGGTCATTCTCGCCCATATCTATATCGGCTCGGTGGGTATGGAAGGTGCATTCGATGCCATGGGTAACGGTCAGGTTGATCTGGAGTGGGCACGGCAGCACCACGATCTGTGGGTAGAAGAGGTTCAGGCCAGACAGGGCAAAGGAGGATCATCGTGAAAGTCATGCTTTTGGGATTTGCCGCGGCCCTGGTGATCGCCACTCTCGTCCCGGTTGTTCTGGAACAGTTCGGGTGGTCCTCGGCCGAGCAATACAGCAGTGAGAACGTACGGCTTGACTGATCAGTCAGTTGCAGGTCAGGAGGCACACGAGATCGACGCTGTCGGTCTGGTGTGCCCTCTGCCCATTCTGCGCCTGAAAAAGCGCACCCGAGATCTGCCTGGCGGTACCCGGGTGGAGTTTCTGACCGATGACCCCAGTGGCAGCCGGGACCTGCAGACACTGTGTGAGCTGACGGGGCACAGGATCGAATGGGTCCGCGAAGAGAATGCCGGCGTCCTGCGCTACCGGATCTGTCTGGCATAGATATCCCCGGAAGCAATCCCTTCCGCGCCCGCAGCAGGCCATTGCCAGATACACTATCCCGGGTTGGCGCAGGGTCAGCCGCCGCAACCACTCTCGCGCCCAGCGCGGCAAACGCAGAACTCCGGGCATTGACGGGCCGCAAAAACTGAGTAGCCTGAAGGCTGACAATTTGTCTGATGTAACCCACCCTGACCTCAGGAGCGATTATTATGCCCGTAGAAAAACACGACCTGGTTCACGAAATACCCGAATCAAAAGCGGCCATTCATCATCTGAAAATCAACGACCACCATTTCCGCAATCTGTTTGACGAGTACCACGAAGTGGAACATGAAGTTCACCGCTATGAGGCCGGCGCAGAGAACACCTCGGACGAACACCTGGAAGACCTCAAAAAGCAGCGACTCCATCTCAAGGATCAGCTGTTTCACATAATTCGCGAATACGAGTCTGCAAATCCGGAGTAAAGCCGGGCCTGACGCCAGTCCGGGCGCTCATCGCCAGCCCCGGACTTACTAATCCATGCGTAAGCAAGCGGACAGATCTTTCCAGAACACGCCGTAAATACATCCCTGTCCGCTTGCTTTGTAATTCATTGGAATACCAGCCACCACGACGGGCGAAAGCTCAGGCTGAGGCTTCGGTCACCCGGTCCACCAGATAGACCAGGCCATGATAATCAATGCCACCCTCGCGGCTCAGGCCAATCTCGCAGGTACGGCTGGTGGAAATCCCCTCCGTACACCCCGCCACCTGGTCTGGCAGCGTCCGCAGCGCATGGCGGTTCAGCTCCGGCACGTTGAAACCCTTGTCGCCGGCAAAGGCGCAGCAGTGAATGTTTTCCGGAACCACCACATTGGTACTACAGCGTCGGGCGATGTCTATCAATCCCTGTGCCTGGCCCAGATGCTGGGTGCTGCAGGTAACGTGCACGGCAATCGGGGTTTCTTCGGGCTGGAATACCAGCCGGTCCGCAAGTTTCTCGCGGATGAATCTCACCGGGTCATAAAGATCCAGGCCCAGCTCGCGCGCGGCCTCGTGGATCTGGAGGGTACAGGTGCTGGTGTCACAGTAGACCGGGTCCTGGCCATTACGGGTGGCGGCCAGCAGAGCTTTAAAGAGTTCCGCTTTCTTGCGCTCGGCCTGTTCCGGGTAGCCTTTCGAAGCCCAGGGCTGGCCACAGCAAAAGCTGTCGAGCCCGTCGGGGTGAACTACCTGGTAACCACCTTTCTGCAGCAACTGGCGGGTCTTGTCGTACAGCGTTGTCTGCTCCGCGTCGCCACTGGCAGGTCCCATGACCCGGGCAACACAGGCAGCAAAGTACACCACCCTTGGTGCATCACTCTCCGTTACCGGAGTTGGCGGCACAAAGCGTACAGGCTGGGGCATGGAAGGATCCCATTGCGGCAGGCGATTGCCGGACATCCTGCTTATTCCGGCACTTACCTTTGCCAGCCTCGGCGCACCCATCAGCTTCTCCACGCCGGACGCCATTGTCAGCACCAGGCGGGTTCCACGCACGACGCTCTGAAAATGTTCAGCGATCCAGTTGGCAGTACCGGGATGGCGCGTTTTCTCGGCACGCAGTTTGCGCACCAGGTCGCCGGTGTTGATATCCACCGGACAGCGGTCAGCACACAGGCCGGTCGCCGCACAGGTATCCAGGCCGTGGTACTGGTAGGCGGTTTCCAGTTCGGTGGTATCCTCCCCTGCCCGTTTTTTCGCCTGGATATGACGCCAGATGACAATACGCTGGCGCGGGGACAGGGTCAGCCCTTCCGACGGGCATACCGGCTCGCAGAAACCACACTCTATGCATTTGTCGACCAGGGGGTCGGCCGCGGGCAGCGGCTTGAGGTTCTTGAGGTGAATATCCGGATCCCGGGACAGCACCACATCGGGATTGAGCAGATTCTCCGGATCCAGCAGACCCTTGATCTTCCACATCAGCTGCCAGGCGTCATGTCCCCATTCCAGCTCAACGAAGGGTGCCATATTGCGTCCGGTGCCATGCTCCGCCTTGAGCGAGCCACCAAATTCAACTGCCACCAGCTGGGCGACGTCCTTCATGAAGGCGTCGTAGCGGGCCACCTCATCCGGGTCATCAAAGCCCTGGGGAAACACAAAGTGAAGGTTCCCCTCCAGGGCATGCCCGAAAATGATGGCATTGTCATAACCGTGTTTCACGAACAGTGACTGCAGCCTTTTTACCCCCTCGGCCAGCTGGTCGAGCGGAAAAGTCACATCCTCGATAATAACCGTGGTCCCCAGTGGGCGAACCGCACCCACCGCCGGGAAGGTACCCTTGCGGATAGCCCACAGCAGATCCGACACCTTCGGATCCGTGGTGAAGTCCACTTGCTGTTCCACCGTAAACTCGGTCAGCGCCGCCTTTATCTGAACCAGCTGCTTTTCCAGCACAGCCTGGTCAGCGGCCCGGGTTTCAATCAGCAGCGCGCAGGCACCGTCTGACAGGTCATGTATCCATTGTGGCAGGCCGGGCTTGTCCTGGACCGAACGCAGGCTTCGACGGTCCAGCAGCTCCACGGCATCGACCGGCTGTGACCGCAGCATTGCGGCAGCGCGACAACAGCTGTCGGCATCGGTAAAGACCAGCAACGCCGTAGCCTTGTTGGGGTAGTCGGGCACGGTGTTGTAGGTAACCGAGCTGACGAAGCCAAGAGTGCCTTCGGAGCCCACCATTAAATGAGTGAGAATATCCATCGGGTCACTGAAGTCCACCAGGGCGTTCAGCGATAGCCCGGTGGTGTTCTTGAGCCGGTATTTGTGGCGGATGCGGTCCGCAAGGTCCTGGTCGGACCGGGTCTGGAACGCCAGTTGCTCAAGCTCCGACAGCAGCCCGGCGTGGCTGGTGCGAAAGGCCTTTACACTGGCCTCGTCTTCGGTATCCACCGCGGCGCCATCAGCCAGCACAATCCGCATGCTGGCAAGGGTATGGTAGGTATTCTGGGCAGTACCACAGCACATGCCGCTGGCGTTGTTGGCAACAATACCACCAATCTTGCAGGCATTGATGGAGGCGGGGTCAGGGCCGATCTTGTAGCCGTAAGGCGCCAGCCAGGCATTGGCCTGGGAGCCGATAATTCCGGGCTGGAGCCGGATCTGGCGGCCGTCGTTACGAATGTCGTGGTTTTTCCACTGGTCACCCAGCACCAGGAGGATGGAATCGCTAATGGCCTGTCCGGACAGGCTGGTGCCTGCGGCGCGGAAGGTCACCGGCGCTGAAAAACGCCGGGCAATATCCAGCACCCCAATTACTTCGTCCTCGCTTTCCACCTTGACCACCGCACCGGGGATCAGGCGGTAGAAACTGGCGTCAGTACCGTAGGCCAGGGTCGACAGCGGGTCGTCATAGACCCGTGCTGCGGGTATTCGGGCTCGCAGCGCAGCGAGCGCATCAGCGGAAAGACTCATAAAGCACCCATCAATGGATCCGTAACGCCGAGCAGATAGGTCGCAGCCAGCGCGAGCAACCCGGTAAACAGGAGGTAGTAAAGGGCCGGCCAGATGGTTTTGCGCAAGGTCTGCCCTTCCTTGCCCAGCAGCCCCACAGTGGCCGAGGCGGCAACCACGTTATGAATCGCCACCATGTTGCCGGCGGCAGCACCCACGGCCTGTGCCGCTACGATCAGAGCGGTCGACAGCCCCAGGCCCTCGGCGACGCCAAACTGGAACTGGCTGAACATCATGTTGGAGATGGTGTTGGAGCCGGCAAGGAACGCGCCCATGCCCCCGACAGCCGGTGCCAGCAACGGATAGATACCGCCGACGCTATCAGCCACCCAGGCTGCCATGGCAATCGGCATACTTGGCAGATCCGACATATTGACCCCGGAGTTGATCAGAATACGAACCATGGGAACGGTGAACAGCAGAACAAAACCGGCGCTGAGGAGCACACCGCTGGACTCCCGAACGGCGGCAGTCAGTTCTTTAACCTGCATGCGGTGAAGGAAAAAGGTAGCGATGACAACCATGACCAGGATACCACCCGGCAGATACAGCGGCTGGAAGCTGGCATTGATCCCGGCTTCCCCCAGAATATTGGTAAAGCCGAGAGATACCGAGGTGAATGCATCCTTGACCGCCGGAACGGTGCGGCTGATCACCAGCACGATACCAACCAGCACATAGGGCAGCCAGGCCTTGAAGGAACTCATGGGTTTTCTGGTGAGTTCGTCCAGCTTCATCTCGATGGTGCCCAGCCACTCGGAAGGCCATTCATTACCGGGAGCAAAATCCCAGCTGGTCTTCGGCAACAGGAAACCCTTGCGTGCTGCCGTGGTCACAATGGCAAGACCAACCAGCCCGCCCAGCAGGGACGGGAACTCCGGGCCCAGCACAACACCGGTGATGGCATAGGGAACCACAAACGAAATGCCCGCGAACAGGGCAAATGGCAGAACTTCAAGGCCCTCGCGCCAGCTCCGGTTCCTGCCGAAGAAGCGGGTCATCATCATCACCATGAACAGCGGCATGAACACACCGACGATGGCGTGAATAATCGCCACATCCGAGGTGATCAGCTGGATGTAGGCCTCCCAGTTTGCACCCACCGCCTCCAGCCTTTCACTGATGGTGGCCTTATCCAGCCCGGTGGTTACGCCGACGATGATAGGCGTACCGACCGCACCGAAGGAAACCGGCGTACTCTGCACCATCATGCCCAGCATGACGGCGGCCATCGCCGGAAAGCCGATAGCAACCAGCAGCGGCGCCGCAATGGCGGCGGGAGTGCCAAAGCCGGATGCTCCTTCAATAAAACAGCCAAACAGCCAGGCAATAATGATGGCCTGAACCCGGCGGTCCGGGCTGATATTGGCAAAACCGGCTCTGATGGCCGTGATACCGCCGGAGTGCTTGAGTGTATTCAACAGCAGGATGGCACCGAAAATGATCCACAGCAGACCGATGGTGATGCCCAGGCCCTGCAGGGTTGAAGCAACAATGCGGTTGAAGGACATATCCCAGGCCGTGAGACCGATCAGGGCCGTGACCACAAACACGATGGGCATGGACCTTCGGGCAGGCCAACGTAAGCCGATCAGCAGGATGCCAGCCAGAAGTATGGGAGTGAAGGCTAGTAAAGCGAGGCCACCAGATGACATCGGAGACTCCTTCCTAATATTGTTTTTTGAAAATCGGCATGATTATCCGAGTTGCAAATATATCACTTGACAGATTAAAAGTAGGGCATCCCGTTGAGGGGTTCAAGGCAGATCGGAATCATCGGGCCTTTTTCCGTTTTTTCTGCCTGGCCTTTTCATACAGGTCTCGCAGCGCCCTGGGGTGTTTGCCCTTGCCAGACCCATGGGACTCCAGAATTCGGGTCCAGATCGCCTGTTTTTCAGCCGGGGCAAGCTGCTTCCAGTCTTTTTTCTCCTGCCGGGTTCGGCCACAGGCCTTGCAAACCGACTTTTTATTGAATTCGCAAATATCTATACAGGGCTTTTTGGTGATAGGGTCCATAGGGTCGGGCGCTCTCCTGCTGTAATTTTTCTTCCAATGCTGGTAAAAAATCGTCGCGTCTACAAATAGCGAGAGATAATCAGGATCTTCGGATGATTCAACAACTGCCCGAATGGCTCCCCACAGACTTTTCCCGGCCCGCCACCACCATCATTCTGCTGGGCGTTATTCTGTCGGTCAGTATCCTGGCCGATACCATTGCCCATCGCACCCGCGTACCACGCATTTCGATTCTGATGCTGGTCGGCATTGGCATTGCTTTCATCCAACAGGTTCTGATAGGTGCCAGGGCCGGCGATCTGCTCGGTGGACTGAGCGAACCGCTGATCCGGGTGGCTCTGGTCATGGTTGCTTTCCTGCTGGGCAGTGAGCTGACGATAGAACGGCTGCGGCACACCGGCCCGCTGATTCTGATTATTTCACTGTTCGTGATCGTCGGCGGCGGTGTGGTGGTTGGTGGTGGCCTTCTGGCACTGGGGTTTCCGCTGGTGGTCGCAGTGTCGCTGGCCGCCATTTCGGTGGCGACGGACCCGGCCGCTGTCGCTGAATCCGTCCGCGAGATCAAAGCGACAGGGCTGGTGCCCAGGGTATTGCTGGGCATAGTCGCCATAGACGACGGCTGGGGTATTATTGTTTTTGGCCTGTGTATGGCGGCGCTGGGCCTGCTGGTTGGCAGCGACGGCCAACTGGCGCTGATCCACGCCCTGTGGGAGCTGGGCGGCGCCATCGTTCTGGGGATCGCGATCGGGCTGCCCGCTGCCTGGCTGACCGGTCGCCTCAGGCCCGGAGAACCGACCCAGGTAGAGGCAATCGCCCTGATTCTGTTACTGGCCGGACTTTCCTCTGTACTGGGTGTGTCCGCGCTGCTGGCATCCATGATCGCTGGCAGCCTGATCGCCAACCTGTCATTTCACCATACCCGGTCGTTCCGGGAGATCGAGCACATCGAGTGGCCCTTCCTGGTATTCTTCTTTGTGCTTTCCGGAGCAAGTATTGATCTGTACCGGGTGGATGACGCACTTCTGCTCACGTTTGCCTATCTGTGCCTGCGGGTGATCGGCCGGGTTATCGGTGGGTATCTGGCGGTAACCGCAGGACTGAAAAACAACAGGGAGATTCCCCGCAATATCGGGCTGGCACTGACACCCCAGGCAGGTGTTGCCATCGGCATGGCGCTGTTGGCGGCCGAAAGGTTTCCGGAGTTCAGCAGCACCATCCTTCCGGTAGTGGTGGCGTCGACGATCTTTTTTGAACTGGTCGGGCCGATACTTGTAAAACGGGTTCTGCAACGCTGAATTTCCTACTAATGAGAAGGAAAGCAGGCGGACACGTCCGCCTGCTTTCTTTCAGCATGGTAATAGCTGGTGCTGCGAAGCAGACCCGCAATTCATCTTCGCGCGCCAGGCATTACTGAGACGCCCGGGTAACCGATTCCGCCAGCATCTCGGCGGTAATCGCCGACAGGGTCCAGCCCAGGTGACCGTGGCCGGTGTTGTAGAACACCGTGGGCAGACGACCCGGACCAACCCGGGGCATCATGCATGGCAGCATGGGCCGCAGACCGGCCCAGGGCACCACGCGACGGGTTGATACACCGGGGAAACACTCTTCCACCCAGCGGGTCAGGGGGCGGATACGGTCGTCGCGGATATCGCGGTTGTAGCCATTGAATTCAGCAGTTCCGGCGACGCGGAAACGGCCATCGCCCAGACGACTGGTGACGATCTTGGTGTCGTCATCCAGCAGGCTGACATCAGGTGCCGCCTGCCGCGAAGCTTCGTCGTCCAGTTCCACGGTGATGGAATAACCTTTGACGGGGTAGATATTGACCCTGTCCCCGACTTTCGCGGCCAGGTCCCTGCTGCCAACGCCGGCACAGATCACCACACCATCAAAAGTGTCACGGGTCTGCTGTTCGCCATCGAAAGAGGTCACCCAGGCATGGGATTGATCCGCACTCAGTTCGGTCACGGCGTGTTCATAGCGGGTTTCCACCCCGAGGCGCCGGATAGCATCCGCCAGGCCACTGGTGAACTTGTGGATATCGCCCGTTGAATCGCTCTCGGTGAAGAAGCCACCATAATAGCTGCCCGCCAGCGTGGGCTCGATATCACGCATTTCCTCCGGGGTGACGGCCCGGCGCTCAAGACCGCCGGCAGCCAGCAGTTTAGAGACGTGTGCCGCGTGGTCAAAACCGGCCTTGTCGCGATAGATATGCAGTATGCCCTGCTTCTTCAGGTCAAAATCAATGTTCTCTTCCTGCGCCCACTGGAACAGATAATCACGGGCGGCAATCGCCATGCGGGCGGTTTCAGTGGTGTTTTGCTCGTACCGGGGAATGGCCGCCATAAACTCGGCAAACCAGCTTAACTTGTGCCAGGACGGCCTGGGGTTGACCAGCAGGGGCGCATCTGCGCGGCCCATCCACTTGATGCCCTTCATCACCGTTTTCCAGTTGTTCCAGACTTCAGCATTGGAAGCCGACAACTGGCCGCCATTGGCAAAGGATGTTTCCATTGCCGCATAGCGGTGTTTTTCATAAACAGTGACATCAAGGCCTTGCCTGGCCAGGGTGTAGGCAGTGGTAATACCGGTGATGCCACCACCAATAACTGCGATCCGCTTCATCGAACTCTTCATAGGACTTTCCTTCAGACTTGCCATGGGCGCCCAGGGTTACCTCTCTACCCAAGCAGGTAGAAAGCACCCCTTCCGTCTATGGACCTGAGAGATTCACGCACCGTTTCAGTGAAACCGGTGGTTTGCTCCTTCGGTGTGCCAACTGACGCAGTTGTCGGCAGCTCTTCGGAAAGTCGTCATGCCAGCGGTCCGTTTGCCTGAGAGTTTCCGGGGCAGTTGCTCCTTCGGCGCTGGTCACAGATAGCTCCGGGCCAGTCTCTCCCGCTGTCACGTCCGGACAGGTTTCAGTCCGGATCGTCGTGCAAAATAGCAAATTATTCGACTGATCGAAACCAGCATTCAACGTTGCCGCCCTGGTAAGTATCGGTTATTAGTCCGTGCGTCAGTAAGCGAACAGGTCTTTGCAAAACACGCTGTTAATACTTCCCTGTACGCTCGGGCTCCGCCATCCCTGGCTACGCACGGTTTTGCAAAGACCTGTTCGCTTACTTTTTTGCTTATCAGTAAATCCAGACAATCTTCAGGGTCAGGGTGAACCGACCCGGTTTTCACATGGTATCTTGTTCCATGCCCGTGCTCCCTGTGACCGACAGAAACCGATTTTCCATGCTCGAGACCATCGCTGACTCCCGGCCCCGGCTTGCTCTGCTCGTTGCCATGCTGCTTCTGGCCGCTTGTGCCAGCCCGCCGGACAGGCCGGCTGGCCCGGTCGAGCTGCCTTCAAGCTTCAGTCTCACCGGCGAGTCCCGGGGCTCTGCCGTGTCCGGCACCTGGTGGACAGTCTTCGGGGACCCCAGGCTGAATCAGCTCGTTGAACGGGCCCTTGATGACAACTTCAGTCTGCGCGCCAGCTATCAGCGCCTGCGCCAGGCGCGGGCAGTCGCCGATCGGCAGAGCGCGGGCCTGTTCCCCACGCTGGATGCCAATGCCGCCGCTGAGCGGCAGGAATCCGACACTGGCGCAACGGATATATTCCGGGCCGGGCTGAGCGCCGGTTACGAGGTGGATCTCTGGGGCCGGGTGCAGGCCCTGAGCACGGCGGAAGAGCTTCGTGCCTCTGCCACCCTGGCAGATTATCAGGCCGCGGCCGTTTCCCTCAGTGGCGAGATTGCCAACACCTGGTTTCAACTGGTAGAGCAGAAAGCACAGCTGACCCTTGCGCAATCCCAGCTTGAGATCAACCAGAAGATTCTTGCGGTCATCGAGTCCCGCTTTGCCATGGGTCAGAGTGGCAGTGCCGACGTGCTGCGCCAGCGCCAGCTTGTCAGTGCTTCCCGGGAGCGCCTTAGCAGCGTCACCGGCGAAATCAGCCTGCTCCAGAACCAGCTTGCCGTGCTCACGGGGCAATCGCCGGGGCAGACCTGGCTGCCGGATGACGAGACTTTACCGGCATTACCACCTTTACCCGACACCGGCGTGCCCGCCGGACTTGTCCAGCGCAGGCCCGACCTTCAGCAGGCATGGCGGGTGGTCCGGGCCGCAGACCAGGACCTGGCTGCGGCCATCAGTAGTCGCTTCCCCAGAATCTCGATTGAAGCCACCGTCAGTTCCCGGGCAGATGATGCCAGCAACCTGTTTGCCAACTGGCTGACGACACTTGCCGGCAACCTGCTGGTTCCAGTGGTCGATGGTGGTCAGCGCCGGGCGGAAGTCCGCCGTTCTGAAGCCGCACTGCAGGCACTGGTGCAGGAATACGGACAGGCCGTTGTCATCGCTATCCGGGAAGTGGAAGATGCGCTGGCCCGGGAGCAGCAACAGAAGCAGCGCCTTGAGAGCCTTGAGGACCAGATCAGCTATGCCCGGTCGGCCTATCGGCAACTTCGCAATCAATACCTCAATGGCGCCGTGAGTTATATCGAGGTACTGAACGCACTGCAGGACCGGCAGGAACTCCAGCGCTCTATCCTCAGCACCCGCCAGCAACGGTTAACAACCCGGGTAGCGCTTTACCGGGCACTGGCCGGAAGCATTGACACACCATCGACATCCGGAACAGCGGCAACAACAGAGAGTGACGAGGGATGAGCCAACCGATCGACGAAAACACCGTCCGCCCCGAACGCGGCAAGGCTGGCCCGCTGAAAACCATTTTCGTGTCAGTGATCATTATCCTGACAGGCGTGGCCCTGATCTGGCTTATCTTCGAGACCGAGCCCACCGCCACCCGCAAGAACGCGGCCCGCGAAACCGCCATGCTGGTGGACGTCCAGACCGTCAACCGTGGTCGCTATACCCCCACGGTGGAAGCCATGGGACAGGTAATGCCAGCCCGGGAGATCAGCCTCGGTTCCCGTGTTGGCGGCGAGATAATCCATCAGGCCGAAGCCTTCACCCCGGGCAGACGCGTCGGCAAAGGCACAGAGCTGCTGCGCATCGACCCTGCGGACTATGAAGTCACCCTGCTGCAAAGACGCAGCGAACTGCAGCAGGCCCGGGCAGACCTGGCACTGGAACAGGGCCGGCAGACGGTCGCCCGGAAGGAATTTGCGTTACTGGGGGAAGACATCGAAGCCGTCAACGACGCCCTCATCCTGCGCAAACCCCAGCTGCAGCAGGCCAGGGCCAGGGTTGCCGCTGCTGAGGCGGCAGTGAAGCAGGCGGAACTTGCGCTGGACCGCACCCTGATCCGTGCCCCCTTTCCGGCACAGGTGCTGAGCCGCGAAGTGACCCTGGGTTCCCAGGTCAGCGCCGGCCAGGCCCTCGGCCGCCTGGTTGGCACCGGCCAGTACTGGATCGAGGCCACCGTCCCGCTGGCAAAACTACGCTGGCTGAGTTTCAGCTCGGACTCTGATGCCCCCGGTGCTCCGGTAACCCTGTACCACGACTCGGTCTGGCCCGAGGGTCAATCCCGTGCAGGCCGGCTCACGCAACTGGTCGGCGAACTGGACGGCAACGCCCGCATGGCCCGGGTCCTGGTTACCATCGACGACCCTCTGGCGCTGGCGCAATCGGCTGGCCAGCCGCCGCTGGTACTCGGCGCTTTCGTGCGGGCGGAAATCGAGGGCCGGCCACTGACAGATGTGGTGCGACTTGAACGCAGGCTGATACGCCGGAACGACACGGTATGGGTC